>Ga0208465_1000165_pt1 | contig 21482 bp, 17 predicted proteins | sample LakMenEpi31Aug10_FD_150749 | JGI IMG/M metagenome (GOLD analysis project Ga0208465, IMG submission 150749) | Freshwater microbial communities from Lake Mendota, WI - 31AUG2010 deep hole epilimnion (SPAdes) | ecosystem: Environmental > Aquatic > Freshwater > Lake > Epilimnion/Euphotic zone ...
GATGAAGTACACGGAGAGCCCCCCAACCCCCACCTCGCGCAGCGGCCCGGAGGGCATAATTTGGGGGGCTCAAGAGTGGATCTGAGCAGACAAAAGCTATATATTGTCAATCAGCCAGGACTCTAAATAACCCATACACAACTATTGGGCCAGTCGCTCCTTAAGGATTAACCATAAAAAAGGTAAGTCGTCCAAGAGGTAACGTTTCCAAAGACGATTGGGTTCAGAGAGGAGTCGATAGAGCCACTCCAGACCCATTTGGCTGATCAGTTGGGGAGCTCGAGGTTTATGACCAGCCTCGAAGTCTATTGCAGCACCCACCCCCATAAAGATATCGATAGAGGGTAACTGATGCTTATACTTGGCAATCCATTTCTCTTGCTTAGGCGCCCCCACCCCCACCACCAGAACGTTGGCCGAAGAATGGCGAATCATCTCCAAAATCTGATTACATTCCTCAGGATTATTTTCAAAACCAAAGGAGGGGGAGTGGGACTGAACGATAATCTCCCGACCAATGCGGGCATTAATATTAGCCTGGGCTCGAGCAGCAATTCCCTCTGCACCGCCTAATAAAAAGATCTTAATATTTTCATTCTGGCGATGGTAATCACAGAAGAGGGGAAATAAATCAGACCCAGAAATCTTTGCCTTAATCGGTTTACCCAAGAACTTTGCAGCTAACATCAAAACCTGACTATCACAAATTCGAAAGTCAGCTTGACCGTAGGCTTCTACAAAGTCCTGATCCTTTCGGAGCTTCATCAAATGATCAACGTTAGGGGTAAAGACAACACCCTGCTTAAGCTGAGAGAGGAACTCACTTACCGAAATATTATCAATCGGCACATTCAAAATTTCAACTCTCTGGCGGATATGATCATACTGCTGCTTTTGGAGCTCTCGCGCTGTAGACTCTAGACTCGCCTTACGAAACCGCTTATATAGCTCCTGAACTTCCTGACGAGGAATCGAACCACCCTGAGATAGATTTCGATGAAATGAAGAGTCAGTCGCCGTAGAAACCTCGGGGGAGGATAAATATTGATTCGGCTTCTCTGTAGATTGCGAGTCCATACAGCTCCCTGAGTGATATTAAGGTGTAATCAACAAACCCAAAAAATTAGCCCAAGAAACAGGCCTCAAATTTAATATAAAATTAGTCGAAGAAGGCCAAGCAAGTTGACTAGAACTAATTGAAAATTATCAATAGTCACCTGCTCTACTTCCAGAAGTTTATAAACAGCTTGGTAAAGGTTGGTACGGCAATGGATAGTATTATTCCAAAGGTATCCAAATCACCAAGAAAAACTAATTTGACAGACCTAAGTAGTTTATGCCTACTTCGAGGGTTACAGCCCTGGAGAGGGGGGGACTTTACCGAAGCTAAATAGTTCTATGAACTTTGGGTTACGCCCGGTGGACATCAACTCACTGTTATAGGCTGAATGGCCTGATACGCAGTTGTTTTAGCGATTTCTGGAGCCAGGGAGAATCTCCCATTCTGGAGTTGGACCTGGCCATAGCCCTGGGATCATCGGAGTGACCAATGTCATACTATAGCCGTAGCCACCTGCAAGGGGGCGGAGGCGAGCCAGAATACTCCCCAATATTAGCTTTTGACCGATTAACCGTGTCCTAAGCGTTCTGGCTAAAGCTATAACTATTTAAGTGTTCTCCCCTACCCTATGACCGACTTCCTCGCCCCCCTCAACCCTGCCCAGCGTCAAGCGGTGGAGCACTACTGCGGTCCGCTGCTGGTGGTGGCGGGGGCCGGATCGGGCAAAACCCGGGCCCTCACCTACCGGATTGCCAACCTGGTGTTGACCCACAAAACCGATCCCGACAGTATTCTGGCGGTCACCTTCACCAATAAGGCCGCTAAGGAAATGAAGCAGCGGATTGAGGTGTTGTTCGCCGAGCAGGATGCCCAGGCCCGCTACGGTAAACCCCTCTCCACCCTGGGGGAGGCGGAGCAAACCCGGCTCAAGTCCCAGGTGTACAAAACCATCACCAAGCATCTGTGGATTGGCACCTTCCATGCCCTCTGCGCCCGGTTGCTGCGGCTTGACATCGAAAAGTACCACCATCCGGCGGGCTACCGATGGAACAGGAACTTTTCGATTTTTGACGAGTCCGATGCCCAGAGTCTGGTCAAAACCATCGTCACCCAAACCCTAAATCTAGATGACAAAAAGTTTAACCCCCGGTCGGTGCGGTTTGCCATCAGCAATGCCAAAAACCAGAAACTCAGCCCGGAGGAGCTGGAACAGGAGCAGCCTAACTATCGGGGCAAGGTGATCGCCGATGTGTATCGCCACTACCAGAAGGCCCTGGCGGAAAATAACGCCCTGGACTTTGATGATTTAATTTTGCTACCGGTGTACCTGTTTCAACAAAACGAATCGGTGCTGGGCTACTGGCACAGTCGCTTTCGCCATATCCTGGTGGATGAGTACCAGGATACCAACCGCACCCAGTACGAACTGATCCGGCTGCTGGCCACCAATGGGGAAGCGATCGCCACCTACGATAATTGGCAGCATCGCTCGGTGTTTGTGGTGGGTGATGCCGATCAATGCTTGCCACCAGACACCGCGATTCTGACTCCCCAGGGCCACTTACCCATCCAGGATCTCAAGGTGGGGGATGAAGTGCTCTCTACCGTAGGGCAAGCGGCCCTTTACCCCGCCAAGATCACCCATATTCAGCAGGGGCGATTTACAGGAACGCTGTGGTGTGTGCGGGTGGGCGATGGCCCTGACCATCCCATCCTGCGGGGCACCCCTCACCACATTCTAATGGCCCGCATGGTGCCCCTGGAGAACCGCTACTACGTCTATTTGATGTTTCGGGAGGACCGAGGCTATCGCATTGGCATCACCACTGGCCAGCGCTCCAACGACTACGGCAAAAAGGAAATTGGCTTTAAGGTGCGGGTTGCCCAGGAAAATGCTGACAAGCTATGGGTCCTCAAAGCGACCGACAACTACGAAACCGCCGCCTACTACGAAGCCTACTTTGCCGCTAAGTATGGGCTGCCCACCCTGGTGTTTCATGGCGTAGGGCGCAAGCTCAGTATCTCAGACGAGACCATCTTCAAGCTATTTTCTGAACTGGACACCTTTACCAACGCTGAAACCCTCATGCAGGACCTCTGGCTGCACCCAGAGTTTCCCCACTATCGCCCCCAGAATGGGCGGCGTCGCCAGACCATTAACCTGACGATGTTTGGCAACACCCGTCAGCAGAGGGTGTACCCCAAGGCGGATCATCGGATTCAGTGGTCCTCTAACCGTGGCGATATCGCGGCTAACCTAGCCAAGGCGGGCTATTCGATTCGTCCCGGTAAGCTACCGGGCACCTACCGCTACGAAACCGCCAGGACCTCCTATGCTGAGGCGGTAGCTACCGTTAAGGGGGCTGCAGCGGCCGGAGGGCTGGAAATTCGTCGTCGCGCCCAAATTGAGGGTGAAATCTATAGCTTGTTGCCCCTATCTCACCTACATCCGGGGATGCGAGTGCTCCTGGAGGTGGACGGGCACCTGGAAGAACAGGAGATTACCCAGGTCTGGCAGGAGCAGTATGACGGCCCTGTCTACGACCTGGAGGTTGATGCCAGTCATAGCTACCTTGCTGGGGGTGTGCTGGTGCACAACTCAATCTATTCCTTCCGTGCGGCTGACTTCACCATTTTGATGAACTTTCAAGATGACTTTGGGGACCGGCTGCCCGATGACGACACCCGTACCATGGTGAAGCTGGAGGAAAACTATCGCTCCACCGCCAATATTCTGGAGGCGGCTAACCACCTGATTGAGCACAACACCGAGCGCATCGAGAAGGTGTTGCGCCCCACCCGGGGGGAGGGGGAGCCCATCTACTGCTACTGCGCCGACGATGAAACCGCCGAGGCGGATTTTGTGATTGCCCAGATCCGTAACCTGGAGACCCAAAACCCCGAGCTCAACTGGGGGGCCTTTGCCATTCTCTACCGCACCAATGCCCAGTCCCGCGCCTTTGAGGAAGTGCTTACCCGCTACAGCCTGCCCTACCAGGTGGTGGGGGGGCTGCGCTTCTACGATCGCCGCGAAATCAAGGATGTGCTGGCCTACCTGCGGGCGATCGCCAACCCCTTCGATACCCTTAGCCTGAAGCGGGTGATCAATGTGCCCAAGCGGGGGGTGGGCAAAAGCACCCTGGACAAGCTGGACCAGGCAGCCCAAACCCTGGGCAATATCCCCCTGTGGGAGATCCTCAGCGACGAAACCTCCGTCAAGACCCTGGCGGGGCGATCGGCCCGGGGGGTGCTGGAGTTTGTTGAGGTCATCCAAAAATATCGCCAGGTGCTGGAGGAGCAGAAGGGCTCCGAAATCATCCAGGGGCTGCTGGAGGACAGCGGCTACCTGGCCGCCCTCAAGGCGGAGGGCACCGATGAGGCGGACGATCGCTTCAGCAACGTGCAGGAACTCTACAACGCCGTGCTGCAATTTGAGGAGGAAAACGTTGACGATCCCTCCCTGATTGCCTTTCTGGCCAATGCCTCCCTGGCCTCTGACCTGGACGATGCCCAGGAGGGCAGCAACGCCATTTCCCTGATGACCCTGCACGCCTCCAAGGGGCTGGAGTTTCCCGTGGTCTTCCTGGTGGGGCTGGAGCAGGGCCTGTTCCCCAACTATCGCTCCCTGGAGGACCCCGCCGCCACCGAGGAGGAACGCCGCCTCTGCTACGTTGGCATCACCCGGGCCCAGGAGCGCCTGTTCATCAGCCACGCCCGGGAGCGGCGCCTCTACGGCAACCGGGAGCCCGCCAGCCCCTCCCTATTTCTGGAGGAACTACCCACCGAGCTGATCAGCGGTAACCGTCGCCTGCCTAACCCTAGCCGTCGCCGGGCCACCCCCCTGCCGGGAACCCCCAAGGCGGACCCCGCTGCCCTCCCCCAGTCACTGGATTGGCGGGTGGGGGATGTGGTAGTGCACCGGGCCTACGGCGCGGGGCAGGTGACCCATATTTTTGGGGCGGGCAACAAAACCTGTTTGGCGGTGGAATTCCCTGGCCAGGGCCGTAAGATCATTGACCCCAAGTTATCCCCCCTGCAACGGGCGGAATAACCAGTGGCGGGATGGGGCGGGGGGGTCAAAAATTAGGTTGGGGCGACTCCGCCAGATATAGCTGATGGCTAGCAGGGTAATCAGGGCTTCCCCAAGGCCAATCAGCAGGTGCCAGACCAGCATGGCGGTGACGGCTACCGTGAGGGGCGCGGTGCCCGATAGGGCTAACTCCACGGCGCAGAACAGGGCACCCACCCAGGGACCGAGCAACACCCCCGCCAGGGTCCCCCCCAGCAGGTGGCCCGAGGTGCCACCGGGAATGGGAAAGTTAATCATCTGGGCGGCAAAGATAAAGGCGGCACAAACCCCCATCAGGGGCACGGCTCGATCTTTGTAGGTGGCCTTGACCCGATTCAGGGCCAACCCCACCAGGGCGATCGCTCACTGCTTTAACGCGCTCCCGGCTACCATCGGCTATAGTTATTTTCAGCAGTTCCCAGCTAGGGGTAGTTCCAACCATGGCAACCGTCCCTCAAGGATAGGGATAGTTTTTGCCATGCCCAGGGTTAATTTATTCTTTGAATAGCAGGTGTTATAGGAGTAACCGTGGCCCACACCATTGTCACCAAGGTTTGTGAAGGAGTAGCCGATTGTTTTGATGCCTGTCCCGTGGCTTGTATTCACGAAGGGCCTGGTAAAAACCAAAAGGGTACGGATTGGTATTGGATTGATTTCTCCACCTGCATTGACTGTGGCATCTGTCTTCAGGTTTGTCCGGTAGAAGGGGCTATCCTGCCTGAAGAAAGGCCCGAGCTGCAGCTCACCCCATCCCAGCCTTCCATCTAAAGGCCACAATGGCCAAACAAAATCTGCGTAGTCGTCTGTTTTGGTCTCACCTGGCGGTGATGACGGTGGGGGTGGTTACCCTGGTAATCATTGCTCGGCTGTACTCTCCCCGCCTGTTTGTGGTTTCCCTGCAGCGTTACGATAACGGGGTCATGAGTATCCAGCGACGCACCGAGTTACTCAGGGGGTTTGAAGCGGCCTGGAGTCGAGGCATGGTATGGGCCATTTTAGTTGGGGGTGGAGCGGCGGGGGGGTTAAGCTATTGGCTCTCTCGGCGAATCATTCGCCCCCTTGAGCAGATGGCGGAAATTACTCGTCAGGTGGCTTCCGGTGAGTTAGGCGAACGGGTACCGGGCTCAGAAATCCTAGAGGTGCAACGTCTAGCTAATAGTTTTAACCGTATGGCGGCTGAGTTACAGGGCGTGGAGGAGCGCCGACGCGAGTTAATCGGTGACCTCACCCACGAGTTGCGGACTCCTTTGACAATTCTACACGGGTATCTGGAAGGGTTGGCGGACGGCACCATTCCTCCCCATCCGGAGCTATACGATCGCCTGGCGGCGGAAACTACCCGCCTGCAGCGGCTGGTGAATGATCTACAGGAACTCTCTAAACTCGAAAATGACTACCTGGCAGTGGAACCCCAGGCCCTCTCCCTTGGCCCCCTATTAGCCACTCTGGTGAAAACTTTTAATGATCAGGGTAACGGTCAAGTCAAGGTAGAGCTAGATTGCCCTGACGCTTTGCCAAGGGCCTACGCTGACCCTAATCGGGTGGAACAAATTATGATTAACTTGATCGGCAATGCCCTACGCTATACCGACCAGGGGGCCGTTACCATCACCGCCTGGGCTGAGGATGGTCGAGCCTACGTCCGCGTTAGTGATACGGGCATTGGTATTGCGGCGGCGGACCTACCCCGCATCTTTGAACGTTTTTGGCGAGCGGATCGATCCCGCAGTCGTAGATCGGGAGGAACCGGTCTGGGGCTAACCATCTGTCGCCGCCTGGTGGAAATGCAGGGGGGAGAGATTAGGGTTACCAGCCAGCTCAACCAGGGCAGTCAGTTCACCTTTTGGTTGCCCTTAGTATTACCTCCAGAGTATGGAACTAAGCCTGATCAGGCCTCTTAAATATAGGCAGACCGCTGGTTAAGGGGGTCTGCCTGAACTCATTGGACGGCGCCTAACTAGCGGAGCTTGGTGGCAAGAGGTTAATCTTTCCAAACCCCTGTGCAGATGCTATAGTTGGGTATAATAATTCACTAAAGTTAAAAATACTACATAGCGTTTGATAAGGCTGTTACAGTTTTGGCTTCCTAAGGGTTATCAAGAATCCTGACCATGGTTCTACAGTGGTTTGACTAATGCTCTCCAAAGTAAGCTCTGGCTCACTAGCTTAAGCCGGCATTGAGATTAAAACGATTACCTTTGTGGACTTGTGCTGATGGCAAAAATGTCTAGTGACGCCTCTAGTTCTCATTCCGGGTCCACTGACCGTACAGAAATTCTTCATTTCTATCAATCTGACGGTTTGTTTCGCGATCGCTACCGGGTTCTTAAGCCCTTAGGCAAGGGGGGGTTTGGCATAACTTATCTAGCTCAGGATGTTGAGCTTCCTTCCCAGCCCTACTGTGTGATTAAGCAACTCCATCCTAAAACCCGCAACCAAGGATCACTGGAGCGAGCTAAGGTACGCTTTCGCCGTGAGGCTAAGGCCCTCGCTAGTTTAGGTAGCCATTCCCAAATTCCCCGTTTACTCGATTACTTCACCACTGGTGGTGAATTTTATCTCGTACAGGATTACATTCAAGGTCAGACCCTGGCCCAGGAAGTTCGCCAACGGGGTCGCCAAACTGAAGCTCAGGTGAAGTATTTTCTGGCAGAAATGTTACCGGTGGTGGAATTTATTCACCGTAATCGCATTATTCACCGCGACATTAAGCCCCCTAACATCATCCGCAGCACCTTAGATAGACGGCTGGTACTGATTGACTTTGGTGCTGTCCGGCAATTTCTCTCAGACCTAGAGGATGGGGGTGATCATCAGGTGGCGGCCACCCAGTTTGTCGGAACGCCTGGCTTTGCTCCTCCTGAGCAGTTGGCCCTCCGCCCTTGCTATAGCAGTGATATTTATGCCTTGGGTATGACCTGCTTGTTCCTCTTAACCGGTCGTACCCCAATTGAATTTGTCCAAGATCCCCACACAGGACATGTTCGCTGGCATCAAACAGCTACCGTTAGCCCTCACTTCAGCAATGTTCTTGATAGAATGCTCTGCCCTTCCCCAACCGATCGTTACCCCTCCGTAGATGTTTTAGCTCGAGAACTTGCCCTAGAGCCACACCTTGACAGCCTAGCTCAATGTTTACATGTTCGCAGGTCTGAATCCAGTAGCACAGCTCGATCCGATGCCCTGCCGCTGGATAGTTATCTGACCCCTACTCAACGAGAGGCCCACGCTATTCGACAATGGCGCAATAAGCGCTTAAATCAAGTTTCTTAGGGCTAGGGCCGAATTTAACTCGGTAAGATCTAGGGCGATCTGCTTCGCAGAGGCTATGGCAAGGACAGACTCAGCCTGGACCAATTGGGGTTATTGCCAAAACGTCTTTTGCCCGTCAGCCAGAACCGGCAGTAAGGAGTTACAAGCTGTTTGAAAAGCCAGAGAGGGCCTCAAACTATACCTGTGGAGTCAGATAATCTTCGCAAAATTGATTATTTTGGCGTTCTCTTAGCGGCGAACTATACCTGGGGCAACCCTTTTCAAACAACCTCTTAGGTTGATTTAGACCGAAAGAGCCACGATAGGGTAAGGGCCCTGCTCATCATTGCCGCGGTTTGATGCAACCGAGGGAAACAAAAGCATAGTCCGTAGACGGCTAAGCCCTGGGATAGCAGGGTGGCCACAGCGGCGCCGTAGCCCCCATAGCGGGGAATAAGAAAATAGTTCAAACCCACATTAGCCAGGCAAGCAATCGTGACCGTTACCAGTTGTAGGGTTGCCCAGTTCATGGTCATCAGAAAGGAGCCGCGAGCCATACTCAGACTAGAGAATAGGCTGGTTCCCATCAAAATCGGTAGAATATGGGCTGTCTCTGTGTATTGAGGGCCATAAATAAGGCTTACAACTAGGCCGGAAAACAGGGTGAAAAATAGAGAAACTGCGTAGGATAAAAGCACCATTAAATTGTATAGTTTCTGGATTTTTCCATAGAAATCAGCAGCATTTTCCTGTCTTGAGGACACGATTTTAGGGTAAAGAGAGGATACAACTATTATAGGTATGAAATTCCAGGCTTCAGAGACCTTTGTGGCGGCGGAATATAGGCCGACCGCTCCATGACCTGCCAGCATACCTAGCATCACCTGATCAACACGGGTGTATATAATCACAGCTAGACCTGAAAAGATCATCGGCCAGCCATCTTTGAGTAAGCGCCTGGCGGTGGAGAGGTCGATGGCCCTAAGGCTAATTCTGTTGGATTGCCAGCTATAGAGCCCAACTAAAGCTAACGCAGCGATCGTAAATTCACACAGTATTACCCCTATAAAGGCTAATAGAGGTGCTTTGTAAAGCAGTAGAATAATCTTTACGAAACTTGAAAAGATAAGGCAAATATCTTTGATAATGACGCTGAATTTAGAATTAACCTGAGACTTGAACCACAGATCAATGGTGTCTATGATAGACTGGGGCACTAAAACCAGTGAAACCAAAAAAATGATCCGCTGAAGCAGGGTATCTTCGCCGTGGGTCAGCGATAGGATCAGGGATATTATCCCTATGGAAATTAGGGTTGATGTCAGTCTTAGAAACAGACAGGTATTGAGAATCCTATCTTTTTCTTGAGGGTAGGCTACCAGATCCCGAATGACGATTTCCTCCAAGCCCAGCGTTGCCAAAACACTAAATAAAGACACCAGGGCTATGGCGTAATTGAGCTTGCCAAATTGTTCAGGTCCCAGGTATCTAGCCACCCAGGCCCCCAGCAGCAGACTGACCAGAACCCTTAAAACCCTATCCGCCAGTAGCCAGCCCATGTTGGCGACGATCTTTTGGGTTTCGAGATCCTGAAGCCTGTGTTCTAGAAACCGGCGTAGGCTAGACAACCAGGATAAATTCATAGGGCATGGGCAATGCCACCGATGCAAAGGAATATGGGGGATGGGTTAGGTACCGAAGGCGCGATCGCCCGCATCCCCCAGCCCTGGCACAATAAACCCATGATCGTTGACCACCTCATCGATGGCGGCGGCGAAAATCGTCAGGCTAGGGTAGGCCTCCGCCAGCTTGCGCAGGGCGGGTGGGGAGACCACCACCGCAATCACCCGCACCGCCGCCGGATCGATGCCCCGTTGGGTAAGCTCCGCCATGGTGGCCATCAGGGTGCCCCCGGTGGCTAGCATCGGTTCACTGATCAACACCCGGGTCTGGGGATTCAGGCGATCGGGCAATTTATTCAGGTAGCAACTGGCCTCCAGGGTGGCCTCATCCCGCACAAAGCCAACGTGGTACACCGAAGCCAGGGGCAGCAGGTCTTGAATGCCGGGCATCAACCCCAACCCCGCCCGCAAAATCGGCACAATCATGGTGGGTTGGTCCGGGTTAATAAAGGTGGCCGGACAGGGGCCCAGGGGGGTATGGATGGTGGTATCTAGAGTGGGCAACCACTCCCGAATCGCCTCATAGGTCAGCCAGCGACCCAATTCCACCATCGCCGACCGAAACAGGGGGGAAGGGGTATCCAGGTCGCGGGCCACCCCCAGCCAATGCTGCACCAGGGGATGGGGCGGTACAAAAACACGCAGTTGAGAGACCATGGGCGGTAAATATCAACCAAATCAACCAAACCAGCCACATCATACTGGTATTGGACGGGTCGCCGCATAAATTTTCACAGGAATAATGAACCGTCAATGGTAACCTGGGGAACATTAGGTTAGTTCCTTTGCCCTACTCCTGCCCTGACCATGGCGTTTCTCCCAGCTCCCCTGCGTCGGCCCCAGTCCCGCTGGTTACTGCAGATCACCCTGGCCCTTTCCCTGGTGGGGACCATGGCAGCGGCCCCGGTGCGGGCGGCAGTAAACATGCGGGTGGCCCTGGCCGATGGCCAAGCCCGGGTTAGCCTGGGTAGTTCCACCCCGGCCCAGGTAAAAACCCTGCAGGGGCAGCCCCTGGGCCAGATTCCCCAGGGGCGATCGCTGACCGTCACCGCCCAGGCGGATACCCTGCGGCTGGCGGATTGGCAGGGTCAGGGCTTTTGGGTGGAGCCCACCGCTGGCGGTTATATTTGCATTAACGATCAGTGGTATCGGGGCCGGGTGTGGGTGACGGCTACGGCGGGTAAGGTGACCGTGGTGAATAGCCTTGATCTGGAGACCTACCTCTACGGGGTATTGGGGGGAGAAATGCCCAGTAGTTGGCCCCAAGAAGCCCTCAAGGCCCAGGCGGTAGCGGCCCGATCCTACGCCCTTTACCAACGTCAGCGCCACCGATCGGAACCCTACGATGTCGATAGCACCACCGCTCACCAGGTCTATAAAGGGTTGGGGGCGGAGGCCCCCAGTACCCTAGCCGCTGTCAACGCCACCCGCGGCCAGGTGCTCACCTACGGCGGCCAGGTGATTGAGGCAGTGTTCCACGCCTCCTCCGGCGGTCAAACCGAGAACGTGGAGAACGTCTGGCAGCGGCCCGTGCCCTACCTGCGCAGTGTGCCGGACTTTGACCAGCAGGCACCAATGTTTCATTGGTCCCAAACCTTTTCCCTCAGCCAATTTGCCCAGCACATCCCTGGCCTGGGGCAGTTACTCGGGGTGGTGGACCAGCGTCGCAGCCCCCAGGGGCGGGTGATGGCCATGGAATTGCGGGGCAGCCAGGCCAGCCGCACCCTCACCGGCACCGAACTGCGCCAGGCCCTGGGGTTGCGCAGCAACCTGTTCACCCTCACCCTCCAGGGGAACCAGGTGCGGGTGGAGGGGCGCGGCTATGGCCACGGCCTCGGCCTCAGCCAGTGGGGGGCCCGGGGCCTGGCCCTGCAGGGCTACAGCTATCAGCAGATTTTAGCCCACTACTACCAAGGCACCGCCCTGTCCCAGGTGCAGGTGGCGCGGCGACCCTAGGGGCCCTCCCCCTTGCCTGGGGTGCCCCCGGGGGGGTAAGCTCAAGCCACTGAGTCGGGGTTGGCCATGGCGATCGCAGAACGGACCCTTGAGGTGAACGGTCTCACCTGGTTTTATCGAGAGACAGAGGCACTGGGGTCTCCGGACCGGCCGCCGGTGCTGCTGCTCCATGGGTTAGTCTCCCAGAGCTATAGCTGGCGAGGGGTGATGCCGGCCCTGGCAGAACAGGGGTTTCGCGCCATTGCCCCAGACTGGTTGGGCCATGGCTTTTCGGAAAAGCCCGACCGGCGAGATTTTGCCTACAGCCCGGCGGCCCTGCTCACCGCCCTGGGGGATCTGGTGACCGCCCTGGAGCTACCCCCCCTGCACCTGGTGGCCCAGGGGTTTCTTGGCAGTGTGGGGATCCAGTACGCCCTGGCCCACCCCGATCGGGTGGACCGCCTGGTGATTATCAATGGGCCGGTCAGTGCCGCCGCTCAGCTGCCCTGGAAAATTCGCCAGCTGGGGCTACCCCTGGTGGGGGACATGCTCACCCAGGACCCCCTACTGGTGGACCGCACCCTGGAGGGGGCCGGGCCCTACCGGATCGATGACGATGATTTGGATGTTTACCGCCGCCCCTTTCTGAAAAGTTCTGATGTGGGGCGGGCGCTGCTGGCCACGGTGCAGCGGTTGGACCTGCCGGCGGTGAGTCAGGCGATCGCCACCGGCTTGGCCAGCTGGGACCACCCCACCCTGCTGCTCTGGGGCCTGAAGGACCCCTGGCTACCCCTGACCCTGGCCCAGGACTGCCTGGCCAGCCTTGCCGCCGGGGAGCTGCAAACCCTCGAAGAGGTGGGGCACTATGCCCAGGAGGATTGGCCCGAGAAGGTGGCGCCGGCCCTCACCGCCTTTCTGCGGCAGCTAGCGGTGTGAGGCGGGGCTGCTATCCTTAACCGAGTGTTCCTCCCCCCTGACCGCCGGTGTACCTGAGCCACCTCTCCCTGCAGCACTTTCGCAACTATGGCCAGCAGGCCATCCAGTTCGATGGTCCCAAAACCATCCTGGTGGGGGACAATGCCCAGGGCAAGTCCAACCTATTGGAGGCGGTGGAGCTGCTGGCCACCCTGCGATCGCACCGGGTCAGCCGCGATCGGGACCTGGTGCAGCAGGGCCAACCCCAGGCCACTATCCAGGGGGCGGTGCAACGGGCCCTGGGGCGAGCCGATCTGGCCCTGGTGCTACGCCAGAGTGGGGGCCGCACCGCCCGCCTCAATGGTGAAACCCTGCGGCGCCAGCTGGATTTTCTGGGGGCCCTGAACGCGGTGGAGTTTTCCAGCCTGGACCTGGACCTGGTGCGGGGCGGTCCGGCGGAGCGGCGCACCTGGTTGGATACCCTGTTGATCCAGCTGGAGCCGGTCTACGCCCACATTCTCCACCAGTACCAGCAGGTGTTGAAGCAGCGCAACGCCCTGATCAAGCAGACCGGGGCGCCCCCCGACCCCAGCCAACTGGCCCTCTGGGATGCCCAATTAGCGGCCCTGGGCGTCCGGGTGATGCGGCGGCGTTGGCGGGGGCTACAGCGCCTCGCTCCCCTGGCTCGGCAGTGGCACCAGGCAATCAGCGGCCAGCGGGAGGAGTTGGCCATCACCTACCAGCCCAATGTGCCCATGGCCGGGGATGACCCCCAGGCGATCGAGGCCAGCTTTCTAGAAAAAATCCAACAGCGGTGGGTGGCGGAGCAACAACAACGCACCACCCTGGTGGGTCCCCACCGGGACGACATCGAGTTCACCATCAACGGCACCCCCAGCCGTCAGTACGGATCCCAAGGGCAGCAGCGCACCCTGGTGTTAGCGCTGAAGCTGGCGGAGCTCCACCTGATCGAGGCGGTAATTGGGGAGCCTCCCCTGCTGTTGCTGGACGATGTCCTGGCGGAACTCGATCCCTACCGCCAACAGCAACTGCTGGAGGCGATTCAAGACCGCTGCCAAACCCTAATCACCACCACCCACCTGGGGGCCTTTGCCGACCAGTGGAGCACCAGCGCCCAAATTCTCACCGTCCAGGCCGGCCAGCTAATCCTCCCCTAGCTGCCAGTCCCCCAGGGCCGCCGCCAGCTGTAGCCCATCCACCCCCAGCACCGTCCGCCGTTGGGCCAGGCGACGGGCCGCCGTGCCGTGCCACCAGGTGGCGGCCAGGGCCGCATCCAGGGTGGCCTCCAAATCCGCCATCCCCTGGGCCAGCAGGCCCCCCGCCAGGCCCGTGAGCAGGTCGCCGCTGCCCCCCCGGGCCAGGGCGGGGGTGCTGTCGGGGTTGAACCAGAGGCGGCGATCGGGGTGGGCGATCGCCGTGCAGGCCCCCTTCAACAGCACCACCGCCCCGCTTTCAGCCGCCGCATCCTGGGCCGCCTCACCCGGGTCTGGGGCCGCCGACCACAGCCCCGGAAACAACCGGCGAAATTCCCCGGGGTGGGGGGTGATCAGGGTGGGGGCCGACCGCCTGGCCAGGACGGCCGCCGCCCCCAGGGGGGCCAGTAGGTTGAGGCCATCGGCGTCGATCAGCAACGGGGTGGGGCTGGCCAGCAGGGGCTCAACCAGGGCGGTGGCATCGGTGGAGAGGCCCGGCCCCCAGGCGATCGCCTGGTAGCGGCCCAGGTCTAGATGGTCGGGCAGGGCGGCAATGGCCCCGGTGGGGGTTTCCCCACAACCCACCACCAGGGCCTCCGGTAGCTGGGCCAGCACCGTCAACCGCAGGGATTCGGGCACCGCCAGGGTGATCATCCCCACCCCACTGGCCCGCGCCCCCAGACCGGCCAGCAGGGCCGCGCCACCGTACTGGCGGGAGCCCGCCACCAGCAGCAGGTGCCCCACCTGGTACTTGTGGGTGGCGGGGGGACGGGGCAGGGGGAGCCGGGCCCGGGCGGCGGCGGCAGTGAGCCGGTAGACCGGCGGCGTCTCCCCCAGACCGGCGGCGATCGCCGCGGCGGGGATCTGAAAGTCGATTCGGTGGCGCTGCCCCAGGTAGGCCAGGGCCTGGTCCTGGCAAAAGGCCCGCTTCCACAGGCCCAGGCAGAGGGAATGGCTGGCCCGCACCGCCGTCCCCAGCACGGCACCGCTGTCGGTGTGCAACCCGGAGGGAATGTCGATACTAATAACCGGTTGGGGTTGGGCATTGAGGCGGTTCACCAGGTCCGCCAGGGAGCCGGTTAGGGGCTGCTCCAGGCCAAAGCCAAACAGACCATCGACCCAAAAGCTGGGCTGGGGGTCACCGGGCCCGGGCAGATCGGGGCGCAGGGGAATGCCCAGGCTCTGGACGTAGCGACGGTGGGCGGCGGTTAGGTCCTTGTGGCGATCGCAGGGGTCGATCACCTCCACCCCGTAGCCCCGGCAGCTCAGTTCCCGGGCCACCACCAGGGCATCCCCACCATTGTGGCCGGGCCCCACCAGCACCCCCACCCGGGGCCAACCCTGGGCGGGAAAGTGGGCCTCAATCCAGGCGGTAATTAGCCCCCCCACCTTTTCCATCAGGGCCGCCACCGGCATGCCATCGGCAAAGATCTGGGCTTCGATAGCCCCCATTTGGGCTGCGGTAACGACTAAATCGGCACTCAATCCAGACCTCCAAGCTAGCTAACTAGCCCATCTCTGTTCTAGGAGAGCAGGGAAGGTAAACACAGTTATAGCAGCTCTCGCTCCATAGCATCAGGGCTACTGAATTGATAGGGGCGATAGTCGAGGTTACAAGTTCGGTGGCTCTAGCCATTCACTTAGCCAGTCACTATGGTAATATTTAATTGATTTCTGGTATATCGCTTTTTTGTATACTGGCTACTCTATACAACTGTTCGAAAACCACGACGTGACTGAGTAAATTATTGCCAATCTCTACTGAAGAGGTATCGAATTAATGAATTTTTAGCAAAAAGAGAGAGCTAAGGCTTGGTCAATGACTGAGCAAATCGATGATTTCTTTATACGTTTAACTTAACCTGGAAAGTATTCAATCTACATTGTATTCAACTTATGAATGGGTGAGGTGCGACTCACTTGTAAACTATTAAAATTGCCGGTATTGCTGAGGCTAGATCGCCAACTCGTATTTCATCGAAATAAAAACCGTCATATGGCGGTTTTCGACTCGATAGATCATGAGTATCATAGCCTAATGTTCTGGACCAAAAAGTTCTTGCTTAGTTAAACTTAAGTTCATACTTCAAAGAAGCACTAAATTTTTAATCAGCTAGTAGGAATTTAGCATGAGGGTTTTAATCGTTGCAGAGACTGTATCATTTAGAATGGCGGGCGAGCCCCTTTTACCCTACACCTATTTTCAGAAGTTATGCGATCGCAACCAGGATGTTTGGCTAATCTGCCATATTCGTACTCGATCCGAACTGCAAGAGGCCTTTCCGCCTGAGGTTTTTGAACGTATTACCTTTATTGAAGATAGCCCATGGGAGCGTTTTGTTGTCAACATCTCCCAATACTTTCGAGGCCGTGGATTTGGCGCCTTTTTTTATGAACTCTTACGTTGGTCAACCCAGATCCGGGCCAGGCCTCAAATTAAGCGCCTGGTGCATGAACTTGACATAGAATTAGTGTTTCAACCCGTCCCGATTTCCCCAAAAATGCCTAGTTTCTCCTATGGTTTGGGGGTACCTGTGGTGATTGGTCCAATGGCGGGTGGCATGGACTATCCACCTAAGTTTAATTATCTAGAGCCGCCAGGCAATATATTTTTAATAAATTTGGGTCGATTTGTGGCAAATCTCAGCAACCGGTTAGTTCCGGGCAAGTTAGAAGCTGAGACCCTGATTGTGTCTGACCATCGAACCTACAAGGCTTTGCCAACTGGTTGTCGCGGGCAGATCTACACTGTTAGAGATGGTGCGGTAGACCTGAAGCAGTTGCGGTATTACCCTAAGCCGATTTCCCAACCTGGACAGCCGATTCGTTTTGTATTTATGGCTCGTTTCGTCGAGTCAAAAGGTATTCGTTTTTTGATCGAAGCCTTCAATAGGATTTCCCCCGAGGTCAATGCTTCCCTTGACCTAATTGGTAGCGGAGAATTGCTAGAGGAAATGCAATCTCGGGTAAGCCAGCTAGGCCTCGAGGATCGAGTCACCTTCCGTGGCTGGATGGCCATTCCCGATGCCCAGCGTCTCCTGCAGGAATGTGATGTTTTCGTTGTCTCATCAATTGGCGATCCGGGGAATATTTGTATGCTAGAAGCTATGGCGGCAGGTATGCCGATGGTTGTCACCCGATGGGGTGGCGTCGGGGAAATAGCCGATGAAACCTGTGCTTTGATGGTGGACCCTACCACTCCGTCGGAGTTTATTCAGGCTTTGGCAGCCGCCATAGAAAAAATCGCCCAATCCCCAGAACTGCGTCAACAACTTGGCGCTGGTGCCAAGGTCAAACTCAAAAGTGCCTACCTGGACTGGGATTCTAAAGTGGATAGGATTTCGGAAATTTTTGCGGAGACCCTGGAAAGGTCAGCAAAGCCTCTGGTTAAGCGTCAACCAGCTAGTTCTAAGGAATGATGACGGTGACCGGATGTGCTTAATGATCAGGAGATGGGAGGCGCTGATCGCTAAAGCGTTTATTCAGAAATGATTGTAGAGTTAGCGCTGGTAGGCGCTACGTCGTCGGATTGCTGCATTATTCCATAGAGTCCTTCGGGGTCGGTCAACCCAAGCCATCAGCATCTGGAGCGCATACCAACAATATATTGTCAATTTTGAGAATATAAACTTTAACTTGTCGGGACTCCAGGGCCATAATTTCTAAATTTTCGTTAAATTCTTGGATCGGTTATGATTCACTTGCTTACTTCATTGCTTTCAATAACTTAAAGTAAAACACTAGCACCCCGCCCTAATCACTTAATTTTTAATCCTTAAGTATGCTAATTGATAGCCGACAATTTCCTGAGCATCACGTTGTCAAGACCGATATATGCATTATCGGGTCTGGGCCGGCCGGACTCACCCTGGCAAGGGAGTTAAGTGCTACATCCAGGTCCATTGCTCTACTGGAAAGTGGCGGGTTGACTGCCGAACCTGCTGTTCAAGATCTTAATCTTTACCATATCTTTAATGAAGGCCCTATAGGATTGCCGACGGATAGGAACCGTCAAACCGGCGGCAATTCTAATTTGTGGTGCATCATGACTGGTCGTAAAGCAGACGGACACTGGGATATGGGCGTCCGTTATATGCCTCTAGATGAGATGGACTTTCACAGTCGTGATTGGATCCCCCATAGTGGCTGGCCGATTGGTCAGGCTGATTTATTACCCTACTATAAAAAAGCCGAAAAGATAGTCCAATGTGGATCCTTTGAGTACGGTGGTAAAATCTCGGCAAGTGATGATAAAAGGCCAATTTCGTGGTCAGATAATAGTCTTACTTCAAAAACCTTTGGCTTTGGGTCACGTCACGTTTTTTGCCAAGACCTTGTGCAGGAACTGACCCATAATCAATCCGTCAGTATCTATCTTTATGCCACCGCTGTTGAACTAGAGACCGATAGGAATAGTCGGCGCATCCAACGGGTCAGGGTGAGTAACCTAACGGGTAAAACCTATTGGGTAGAGGCTGAGATCTTTGTGCTGGCGATGGGGGGCATTGAAACCACCAGGTTACTGTTGGCCTCCCGTGGCCCAGAACAGTCTACCAGCATCGGCAATGAGCAGGATCTGGTGGGTCGGTTCCTCATGGATCACCCCATCGCCTTAGAGGCAGGTATCCTCCACCCTGCTAGTTCTAAGGTCTTTGCCGCTGCGGAATTTTATGATTTGCGGCAAGTCAATGGTTATCCGGTAATGGGGCATTTAGCCTTGACCCGGGAGGCCATGGAGCAGCACCATTTGCTGAATACTTCGATTATGCTATTTCCCCAGCCATCTTCCCGGCAGATTAGGGCGGTTAATGCAATGAAAAGCCTGTTTGAATCGGGAAGGTATAAAATAACTCGACCAGAGGATTGGTCAGGGATAGCTAAGCATGGGTTAACCGCCATGGCTGGTCTTGATTATATTGCCCTCGGCGTCTACTTAAATAAGCGTTATGACCAGGCTATAATCCCTCACCTATCTCGGGGCGGGTGGACTAGTCAGCCTCGGTTTTATAACCGCTTTAAGCGATTTGATCTGATTTTGATGATGGAACAAGACCCCGATCCCTCCCGTCGGATCAGCCTGAGTCCCGATCTCGATGCCCTCGGTATGCCCGGGGTGGATATCCACTGGAGCTGGGGCGATCGCTGCATGGATACGGCCAGCCGCACCCTAGAGTTGTTGTCGGGGGCGGTGAGAAAAAGCGGCTTAGGTCGGGTTGAACTACCCTGGCGGAACGGTGAACTGCAGTTCAAGGGGCATGGAGCCTGCCATCCCATGGGTACGACCCGGATGAGTTGGGACCCTGGTCAGGGGGTTGTGAATCCCGACTGTCGGGTGCATTCGGTTCCGAATCTTTACGTGGCCAGTAGCTCGGTTTTCCCCACGGGCGGTTATGCTAATCCTACCTTTACTGTCTTGGCGCTATCCCTGCGCCTGGCTGATCATATTAAGGGTCTGTTGGCCACCCAGCCCGTTCAGGGGTCCCGATCGCTGATTTCTGAGGCGACCAACAGCTAACCTCGGCCCCCTGCCTACGTCCCTTCGCTGTCCAATCCATTGCCATGGTTGTCCGCCAGCCCCCCGCCTCCACCAGCTTTAAGAAACTGCAGGCCTTCCTGCGGGCGCGGGTGGGCCAGGCGGTGCACGACTACGCCATGGTGGCCGAGGGCGATCGGGTGATGGTTTGCCTGTCCGGCGGTAAGGACTCCTATACCCTGCTGGATATGCTGCTGCACCTGCAGCGCCATGCCCCGATTAACTTTGAGCTGCTGGCGGTGAACCTGGATCAAAAGCAACCGGGGTTTCCCACCCAGGTGCTGCCGGAGTACCTGGAGGCGGTGGGGGTACCCTACCGGATTGTGGAGCAGGACACCTATAGCACGGTGAAGCGGGTGATCCCGGAGGGCAAAACCCTCTGTGGCCTGTGCTCTCGCCTGCGGCGGGGGATTCTCTACCGGGTGGCGGCGGCGGAGGGCATCACCAAAATTGCCCTGGGTCACCACCGCGATGACATCGTTGAAACCCTGTTTCTCAACCTGTTCCATGGGGGGCGGCTGAAGGCCATGCCCCCCAAGCTGTTGACCGACGATCTCCGCCACATTGTGATTCGGCCCCTGGCCTACTGCTCAGAGTCGGATATTGCCCGCTATGCCCGCTATCGCCAGTTTCCCCTGATTCCCTGCAGTCTGTGCGGGTCCCAGCCCAATTTGCAGCGATCGCAGATCAAGCAGATGCTGCAGGACTGGGAGCGGCAATGGCCGGGGCGCACCGAGAGCCTATTTCGCAGCCTGCAGCACATTGCCCCCTCCCAACTGGCGGACCGGGCCCTGTTTGACTTTGTCGGTCTGGAGGCCGCCCGGCACCAAGGGCAAACCACCCCAACGGAGCCACCGGACTGGGCTCTGGAGGATCTCTTCACCCCCGCCGTTGACCCCTACCCAGGGGCAGAGCCGGCGCCGGAGTCTGCACCGTGGTGAAAACCAATGCGGCCCGCCTGTTAGATCGCCTGGGGATCCCCTACTCACTGCTGGAGTACACCGTGGATGAGGAGGATTTAGCCGCCCAAACCACCGCCGCCAAGCTGGGGTTGCCCCCTGAGCGGGTGTTTAAAACCCTGGTCACCCAGGGTCAACGCCAAGGAGTTTGTCTGGCGGTGATTCCCGCCGCTAGCCAACTAGACCTCAAGGCCCTGGCTACCCTGGCGGGCGATCGCCGCATGGAGGTGGTCCCCCTGGCCCAGGTCCAACCCCTGACCGGCTATATCCGGGGCGGGGTCACCGCCCTGGCCACCAAAAAGCCCTACCCGGTCTACGCGGACCAGACCCTGACTGGGTTTGATCAGATTGCCGTATCGGCGGGGAAGCGGGGGCTGATGCTGTGGTTGAGCCCCCAGCATTACCTCACCGCCAGCAGCGCCCAACTGGGGGCGATCGCCCAGTAGGAGGGCCCCTACAGCCAGTTACCCACCAGCACCAGGGCCGCCCATTTACCCGGCAACACCGTCTGTTTACCGGTAATCAGATCAATTTGAGCCCTTTGCAGGGCCTGGGCCGCACTCACCCCGGGCTGCTGTAGATAGGTGTAAAAATGCTGGGCGATCGCGGCGGTGGTCTGGTCATGGGCCTGCCAGAGGGAGGGGTCAGGAGTCAGCACTCAGGAGCCAGGAGTCAGGAGAGGTAAGTAGGTAGGTTGATGCCAGGGGTGATTAGGCTTAGGCATCTGGTTCCAGCCCCTGCGATCGCAGTTGGGCCTTCAGTCGAGCAATCTCCGCTTCCGCCCGTTCGGCCCGTTGTTGTTCCTGTTCGGCCCGTTGTTGTTCCTGTTCGGCTCGCTGCCGTTCCTGCTCTGCCCGTTGTTG
>Ga0208465_1000166_pt1 | contig 21434 bp, 54 predicted proteins | sample LakMenEpi31Aug10_FD_150749 | JGI IMG/M metagenome (GOLD analysis project Ga0208465, IMG submission 150749) | Freshwater microbial communities from Lake Mendota, WI - 31AUG2010 deep hole epilimnion (SPAdes) | ecosystem: Environmental > Aquatic > Freshwater > Lake > Epilimnion/Euphotic zone ...
TCTTCCTTGATGGATTTCGTAATGTCCTGTATATTCTTGACTGTTATGATGACGGTGATGAATGGGGATATGGTGAGTTCTGGGAGAGTTTGAGTATTGGTTGGTTTCAGGAATACATCTATCCTTATGATGACCCTTACAATATAACCATCAGTCCAGAACGTAGGTTGAGATTGGGACAAGAACCAGAAAGGATTATTGTATCCGCAGAAGCATATGATGAACTTGTGCGACGAATCAATGAACCACAAGATCCTGCTGTGGTGGAAAGAATTAAAGAACTTATGAATCGTAAAGCACCATGGGATGATGAACAATGACTGAAATTGAAAAGCAATTAGAAAAAATCGCAGAAGAACTTGGTGGAAAGTTGGAACACTATATTTGTTCCGACCTTCATACCGAACACAAAAAGTATGTAATTACCTATGCTCAACAAAAACGACAAAGTACTTGAGGTTCGTTTGTATTCTCCGCACAAGTGTGACTTTATGTGTGAGCGTGAGGATGGAACACGTTATCTCTTTAGGAGACTTGATGGGGATTCTTATTGGGAACTTATTAAAACCGATGCTGGTTGGGTGTATGGGGAACAGATATGTCTTTAACTGAAAAAGATAGGATATTCTATAATGTCTGGTGCTGTGCATATCGTCGTCGATATGCTGCAAAACTCAAACAAGATTGGGAATTGTATGACCGCGAACATCAAACTTTGCTGATGTGCCTTAGAATAGCAAAGTGGAATAAATTTGACTCAGAATAACCAAATCTTTATGCTATGGCTGAACTGACTTTAATAGGACTTCTAAACTTTGTTGCCGCTGACTTTTGTACTTATCGTATGAAAGGCATAGATTCACTACGTTCCGTTTTACTTTCATATTCCAAAGCAAATGATAAGTTTGGTGGGTCAAATGTGCGAAGAGTTATTAATCAATCTTCTATGATTGAAGTTACCGCTTTATCTATTGTTGCTACTAAATGCCCTAATTTATTGTAAAATGAAAGTCACCGAACACAACCTAACCGATTGGAACTTAAACGAAGAAGAACTCAACGCTCTCATTGTTCTCTCCAAAGAAAAGATGAAGTCTTGTGAAGACAAGATGTGTGAATTGTTTTATGGAATGCTTGCTGGTAAATTGATTATTATGAAAAATGACCGAACTTAAAGTATTCAAACAAACATCGGATGAACCTTACATTCGTCACGATTATAAGTTAGTGTTTGAAGATGGTAAAGAGTCTGTGTTTGATAACTATGAAGACGTTCAAGTCTTCTGGTTTCAACGTGGTGGAAACTTTTTAAGTCACATTGAAGTATTAGATAAAAAGAAAAGCAAGGGGTTCAAATGATTTCTATTTTTGATTTGATGCACGATGAGCGTCGTTATGGTTGGGTGGTTGATAATCGCTATCAATGGATCAACATGCTTACTAAGATGCAAAAGAATAAACCACAAAGGTTTAAGGAATTTCAATATTCACAAGCAACCATTTATCATCACATAGATAGATTGAATCAGGAGCAAAACACCTACGACTAATGAGCGAAGTAACTTTTAAGAAACACAGAGTATTCCGTGAGACTGAAGCAGTTGTCTTCTACGATATCTCTGTAGATGGTTCTAACGCACAAGACCTTGTGTGTCACACTGGGCCTGCAATCTCTCCACCCGATGATATTGTGGGAGCAAAACAATTTTATATTCACTATCATCAGATAGATCACAATCGTGTTCTGTCTGGTCTTCGCACATTTGAACTGGTGAATCCTGAGTGGAGATATCCATACCATATCGTTCATCTCAATCGTTCTTCTGGTGCTCTTGTGATTCCTAAGATGACCTTCCATCGTTCATATTCAGGTGCTGATGGGTCTATCGTCATCAACCAAGCAATCCGTGATGACGAGTTTCACCCTGAGACCGAATTTGTTCCTGTATCAGCAGCAAAGAACCCCGACCTTTATCACATTCTTGCCCACGAAAAACCAGTCATTCATACACTTGGTGAATGACTCTTGACTTCTAGTGAAGTCTGCCTTATACTGATTATGTTGAGCAACCTACCTGATGGATTACGCTGAAGAATTTCCTTTTGATCAATTTCCTTGGAAGTTGGTGTATAAAGACGGGAATGAAACTCGCAAGTGCTATTTTGAGTCTGAGAGTCATCGACAAAAGCACATTGATCGCTACAAACTGAAAAAGAAAGACATTAAATTAAGTTACAAATTTGAAGAGTGATTATGACTAAAAGAGTTCTTATTACTGGTGGTGCAGGGTTCATTGCCCATCATATGATTGGGCAAATTCTTAGAGAAACTAATTGGGAAGTTGTCACCCTTGATAGACTGGATTATAGTGGAAACTTAAATCGTCTTCATGACTTGATGCTTTCTTTTGACGCTGAAACTCGCACACGTGTGAAAGTTGTTCATCATGATTTGAAGGCAGAACTTAATCCTCTTGTTCGTAGTGAAATTGGCTCTGTTGATTACATTCTCCATCTTGCTGCTGGGTCTCATGTCGATCGTAGTATCGAGTATCCTATGGAGTTTGTCCTTGATAATGTAGTTGGAACTTGTAACATTCTAGAGTTTGCGCGAGCACAAAAGGGTAACCTTGAAAGGTTTGTGTATTTCAGCACAGATGAAGTATTTGGTCCTGCTCCAGATGGAATCAAATATAAAGAGAATGACCGATACAATTCAACCAATCCTTATAGTGCATCAAAAGCAGGTGGCGAAGAACTTGCCGTAGCATATGAGAACACCTATGGTCTTCCCATTTACATTACTCACACAATGAATGTGTTTGGTGAGCGTCAGCACCCAGAGAAATACATTCCAATGTGCATTAAGAAGATTAGGGATGGAGAAACAGTAACAATTCATAGTGACAAAACCTGCACAATTCCTGGGTCTCGTCACTACATACATGCAGAAGATGTCTCCTCTGCAATTCTATTTCTTTTAAATTATGAGGGTAAGTTCGAACCTACTTGGGGTGGTGCTAAATGCCCTAAGTTTAACATTGTTGGAGCGGAAGAACTCAACAACCTGGAGTTGGCACAAATCATTGCCGAAGCCCAAGGAAAAGAATTAAACTACGAATTAATTGACTTCCATTCTTCACGCCCTGGGCATGACTTGCGTTATGCTTTGGATGGTGATAAAATGAAAAATCTTGGATGGGTTCCTGCAAAATCTGTAAAAGAAAGAATTGCAGAGGTAACTCAATGGACTCTTAAAAACCAACGTTGGATTACACTATGACAACACGCACTTTCACTGACAAAAATGGAAACGAATGGAGTTGGGAAGAAACTCCAGAAGTGATTCAAGCACTTAAAGAAGTTCATAAGGACTATGATGGTCCTCTTTATGCCCCCCATCCTGAGTTGAAGAATGGAAAAGAAACTAATTGATGATGCCTTCTACATTGAACAAAAACGATATGGACTCTGGGATTCTACCGACAAAGATGGTAAAGGATTGGTCACATCTCTTACTGAAGACCAATGTATATCAGCGACCCGTTTTATTCTTAAAGGACGGCAGGAAGGTTTCTCTACGTCCAGAACTTATGAAGGCGAAGTAGGTGGAAAACTCTGATTATCCTTATCACGTATTAGATCCTACAACTCCTTGGTATGATTGGCTCTGTTATTGTGAAATCTGCCATCAACTAAAAGTTCCTGGTCAGCCACATTGGCAAAGATATAAAGCATTTAGTAATTATTTAAAATCTATAGGTGTATCATGATAATTAGAAAATTTATTGATTGGTTTTTTTCTCCTTCCGTAAAACAAGAATTTTTTGAGGATTTTGACCTTTATGATAGGTTAGTTGAGTTGGAAGAGAAATATAATGCTCTGATTCTCGATGTAAAACGTCTTGAGGAAGAAAATGTAGAAACAACTAACGAACTTTATCGTATGGAAAACTCCTTGGATGCCCGTATAGATATTATTGCCGAACGTTGTGGGATTAATTACGATGTATGATTTAGATTGTTTTGAAAAAGCACTCGCACACTTTGGAACCCGAGTAGATATTATTGTTGCCCTTGAAATTGGTGATAAAATTGGAAGTGAAGAAGCATATAAAATGATTAAGGAAGAACTTAAGCAACTTAAAAAAATTCGTAAAAAGCATAAGGAAACTGACTGTGATGAGTGCTGATAGCCTTAAGATAACACAAAATGAAGATGGGTCATTCTCAATGGATTGGGACAAAGAAGACCCAAATTGGAAGTGGTTGAATGGCTTGACTTCTGCTGAAATTCAGGTTATTATGGAGCAAGCGATCCAAGATTTCCTCAATGACTTCCAATCTTGATTACAAAAAGTATTCTCTTGAAAAACTTCAAGAGTGGGTGCATGATGCTTTAAGTTCTGGAGAAGCATCACCTCACGAAATTTATTCTGCGATTCGTGAAGCAGTTCGTGAAGATTATTACTATTACAAAGATCATGCTAGTCGTGCTTATGGTCTTCTAGAACTGTTGAGTGGTCATCGTCCAGTGAAGGATGAAAGTGTGGATGATGGTATGCGTCCTTGGGGTCATAGTGACCTAGAGTATGCCATTGTAAATAATAAAGAACCTCTGAGTTGTGATAAAGATGACCCATCACCAGAGTGTCAAAAATCTTGGAATGATTTCTGGGAAGAGAACTATTATCCAGAAGAACATAAAAAATCAAATACAAGTCTTCAAAAAGAAATAGAGGAAATTCGTAAAGAAGGTGGATATGAATGGACTCCAGGTGCAAAAGAAGATAAAGTAAAAAAGTGGGTTCTTCCAGTTGAAGAAGTCAGAGATGAAGATACTGATGAATATATATACTGCGTATCATTTCCTGATGATTTGCTAGAAGCAGCAAATCTGAAAGAAGGTGATCAAGTAGAATGGGTGGATCAAGGTGATGGTTCTTATCTTATTAAAAAAGTACCAATGACTTATGATGAAATGGTTGCTTCTGGATGGACTATGACTGCTGATGGTTTCTGGATTAAGGAGTAATGGCAGAACTTTGGTTATGGCAACTAAAAGCAATTGCTCCGATTATAGGGGGATTGTGTTTTTCTAATTTTATGGAAAAACAAGGTGACTTATGTAACTTTAGACAACCACCCAATTATGTGTTAAAATACGATAAACAAGATCCAAAAGATGGTTGTTATAAAGACGGCATCTATTATCCCCGTTGTAAAGATTTAGAGAATCCAGATATTCTTTATTATCATAATTTATTTAAAAGTGAGGTTAAGTAATGGCATTATCACAATCAGTTGAAGAATCCCTAAAGGAAGCAGAAGGAGCACTGCGTAATGCTCTAGCATACGCTGCACGTCAAGAACGTCCTATGGTTTGTACTGTAATTGCAGATATGATTTCTCGCATTGAGTCACTGCAAACAACTGATAGTCTCCTAGATAAACTAGAAAACCGCAAACCAGGAGACTCTGGTTTTTTTGGAACTATTTTTGGGAAAGATGACTGAAGAAAAGAAAAATTGGATGCAAGAATGGTGGGATTCAGACGCCTACAAAAAACTTCAGAAAGAAACTGAAGAAGCAAAGCAACGTGCAGTAGGAAAGTATTTTATGCTTTCTGAGTCTGACAAGATTGATATGCTCCAAGCTATCTGCTATATTATGTGTAAAGCAGAAAGTGAAGGAACTAGTCATCGTGGTCTCCAAGATTCTCTGGGTGTTTATCCTGCTGGTTTCTGGGTGTCTGAACTTATGGACGTTCATAATGCTCTGTGGTCTTATTATCACGACCAAAAAAGAGAAAAAGAACTCAAGTCTGACCTTGACGCTCTTGACGATTTCATTAAGTAATGTAACCCGATCCCGAAGAAAACATTAAGTTTCTAGATAGTAATGTATTGAAATGCTAATATTGAGTAACATCGCAAGAAACTTATGACTCTCGCAAAAACTGGAACCGAAGTTCTTACAAAAGAAGAATGGGACGAACTTGTTGCACTAAAAGATGCAATTACCTATGCTCCGCAAACAGTTTCTGCAGAAAAGATGGAAAAATTCACCGAACTTATGGTTCGTTCGCTTGAAGGAAAATGTGACCCTCCTGCTCCTAAGAATTGGAGAGGTTCTACTTTAAGTGAATGATAAAATAAATATATCATCACGCTACAAAACTATGGATAACATCGACCAACACATTCAAAAGGATGTGGATCTTTTGAATGACCCAACAATTTCTCCGCAGTCCAGAAGACACACAGAAGAAGAATTAGAAGCACTTAAAGTTTATAAAGAACATCATCCAGAAGACTCACACGATCCTACAGCATTGGAACTCTATTGCGAACTACATCCTGATGCATTGGAATGTAGAGTTTATGATGATTGAATATTAGAGGGTTGACAACCCTCTTTTTTTATGTTATACTAAATATCACTGACCGCAATTTGTCGTAAAACTACGAATCCCTTCCTTTATGGAGTCTTTAAATGAAGAACTATGTTCCTTTAGTGCAGCTTGCACATAAATTCAAATCGAAAGCAAAAAAGTTTCGTCCTGGTAGTATTAACGAGTTTCTAGTGTATAAAGAGCTAGAAGTCTATAAGTTAATAGTTCCCGAAAGCTATCAAAGAGACCTTTCTTGTGGTGATATTAATACATATGGTCAATTCAACAAGTGGTATTTTGTTCCACTAATTGTTGCCGTTCGTCCTGATGGTAGAATCGTCGTGATTGACGGGCAGCACAAAGCAGTTATGGCACTGTGGAGTGGTTGTATTGATAAAGTTCCTTGTATGGTGCTTGAACACACCAAAAATAGAAGTGATGAAGACTGCGAAAAGATTGAAGCAGAAATCTTTCACGCTCAAAATGCAAAACGTAAAAATCCCACTCACATTGACAAAATGAGAGCAGGGTATGTGTTTGGTCTGCCAGAGGCAATTGTATATAATGACAATCTCAGTGCCTGTGGCGTTTATGTTGATAGTCTTGGTGATGTTGAAGGACATCAATTAAATGGTGAATATCAGTGGAGACAAGCAGTAAAGAATTACGAACTTGTAACCGTTATGAGAGCAGTTTCTTATGCAAAAGACTACTTTGATAAAGTTTCAGGCAAACGTGAAGTTCGTGGTGATATCGTGTATGGACTATCTTGCTTGATTAGATTTCTTGATAATGCAAGTGAAGTCATCAACGGAAGGAGAGAAAAAGTTCTGAATTTTGTTTGCTTTGAAATGTCTAAGTCCAAACCAAAAGTTTGGTATGAAGGAATCTCTGGACCAAATACTGATGTTTTGATTGCCAGAAGAATCATTAAGAGTTATAATGCTCTTTCTACAACTGCAAACAGTCAGTGTATCTCTGAAGACATTCTTGAAAAATACGGATTGAAAGACCCTATTAAATGAACAAAACTTTCTTGAAGTGGGCAGGAAACAAAACACGGGTCCTGCCCCATCTTATTCCCCATATTGGATATCCAAAGCGTTATTGCGAACCCTTTGGTGGTAGTCTTGCTGTTGCCCTTAACACACCAGCAGAGCAATACATTTTGAATGATGTGAATAAAGATTTGGTGGCAATCTACCAGAATTTGGTTCATCCTGGGGATGATAACTTCATCAAATATTGCGAAGAGTTATTCATTCCAGAAAATAATACTAAGGAAGCATATCTAGAGTTGCGGAAGCACTTTAACCAGGCAACAAACACTATAGAGAGGGCACGACTGTTCATTTACCTGAACCGTCACTGCTTCAATGGACTGTCGAGATATAATAAGAAAGGTGAATTTAATGTTCCCTTTGGTAAGTATGATAAACCATCTTGCCCATCGGAAGAGATGATGAACTTTAGAATGTTCTTCCTCACTAAAAAACTTACACGATTCACTTCATTATCTTTTGAAGATCCGTCACTTTATGAGGACTTAGAAGCAGGTGATACTGTATATTTTGACCCACCATACATTCCAGCTTCGGAAACTGCATCCTTTACAGATTATGCCACGGATGGATTTACTGATGCACAGCAAGTTGAGTTGAGAGATTTGGCAGAACAACTTGCAAACAAAGGAATTACCGTCATTATTTCTAATCACGATGTTCCTGTTGCAAGAGAACTTTATAATAATGCTAAAATCTATCCAATTCAGGTGACTAGGACCATTTCTGCCAAGGGTTCTAGTAGGAAGAAAGCAAATGAACTAATTGCTGTTTGGAATAATAAATAGTCAAAAAGTAGGACGATGGGAAGATTTTCTGATCTTGTTTCTTCTGAATCTCAAAAACAACCAGAGAGTGTAGTTCAACCAGAACCAGAAGTTGTATGTGCTCCTGTTGAAGAAAAGACAGAAGATGTTCCACATGTTGATGTTTATGAAGAAATTCAGAAACAATCATCAATTGTAGAAGAAGATTTACCTGCAACTCCTGAAGAAGCAATTGAAAAGAATCTTCTCTTCAGTAAAAAGACATATTTAAAACAATTTGAACCAGATCCAGAACCACCTAAGGAGCTTAATCCTGGTCAAACATTGTTCCGCCACAAACTTTTAAAACAACCAAAAAAGACCAAGAAATTTACTTCTAGTCCATCTATTAGAGCAACAAAAGATCCTGAACAACCTTTTGTTCCAGTCGAATACACTAAGCCAAAAACCTTGAGAAGTTCCAAGGTTGATGTGCCAGTTGAGGAAGTGGTACAAGAAGATATCCAAGAGACAGAAAAAGACGTATAATACTAATAGTTTAATCAATTTGATGTTTCCGTCTATTCTTGTTGAAGTTGTTGAGTTTCTCAACAGCATTGTCATCTCTGTCAGTGAAAAGCATGGCGATGGTCGTGTGAATAGCATTGATGATGAAGATACTATCATTGACCTGTTGGTTGATAAGTATGGTAGTGAGAATGTAGAGAAACCTGTAGAGCGTAACTGGTGGGATGTCAAGGTGTTTGGTTATCCTCTCAACATCAAATCTTCCAAGTATGGTAGTGCTGCAGATAATTTTACTTCGAAAGCAGCGATTCTGTATGCTCTGACTGACTTGCCCGAAGATAAAGTTAATGTTCAGCGTTGGAAGAAGTTTCAAGAACTTTTAAAGAATCATAGCAGCAAAGATAATAATCGTGATTATTATATCATCTCATTGAATAAAGTTACTAACGAGGTTCATCTTACTTCTCTTAAAACTCTCAACAAACTCACTTCTAACGGTAACAATCTTCCTTTCCAGATTGAATGGCGGGTTAATACTACTCCTGTTCAGCGTACTCATGCTGAAGCGTATGATTTTCTGGTAGGATGTTACAAAGAATCTGTTCTCAAAAAAATTACTGCCCATGAAGGTTATGATGCCCTTTGACTTACAACTAGGTGACTGTCTGGAACTCATGAAAGAGATTCCAGACAATTCTATTGATTTCATCTGCTGCGACCCACCTTATGGGACTACTTCCATCAAGTGGGATGAAGTTTTAGATTTTAACCAAATGTGGCAGCAATATGGGCGTATCATCAAACCTAAAGGTGTGATATGTCTATTTGGTTCTCAACCCTTTTCAGCACAACTTATCTGCTCAAAACTAGAATGGTTCAGGTACGAATTAGTATGGAACAAGAACAAATGTGGATCGCCTGGACTTGCCAAGTACAGACCAATGAAGACTCACGAGAACGTTCTAATTTTTTACAGGGAAACAGGTGGTACGTACAACCCACAGATGGAAAAAGGAGAACCGTACTCAAGAACAAGTAAGAATCCAGAGGGATACGTTGGTCGCAAGAATGACCATGGTTATGGTATGAAACCACGTAAATCCTTCAGTAATGAAGGTGTAAGATATCCCAAGTCTGTTCTTAATATCTCCAGAGACTTTAGTGCTCAACAACAGGTGCATCCCACACAGAAACCTGTTCCACTAATGGAATGGTTAATCAAAACGTATTCTAATGAAGGTGAGATTGTTCTTGATAACTGTATGGGTTCTGGTTCTACTGGTGTTGCTGCAGTTAAATTAAATCGAAAGTTTATTGGGATGGAATTTGAACAAGAATATTATGAGATTGCTAAGCAACGCATAGAGGATGCTATGCCAGTTGAGGAAGTGGCACAGGAACCCCAGAATCCGCTGCTAGAGGCATTATACTAACAAGGTAATCAACAAACGCCCCAATGGCAACTCGCGGAAGAATCGGAATCGAACTTTCTGATGGCAGCATTCTGAGCAGCTATCATCATTGGGACTCGTATCCCGAATGGTTGGGTCGCATCCTGAAGACGCATTACAATAGCAAAGAACTCGCTGCCGAACTGATTGACGGTGGTGATATGTCTTCCTGCTGGACTAAGAATGACTATGAGAACGCATATCACCCCGAATACTACTCTCAGCGTGGTGAGAATTGCCCTCCTCGCCTTGATGCTGACCTGTGCGAGTATCTTCTTCCTGATAACAGTGAAGAGTATGCTTATGTCTTCCGTGGTGGCGAATGGGTCTGCTACAATATGCACCAGTTTGATGACAGCAAACTGCCTGAAGTTGTAGAGATTCCTTCTGCAGCACTGGCGGTTTGATCCGCTTTCTGTTATAATACCCAAGTAGTTGAGGATCATTATGGACCTGTCTGAACTGATTGACGAACTGCGGGAAATCGCAATGTATGAGTCTGACCCTCAAGATTGGATGGGATACCTGGGTGATGACGAACCCTGGGTGCCAGATTCAGAACTGGCATACTGACCTCCCAGACCCCTCTGGGATGCCCTATAATACGTTCATACGCAACCAAGCAATGACCACCACCTTCGCTGACTACGCCGCCGCTGCTGAGGCACGGAAAGACATCGCTGCTGCTGTTCTGGGGCACACCTATGCCCTCTGTGAGGCACTGCGTCAGAACTACATTGATTATTCCATCCGTATGCATGAGCGTTGTGATGATAACCTGGAATATCATCAGGCACAGATTGCTAAACTGAAGGAAGGTACTTGTGATTATGACTTCTACCCCGAAACGGGTCGTAAGTATCACAAAATCATTATGAACGCTGCTGGTTCTCGTTCAGTTCATGCTTTTATAGATAAAAAGACTGGTGAAGTCTATAAGTCTGCCAGTTTCAAAGCACCTGCCAAAGGTGTTCGCTTCGACCTTCGCATCATTGAGCAACGTGAGTGGTTGCTGCAACACGCCGACTGGGCAGGTGGTTATCTCTATCTTCGCTGAGCAATGAAACAACTATTCCTACTACTCTCCCTTACTTTTCTCTCCATTCCAGTTCAGGCACAGCAAGTGACTGAATTTCAGGAATGCACCAGAACTCGTGAGGTTTATGTCCCAGGATATTATGATGGGTATGGCAACTATCAACAGGGATACGTGAATACCGAACGTTATAATGTTCCATGTAATGGTGGATATGGTAGGTATAATCGGTATAATTCCGATTATCGTCCTAATAGAGGTGTTTATTGTGATCCAACAAAAACTGCTTTAGGTGGTATTCTAGGTGGTGGTATTGCTGCTAGCATGAGTCGTGGAGATGGTTATAAATGGTCTGTTCCACTTGGAGTGTTTCTTGGAGGTGCCGCTTTCGGATGTAACTGATGACTGCTAAAGACAAACTCATCTTCATTTCTTCGTTCATTTGGTTTTTGCATTGGGGGCAATGTCTTACATCACGTATTCTGGATACGGTTATTCTAAACTCCTCTGTGAGGACGTTACCACTTGGTTTCTGAATAAGTTTCTTCCCCGTCATAAGATTGAGGTGGAGATTCTTCACCGTGGTCTGCGTCGTGAGCAGGTTTATGGATATTGTGACTATGTGGGTGAATCACGTCGCCCACGTGAGTTTCTGATTGAACTTAACACCCACATGTCCGAGGAGTTGTATATAAAAACTCTTTTGCATGAGCTGGTCCATCTGCGACAGTGGGTAGTCGGTTCGCTGCGGTTCCGATACGGAAAATTGTGTTATTCTAAAGAACCTGTCGAAAAGTACGACTATTGGCATCAACCACACGAAATAGAGGCACGGGAGCAAGAAGAAACCCTATATCTGGAGTACCTGTTTGAGAAGAACGGATGGACAGATCATCAAGTGGCACAGTTCTTCCCGAATCGCCTGATGAGTGCCCTATAATTACAAGGTAATCAAGGGAACCGCAATGGTCACCGACACCACCCAGGACGCCCAACTGCGCCGCACCATTCAGAAAAAGATTGAGAATGAAATGCCTCTTCAACTTCTGAAGCGGATTGTTTATGAGGTTCGTTGTGAAGAAATGGGCATCCGCCCTGATGGTTGGAAACTCTACCCCGAAGAATGATGGACAAACCAATTCTTATTAAACAATTTGCAAACCGTTGGTATTTGCACTGGGCAGATAATGGTCGAACCATTGCATCATTCCCATCAGAATTTGAGGCTTACGCTGCACGACGTTCTATGATAGAATACAATAAGAAAGGAGAAATTTAATGACCTATTGGACTACTAAACTGAATACTGCTACAAATCGTCGCCTGGAAAAACTTGAAAGTGAGGGTGTAAAGATTGATACTGCAACTCATCAAGGACGCCAAGTGATTGGTTATAATTATCTGGAAGTTGTAGGAGAAGATGATGAGACTGAGTGAAGAACGACTTGAGCAAGTGATTGGGTGGGCAATTGTTGTTGGCATCGCAGGTAATCTTCTTCTATGCCTGAATCTCTATCGTCAAATGGGAAACCTTGAGTATAAGGTGAATCAGTTGGATAGCAATTTGTATTCTGCAATTCAATCACTGAGTGTTGAAGTGTATTCATTGAAAAATTCTAAACCAAACAACCGTAATGGAGAGTTTGAATGAAAAAACTACTTCTACTTGTAACTCTGTTGCTGACTTCTCCTGCATTTGCACAGACGGCACCAACTGTCGCTAAACCGAAAGTTTATCGTCCATTTGTGTATGAAACTCCTTGTGCTCTGGATGTAGGTCTTCAGGCTCAGTTTGATACCTGTAAAGTAGTTGAAACCCGTGAAACTGGCGGAGCACTGCGAACCCGCAATATTTACTCTAATCGATTTGGTCTGACCATTAAGTCTTGGTTTGATAAGGAGAAGGGGTTTATGACTTGGGACAGTCATAACAAGTTTGCCTATAAATGGGAATATAAAGTTAGTGGCACTGGTGACCAGGGTGCTTGGTCACTGGTGATGCCTGGTTTCTTACTTCAAAACGTATCTTGGGACTGATAACAATGACTGAAGCAACTGTACAACTGAATGTTCATGAAATTGGTGTGATTCTATCTGCACTTCAAAATCTTGAGAATGCTGATGAAAATAGAATTGCAAGAGAATATGGAAGTGCTCCAGCACTGTATAACAAACTTTATTCCTACTGGGAACAGATGGATAGGTCTGAGACTGGGCTTAGGAATGATGTAGTTCCCTCTTTTTGATGCTATAATTACTAAAGATTAAAAAATATACATGAGTAAAGAAATAAAAAAGATTGTGGTTGTCGGTGGTGGTTCGGCAGGATGGATGTCTGCTGCCACCATTGCAACTCAAATTCCTGAAATTGATCTAACTGTCATCGAAAGTCCAGACTTTGCTATTCTTGGTGTGGGTGAAAGCACCTTGGGTGGTATTAAGCACTGGACTTCTTTGCTTGGATTGAATGATAGAGATTTCTTGCATAAAACTGATGGAATATACAAATTAAGCATTAAATTTACTGATTTTGAAGGAAAGGGGACTGGTTCCTTTCACTATCCATTTGGGATGTCTACGGTTCCTCATGAACAACTGAGTAGAAATGATTGGTACTTAGTTAAACAACTAAGACCTGATGTTCTGGATAAGAACTCATATGCCCGTTGTTTTTATCCAATCACTGCTGTTGCTGAACAAAGAAAAATATCAACAGATGGTACTGGAAAGACTCCAGGATTTAATTTTAACTTTGATGCTGCTTATCATTTTGATGCAACAGCATTTGGACAATACTTGAAGACTGCAGTTTGTCTCCCTAGAGGAGTCAAGTTGATTCATTCAACTGTAGATGGTGTAGTTACAAATGAGAACGGAGTTGATTATCTTAAACTCAAAGATGGATCAACAATTACCGCAGACTTGTTCATTGATTGTACAGGATTTAAGAGTATGCTCTTGGGTGGCGCTCTTGAAGAGAAGTTCAATTCGATTTCTCACATCATTCCAAACAATAAAGCATGGGCGACACATATTCCATATAAAGATAAAAAGAAACAATTAGAGCCATTTACAAACTGCACTGCTCTGACAAATGGTTGGGTATGGAATATTCCTTTGTGGTCTCGCATTGGTGGTGGATATGTCTATAGTGATAAGTACATTTCTTCAGAAGATGCTCTGAAAGAATTCAAGAATCACATTAAGCACACTCATCGTGTTGATCCTGAAGAATTGGAATATAGACCAATTGATATGAAGTTGGGTTTGCATAATCAGATTTGGAAAAAGAATGTGATTGGTATTGGTCTTGCTGCTGGATTTATTGAACCACTGGAAAGCACAGGATTGCTAACAACATATGAATTCCTTCTTCCTCTTGCCCATACTCTCCGCAGAAATAGGATTGTTAATCAGTGGGATAGAGATGCTTATAATTTTTCAATGAGTCAGACCTACTATCAATTAGCACAATTTGTAGCATTGCATTATGCAATCAGTCCAAGACATGACTCTGACTATTGGATGGATATTACTGAGAGATGTAGAATCTCTGCAGATGTTAATTCAACAATAGCAGATACTTTATCCATGCAAAGTAAGGTTGGGGATATTGTTGCAACCAGTGAGTTTATGTTCACTGCAAATGCCCGATACAAGTTTGGGGAATATCAACCAGGGGCAGGATTTCAATGTATTGCTGCAGGTATGGATTATTCTCCTGTGGATGCACATCTACATTTGGCAATGGGTAAGTTAAAAGGATTAGATTGTGATGCATATTTGGATTACCTATCAGATGTTTTTACTGGTTGTCAAAAACACTATCAGTCCTATGCATCACAATGCCAGTCAATGTATGACTATTTGAGACAAAACATTCACAGAGGGTCCACTTGATGAACTGGCATACTCTGCCCTGACTCTGCCCTGACTCTGCCCTATAATACTAAGGTAATCGAGGGACACCCAATGACCACCTTCCCCACTCTCCAGTCTGCAGACGGCACGATGCTGGTTGGTTACTATCCTGTCAAGACGCCTTATGGTGATATTAGTCAGGAATGGTGCCTGCAGGTTCTGTCTTGGAAAGGTGTGGATCAAATCTCCAAGAAGTTTCTGAATCGTGTTGAGAAGACTCTTGCGATTCGTGAGCGTCTGGCACTGGGTTATGTCGAAACTGGTGACAACTCCGACCTGCCTCAACTTGGTAATCCTTTTCATGGTGCTTGCTGATGGCATTTACAACTGATGAACTAAGTGCGATGCTCAACATTCTTATGAAACATCCTGATTGGGTTGATCTTTCGGAAAAGATTGGTTATGATGTACATAACTTGAACCGAAAGATTCTTTCTGAAATGTCTGCTGCTATTCTCTACGACCTTGATTGCGGATGAAACTCTATTTTTATGCTCTACTCGCAGTTGGCGTTATCTTTGGTTGGAATTTGTTTCTAATCCAACGTGATAACAAAATGTTTGAAGGTTACAAGAATCGCCAAGCACAAATCTGCGAACAAATGAAATCTTTTCACCCTGATTGTCACATAGAATGATTATTGCCGCTTTGATGTGTGGTATCGCTACATATTACGGTGTTGGCGATGGTTTCCATGGACAAAAAACCGCCAATGGTGAACGGTTTGATGCTTATCGTTGGACTGCAGCTCATCCTCATTTGCCTATGGGCAGTAAGATCAGGGTGACAAACCAAGATAACATGAAGCAGGTGATTGTTCGCGTCAATGATCGCGGACCTTACTCTCATGCAGACTTAGATTTATCTTATGCTGCATTTGCCCATATTGCATCACCTCAAAAAGGTAATGCAACTGTCTGTTATCGTATTATTGGATGATTATGAACGACGAAGACATTAGGCAGTTTATGACCGCATTTGAGGATTTTATGAAACACGCAGAAACTGAAATTGATGCCCACAAAAAATGGCAGGAAGCACGTAATTATGTAACAGGGGGCAATCATCGTCTCAATTTCATTGAGAAAAAAGCAGCAGAACTGAATGTTTCTGTTGATTATTATCTTCAGGAGTTTGTGTAATGGATCAAAAAACAAAATTGATTCTGGCACAGATTCAGGTTGAAAATCTTCATAAACTTCTGAGTGATGGGCAATATGCTGGATTTTTTTCTTCGCATTTGCTTCCAATTAAGTTTGAGATTGAGCGACAATTGAACTGCTTGACAGGAAGCAACAAATACACTAAAATTAAGGAGTAATTTACACACAACAATGAAGTATCTTTATCTGGTTGATTATTGGGTTCCGTTTCCTTCTTCTGAATATGGTGGCGTAGTTAGTGTCATCGCAGAAAATGATAACGAGTGCCATGATGTTCTTCTGGACTGGCGTGATGAGTATGAGAATGCACACGATTCTCGGATTATGGAACGTGTTGTTAATGCCCATAAATTTGCTCTTGCCAATGATGAAGACTCCCGCATTGTTGATTCATTCACGACATGAGTATCAAACTAATTGATCGCACAATTTGGCCAACATTCCCATCAATGGTCTTTTCCTCAAAGATTGAGAGTAAAAGTTTGTTGAACCAGGTTGCATCTGATGTCATGAAACTGACCAAAGATGAAACTATGGGGAATAAAGCAGGAACTGTTGGTTGGCATAGCAATCACAACCTGCATAATCTACCTCAGTTTGAAGAACTTGCCGACCTTTTTCTTCAGGAAGCAGTATCCGTCATGGATTATATGACGGTCATTCGTGATGAATCCTATCTTACAAGTATGTGGGCAAACGTAGGTTATCGCCCTGAATATTCGCATCAGAATCATATTCACCCCAATTCATTGCTGAGTGGTGTTTTGCACGTTTCAATGCCTCCAAGTTGTTCAGGAACTGCATTTTCCGATCCACGCCCAGGAGCACGAATCTTTGAACCCAATCACAATGAATTAAATGCAACGAACTCAGGTGTATTCATTCCTAAATTTGAAGAGGGTACGTTGTTGATATTCCCATCTTATCTTCCCCATGGTGTTCCCCAAACATATACATCCTATGGTAAGGGTAAGAATCGTATTACAATCAGTTTTAATGCAATGATTCTGGGAGATATTACGACACGAACTGCACCACTTTCACTGAGGTAATTCATGGACCAACTGTATAAAATTGTTGAATTAGAAACCACAGGTTGGGAAGATATTGACCCCCAATATCACAAACTGACCAGAGAACAAGCAATGCAATGTATTCTAACTCTGATTGAGGATGGATACAATCCCAATCGTATTCGTGCCGTTGTTGATAACGACTGAATTGGGATATAACGATGAACATTGATTTTCCACACAATGCACCAGAGGGAATGTATTATGAGCAGACAGAGTTTAAACGCAATGTTGTTGCTATCTGGATTCATTACGACCGTAGGTTTGATTACAATCTGGGTGATGCCGTTCGTTGTATCTGGGGGTTCTACAACACCAAAACAAGAACATATTATTCCCCCATCAACTCCAAAAGTGTTGGACAGTCGGTGGATATAAGGAAAACAACTCCTTATTCTGCGATGATTCCTAAGCAAACACCACTTGAATCTGCATTTGTATGAGTTACATTCCTGAAGTCAATGATTATGTCACCTGGACCAAAGGTGTTGAGGGTTGGGTGTATTTCAAGGATGTAGAGTACATCACAATTGAAGTCAATGTCAAGCCCAAGGATAAGACTAACTATGCTGCCTGTAAGTTGCATTCCAATGAGCGATTGCTAGTTCTGTGCTATAATAATCAGTGGAAAGAACTCACCTATGTAAGGTCAAGACAATCTGTTTATGATAATGAAGAAAAGGAAGAGGACAAAACTTTGGCGATGGTGGGCGAAAGCACTTGGGGAGAAAGCGACGAAAAATGACAGAGAAGCAGACCACATTGCTCATATACGGACTGTTATATTCGGTACTTATCTCATTACTAATCTATTCATTATCGCAGGGGTCGTAAGACATTGGAATGACAATGAAATACCAAGTTGTATATTACAAATCGAAGAAGAACAAAACAACCAAACAAACCGCAGTTTTCTTTAACATTGAGGATGCTACATTATGGGAACAACACGTACAGAAACAGGGCTACCTGAACAGCGAAATCGTACCCCTTTTTCAGTAAAGAGAAAGGTTATCTATTATCCTGCCCTTGTATTGACAGGTATGATTGGATTTGCTCTAGGGTCAAATGCATACACTGAATCAACCATCAATCAAACTCTGAAACTGTGCAATCAGAAACCTCTGGAATGCAAGTTCAAGTATGATATGGTGATGTATCAAGAAACAGGACGAGTGCCTTATACTGCTGAAACTGCAAAAGTGGATTCCAAAACTAAATAACAGTACGTTAAGGAATTCTTAGTTGTCTAATGGCAATATCGACAAGTAATACGTTTTTATTTTCATCAGGTCCAATTAAGTTTGGAGATCTAAGAAACTCTTTTAAGGAAGTTGCATCAGGTCCAATTAAGGCATCTGAATTGCTGAGAAATACAACGGTTACAACCTCTGCAGAAACAGATCCAATTGTACCCGATGCTGTTGAAAACTCACAGATTGCAAACAGCACGACAAAGAATCTCAAGAGTTCGCAGTTTCGCAATAGTCTGAAGTATTATAATTTGGTTCAGACAGGAACGGATGATAACTCTGCCAACTTTAGCAATCCTGGTGTTGATGTTGGAGCACAGAATTGGTTTGGTAATCTACCCAAGAACATCAAGAAGAGATTCTATGTTCAGGGAACGATTGGATCCATCAACACATCTTCACCTGCGGCAAGGTTTGATTCATTGGCCTACAATCTGTCTTTGATTGTTCAAAATGGTGGAAAGATTCATGGTGCAGGTGGATCAGGTGGAACTGTTTATAGTACGCCTGGTGCTGTAGGTGGATCTGCGATTTATTCAACTTCAACAGGATATGCTGTTAAAGTTGTAATTGATGCAGGTTCTCAGGTTTATGCAGGTGGATCAGGTGGAGCCAGAGGTTCTCAAGGTACATCAGGCAATCCTGGAACTTGTAACTATCAGTATTGGACTGGTGGTTATTGTGGTGGTGGTCCAAACAATAACTGTCCTGGTGGATATAAAGTAGGTGGTAAAGGTGGTGGTGATGGCAACTGCTGTGAATTTAACCGTGGATGCAATGTAGGACGTTGGTATAATCTTTGTCAAGTTGATTATGCTGTGCCTGCTGCTCCTGGTGGTGATGGTGGTGCAGGTGGAATCGGTCAAGGATACAATCAACCAAGCACTACAGGTGTTGCTGGTGGAGCAGGAGCGCCTGGTGGATGTGGAGCAAGTCCTCAATATGGACAACCCAGTGGAAATCCTGGAGAGCCAGGTTCATCAGGTGCTCTATTTGGATCAGGGTCAGCAGCAACCACAACATCACCAACATCGACACTTGTAGGTAATGGTGGTATTGCAGGAAATGCAGGACGTGCCATTGCCCCTGCCCTAGGAAATTACATATATACAGGTGAATTAACTTCTGAAACCATTAAAGGATTGTACCAATGAGTGATTATCCATCGTTACCACAGCAAGCAAAAAATCTTGCAAAGTTTGCATTTGATGTGCTCAAGTACGCACAAGCAAGTGATAGTTTGTTTTGTTCCAATGAAGTTGTATTAAAGAGAAAGGCAATTTGTGAAGCCTGTGATCGCCGCGACCCAATTCCCAATCGTTGTAAGGAATGTGGTTGTTATTTGGATTCAAAAGTTCGTTTTGCTCTTGATGCCTGCCCATTGGGTAAATGGAGAGAATCTGATGAAGATTGGATGAATGGAGAGTTTGATAAGTTCATGGAGTCAAGAAAAGATTGTTGTCCTGACGATCATATTCCAGAACCTCCTCAGTGATTAAATCAGCACAACAATCAAAGAAATGAACGTACTTGTTATTGATGACTTCTTTGAGAATCCAGAAGAAGTCATAGAGATGTCCTTGGAGCAGAATTATAACTGCTCTAAGGATATTGATTCTGGATGGCAAGGATACCGCACGGGTCCATTGTATTGTCCTGAAATACAAGAGAATGTTCTTCATACTGTATCGGAGCATTTCAAGATTCAGAATTATCTGATTGAGTCTTATTTTCATATTCTTCCCACTGAGGTTATCGACTGGGATATCCAAAGCGATAGAAACACAAGAATCAAAGATTATCATCATTACAAGTATCATGCTGATCCTGTGCCTTATGCAGGGGTCATCTATTTGTCTGATGCACCAGAATCCTGTGGCACATCAATTGTCAATGGAGAGAAGAATGAGATAGTATCGTATGCTCATAAGTATAATCGATTGATTGCCTATCCTGGGTATTATGTTCATGCTCCTACATCACCTTATGGTAATGATATTACAGATGGTCGATTGACTTATAATTTCTTTATCTCACAATCATTCTATGGTTTCTAAGATCGAGGTTTGCGACGCCATAAATACTCAAAAAGTCAGAGGATAAATGAAGACGTTCTTTCAGTTCATGGAACAGATTCTCACAACACCACAGGCAAAGGTTGATGCTGCAAAAGCCAAGGAAAGTGGAATCATAACACGTCAGCACAATCGCTATGCGAATCTACAACGTCTTCATACGACTATGCATTTGCAGCAGACGGCGAATCAAGAGAAAAGAGATAAAGGACTCTGATTAACGTACATAGAACCAGTAATAACCTTTCCAACTATAACGCCCTGGATTCTTCAGACTCTTGAGAATTCCGTTTTTATCGGTGCCTTCAAAAAAATGAACAGCAGCATTAATACTTTCACAACGGGGACCAATTATCTCCGTTTTTTTATCGACACCAAACACCGCCTTTTTCTTTTCCTTTTCTTCTAAGATCTGCCAACGATGACCATAGGCAATGCGGTAATGCCTGGCAGCAGATAGAATGTTTGCACGGTTATTCGGATTGCCTGTCACTTGTGTTGCTGCTTCTCTGGCTGATTCATAATCAGTGCATACACCAGTTTCTAAGTTCTTGCATCTTATTTTAAGACCTGTCTTCTTACCATCTCCACGGGTATTCTCATTCCATTGCATTAAGTGTGAGGTATTAACTTTTCTTTTTTCTTTTGGTTTTGGTTTAGCAAGTTCTTGTAGTGCTGCGCTTGCGGCGCTTGCGCTTATGCCTTCGGCACTTATGCCTTCGGCAGGCCTGCC
>Ga0208465_1000169_pt1 | contig 21270 bp, 8 predicted proteins | sample LakMenEpi31Aug10_FD_150749 | JGI IMG/M metagenome (GOLD analysis project Ga0208465, IMG submission 150749) | Freshwater microbial communities from Lake Mendota, WI - 31AUG2010 deep hole epilimnion (SPAdes) | ecosystem: Environmental > Aquatic > Freshwater > Lake > Epilimnion/Euphotic zone ...
AGAATGGCGGGAAGAATGGTGGGAAGAAAGGTGGGAAGAATGGGAAGAATGGCGGGAAGAATGGTGGGAAAAACGGTGCAGGAACGGTAACTGTTACAGCAACAGATCTTGATGGGTCTGAACTTATACCATTGCTAGCTACCACATCACAATATAATGAACTTCCATATATCGATGTATAGTTTGACGGAGGCGTATATGTTTGAGCTGTACTTGTAAATGGAGTAGTTATGCTATTAGGAGCTGCTGGATAAATAGAACCTTGGTCAAAATATCTCCATTGATAAGTATATGAGCTTGGAGAATTTGTCCAAGACCCATTACTTACAGTATACAGTGTAACACCTTGTACTCCAGTAGTTGGAGTAATAGCTGGGAGTACTGTATTTACTGGTTTAGGTAATTGCTGACTTGCAACTATTAATGTTCTAGAATCATCAACTGTATCCTGCGTAGTATTTCTTGTCATAGTAGAAGTATTTATTAATGTTGAAGTTTGTGCTGTAGACCCAGACCAATTTAAAATTTCTACTCCATTATTATATACTGCAGTAGTAGATGGTTGATTATTGTTTGATAAATTATTTGCAACAAAATTTATATCTATTCCTCTTGAATCCCAATAAAATTTGGCTTGATAATCTACAGTTTGATTGGCATCATTATATCTTGCACCCTGCCACCGCACATAAAAATTACTTGAATCAGAAAAAGTCCATAATGCTGTTTGTCTAAGATCTTGTAGTAATGGAGCTATGTATAGACCAGTAGATGGGAATGAATAAGCTCCAGATGGGTCTGAGCTTGACCCTATACCAATGAATCCATTTGTAGAAACGTATATAGTTGTTCCACTTGTAAATGAAGTACCTATTGGTAAATTAATTCTTCTTTGTGATCCAGTTGCCTGGTTGTTAACATAAAATGTATAATTTGATGTAGATGTGCCAGAAGTCGCTGTAGGTCTTGCAACTCCAGAAGATGTTACTGGACTACCAGCAGTGCCAGCTCTAGTAGATCCAGTTTGATTAAGTCCAGAATATGCTGTTACGCTATTTATAGTAACTGTAGGATTAGTAGCTCCAGTAACATCTAATATTTTTACTGGCATTGAATTTGTATTTACCTCAAACACATCCTGTAACGCTCCTATTGTATAAGATCCAGTAATGTTCCAGCTTTGTGCTCCAGTTGTTGTGCTGACATTTGCCTGATAGCTTCTAGTCTTTCCTCTTGCAACAACGTAAGCACTAACTGCAGAATTATTTGCAGTGCTAGCTAGTGTTGATTCATAGTCTGCGCTATTTGTAAATAAATTTATAATATCGACAGTTTGATTTCCTGTGGCATTAACTGCGCCAGAAACATTAAATGTATATCCCAATGTGTCATCTGGTATTGCTGAAGCCCATTCAAATAAAATATTATTGGAAGTTGCAGACACCCTAGTTTGTGTTGGTGTGCTTGGAGTTGTAACAGAACTGATATTGCTAATGGTATAAGTAAAAGCATTAGGTGCTGTTGCAACAGCGTTTGTTGTTCTAACAATTGCAGTAACTCCATTAACTAATGATTCTAAATCAGTTCCAGAATTAAATACTTCTTCCATTGCATATATATAATTTCCAGAATCAGCTGCTTGTGTAACATATGAATACGGACTTGCTGGTGCTGGAGTTGATGTACTACTCTGTATTGGAGTTAAAGATTTTAACTGAGACTCAGTTAATCCTGTAGAAGTGCTCCTATACCACTTAATTGTTGACCTAGATGCTTCTGGTTTATAGGCATCGGTTATATCCCAACCAGAAGAATAACTAATTGTATCCCCTACATTAGGGCTTGTGTTATTAAGAGTAGGAGACCCGCCAGTTGCTAATCTTGGTTTCTGTCTGGCAACATAATATCTTAATGAGTCTGCTGTTCCAGAGTAAGCAGAGTTTGATGCATTAGCCCTGACACGAAATGTTATCCAGCCACGATCAAAGTTGGCTGCTGTAGTTCCAGTTATAGTAAATGTATTTGTTGATCCGCTTAAAGCAGCATAGGTTTGCTCATAATTTGTAGAAGACCCAGTTTCATTAGTAAATGCTATCCACTTATAATCATATGAACCTATAGTGTATCCATTTGGATTCCAATCTCCTCTATCTCCTTTGTAAGTTGTGCCAACACGAAGAACTGTTCCATAAGATATTTCCGAAGTTGTTGTTGTGTTATTAGATATAAATGGATTTGTATTTGGATACACACCAGATAATGGCCATACTCTAGTCCATCCAGCATTTATTTTTGAATAAACATATCTTATTGCTGAAGACCATGCAGAATTTGTTTTTGCAAAAATTTTTGTTACAGGTGTAGACCAGCCAGTGTCTTTTTTAACATAAATATCTGATGGCATTACTTATCCTATATCTGTATCCATATATCGCCTTCAGAACCACCAGATGGCGCTGAACTACTTACTGTAATATTTCTAATTGATGTTGAATTCCAAGATGTTGCACCTTGTATGTATGTAGGCATTATACCAAATACTGGATTAAGTCTCCCTAAAATTTGAACTTGAGACGAAGAAACTCCAGGCTTTAAAGCAATTCCAGATGATCCGCCAGTTGAAATTAATAAGGTTCCTCTAGAAACACCAGACAATTCGTCTGCATGTGCAATATATGATTGATATGTAGCACTAGGACTACCACCGCTTCTGGTTAGCTGAATTTGATTTGCGCCAAAAGTAGCTGATACGTTTTCATTCCCGTATCCTCCTGCTCCTATATTCCTTATTGCATTTATAGTAATAGCTCCTCCAGCATCCCATCCAGTTGAAGTATCTGTCATAGAGATAGAGGCATTATTTGAAATTGTAGTTGTCTTTGTGCCATTAATAATGGTTAGATTTCCAGAAGTATCTATATCGGTAAATGTTGTATTTAATGAATTTGCTGTTATGCTTCCTTGTATGACAGTATCAGAGCCTAAAGTAATTGTATTAGAGTTGGCTGCTTTTGTTATTCCAGCAGTTCCGCCTAATCTAAATGAACCATCAGCATTCCAATAATCTCCCCCATTAACAATATTTCCTTTTATTTCCAAAACTCCGTTGTAAGAACTAAACTTCATATAGCTGGTGTCAGTTCCTATATTCATTGCTGGCCATATTTTATTTTGTCCAACTGGTTTGTGCCAACCTATAAAAAATCCAGGATCTGCATTATTATCATAAGAGCTCTTTGACTTAGTCTGATTATTATTATCTACAAATGAAGAATATATATGAGCTCCATCTGTATTAACAATTAAACTTTTAAGTAAGTCTAACTCAACTCCAGATCCCAATCTTTGCTGAAGACTAAGTTTGGCGGCAACACCATCGGCTATATCAGGATCTTCAGTTAAATTCCAAGATGCTCCGTCATATATATATAATTTATTTTTGTTGCTTGTATTATACCAAGCGTCCCCAGCAGTAAAAGATACGCCAGCTGGTGGCGTATAATTTGGTCTTAATGGACTTGTAAGCTGTGTTGCCCTTATTATTATTTTTTTTGAATCTGCCACTAATTTTGCACTAGCAGAATCTTGGGCTAACACCCATTTACTTGCAGGCGCAACCTTTGTAGAATCGTATATATAAAGCTTATTACTATCATTTGTATCAACCCAAGCATCTCCAGTTTTATATGTACCGCCAGTTGGTTCGTCATTTTGAGCATAAATTTTAGAGGTATCGTTTAACAAATTACCAAGAGAAGATCCAGACTCTACTGTAATCTTTCCAGATATTATTGCGCCTGTAGCATACAATTGTCCATCTGCATTTACTTGAAAACCAGCCTGCCCACTTGCAGCATTGTTTGCAACTAAATCTTGTGGTTCTACAGTTCCTGCCCATAAAACAATATCTGACCCTGCTGTAGCTCTTGGTTTTATTCCAACATATGATCCAGAATTGGTGGCAATAATAGAAGTGGCAGAGGCATTTGATCCAGACGTTAAAGTTATATTACTTGAAGAGATTGTATTTGGAGCTACGGTCCAATTTCCTATTTTAGCTCTATCTGTTGTAAAAGTAGGGGCATTGGCTTCGGCATTTGAAATTATTTGTGTTGTTTCTGCCCCATTTGCATCGTAAGCAAATAATCCTAGGTGATTTAATGTAACTTTATTTAAAACATTGTCAGCAGTTCTAGCAATAAAAGATCCACCATTATTTATTGTTAAGTTTCCACTTATTTTTCCAGACCTAGCATTAATGTCACCAGTTAAATATAAATCTGTTCCATTGAAATACATGTATTGGGTGTCTGTTCCGACCCTTAGTTGTCCTGTTGTAAGCCAAAAGTTATTCTTGTTCCCAGTTTTATTTAAAAGTATACCGTGGTATCCAGTTAATGGTGCAGCAGTTAAAGAAGGCGTTGTTGTAATACTTGTATTTATTGAGTCTAATATTCCAGTACCAAATTTAAACTGATCTCCAGTAGCACCGCCAATAGATATATAGGACTTAAGTCTTGCTAACGATCCTTCAGCTGTGGCAACAGAATCTTGTGCTGTAAAAGTTCCTGCTGTTGTGTAAGATTGTGTATTATTGAATTGATCAACTGAAGCAACCTGGTAGTAATATGTAGTGTTTGGAATTAATCCTGAAACAGTAAATGAAACCGTGTTGCCAGTTGCTGGATGGTCAACGTACCCGTATTCATAGATAGGATTTAAAGTTTGAGTAGTCCACCTTACTCTATAGCCCCTACAATCAGGATCACTTGATTTGGTGAAAGATATAGTTGCCTGAAGGCTAAATCCAGTTTTATCATTTTCATCAACTGATGCTGTTGCTGAAACATTTGTTGGATTTGCTGGAGGAGTTTCATCTGTTGGATCTATTTTATCTGGAGTTACTGTAACTGTATTGCTATATCCAGTAAGTCCTCCACGTACTCTAGAAAATCTTGCCCTCACTTGACGAGTAAGAGAGTTTGTGGTTGGGACATAAACTGGATTTGAAGTAGATGATCCTTGATCTACCCAAGTAACCCCACTGTTTGTGCTATCCTCTATATATATTCTATCAAACTCAGAATTATTTGTGAATGAAACATTATAAGACATAGGGCCTTTTGTTGCTGAAATAACTGGTGGCGTTAGTGGGTCTACATAAGCAGGTACATCGTATCCAACAACTGTGCTTGTTTGTAAATTTTTATCTCTTACATAAATAAATGCATCGTAGTCTGTTTGGAATGCAGTTACTTGCCCAAAGATTGCTGCTAGATCTCCTTCAGGAAATACGACTTTATGTTCTAATGGTGGAATTTTAGTTTTATCAACATCTACATATTTAGTAAGATCTTCATTGTTAGCCATTATTGAAATTGCAAACGAATCTGCTAAATCATTCTTAGGTAAGTTTACATCAAATTTCCAAAATAATACTAAATCTCTTTTAACCCATTCATGTCTAACTTCATAGACAGGGCTTGGTTGCTCTAATAATGTTATGCAGAATTCATTAGAAAATGGAGATAGTTTTCCTGGAGTGTTTGCTTCAGCTTGTAGCTTTACGCAGTATGTAGTTACCTTTGTAGCTGATATCTGTATTGTTCCAGCTGCCGAAAAAGAAGTTCCAAACTGTACGTATTCTTCTCCGAAGTCTCCTCCCTTAATCCATATGTTAACTTGTTTTAACACACCTTCTGGATAGTCAGAGTTTGTAGCGTCTTTACCATTCCATGTTACATAAAGTTTATCAGCAATTGCATCTAAATTGTTTTCTATAAAGTATGGTGGAGGAAGATCTGGCTCTGGAATTGTTTTAAAATCATATATGCTAGACTCTCCGCTAACACCTAACTCTGCATCTTCATAAACCCAGGCAAAAGTTAAACCATAATCCGTATCTGGCACAAACCCAGTAAAAACTAAATCAATATACTTACCATCAGAAGATTTAGTTTGAGTGGGATCTAGGTCAAAAAAATTAGCCATTGCTATACACCAAAGTCTAGATCCAATTTATATTCTATAATTAATTCTCTTCCTGCAATCTTTTCTACTTCAGCTATGTTAGACCTTGCAATCATTCCATACGCTGGATCAAAAGTGTCTTCGTCATTAACCCTAAGTCCGTCTACTGTGATAGATGTTGCTGAGCTAGTAGGAACTATTACAATTCCTAATTTACTAATAGATGATCTTTGTGGATTGCCAACGGCTGTCATATTTGCAAATGCAACATCTTTTATGTTCCATCCAACAGAATGTCCTGTGAAATTAAATTCAAAGTAATCAGATTCAGAGCTATACATTCTTACTTTAACTGCAGAAAGATTTGCGTCATTTGCCTTATATGAAAATGATATTGTGTCAAAATTGCTGTATCCAGAAATATCAAAGCTTGGAATTATAGCAACATATTCTTGTTGAGATGTACCGTTTGAATCTAAATCTAAAGAGCTATTTCCTACCCTATAATCATTTTCATTTAATGTAGGAGATGGGCTCCATTCAAATGGGGATTCAAATGTCGTTATAAATCTATTATCATATGAGTTATTAGATATTCTTCTACCAGGATATAATGCTATCTCATTAATCTTACCCGCCAAATTTGGTGGCAACTTGCTACTATAGATTGCTGTATATGTGTATGGGGTTGTAGATGTATCAACATCTATTCCACCAAACAATACTGGAACACTGTAGAATTCAAATCCTAATCTTGAATTTGTATCGTTTAATGAATACTCAGAATTTGTAGCTATCCCTACAGACAACACCTTATCAAAGAAGGATCTATTGCCAGCAATATAATCAATTAAAAACCTTTTTCCAAATCTAGTTATCATGCTGTTCCCCCCTGTGAAACTGGCTTAGTGCTTTTTACCTGAAACTTTTTAACAGGTTCTTCTGTTGATATATAAATTCTCATAGAGACCTTTACTTTTGCAACATTGTTTTCATAATAAATTTCTTGACTAATTGGCTTTTGAATGTCGTCTAGTTGAGGTCTGTCTTTTGGAGGCGGAGGTGGTGGAGGTGGTGGAGGTGGATTACCCCCTCCAGTAGATCCAAATGGGGTAACGATTCCAGCCCTTGTTACATCCTTAACATCTGCCAACCATACTTTATTTAAATAGTATTTATCAATATCATCACCTATGATAGGCGTTGATATTCCAGGAACACTATTTTTTTCTGCCATTTATTTATTATACCATTTGAGTGTTAAATAGCTCTACAGCTAATACTCGTAGTAACCCCCTCTAAAAATCCTAATCTTACTCCAGTAACAATATATTTTTTATCTGTATAAGATAAATCTTGAAGTGGGTAGTGTACTCCAATTATATCTCCTGGCTCAATAAGTGGATTTCCAAATACTTCCATCTCAACACTTCTTCCTTTATTTAATTGTGTTGAAACAATCCAGTCAGCTAGTCTTTTCGCATCAGTTTGAGATTGTATCCAGTTTGAGTCAAACTGTACTGGATATTTTTTAGCTCTGCTATCTGGGCTGTCTGTTGAATATTCAACGACTCCGCCATCCATAATTGGTGTTCCAATAACTTGAAATGTATTATATTCTCCATCATGCAGGTTTACAGTTCCAGAAGTATTATTCATAACTAACATTTCTGCAGTAAACGGCTGAAGTTTATCTGCCATTATTGTTACATTTTTATTTTGTCCTCTTGATAAGTATAATGGGATTGCTGGATTTGCACTGTCGTATCTGACTTTTATTTTTTTAATTTGTCTTACAACTGATCCAAATTCTACAAGGGTTCCGTTTCTGGATTCTCTTGTTTCTCCTGAACTATATATCAAATCGCCAAACAATAGGGATATTGTGTCGTCTGAAAATACTCCGTTATACTGATAAGATCCTTTTGAATTTAAAGTAGCATAATCCATTGTTGAAGTAGCATCTTTTTCTTTTATGTCCATGCCATATACATAATCATAATAAACTATTCCTTGACCACATAAAAGTCCGACCTTATTTGAAGGAGCCAGAGGCTGGCCATACTTTGCCGCATCATCATCTTCACAATCTATTCTAAATCCATTAATAAAAATAGTTAGTGTGTTTTTTATTAATACATTAGAACTATTATATGTGGACTTTATTAATACATCTAGATTATAAGACTGAGCTGCATAGACTCCAGCGAATTCACTGGCTGCAGAAGTTTGAGATGTTTTTAACTCTCTAGTAACTCCACTAACATTAGTTTTTAAAATTTTAATGTCTTTTGCAGATTTAGCTCCAGCTGTAGTGGAAATAATAATGTGGTACCCTTTCTTGCCAGTATCTCCAGCAAAAACAGTAATACCTCCTACTTGATCAGTTGAATATGAATCTTGAAGTCCAGTATCAAACTCATTGTCAAAAAACATTCTGGTTCCCATAGAAAAACAACCTGGCTTATTTGTAATATTCATTCCATTAAAAGGTATTACTCCAGAAGTATAATGAGTTTTGCTTTTATCAAAATTTGTAATTGGCAAGAAAGCCTTACCTATCTTTGGAGCCTTTGCTTCCCACGAGTTCTTGGCAGAATTATATAGGCTGGTTAAGCTTCCTTTAAAGGGCGGTTCATTGGCTACAGTTAAGTCTACTGGTCCATATGTAGGAACACCATAACTAGAAATTACTTCATGTGACTTGGCGCTTGTTCCTAAAGCACCTCTCTTTTTAATTTTATACCTTCCTGTTGGCTTAAAGGTATTTATATTTTGTGCATCTGTCACAGCTAGAGAATAGTGTTTCCAAAAATCTGAAGAATCTTTAACTACTACTGTTGCTCTTGTAGAATCAGATTGTTTATAATAAGAAAATTCAATGCCTTCGTATTCTATAATTTCAGTATTTATTAAAAGATATCCTGAAAAGTCTGGAACAATTAAATACTCATCTATTAGCTGATCAACGCTTTGTAGATTAAGAGAAATAAAGTCAGCTTCAGATGCCGTTAAATTTTGAGACAATGTTCCAGCTGCTAGTGCATCGTCTGATGATATCCAGACAGGTGCAGCATTATTGGCAACATATCCACTGGTTCCAGGGGCTGACCACAAAACCTTTACGGAATTTCCAGCAACCTTTTCTTTTTTATTTAACCTAATAATATTTGGTATGTAGGAAACTGATCCCCCAGACGATATGTCTTCATTGGTAAAAATCCAATCTTGAACTCTGGTTGGACTGTATATTGAATCTCTTGTATAAATTTGTAAAGTATCATTATTGTCTACAAACATATTTATCTGTGCGTCTCTACATAATGCCTGTAATGATTCCCACACAGTTTCCCCATCTTTTGTCCAAAAATATCTAATCGTAGGAACTGATGTGTCATTTTCAATAATATTAATATTATAGTTTGTAAATCCAATTGACTCTAATACTCTTCTTATGATTGCAGTTACTGGAGTATCTTCAACTAATAATAGTGGGGCAATAGTGTCTTGTAATATTTTACTTGAATCAAGGCATCTTATTGAAGCCGATCCAAATTCAGACAACGACCAATCTACCATATAATATTTACCCTGTGGGATTTTAACATCATTGGTTCCATCGTTAACAACAATATATGGCTCAACAATTGCATTTTTGTCAAGGTATATCTTAGATGAGTCAAAGGACTGGTTTCTATTATATTCTGTTATTGTGTTATCCGCCTCATTAAATTTTGTTATATTAATGCTTAATAAATTTGATGTTAAGCTTCCGACTGGCAAAATAGAATCATCATCTATAGTTGTCTGTTTTTCAATATCAAAATTTTGAATGTCTGAACTTATATCTATTACCCATCTAGGACTAAACTCGATAACTCCTATAAATTTACCAGTGTTAGAATTACTAGCAGTAAGGTTTATTTTTTTAAATGATTGAGTACTTGTGTAAGAAGTTGGTGGAGTTTTTGACCAAGTGGTTCCATTATAATATATTGCAGCTTGTCCGTTTTGCAGATCAGACGAGCTTCCAGTAACAGATATTGTGGTGTTATCAGATTTAGTTGCAGTAATTGTCCAACTAGTTGGCGTATCATGACCCGTTTCAAATCTTGCAATAATTTTGTTACAGGGAAATAGTTTTACAGCAGGAGTTTCTTGATTATCAAAATATTCTATGTCTATATTTATGGGAGCATTCTTTGGCCCCACCCAATATTTATAAGATGAGTCTGGTCCTGGATAATATAATCTTGGCTTGGTTGGCATCCCGATAGATCTTGGGCTTTCAAAAGAATTCTTTGGAGTATCAGTTTGATCTCCGTAAGGAGACAATTGAGAAGTATAAATATAATATTTAATTCCTGGTCTTAATGGCCTGTTAGCTGAGTATATTGTATCTATTGGAAATAAATTTTTAAATGCATTAGATAGCGCATGATCTGTTCCATTAGATTTGGCTACAATTTTATCTATCATTAAATTTAAATTATATTCAATGGTTCCGCCCGTTGAAACTTGAATTGAATTATTCTTTTTAAATAAATTCTGAATTGTACTTGAGGCGGTTATCATACCTGCTCCAATGAAATATTAACGCTCCAATATGGCTGAAGACCTCTTTTAACTAGAGTGCAATCAAAGCCACTAAATACTACTGTGTATATATTTGAAGTAGAAGAGTTTGCTGCAGAAGCTGATTCCGATGTATTTATTTTAATTCTAAATGATGTTCTTCCTGCTAAACTTTCATAGAATGCTTTTAGATCTTCCGCTCCCCAAGCTCCGTCTACTGTTTCATTTCTAAACGAAGGCAACATTGACCATGAAGTAGAAAACGTTTTCTTGTCTGCAATAATAAACTCTCTTAATGTTCCATTAGCCATTCTTGTAGACTGTTTAATTCTATTTGTGTTGATAGATAAATCTGATCTATTATGTTCTGTTACTCTTCTAAAAGCTAAGGAGTCTTTGTTAGATTCAATTAAGTTATTTGTAGTAGCTACCGAAAGCGGATAAGTTTGGCCTCCAGCTGTTCTATCTGTAGTTTCTCCAGGATATCTAAAAGCAGTTGAGCCTGGAGTCATAAACAGTAGATCTTTTGCTTCTATGTATAGGACTGAGCCTTTGGGTAAATTTTCAAAACTCATCTAATCACCTTTACTTGTCCGCCCATTTGCAAGTTTCTATTTGACATAACTGCAAACACTTCTTGTGCTGCTGCTCTAGCTAATGCTCTTTCATCCATTCCTGGAGCTGCATTAATAACTATATCACCTATTGTAACATTACCCATTACTGGACCAGCTGTAGAGTACATTCTTCTTGGAGGGTTTCCAACAGTTCCTCCAGTTGCAAATCTAGGTATTCTTATATCTGTGCCCTTAAACAATCTAAATCCGCCCATGTATTTAGAATTTTCAGTAAGCTGTGGATTTGCCTTTATAATACTATTTAAGGAAACTCCAAATCTTCTTGCTATTCCAAATAATGTATCTCCTCTGTTAACAGAGTAATCTTTTGCATTTCCTAAATTATGTGGTGCAAGGTCTCCGCCTACAAGGTCTGTTGTTTTTGTTGCATCTCTATAATCTGGTCTTCCGAAGCCTCTTGTATATATACCAGCTCTAGGATTATATGGACCAAACTTTCTATTCTTTACTGCAACCATTCCACCATTTGTTTGATTTGACCCTGAAGTATTTCCTTCAATTGTTCTTATAACATTCTTGCTAACTATTCTAGAAACTAAACCAACATGGTCTGTTATATTTTTATTTCTTCCAAAGTCAAAGAAGACTAAATCTCCTGGTTCTGGGTTTTGATATAGCCTCTTCTTGGACCTAAATGATGAGTATCCAGCTGCAGTTCCAACAACATTTGGAATTTTAACTCCAGCTAAACTTGATACCCAATTAATAAATCTACCGCACCATAAATCAAAGGATGGGAGTACTCTAGATATTGCTCCTGTAAGAGCTTTAGCCACTGGATTGTTGGTTGCCTTTTCTATATAACCAATCGCCTTTTCCGCAACTCTGAGCATTGCAGACTTAGTTCCCATTTCTAAATTCATTCCAAATATGTTTTTAAGATCTGGATCTCCGCCAGCTCCAAATCTACCTACAGGGCCACCATCTTTCATTCTGTTCAAGCGGTCTAAATTTTCATATCCTATATTGGCAGCAGAGGCAGCATTTATTACATACTCTCCATTAGAAAGCATTGCTGGAATAGAATCTGATGTTCCAGTTCCAGGCCCAGTAACTGCTCCACCTGTAACAAAATTCTTTACCCTATTTCCTTTAGTTTTTAATACATCGCTATAGTCATAAACTTCACCAGTACTTCCTACTGGAGAAGCATATCTTTTACCCTTATAGGTAAATACGTTATAAACTATTCCGTCTATCTCAACTCTTTCTGGTTGCTTTGCTCCTGCCTCAGCATCTCTAGCAGCAGTATAAAGATCCTTAGATTTAGAGACATCTTTAGGTTTTGTTCCTGGGTTTACGGTTACTCCAGCAGATCCTGTTGGGGTAAATTGATTGCCCATATCTCTGCTTATGGATTCTGCTAATTGCTTAATAGTCATTCCGCCAGTAATTAGCATAGCTTGAGATCTCACTAACTCTAAATCTCTATTAAGGACATCCCCCATTTTTCCTTTAGTAAATACACTATTTAACTGTAATCCTGTCTTGGGATCATATGTTGGAGCTTGAGATACTGAATCAAAATTTAAAGCTTTTCCAGAACTATCAAAGAATTTTCCAAAGGCTTTCTTGATATCTCCAGCAATATCAAATCCCTTATTTCCTTTTGTTACAAGGCCAGCTGCCTGTATCTCTTTCACTAAAGACTTTAATTGATTGTCTGTTTGTCTTTGTGCATCTACTCTTAGTTTAGGATCTTGTATAAATTCATTTGTTTGTTTTTGTAAAAGTAAATCTTTATACTGCTGTGTGTAATTTTGTATTTTAGCCATAGCTTCTTGAGCTCTGGCAGCTTCAGCTTGAGCATCTTGAAACTCTCTTTGTCTCTTCTTTTCTTCTTCTGCATTTTTCTTTTGTTGATCTTGTAAAGCTTTTTCTTTTCTTGCAGCGTCTTCTTGAATAGCTAATCTGGCTTGCTCTGCCTGGTATGTCTTTTGTAATTGAATTAAATCTAAACGTGCTCTTTCAGCAGTTTGGAAGTCACCCTTTGCAATAGCTGCTTGGTAATCTAGTCTTGCTTTTTGTATTTGTAGTTCATACGATTCTCTTTTTTCGGTGGCATCCAAAGCTTTTAATTTCTCATTAGCAGCTTCTCTAATTAAATCTATTTGCTTCTGAAGTTTCTCATTTTGATCTTCCGCTGCACGTGAAGCTTTTTGTTGAGCTAAAGCGGCCTCTCTTCCAGTCTTGTCGATTATAGATTGTAAATTTGCCATGGTGAAACCAATTTGTTTAAAGGTTCCATCCATTCCAGAAAGTCCAAGACCACTACTGAATGCTTTCTTTCCAGCATCAATTAGTTTATCTTGAGCTGCAGTAAATGCTGTTAAATATCTATCAAGCTGGGCTGCTGTTTCAGAACTTAATCCCTTGAGGTCTACTTGTACACCTTTAACATAAAGTCTCCACTTTGCGTATATTCCTGCAATAGTATCGCTTTCTTTAGCAATTGCCTGTAACTCTGATGGAAGTTTTTGGAATGCTTCTATTCCTACAACTTGATCAAATCCCTGAGACTTCATCTTATTTGTAACTTCAACTAAGGCTGCATATTCTCCCTTAACTTCTCCAAGAGCATTCTTTTGGCCAGATATTGAAACTATTGACTTATCAGTTAAATCAATTACAGAACTCATTCCTTCTATAACTTTAGTCTTATACTGATCTACTTCCTTATCTCCAGCCTTAATTGTTTGAGATAAATGTTTTACAGAATACTCTGCAGCAGTTGATGAATCTTTTACGCCTGCAAATGCTGAATTAGTCATAACATTTATAGCCAATTTAGAATTCTTTGATGCTGCTATCATTCCCATTATTTTCTTATTAGCTTCTTCTACGCTCATTCCAGCAGCAATAAATTGAGCTTTTATATTTGTAGCAAGCTCTGCAATATTACTTGCATCTGCTCTATCAAATGATGCTACGAATTCTCCCATATTTTCTTTAGCAAATTCTTTAGCCTGCTTTAATTCTTCCATTGACATATTTAATCCAGAAATTCCACCCATTCCAGATTTGCCAGCATTTTGTAATTGAGTTTGTCTTTGTGCAATAAGCTTCATCTTATCTGCAAGACTTGTATATTGAATTCCTGCTTGCTCCGCCGCCTTGGCATTCATTCCAAATCTTAACTGTGCGTCTCTATTCCATTCACGTGTTTTCTTTATAAGTACGCCTATGCCTACAGTCAATGCTGCTATTCCAGCCAGCGGACCAACAAATAGAGCTTTAGATAAAACTACACGGAGTACATTCATAACTTTTGCAAACGTGCTTGCAGAAGCTCCAGCTGATGAGAATGCCCCCTTCATCGCAGTAAGGCCTTTTCCTACTCCAGCAATTCCTTTACCAATTCCAGGCAACATCATTGGCAACATAGATCCGCCCATCATGACTGCCATACCTAATCCAGTTTGTCCTTTTGCCATTAATGCAGAGCCTGCTGCCATTCCAGCCATGCTTGCGCCCATATTCATTCCCATGCTTGATCCACCACGAGACATTGCTCCCTGGAATCTTTGCATTGCAGTTGGCGCACTTAATCCAGCAGCTCTTGCTGCAGAAGCGGACATCTGCGTTACTTGTCCAGTCGCAGCATCTCTTAATGCAATCTGCTCTCTTCTAAATCCTAAAGGTCCAGCTTTTCTAGAAAGAACTTCCTTTCCGTCATGCATACGCATGGCACCTTCAGCGCCAACCTGTGGTGTCCAAGCAGTTAAACCTACTGGGCCTATATATCTCTGTAAAGCATTTTTAGCTCCAGCTAAATGTTGTAAATGAGGTGGAAGCATTGATGGGGTAGCATTATAATAACCCATCTTTGCAAAATCATGAGTAGCTCCCCTTCTTAGTATTTGTGTAGTTTTATCAATTCCTCTTTTTATAATAGCTGCTGAATCTGTTACATAAGATTTCATTCCGTTAGCGAGTGACACTCCTGCAGATTTAAATGACGCCACTGCATATTTGGCAGAAGCAAGACTTTGAATTGCTAAAGCATTCATTCCTTGTTTAAGGGCTACGCCAGCATTTTTAATTACAGCCTGCATGTATTGTGCTTGCTGAGCGAGTCTACTTGTGAATGGGTCTATTAATGAGCTTCTAAGATATGCTCCTGGATTGTAAAAGCTTGTAGTTCCTTGTCTAACTGCTTCTCTACCAAGTCCTGTAGTTAATGCTTGTTGACCATAAATTTGATGAGATGCAGCACGAGATCTTTCAGCTTCCATTTCTCTAATTCGTTTTTGACGTTGCTCGGCTTCCCATTTTGCTCTTGCTGCAGGATTTCCTGGTCTACCGTAATTGCTTCTTCCAGAAACAATTCTGCCTCCTCCAATTAATCCTCCACGATTAAATGCTGGGTTTGCATGAATTGGTTGATACTTACTCCAATTAACATTCATTCCATCTTCAAGTCTTGAAAGCATTGAAATATATGGAGCTCTGTCTGACTCTGGTAAAGAATTTATAAATGCTCTAAGTTTCGGATGCATTGCTTTCATTGCAGCCTTCATCTTGGCCCCATATTGTCTTGGAGACATTCCTGCTGCAACTGGAGCTGTATTATATGCAAAGTCTTTTCTAGCGCCACCACGAACAGCAAGTAGGTTTATCATTGCCTGCTTTTCCATTGAATTCATTGATGCTGCGTATTCTGTATTCATGGAGGCTCTTGGGAAAACCCCTGCAGGACCAACGTCAGCTAATACATTTCCAAAAACATTAGACTTTGACAAATCTTTATTTCCAAGCAAGAGGGATGCTATTGTTTGTCTAATCATTTGATCTTCTGTAAACTTAGTTCCACCTGCTGCAAATTTTGGATCAAATGGTGACTCCAATCCCAGCAACTTACTCTTTCCGCTTGGGTCATAAGGATTTTTTACAGCTCTTACAGTTTGAACTGGAGAGTCTAATCCAAAAACTTCTCTTGACATTCTTGTTCCATACATTTCAGATTTAGCAGTTATTGCATTTGGAACACCTTTTAAGAAAACTAATTCTCCATTTTCGTTTCTATAAACTCCAGAAACTCCAGGAATAGGATAGCTCTTTCCAGAACTTGGTGCAATTTGATGACTATATGGAGTTACAGGAAGGTTAGAGAATTCTCCTAAAGATTTCTTTGAGCTAAGTTGTTTTGATGTGTTTAATACTCTAAGTATTTTTTCTGGAGTTAAAAGAGGAACAATGTTTCCATAGTTACGTCTTCCACCTGATATTGATCCTCCAGGAATACTACCTCCAGAATTAAATGATGCAAGAACTGGGGTCATAATAGGAGGTCTTCCTCTTGGAACCATAACCCAACGCTTTCTTTCAGTTATTGCCTGCAACAACATCTTCAAAGACTGCTTCTGTTGTGGTGTCGCCCTAGATGGCAATGCCTTTCCAGCTTTTATGTCGGCAAGTTCTTTTTTACTTGGGAATCTATTTCCTGGATCAGACAATGCCACAGCAATGTCATCTAATGTTGTCATTCTAGACATTCCAGCTTTCTTAATCATATCTGATAGTGATTGCTCAGCATCTGCCTTTGTTAAGTGTAAAACATCTCCTCTTAGTTTAATCTGATCTAGTCTATTCATCAAAGAGTTCAGTTCTGAATCAATTACCGCAGCGACTCCCATGTGTCCACGTGTGGCATGACCTACCTGATCATGTCTCAATAAGTGGCCTCTTGCTACACCGACCTTTGTTCCTTGATCATCTCTCATTTCTAAATATGGAACTCCGCCTGTATTTAAAACTTTTGGATCAAATAATTTCATTTGTTTCAATTCATTTGAGACATTTGCAAATCTTGGATCATCAGCCATAAATTTCTGCAACATAAATATATGTTTATTTAAAGCTGAACTGCTTGGAGTTCTTGTTGCAGCTCTATTTGGATGACTTAATTTAGGATATTTCTTTTCTAAGTCCTTTACCTGATTAATTCTATGTTTAATAAATGAATCTAGATTACCTCCAGATTTTGTTTTAGCAGCATTAAAATTATCAAATGCGACTTTTACAGCCTGGTCTTTTGGCATTCCAGCATATTCCATTAATTCTGCAGCATCCAACATAACCATTCTCATTCTTACAGAATCTTCATAGAAAGGATTTTTTATAAATTTAACTAACTGTCCTAATTGTTTTCTATAGTAAGCAGGGGTTTCTCTATACTTTTCTCCATAGTTACCTTTATTTTTCATTACTTGCCCGCCAAAATTATATCCATTATTAGCAGCTTCTAGTGCATCATATAACCCTGGAATTCTATTTATCTTTGGGCCAAAGACAACTTCTCCTGGAGTAAGAGCTGCTGTTATTTCTCCGCCACCCTCGAATGTATATGGAGCCATAGCAATCAAATCCTTATTTTGTGGATCCAGTGAAGCTCCTTGATTTAGTACATAACCTCCTAATGGGACTGTTCCAAGCCTATCGTCATAATTTATTGAAGTTGATCCAGATACAGTTGTTTTGTTTGGTCCAAAAGATTCCACCATTCCACCATCATTAAATTTAGGAAGTCTTGTTGTCTGTATGCTGTATGGCGCACCAAATGTTCTTACTCCACGGAGTCTGCCAAACTCCTCCATGACAGCCCTGTTGCCTTCTTTTTTGTATAGATCTCTTAATGTGAATTGTCCATTAGCATCAACTACTGGCTGATTCATCAATGGGGCTTTTGTAAAATCAATTGTTCTTCCACGAGCTGCGGCAAATGCTCCTAGCTCAGCTCTCATTGCAGATTCTAATTGTGCATTTATTGCTATGATTTCTGCTTTAGCTTGATCAACAGTCATTTTGCCAGCACGTAATTGTGATACTATTGCTGCAGATTGTGTCGCAGCATTATCTGCTAATCTAGTCGTAATTGGCAGAATATCATCAAAAGTATCTAGTAGTTCGCTGCTTACTGTACCGCCTAAAGCTATAGTCTTTTTTAATGTTGCCACTTCTGCTTCTGTTTGCATAGCAAGTGTAGATAGTAGTGCATGATATCTTGCAGCTTCTCCTGAAACTATTCCTGTAGAAACTCCCTTTACTTCTGTTAATCCTGGAATTCCTGGAAGTCTTTCATGCATGTATATCTGTGGAGTTCTTCCAATCTTTTGATTAACAGGAATTGCTCCTGGAACTCCGCCTAAAAATGTAGCTGGATTATTTGGGTCTCTTGGATTAATATGAGACATTGCTCTTGTATTTAAATCTCCAGAATATGGATCGTTTGGATCAACAACTCTTCTTCCTCCAGCCATTACTGTTGAGCCAGCTACCGTGGTAACTGCTGGATTTACTGGGATTGTACCTTTAGCCATTGCTGACTGTAGGTTCATATAATCTCCAACTAGTTTAGTTAAAGCTCCGTGTAAAACTTCTGCAGCTTTTGCATCTGAATAAAAAGCTTTTTCCACCATTTGAGAAGCTTTTTCTGCAGCAATTATTTCTGGAGTAAGCATCTTCCATCCCTTTGATCCTTGGAAGAGTGCTTTTAATGAAACTATACCCTTAGTTACATAACCAAAGAAGTTAGCTAGCACACCAGTTAACATAATTATTGGACCAATAACTGCCGTAAATCCTCCTAGGTATGTGACTGCCTTTTTAATTGGTTCTGGTAAATTAGTAAAGAAATCTAATACTTTAGTAAATGCATTTATAAACTTTGTTGCGACACCTAAGAAGTCTTCTCCAACATCTGCAAGGCTAGCTCTTAATCCTTCAATAGCTCTTTTATATTTACCAGAAGCAGATTCAGTTACTAATGTTAATTCTCGACCAGCTATTTCTGCAAGTTGCGATGCGCTTGCATTCATTAAATTCATTACCTGTAATGTTTGGCTACCTTCTTTGCCCAAGTTATTAAACAGTGCAGCCATTCTAGCAAATTGGAATTTACCGAACATTTGCTCAAGTGCTCTTGCTTTACTTAATGGATCTAATCCGTCTAAAGCTTTTTGTAAGCCTACTATCATTCCAGTTGTATTGCCAACATTTTGCTGAACTAATCCCATTATGTCTATGCCGAACTCTGACATAACTGCAACTGTTTGCTTTGTTGGATTAATCATGGAGGCAAGACCAGACTTCAGTGCGTTAGCTGCCTCTGAAGCATTAACTCCACCTTCACGCATGGCAGTTAAATATAATGCTAAATCTTGTACGTCACCGCCTAATTGCTTTACAACGGTACCAGCTTTTGGAATTGCTTCAACAAGGTCGTTTAGTGTTGTTGATGTCTGGTTTTCTACAGCGTTTAAAAAGTTAATTGATTCAGTTAATTCTTGAGTGTTTGATTTAAAAGCTGTTTGAATTGCTAGTGTAGCCTTCATTGCTTCTGCTCTATCTACTTCACCAAGAACAGCTAGCCTTGTTGTTTCTTTTAATGAAGATAGCAATTGTTCGCCTTGCTGTCCAGTTGCTGCAATATCGGCGGCTAATCCGATTGTTTCTTTAAAATTAACTCCCATTGCATTAGACAATTCTTTAGATGTATCAACAACATCTTGTCTAATTTTTTTCAAGTCTGCAGAAGCTGTTCCAGCAATATCTCCATAAACCTTAACTAGTCTTGTTAGTTCTTGATCTGCTTCTCTAAAAGCTCTAGCAGCTTGCGATCCAAACATTGCTAATGGTACTGTTAAACCTACTGTTAACTGACGACCAGCCCATTGAGTATTTTTACCCCAATTAATTAAAGATGTGGCACCTTCAGATAATGCACGATTCATTATCTGTAATTCCATTCTGGCCAACTGGGTTCCATTTCTTACGGAATCTAGTCCTCTTGGAATCATTACATTGTATTGCATTAAACCTTGAGCATTTCTACCCAGAGGTTGCATTACTGCATTTTGTAACATTACCTGCTCTTGAGCAAGCTCTCTGATCAATCCCTTAGATGTTCTTGCATGTGTTCTAAATGTTGAAAAATAATCTCTTAATTTTAATCTACCCGCATCCAGGTTTTTGCCAAACTTATCTACATCAGACTGTAAATTTACAAAGTGGCTTGAGTACATTCCGCTTCCAACAAGCGTATCTCTAAACATGTTGTTGGCGATTTTTGTTGCGGAAGCAATTGATTTGTTAGATGTTACTAGTTCTCTTTGAAGTTGTTGTAGACTGGCCGTAGCCCTGTGTACTTCGGACACAAGGCTAGACAAGTCAGCTTTGGCGACTATACTCGTTACAATTTGTTCGTCTGCCACTAATTACTCCTTAGAGTATCCTAACCCCATTCCGACTCCAAAACCTGCTTCTTGTGCAAAACTTCCTTGTAGTGAAACGACGTCGTCTCCACTAGCTGTTATGCCAAGAGCCCTTCTTTGGATATCCTCAAAAGTAGGACCTTCTTTTGTTTCTGCTTCATCATCAATTTGTATTCCTTTTAATGATGCTGCAAATTTTCGCTGGTTATGCTCCTTCTCGTGCATTGTTTTTAGCGTTTGAAGAAGCTCAGGCATTGATAAATTTTCTTCTAACTCTTCGTAATTCTTCCAATGCCCCAGAAGAAATACTTCACCTAATAATGCGGCTAGATCTAGTTCTGACCAGCTAGAACCGCTGCCGCTATCAGGTTTGGGTCGTCCATCTTAATTCCGCCGCAAACTTCAAGAATGCGATTGATTGTTGGAACGTCCAATGCGTCTTCTAATTTTTCTCTATCAGCAGCAAGGTCTGGTAACTGTGTTTCCAGTGCTACTGCACATGCTTCAACTAGAATTCCTAATGTGACATTTTCATCATTAGAATCTTGTGTCTTTTTTACAACTTCCATAAACTTGCGTAGTTGCTTGATTGACAATGGCTTTAACTTTACTTTAGCGCCATTCTGTAATTCAATTTCTTCTACATCATATACTTTTGTAGCCAATTTATCCTCCTTTAGGATTCTAAATTATTATAGCATAAGGGTTATGCAGATACAATAAATAAGCCCCCATTTCTGGGGGCCTATTTGTTAATAATTAAATTTAATTATTAAGCTGGTGTCCAAGCACGGTCAATAATCTTACCGTATTCTGAACCTGCGTGAGCTGAGTCACCAGATGGTAGAAGACGGAATGTTACTGGGAATGTGGTT
>Ga0208465_1000170_pt1 | contig 21222 bp, 17 predicted proteins | sample LakMenEpi31Aug10_FD_150749 | JGI IMG/M metagenome (GOLD analysis project Ga0208465, IMG submission 150749) | Freshwater microbial communities from Lake Mendota, WI - 31AUG2010 deep hole epilimnion (SPAdes) | ecosystem: Environmental > Aquatic > Freshwater > Lake > Epilimnion/Euphotic zone ...
GAAACCCGCCTCTCCAGTGCTGTGGCAGGGGTGGCGATCGCCGTTGCCCTAATGCCACCCCTGTGCGTGGTGGGGCTATGGCTGGCTCAGGCTAACTGGGCTATGGCTCTAGGAGCCCTGCTGTTGTATGGCACTAACCTGTTTGGCATTACCCTAGCCTGCATGGTGGCCTTCGTGGTACTGGGCTATGTCCCCCTGAGCCAGGCTAACCGCCCCCTAGCCATTACGCTGGTTTTTACCACTTTGCTGGTCTTACCCCTGAGCGCCACAACTCTACAATTATTGCGGCAGAATCAGCTGGAGGCTAGCCTCAGGAACGCTCTGTTGGATCGTACCCTTACCTTTCAACGCCTCAAGTTAGTGGAAATGGAGGTAAATTGGCTGAGCATCCCGCCAGAAGTTGTTTTGACAGTACGCACCGCTGACCCGGTTACCCCTAAGCAAGTGGGCCTGCTAGAGGACTTTCTGCAACGGGAGCTAGGCCGCCCCTTTAAACTACACTTCCTAGTCAGCAACCTGCAGGATGTCACCAGCGATTCCCAACCTGCCCAAAATTGGCGAGGCAATTAGGCCAAAAACTATCCTATGAAGTCGAAAGGCCGATAAATCCTACTCGAGCCAGTTAGCAAAAACTGTAATGGGCTAGGCAATATGTTATAGAATGTTAAGCAATTGTAAAAATTCTCGCTTAGATGTTTTGCTCAAGCCAGCTCTATATGGCCGTTACCATTGCGTAGGCAAAATCTCCTGGCGTTTTGACTTTCCTCTGGAGACTATTCCTTGACTGCTACTTTTGCCTCTACTTCCGTCGCTCCTCTTTCCGCCCAAGACCTAACCCTTAAACAGGTTATCCAAACTATTCCTAAGGTTTACTTTCAAAAAGATGCATTCAAGGCCTGGAGATCGGTAGCCATCAGTGTCATGGCCGTAGCTCTGGGCTATACTGCCATTGCCCTTTCTCCCTGGTTTCTGCTGCCCCTAGCCTGGTTCTTTACCGGCACTGCTTTAACCGGTTTCTTTGTGATTGGTCATGACTGTGGACACCGGTCCTTTTCGAATCGTCGCTGGGTGAATAATTGGCTCGGCCATCTGATGTTTCTTCCCCTGATCTATCCCTTCCACAGCTGGCGACTGCTCCACGATATTCACCATCGCCATACCAATAACCTTGATCAGGACAATGCCTGGACCCCCTGGACCGCTGCTGAGTATGAGAATGCCAGTGGGTTTATGAGAGGAGTCTACCGTGGCATGCGGGGGGGCTTGTGGTGGTTAGCCTCGGTCGCTCACTGGGCGGTTCTACATTTCAAGTTAGAAAATTTTGAGCCCCGCGATCGTCCTCGAGTATTGCGTTCCATTGCCCTGGTGAGCATCTTTGCCCTAGTCCTTTTCCCTAGCCTATGGCTAATGGCTGGTCCCTGGGGTATCGTCAAGTACTGGCTCATGCCCTGGCTTGGCTACCACTTCTGGATGAGCACCTTCACCCTAGTTCACCACACGGTGCCAGAAATTCCGTTTCAGTACGAGGCCAATTGGCACGAGGTAGAGGCTCAGTTGGCTGGCACCCTACACTGTGATTATCCCCGCTGGGTAGAACTGCTCTGCCACGACATTAATGTTCATGTGCCCCACCACATTTCCGTCGGTATCCCTTCCTACAATCTCCGTCCAGCCTATGAGGCTCTGCAAAAGGAATGGGGGCCCCTGATTAAGCAAACCCGATTCTCCTGGGATCTGATGAAGAAGATTATCAGCGGTTGTCACCTCTACCATCCCGATCAGGGTTACCAACGGTTTAAGGATTTAGGATCGCGCTAGTTACTCCCCTACAGCGTTTGCGCAAAAAGTTGAGAAACCCCTAGGCCACAATCCCAGTTTGGGGAGAACTAGCGCTGGCGATCTGCCGGACAGGGATGCGACCTGCCCGGTAGGCCAATCGCCCGGCCGTGGTGGCTAAGCCCATAGCCCGGCCCATGGCTACGGGGTCCGTGGCCTTAGCAATGGCGGTATTAATCAGCAGGGCATCGGCCCCCATTTCCATGGCGGCGGCGGCTTCACTGGGGGTACCAATACCGGCATCCACCACCACCGGCACCCCAGCATTTTCAATAATGATTTGAATGTTGGCGCTGTTACGAATCCCCTGGCCGGAGCCAATCGGAGAGCCAAGGGGCATCACTGTGGCACAACCGACCTCCTCCAGGCGTTTAGCCAGCAGGGGATCGGCATTGATATAGGGCAGCACGGCAAACCCCTCCTTAACCAATTGTTCGGCGGCGGCCAGGGTGCCAATCGGGTCAGGCAGCAAGTATTTAGAGTCGGGGATCACCTCCAGCTTGACGAAGTTGTTGTCCTCCTGGCCCAACAATTTAGCCATTTCCCGACCCAGTCGGGCCACCCGAATGGCCTCCTCGGCGGTTTGGCAACCAGCGGTATTCGGTAACATCCAGATTCTGGACCAATCCAATGCCTCCGCTAGCCCTTCATGGCCAGGGGCCTGGGTTTGCACCCGGCGTACCGCTACGGTGACAATCTCACAGCCACTGGCCTGAATACTCTGGCGCATCACCGCAAAGCTATCGTACTTGCCGGTACCGGTCATCAGTCGGGAGTGAAACGATCGACCGGCAATCACCAGGGGGCTATCCTCGGTCTCCAGGGGTTGGGCCTGGCTGGCGGTGGCTAGGGTTAGGGGCGCAGAGGTCATGGGCAGAGTAGCACTGGGGTAGGGGGCAGAGGTAGAGGGGTGGTGGAAGCGTTGCCAGCTAAAGGGGGTCAACCGGGCGGGAGTATCGCCCCGGCACAATTGACCAATCAACTGGGCGGTAATGGGAGCCAGTAGAATCCCATTGCGGTAATGGCCCGTGGCCAGGATCAGGTTGGTAGCGGGCCCCGGCCCTAAAATCGGCCATTCGTCGGGGGTAGCGGGTCGGTAACCCCACCAGGTTCGTTCCAGGGTAAAGTCGGCTAGGGTGGGCCAGAGGGCGATCGCCCTCTGCAGTAATTGGTGGACTCCGGCCGCCGTATTACCGGCGGTAAACCCCACCGCCTGGCTGGTGGCCCCCAGAACAATGCGACCGTCCTGGCGGGGGACGATGTAGATATCCTCCCCAAATAGGACACGCCGCAGGGGTTGGGGCTGATCGTAGCCAATCGGGACCCGTAAACCCACCATTTCCCCCTTGCGGGGAGAAATCGGCAGGGGCAGGAGTTGCTGGCTCCAGGCCCCCCCCGCCAGCACCACCAGGTCAGCCCCAAAGGCTCCGGCCTGGGCGGTCAATACCTGGCCAATCGCCCCTCGCTGGTGCACCAGGGCCGTGGCCTCCACCCCCTCCTGGAGGTTAACCCCCGCCTCGATCGCCGCCCGGCGTAGGACCCTGGCCAGGGCCTGGTTATCCACCTGCCCCTCCTCTGGGTACCAATAGCCCCCCCGGATCTGGGAACCGAGCCCAGGCTGGTAATGGGCCAGGATTGAGGCTGGCAGCCAGGGGGCGCCAGGGTCGGAGGCCGCAGGCAGAACGGAGCGGGGGGCCAAAATTCCACAGGGCCAGTACCCCACCGATTCGCCGGTCAGGTACTCTAGTTTAGCCACCCAGTCTCCGTAGGCGGCCAGACTGGCCAGGGCCAGATCCAGCAGGGGGCCGGGGGGCAACCCCTCCGCCCGGGGAGCCAGCATGCCAGCGGCGGCCTGACTAGCGGCCTCCTCAAACCGTTTACTAAGCAGGGTGACGGTTGCCCCCTGCTGTTGCAGGTCCAGGGCGATCGCCAGGCCAATGATCCCGCCGCCTAAAATCAGGATGTCGCTATGCCGTTCTACCATGGGAGATGTAGGTCTACCTATGCCGTTGCCAGAGCCATGACCGCCCTTGCCATTCTAGCCTGTGCCCAGCAGGGCAGCAGAGGGGCAAACCAGGAGAAGCTAGGGGGTATGGACCTGTAGATCATCCTCGCCACCCAGGTGGGTGGTCTTCACCCAGCGTAGTTGTTTAGGTCGCACCGCCAACCGCAGGGTCATGGTGCTAATCACCAGCATCCAGTGCAGCATGTAGAGGTTACCCCAGAGGGTTTGCAGGCCATTCACCCAGATCGCCTGGGGCTGGGTGCGGCGCAACCCACGGTACATGCCCACCATGGATAGGGTGAGGGCCAGGCCTGACACCGGTAGAAAGAGGGGTAGGCGATGGCGCCAGAGGGCCATAACAAAGTCGGGAAAGGCCACCGTAGGAAGACCATACTGAATCACCCAGAAAGCGGCCAGATCAAGGGTTTTACTGGGGCTGAGGCGGTTCTGGGCAATCAGGCGCCAGTAATCCAGGTAGCGTTGGTAGCCGCCCTCCGCCCAGCGATTACGCTGGTGCCACAGGGCGATCGCCCGATCCACCCCCTCCTCCATCACCGCCGGTTCCAGCAGAAATTCGATGGACCAGCCACTAAAGTGCAGCCGCAGGGTTAGATCGAGATCATCGGTAATGGTCTCCTCGTTCCAGCCGCCGGACTGGACCAGGGCGGCACGGCGAACAAACTGGCCGTTGCCCCGCAATTCCCCAATCCCCCCCAGGCTAATCCGCTGCTGCTGAAAGTAGGAGTCTAAGGCCATTTCCGCCTGTTGACCCCGGGTCCAGAGGTTTTGGGCCCGGTTGACGATCGCCTTCTGCATTTGCACAGCCCCCACCTGGGGAGGTTCAAACATCGGTACCACCCGGCGCAGCATATCTGGGGTGACCTGGGCATCGGCATCAAAGACACCGATAATCTCCCCCTGAATGCTGGGCCAGACCTGGTTGAGGGCCCCGGATTTGCCCCCCGTGGCTCCAGCACTGCGCCGTAGTATCCGTAATTGGGGATAGAGCCCCTTCAACTCCTGGAGGCGCTGGGCGGTGCGATCGCTGCTGTTGTCATCAATCACCCAAACGTCATAGCGATCGGCCGGATAATCAACGCTACAGAGATTGGCCACCAACCGCCTAATCACCAGCTCTTCGTTTTTAGCCGCCACCAGCATGGAAACGAAGGGCCACCGGGCTGACCCGGCGGCTGGCGCTGAGGAGTCCTCAGGTTGGCTAGGGGCCAAGGGCGGCGGTGGCGCCAGGGGGCGAGCCAGGAGAATTCTTACCCCGTGGATGGTCAGCACCCCCGTCAACCCCATCACCAGCCAACTACCCCAGGACAACAGGTGTAGAGCAACGGTGCCGCCCCAAAGCAGGGCGAGGGTCAGGGCAGCCTTGCGGCGGCGGCCCAAATAGCCAGGGAAATCCTCGATGTCCAGCTCATCCAGGGGGGTGAATAGGGGTCTGGAGAAATAGTCAGCCATGGAGATGATAGAACCAGAGGGTAGGAAAGCAATATAGAGGATTGGGAAAGCGGTGCTCAGGTGGCTAGGGTACCCTGAAGCTCAGCCCTAAATTGATGGAGAGGCATCGTCTAGCATCATCATCTCTGATTTTGTCGGAAAAAACGACCCGTTCAGGGTGGCAGAGGTTTGTTACCCTAGGAAAATCAGGATTCGCAGCCCCTTGAGCACAACGCTAGTCAAACCAGTTCCCAGCAGGTAATAGTTGCCCTACATCGTGATCAAACCCGAGAGCCATGACCTTGAGCTTTGAAGAAATTGAACCTGCGACTAAGCAGGATGTCAGTGTCTACCTGCCCTACTACCAGGGCAATAAGCGCACCGCCCTGCCCTACGCCATTAGCCTATATAAGCAGGGTAACCTGGAGGGAGAACGCTATATCGAAGGGGGCGCTAGCATTCCCTTTATCGCCACCTGGAATGTTTCGATGTTGCCGGCGGATCTGACCCGTTGTCGACTGCAGTTTGATGGCGATGCCGATCTGAGCTATGAGATCACCATGGCCACCTTTGAGTTTGTCGATCACCTGTTTGATGCGATCGTGGCTCTACGTCATAAACGTATCCCAGATTTTTCTAAATCCTTCTATCGCAAGCTGCTGCGCCTGGAGGACTAAGCCTGCCTCCTGGGACGGGGGTAAATTAGGCAACTGCTCAAGAGGGGGGTCAGTAGTCAGTAATCAGGAGAGGTAGGATGGGCAAAGGGCCTTAGCCCGTGGCCATCAGCCTTTAGCCCAGGACTAACAAGCCTGGGAAACAAGGGGCACGCTCTGCTTTGCCCATCCTCGCTTGGGGCTGAGCAGCCAGAACTTGGGAGTCAAGGGAAGTGGGTGTATTGACGCCAAGCAATACTAAAGATTAATAAAAAAACTTTATCCCCAAACAGACTTGTCCGGGGATAAAGTTTTTTAAGGGCTAATTAGGGTCTGGAAAAACTACCCCAGGGACTAACTAGCAATCACACCGCCGTCATCCTTAGTAATGATGACCGTGGCGGAACGGGGGCGGGCATCACCGCCATCGGGCCAGTGACTGGTGAACTTGGTCGGGTCAGTGACGGATTTGCTGTTTTCCCCCGGGTGTTGGATATTCACGAAGATCGCTTTGCCATCAGGGGACTCAGCGATGCCGGTGATTTCACAATCCCGGGGACCGACCAGAAAGCGCCGTAGGGTAGTTGGGCTAGCGGACTGACCCACGTAGGTGCGCACCGTTTGATCCTGTTTGTTGTTGCTGGGTACCGCCTTGCTGGTGAGGGTCTTAGCACCCCCATCCCCAACCCGCCCAGGTAGGGCCGCCAGCATCATGCAGTTGGAGACATCGGTGTAGGCGCCGTCATCGGTCTGAATCCAGAGAAGACCGGGCACCGCCTGGCTAAACCAAAGACCATCGGGGCTGGAGAAGTCATTGTCACCGGTCAGGCGGGAGATGTTCACCTGGGGCAGGGCATCAGCCTGGGAACCAAACAGATAAATATCCCAGCTAAAGGTGGTAGCGGTGGGGGTGCCACCGGCTTCCCGCCAGCGAATGATATGGCCGTTGACATTGCCCTGGTTGCTCTTGGACCCCTTTTCATCGGCATAGTAGCGGGGGTTGGCGGCGTTTAAGCCGGCGCTGTCCCCCCGCCGACTATTGTTGGTGAGGGTCAGGTACACATCGCCATTCAGGGGGTTGATCGCTCCCCACTCCGGTCGGTCCATCTTGGTGGCGCCGGCGGCATCGGCGGCAATCCGAGCATTGATTAACACATCGGCCTGATCGGCAAATTTATAGTCAGCATAGTTGGCGATGCGGGGATTGGCCATGGTCAAGGGCAACCATTCACCGGTACCGTCATCGTTAAATTTGGCTACGTAAAGGGTGCCCGCATCCAGATACTTATTGCCAGCGGCCATACCACCGTTAGCGTCCTTAGGATCCCAGTTGGCGGCGGAAACAAACTTGTAGACGTATTCATTGCGGGCATCGTCACCGGTGTAAAACACCAGGGGCTGACCGGCTGTAGCCTTAGCTGGCCAGCAACCCTCATGGGCCATCCGACCAATGGCGGTGCGCTTTTGGGGGGTGCTGTCGGGGTTAAAGGGATCGACCTCCACCACCCAGCCAAAGGTATTGGCGACGTTGCGGAAATCCTGACTGGTGCTGGCGCCGGTCTTGGTGGCATCCCAGCGACGATAGAGATCGGTGGAATTGGCTGTTGCAGCCCGAGACCAGTTGTACCGACCGGAGGTGGCGTTACCCATGCCGTACCGCTTAAAGGAGGCCAACTCCTTAGCGGTGCGGGCAGAGTCTTCTTCGCGACGGTTAAAGTACCCAGCCCAGTTTTCCTCGCAGGTTAGGTAGGTGCCCCAGGGGGTGTAGCCGTTAGCGCAGTTGTTCAGGGTGCCGCGGGTCTTTTCGCCATTGGGAGAGAAGGCCGTAGCCATCAGGGAGCTGCGACGGGCGGGGCCGGAAATCTCACAGGGGGTGGCCGCGGTCACCCGACGGTTATAACGGGAGTTGAGGTTAACCTGATAACCCGAACCCTGACGGGCAATTTCCACCACGGTAACCCCGTGGGCCGACACTTCCCGATCAATTTCCAGGGTGGGGCGGGCGCCGGTGCTCTTCTCACCGGATTCGGTGGGACCGTTGGCGTGCATGAAGCCCAGATCTTCCGCCACTTCGTGGTTGATGCACAGTAGGGCCCGGTTAGCGCTGCTGGGGTCCCAGCCGTTGCCGGCCCGGTTGACGCCAAAGTAATGCATGGCGTCGTGGTGATCCCCCACCCGCAGATCGAAATCAACGTCAGTGCCGTTGTTTTTGTAGGGGCTTACCCCCGCCTTAATCGGGTCACCAGTGGCCAACAGCACCTTAGCGGTGTACCCAGGGGGAACGGTCAAGCTATCGCTGATGTTCTTGGATACGGCACTGAAGCCTAGCTTCAGCCCCGGGGCCGCTACCGCGGTTTGCTGTTCTTGCTTGGCAGCATCGGTTAAAAAAGCCAGCCCCATGCCCAACATCGAAGCGGCCGCTAGGGAGGAACTCCCCTTGAGGAAGCCCCGACGACCCAGGCGAGCCCGCTCTAAAACCTGGTCAAAAGAATCGTTGTTAGAGGTGTTGTGAATCAGATCCTCGGGATTTTCGGTTTCTCCCCAGCCCTGGAAATTCTTCGCCATAGTGGTACCCGTGTGCGAACTCAACTAAGGTTTACAGAGTCAAAGCAATAGTTTCGAGTGTAGGTACCCAAGACTATGGGAAGATTAATGATTGACTAAGATTATTTGAACATGCCACCGGGGGCGGGGGTGAAGGACTGATTCCGATGGCTTCGATGACAACGCTGCTGTGGTAGGGTGTGGCTTAGTTCACCGCTAGGTTGTCAGATAGGTTATCAGAATTTAAGCCATGGCCATCTCTAAAATCGAAGCCCAACAGTTACTGGAGCGGATGATCTTTGACGATGCTGACCCCCAAGACTGGGTCCAGGATGTCTGGGGGCTGAGTCCAATGTTGGGAGATAGCGCCGCCAAGTTACTGGAGGCCTTCCATGGCTTGCTGGACTGCTGCCCAGAGGAGAGGCTGGATAACCTGGTCAAGGGGTTGTATCGGGAGCAACTGGAGTTGTAGCGATCGCTCCCCCAGCCTAACTCAGCAGGGGGGACAGGTCCAGGTACTGATTCACCGCATCCGCCAGGGAGTTAAGCATGGCTTCCCGCTGCTCTCGATAGTTAGGGATCCCCGTTGGTAGGGAGCTCAGCCCCCGTTGTTGACGCAAACGGTTCAACCAAGCCCGCCGCCAGGGGCCATTGTCAAAGATGCCGTGGAGGTAGGTACCCCAGAGGGACTGGCTGCTGTCCACCACCCCCAGACTGCGATCCTCAAACAGGAACTCAAACTTGGTGCCGGTTTGGGCCTCCGCCTCCGCCAGACTGAGTTGGGTGCGCCCCTGGTGCAGTTCGTAGCCGGCAACCGGCAGGCCCTCCTGGGGATAGCGAGAACTGACGGTGCGTTGGCGGGCAATTTTCTGTCGGGTGATTACCGTCCGCATGGGAAACAGATTCATAGCGGGGAAGCGCCCTTCGTTGCCTTCAATCCCCTCCGGATCGGCAAGAAATTCTCCCATCATTTGGAAGCCACCGCAGATGCCCATCACCGTGCCGCCAGCGGCCACGTAGTCACGAATTTGCTCCGCCATGCCCGATCGTTGTAAGACCAGCAGATCCGCCACGGTGGTTTTAGTGCCCGGGATCACCACCGCATCAGGATAGCCCAGATCATCCTTGGGGTTGACGTACACCACCCGCACATTGGCCTCCGACTCCAGGGGATCAAAATCGGTAAAGTTAGAAATTCTGGGTAGGCGCACCACCGCAATGGTGACCGCCGCCTGGGGTTTTTGACCAGGGCTGCGGTCCAACAGACTAAGGGAATCCTCTGCGGGCAGTTGATTGGCTAACCAGGGCACCACCCCCAGCACCGGCAATCCGGTCCGCTCGGTCAGCCAGGTCAGCCCCGGATCGAGCACCTCCCTCTGCCCCCGGAACTTATTAATGATCAGCCCCTTCACCAGGGCTCGCTCCTCCGGCTCCATCAATTCTAAGGTGCCGACAATGTGGGCAAACACCCCCCCCCGGTCAATATCCGCCACCAGCACCGTCGCTGCATTCAGGTATTTAGCCACCCGCATATTGGTCAGGTCGCGGTGCTTTAAGTTAACCTCCACCGGGCTACCGGCCCCTTCACAAACCAACACATCATAGTCCTGGGTGAGCCGCAGTAGACTTTCCTGGATAGCCTGCCAGCCCTGGTCAAAGAAGGTTTCGTAGTATTCCGTGGAGGTCACCGTACCGGCGGGCTTCCCCTTTAAAATCACCTGGGAGGTCATATCCCCCTGGGGCTTTAACAAAATCGGGTTCATATCCACCTGGGGGGCAACTCCAGCAGCCCAGGCCTGCACCGCCTGGGCATAACCCATTTCACCGCCACTGGCGGTGACGTAGGCGTTGAGGGCCATGTTTTGCCCCTTAAAGGGAGCCACCCGCCAGCCACGACGGCTTAATAAACGGCATAGGGCCGTTGTAATTAAAGATTTACCCACGTGGGAGGCAGTCCCCACCACCATGATTGATCGCATGGAGCCTCTCCAGCAATAGTATTGGGTCAGACGGACCAAAGGATCTAGCTGAGTCCGCCTAGCCTATGCAGGCTAACAGACCGCCGCAAATTATCCCTGTATCCACCCCGGTAACCGCAACCACCGGCACCAGGCATTATATAGTCTATCTCGAAGGGGGGGACGCCAGGCTTTGGTTGGCACTCTCTCGAGCAGGGAACAAACCTGGTGGCCCAGGGGGGTAAGGCGAAAACTATCGGTTAATCCCTGACCATCCACTTCCCGTCGCAGCAGGCCAACGGCGATCAGCCACATCATCTCGCTTTCCACCCGCAGTTCCGCCAGGGGCCGCCAGGTATAGCCCTGGTGAACGCCAGCGTGGTCGCAGATCTGCCGCAGGCCCAGGCTTTGCGATCGCATCACCGTCAGCAGCCCCAGCCTGAAGGGTGAGCAGCGGAAGGCCCGCTGGGCCCGCTGTAGAACTTGGGGGGAATAGCGCATACCCAGGGGAGCAGAGGATTTAACAACGGTCATCAGTTTAATCAGGCGGGGTGTAAACCAACTGTAACAATTGTAAGCCGGTTAGTCCCCTGCGGCGGGCCGATCCCGCCATCATCCCTGGGATTTCGCTATCCTATGGATAGATTGCTTCAATGACTGATCTGGATTTCCAGTGGCAGGTGAATCCTATGACAGATTCTATCCGTAGGCCCTTTCCCCAGTTATTTGCCGGCCTGCTGGTGCTGGCCCTGAGTCTGGTAGCCAGTTCCCTAATTGGCGCTCGGGCCCTGGGGGAGTTTAAGCGGGCCGATGACGTGCTGGTGGTGACCGGGTCGGCGAAGCGGCCCATTCGATCGGATTACGTGATTTGGCGGTTTTCAGTCTCTAGTCAGCAACCCACCGCCCAGGCAGCCTACCAAGATCTAAAACGCCAAACCCAGCGAGTCAAGGATTACCTGAAGGCTGAAAAGGTTCCCGATCAGGCGATCACCTTGGGAGCCATGACCACCTATGCCGTTCCAGCGGTGGATGCCAATGGACGGGAAACGGGACAAACCCTGGCCTACCGGCTCACTCAAGGGTTTGAGCTGCGATCGGAGGAGGTGGATCGCTACACCCAACTATCCCAACGGGCAGGGCAGTTAATCGAGGACGGAGTTAATCTGGTCGCCGAACCGCCCCAGTACCTTTATACCCAGCTCAGCCAGGTGCGGATTGACATGATGGCGGCGGCCACTGAGGACGCCAAGGCCAGGGCCACCGCCATTGCCAAAAGTACCGGCGATCGGGTAGGGGCGGTGCGTAGCGCCCAGGCGGGAGTATTTCAAATTACCGCCCGCAACTCCACCGATGTCAGTGACTACGGTATCTACGATACGACCTCCATCGAAAAAGACATCACGGCGGTGATTTCCATCACCTTCAACATGGACTAACTAGCCCCTTTCAGAGGTTGTTTGAAAAGGGTTCAGGTCTAGTTCGCCCCTAGGAGGCCGCCGAAATGTTGAGTGATGAACGCTAAGGTGCTACCTGGTCAAAGTTACCCCCTAGGGGCCACGGCCTATGGCCTTGGGGTTAACTTTTGTCTCTATTCCAAACATGCCACCGGTGTGGACCTGTTGCTGTTTGATTCGGAAAATATTCGCCAGCCCAGCCGGGTGATTAGTTTTGATCGCCGCTGGAACCGCACCTCCCACTACTGGCATGCCTTAGTTCCTGGGTTGCGAGCTGGCCAGGTCTACGGTTTTCGCATCCATGGGCCCTGGAATCCCTCCCAGGGCCACCGCTTTGATGCCGCCAAGGTGGTCCTGGATCCCTACGCCCGGGCGATTGTGGGGGAGGACTCCTACGATCGCCGCGCCGCCATTGGCCCCGGTGATAACTGCGCCACCGCCCTCAAGGCGGTGGTTGTAGACAACCGTACCTACGATTGGGAGGGGGATCTGCCCCTCCACATTCCCTACGCCGCCAGCGTCATCTACGAAATGCACGTAGGCGGGTTTACCCGCCACCCCTCCTCCGGCCTACCCCCCGATAAACGGGGCACCTTTGCGGGGGTGATTGATAAAATTCCCTACTTGAAGGACCTGGGGGTGACGGCGGTGGAGTTAATGCCGGTTCACCAGTTTGACCCCCAGGATGTCCAGCCCGGTTTGGAAAACTACTGGGGCTATAGCACCCTGAACTTTTTTACCCCCCACCGGGCCTATAGTTCCCGGAAGGACCCCCTGGGGCCGATTAACGAGTTCCGGGATATGGTGAAAATGCTACATCGGGCTGGCATTGAGGTGATTCTGGATGTGGTCTTTAACCACTCGGCGGAGAGCAACCATGAGGGCCCCACCCTAAGCTTTAAGGGGATTGACAACGCCACCTACTACCTGCTGGAGGAGAACCCCCTCTACTACTCCAACTACAGTGGCTGCGGCAATACCCTTAAGGCTAACCACGCCGTGGTCGGTCGCCTGATCCTGGATAGCCTGCGCTACTGGGTGGCCCAGATGCACGTGGATGGTTTTCGCTTTGATCTGGCTTCGGTCCTCTCCCGGGACCTGGCGGGTCAACCCCTGGAGGATCCCCCCATCCTTTGGAGCATTGAGTCCGATCCAATTCTGGCGGGCACCAAGTTGATTGCGGAGGCTTGGGATGCGGCGGGGCTATACCAGGTGGGTAGTTTTATTGGCGATCGCTTTGCCGAATGGAACGGCCCCTACCGGGATCAGGTGCGCCAGTTCCTCAAGGGTGATGCGGCCATGGTGCCCAAGCTGGCGGACCGTCTGTTAGGCAGCCCGGACATTTACCGCCAGCCCAACCGTGAACCCAACCGCAGCATTCATTTTGTCACCTGCCATGACGGCTTTACCCTCAACGACCTGGTTACCTACAACCATAAGCACAACCTGGCCAACCAGGAGTTTAATCGGGATGGCAGCGATGCCAACTATAGCTGGAACTGCGGCGTGGAAGGCCCCAGTCAGGATCCCGCCATTGAGCATCGGCGGCACCGACAGATCAAGAACTTTCTGACCCTATTGTTTATGTCCCAGGGCACCCCCATGCTCCTGATGGGGGATGAGGTGCGTCGCACCCAGCGGGGCAACAATAATGCCTACTGCCAAAATAATGACATGAGCTGGTTCGACTGGACCGCCCTGGAACGTGAAAGGGATTTACTACGCTTTACCCAGGGACTCATTCACCTAATCCAGGGGCTGAAGATATTTCGGGTTGAGCATCGCCTGCGGGTCACCTCCACCTGGCATCACGAACCTCACCTGGTCTGGCATGGCTGTCACCTGGGACAACCGGATTGGTCAGACCATTCCCACAGCCTGGCCTTTACCCTGCGCTACCCAGACGCTGGCGAGCAACTCCACGCTATCTTCAATGCCTACAGCCAGCCCCTCAGCTTCGAAATTCCCAGCCTGGATAGCCATGAAGGCTGGCACCGGATTGTTGACACCGCCCGAGACGCCCCCGAAGACTTTTACTACCCCGAGGCCTCCCCTCCCCTGGAGAACAAAACCTATACCGCCAGTGCCCATGCCGCGGTGGTTTTGATCAGTCGGGGACGGACCTAATAGGGTGGGGTAAATCAGGCCCTGCCTGAAGCGGGGGACAGAAGTTAGAACTCAGGAGAACTCAGGAAACAGAGGGGATAGGCAAACTTGCGCCAGGATTCTATCAGGTTGAAGGTTACGGCTTGAGACCGGCAGGGGCGACGGGGCGAGTCCTGAAGGCTGGCCTCGCCGGGGTCAGGGCTCAAGATTTATGCTGCCGTCGAAGACCCACTGGGCCGGCCCCGTCATATAGACTCGGTTGTCGGCGGCTGACCAGGTAATTTCCAGGTTCCCCCCGGGCAGCTCAATGGTGGCGGTGCGATCGCAGCGATCGGTCAACACCCCCGCCACCAGGGAGGCACAGGCCCCGGTGCCGCAGGCCAGGGTAATACCGGCCCCCCGTTCCCATACCCGCATCCTCAGGTAATCTGGCCGGATTACCTGAATAAACTCCGCATTCACCCGCTGGGGAAAGGCGGGGTGGTGTTCGACCTGGGGCCCCAGGTCGGTCAGGGGTAAGCGGTCCAAATCCTCAACGAAGGTGACGCAGTGGGGGTTGCCCATGCTCACCGCCGTCACCCTCCAACTGTGATCCGCCACCGTCAGGGGGAGGTCCACCACCCGGCTATCAGGGCTAGCCAAGGTGGTGGGGATCTCCGCCGCCAACAGGTAGGGGGGGCCCATATCCACCGTCACCAGTCCGTTAGTCTGGAGGGTGGGGGAAATGGGGCCCGCCAGGGTCTGGATGCGGTAGGTGTGGGGCAGGGTAGGGGGATGGCCGGCAGCGGTTTCCAGGCGTTCTAAAAACCGGGCCAGACAACGAATACCGTTGCCACACATCTCCGGTTCCGAACCATCGGAGTTATAGATGCGCATGGTGTAGTCGCTATCCCCCTGACCGGGCAGGGCAAAGATCACCCCATCGGCGCCGATACCGAAATGGCGATCGCACCAGGCCGCCGCCTGCTCAGGGCTGAGGTGAGGGGTGGGTTGCTGGCGATTATCCACCAGGATAAAGTCATTGCCCAAACCGTGGTACTTACTAAATTCCATAGCCAATCGCCCCAGCCCCTCTGAAAATGCCTGCTTCCAATTATGGGATAGAACGGTCCAGCTGAGGCCGCTGCCGACCCGTTACTCCGCAGACCATGGGCCAGGCGGGGGCCCTTACCCCTTGCCCCCCTGCCCCCAAGGGGCTAGGGTAAAACAGTCCCCCATCCCCCTGATGGAGGGGGGTTCAAGTCACCCAGTCCAGAACCTCCCCTATTGAGGCCATGCCATGACCCAGGAATTTGTCACCGGCTTACCCAGTGTCCGCCAAATTCAAAGCCTGATTCGCGATCGCCAGGAAATTGAAGTAAAGCTGCTGACCGGCGATGTAATTGTCGGTCGGGTAACCTGGCAAGATACGGATTGCCTCGCCCTGGAAACCCCACAAGAGGGGAAACGGCAGGTTTGGAAACACGCCATTGCCTTCCTCAAGTATCCTTAGGCCCCCTTTTTTCAGGAGCAGTTCAAGAGTATTACCCCAGGTATGCCTTTAAGGTGAGAGACAGTGCTAGCTGAGGATCAGGGGAAGTATCGACCTAAGCCGGGACGCGCCGACAGTCAAGGAACTCAGAACCAGTGTTCAGGAGGTAACCAGGATCCTGAATTCTGACGGCTATTCCCATCAATAAATTAAAGATTGTCCGGCCCAGCACCCCTGGGACCATCAAGAGTTGTCCAAGTTTCCCCAGGATTATGTTCCTAGCCGATAGCTTTGCGGTACCCTAAGGCATAACTGGCTAAGTTTTGTGTAGACACTGGTTTTAATCTGCTTATGGTGAATTGGCTGTTTAACCAACCCCAGTCCCCGCTGCCCCGACCACAGCAGGGCAGTGGAAGCCAGGATCATCCTCTTCTCCAGTTCCCTGGTGTGATGCGGCGTTGCCTGCTCCAACCCTGGCTGCTGCTCCTACCCCTGGCCGCTGCCACTTCCGTGGGAGGTGCCCAGGCCCTAATACCCCAGGCCCAGGCGCAGGAATTAGCCCGAGCCAGTGGCAACCAGGCAGTCCTACTCTGGACCCAGGCCTCGTTCCCCGTTGAGAACTTTCAAACCTACACCTCCCCCTTTGGCTACCGCATTGATCCCCAAAGTGGCACCCAGCGTTTCCATTATGGCCTTGACCTGGCGGCCCCCAGTGGTAGCTACATTCGTAACTGGTGGGCGGGTGAGGTGCTCTGGGTGGAGGATCAGGGCGCCTGTGGAACCTCCATGGCCATTAAATCAGGGGAGTGGACCCACATCTACTGTCACCTCCAGGGACAGGTAGAACAGGATGGCCAGGGTGCCTTCATCCTGGATCGCAGTGGTGGCCTACAGATTCGTGAGGGACAGATGATTCCCGCCGGAGCTCGGATTGGCCGGGTGGGCATGACCGGTCGTACCACCGGCCCCCATCTTCACTGGGGCATTCAATATCAGGGCAACTGGGTGGACCCGGCCCTGGTGCTAAGGGCAATGTATGTTAGCCAACAAGCCGCCCTTTAGACCGTGGGTCCGATCCCTGGGGTTGCTGTTGGGGTTATCCATATTATTGAGTGGCTGCCTGCAATCCGATCTAACCCTACGGTTTGATCATCACCGCCACGGACAACTCTCCCAGTCAATTCACCTGGGGCCCAGGGGTGAAGCCCTACTGCAGGGGGCGCTGGCGGACTGGTTTCAGGACCTGACAGCGCGGACCCAGTCCCTGGGAGGAGAACTGCGACCAACCCCCGATGGGTTTGAATGGGCTATGCCCTTTACCACCGCTGTGGATTTAATGGCGCGGTTTCAGCAGACCTGGACGGAAACCCCTGTTGAGCGCCCAGCCTCCGCTCCAGTACTGCAGATTCCCGGATTAGCAGCCCTTCCCCTCAGTCTGGAGGTGAGCCAGCGCAACTGGCTGTTGGCTAGCCGTATTCGCCTGATCTATGACCTGGACCTACAACCCCTATCCCCCTGGCTCACGCCCCAGACAATGGCGGAGGGCCAGGCAGATTCCCTGACCTGGCGATTACAGGTCCCCTGGGGGGTGGCTGTGCAGCCAGGGTCGGTGAGGGCAACGGTGACCAGTCCCAAGGATCTGCTGTGGTCTCTGCAGCTTGGCCAATCCCACCACATTGACGTGGTCTTCTGGCTACCCAACCCGATCGGCTTAGGTACCCTAGGAATTGTTTTCCTTGTGTTGCTAGGCTATTTCCTGCGTTATCGTGTAGCGAAGTTGTAAATGCTAATCCAGCCAGTTTAATAGACTTAGAGATTGGAGACCTGAAAGCCATGAAACAAATTAATTTTGTTGTCATTTTTGTAATTGCCCTTGCCCTGGTGCTCTTTGGCATTGAGAATACGGAGCCAGTAATCATCCATATTGCCAGGGGGTTAGATGTGGAGGCCCCACTGTGTGTCGAGCTCATCATGGCCATGGGAATTGGGGCGGTGCTGGCCTGGGTATTTAGTGTCTGGGCCCAAGTGCAAAGCTATCTGTCGGTGGGCAAGCAAATGCAGGAACGGGAGTTACGCATCCAGACGTTAGAACAGGATGTGGAGCGTTACCGAGTAGAGTTAGAAGAACAAAGCCTGTTGTTACCCGCCTCCCCGACCGCCGAGTGAGGGAACGGTGAATGTTCTGCCCTCGTTCCGATTCTCCGAGGTGACAGGAACAGTGACTATTTTCATGGAGTCTAAGGTTTGCCCATGTCCTCTTCCCTAGCAGAAACCGCCATTGCCTTCCTGCTCGATTTAGCGGAACGGGGAGAGATGGATCCCTGGAATGTGAAAGTAATCGAGGTAATTGATCGGTTTCTCCAGAGCCTCAAGACCCAGGCGGAGCAGCTCAGTCGGCAGGGGCGGACTCCCTACGAGGCTAATCTATCGGAGTCAGGCCAGGCCTTTCTGTACGCCTCCATGCTGGTTTTACTCAAAGCCGACACTATGGTGCGGGCGGAGGCGGAGGCCAGCCTAGAGGAGGAGGATCTGCTGTGGGATCAGCCCGCCGCCCTGACCACCGTCCCCCTACCCCCTAACCTGGAGCAGCGCCTCCATCGTCGGGCCTCAGCCCCACCGCCATCACGGCGACGGGTTACCCTGGAGGAGTTGATCCAGCAACTGGAAACCATTGCCGCCGTGATGGCGGATCAAATTCCCCGATCGCGCAATCGACGGGCTCGGCCCCAGGCAAAACGCCAGGCGGTGCGAGCGATCGCCCAACTGGCCCACCAGGAAAACCTCTCGGAAATCGCCGCTGCCCTGGAGCTATTCCTGGACGCCTACTGGGACACCTTGGAGGGAGATCAACGCTGGCTCGACTTTGAACACCTGCTAGAGCAGTGGCCTAGGTTTCAACCCCCAGAGCTGAAGGCTGCCCATCACTTTGAAACTCCCCACGCCGCCGCTGTGCATGAACGGGTTGGGGTATTCTGGGGTCTATTATTTCTATCCGCCCAATCTAAGGTGGAACTATCACAGCAAAATTTCTACGAAGATCTGAAGGTTAGAAACCTGAATCGCGATCCCCTCAGCACCGAAGAACTTGCATCCAATTCCTTTATCTTGGCCGAATAACATCCATTGACGGTTTTTCACCAGATTTTTACTACAACTGTGAGGGCTCTTTAAAGTCAAGCTAACCAGATCAATCTAGAGGCAAAGTACAGTACTATAAGGGAGTAGCCAATTTATTTTTTCAATTAAACTAACTAACTCTTTATAACTTTTCATAGTTGATTACCCCCTCGCCTAAGCACTCTAGCCAATGCTATACCCCATCAGGTGCTCAAGCACCTTGACCAGGATAGCAGTATTAGCCTGATTCCATGGGGAGTTGGTTGCTAAGGGCAGCGGTGCGATGGCCCAATTTTAAACTAACAAGGATTAGACAGCGAATAGGGTTTTCCTCAGGTTTATCCCCAAGAGGCTGGCCATTCCTACTCTAGTCTAGCTGGCCGAATTCCCTAGCCCAGGGTCTACAGCCCATAGCTTAGACTGGTTATTAGTTTAGATAGATAACTTATTTAGCGAAATTATAGTCTCAAGGATCTTATTTACCATGAAAGCCATGATTCTGGCGGCTGGAAAGGGCACTCGGGTACGGCCGATCACCTACACCATTCCTAAACCCATGATTCCCCTGATGCAAAAACCCGTAATGGAGTTTTTGCTGGAGTTGTTACGTCAGCATGGCTTCAATCAGATTATGGTGAACGTCAGTCACCTGGCTAATGAAATCGAGGGATACTTTCGTGACGGTCAACGATTTGGGGTAGAAATTGGATACTCCTTTGAGGGCCGCATTGTCGATGGGGAGCTGGTGGGGGAAGCGGTGGGTTCCGCCGGAGGGATGCGCAGGATCCAAGACTTTTCCCCCTTCTTTGACGATACCTTTGTGGTGCTCTGTGGCGACGCCCTGATCAATCTCAATCTGACGGAGGCGGTTCGACGTCACCGAGAGAAGGGATCCATTGCCACCATCATTACTAAAACCGTTCCCCTCAAACAGGTGCCTAGCTACGGGGTTGTGGTCACCGATGAGAATGGGCGGGTCAAGTCCTTTCAGGAAAAACCCGCGGTTGAGGATGCCCTCAGTACGGAAATTAATACCGGTATCTATATCTTTGAGCCTGAGGTATTTGACTATATTCCCTCAGGGGTTCCCTTTGACATCGGCAGTGATCTAATGCCCAAGCTAGTGGCTAACCAGGCTCCCTTCTATGCCATTCCCATGGAATTTGAATGGGTTGACATCGGTAAGGTGCCCGACTACTGGCAGGCTATTCAAGATGTCCTGACGGGGGTGGTTAACCTGGTGGATATCCCGGGGCAGGAAATTTATCCAGGGGTCTATGCTGGGCTGAACGTCAAGGCCAACTGGGATAAGGTCCACATCGAAGGGCCTGTCTACATTGGGGGCATGACCCACATTGAGGACGGCGCTACCATCATTGGCCCCAGCGCCATTGCTAACAACTGCGCTATTTGTAGTGGGGCGATCGTGGATAAGAGTGTCATCTTTGAATACTCCCGCATTGGTCCGGGAGTACGGTTGGCAGACAAGCTGGTGTTTGGCCGCTACTGCGTGGACAAAAGTGGTGCCTCCATTGACATGAAGGCTGCCGCCCTAGACTGGCTAATTACCGATACCCGGCAGGACTTTCCCCTGGAACCCCCCGTGGAGCATCAAGCGATTGTGGAGTTACTGCAACAACATGCTTAAGGTCTTCAGTCTCTCCGATCCCCTCTTGGCAGAAAACCGAACCGCCCTAGACCGTTGATTTTGCTAGGCTAGAGCTAAGTGTTAGGAGGTATGCCATGGCGGCCACAGGCTTCAAGGATTACTACGCCCTGCTGGGGGTCAGTCGAACGGCCTCAACCGATGAGATTAAGCAATCATTCCGGAAGTTGGCCCGAAAGTATCACCCCGATGTCAATCCGGGGGATAAGGGGGCTGAAGCTAAGTTTAAAGAGGTTAGCGAAGCCTACGAAGTTCTGTCGGACCCCGATAAACGTAAGAAATATGATCAGTTTGGCCAATACTGGCAGCAGGCTGATCGGGCTGGAGGCGGTGCCTATGGTGGCAGCCCTGGGGATTTTGGCGGCTTTGACTTTAGTGCCTACGGCAGCTTTGATGAGTTTATTAATGAACTGCTGGGTCGCTTTGCCGGGGGAACGTCCGGAGGCCGCACCCGTGGTTATTCCTACGGCGGTGGGGGTGGTAGCGGCTTTGGCTTTGACACCGGAGTGCCGTCCCAGTCTGTTGATCAGGAGGCTAACATTAGCCTCAGCTTGAGTGAGGCCTTCCACGGTACCCAAAAGCGCCTGCGGATTGGTAATGATGAAGTGGAGGTGAGGATTCCGCCGGGAGCTAAACAGGGCAGTAAGGTGCGGTTAAAGGGTAAGGGTCAGCTCAACCCCTATACCAAACAGCGGGGGGATATCTACCTGGTGGTGCAACTGAGCCCCCATCCCCTCTTTAAGTTGGAGGGCGATAACCTGGTTTGCGAAGTCCCGATTACCCCTGATGAGGCGGTTTTGGGGGGTAAGATTGAGGTGCCCACGCCGGATGGCAGTGTGTCGATGAATTTGCCAGGGGCAGTTAAGTCCGGGCAGACCCTGCGGTTGCGGGGCAAGGGGTGGCCCAGCCCCAAGGGCGATCGCGGTGATCAACTGGTGAAAGTGGTGATTACCCCACCCGCCC
>Ga0208465_1000172_pt1 | contig 21139 bp, 36 predicted proteins | sample LakMenEpi31Aug10_FD_150749 | JGI IMG/M metagenome (GOLD analysis project Ga0208465, IMG submission 150749) | Freshwater microbial communities from Lake Mendota, WI - 31AUG2010 deep hole epilimnion (SPAdes) | ecosystem: Environmental > Aquatic > Freshwater > Lake > Epilimnion/Euphotic zone ...
CAAAATGTTAAAGAACCACTTGTTACAGGCCCGACACTTACTAAAGCACCCGACGAGCAATCATTGTAATCAAAATATAAATCACCGCCACCTACTTGATAGGTTACAGTATAACTTAAACAACTTAAACCATCCGCTCCACTTGTACCACTAGACCCATTTTCCCCGCTTGTTCCACTTTCTCCACTTGTTCCACTTTCTCCACTTGTTCCACTTTCCCCGCTTGTTCCACTTTCTCCACTCGTTCCACTTGTTCCATCTATACCACTAGTTCCGTTCTCTCCACTCGTGCCACTTGTTCCATTCTCTCCACTTGTTCCACTTTCTCCACTAGTTCCACTTGACCCACTCTCTCCACTTGTTCCACTTTCGCCACTTGTTCCACTTTCGCCACTTGTTCCACTTTCGCCACTTGTTCCACTTTCGCCACTTGTTCCACTTGTACCATCTATACCACTAGTTCCATTCTCTCCACTAGTTCCACTAGTTCCATTTTCACCACTTGTACCACTCTCTCCACTTGTACCACTTTCTCCACTCGTTCCACTTTCGCCACTTGTTCCACTTTCGCCACTTGTTCCACTTGTACCATCTATACCACTAGTTCCATTCTCTCCACTAGTTCCGCTAGTTCCATTTTCACCACTTGTACCACTATCTCCACTTGTACCACTCGAACCATCTTCACCACTCGTACCATCTTCGCCACTTGTTCCACTAGACCCACTATCTCCACTTGTACCGCTAGTGCCACTTGCTCCAGTTTCTCCACTTGTTCCGCTTGAACCTGTTATGCCACTTGTTCCACTTGAACCTGTTGCACCACTAGTGCCACTAAGTCCACTAGTACCATCAATACCACTAGTGCCACTAGCACCGCTAGTACCACTCAATCCACTTGTTCCCGCAGAGCCTCCACTAGCACCACTAGTTCCCGCAGTGCCTGACCCACCACTCCCAGAGCCTGAGCCTCCACCAAAACCAAATATTAGATTTCCATTGAATCCTGACATAGCATATTCTTAAATGATGATTTGCCCCATCCTCATTTTTATGCTCCAATTAAAATATCAATAGTTCCACTAACATGAGTTATAGTTACACCATCGATAGGACTCGCAGGAGTTGTTGCCATCAATGTTATTGATTGTCCACTTTCTAAAACAATAGGACTAGATGAAAAAGATTGAAAAGGAAAATTTCCTTCAATCGTACATTCGCTTGAAGCGTTAGACTCAACGCTAAGTTGTGTAACGCCATCAGCGGTGTTAATTGATAAACTACCACTACTAAGCGTATATGTAAATATTCTCATGTTTCTATTTTATAAAATTTCTGCCAAAATAATTTCTTCGACAGGCTTTTTATCATTGTATAGAAACAAAGCGATTTCATTTTCTCTTTTTATAACACACATTACAAACAAGTTTTGAGCAGAAGTTGTCAACTTCTCACTATACTTGTTAATAGTGTCCTTAATGAATGGAGGCACAATCATTGAGTAACCTCTAAAATCAATCTTTACATTTAAGATTTGATTGAATGTTACTTCTTTGAAAGGTCTATACTCTTTTAGTAAAGAATATTTCACCTCACCTTCATCATCCAACGAGAAAAGAACTTGCATCTTGTTTCCATCCAATCCCTCCTCTTTACCATATCTCTCACAAGCCTTGTAAATAATTTCATTGAACTTGTCAACGATAATCTCCATCATAACTTTTAATTTTCGCTTTTTTTAATTATAAAAACTCATCTGTTAATTTACAGATAAGCACTAATGACATCGCTATACTTAATTGGAAGCGTGGTACTTATAAACCCACTTCTAATGTTGGCATAGCCATCCATCGTAAAGTTAATATCTTTTTTCTTAAATCCACCTAAAGCGATACCCAAAATGTTTTTGAATACTAATTGAGGATTCGCACTTATCTGTAAGTCTATATCGCTACTACCTTGAGCGGGTATAATAAACTTATCATTTTCAGTTATGTAGCCTATTTCTACACCCTCTACGATTACTTTCAAGAATATTTTGTTTACTTCTGCCTCTATTTTCGATTTGTTGAAAAACCTATATTTCGTGTCAAAAACTATATTATTGGCGGTCATGCTCTTAATTTTGACCCCAATAATCTTATAGTCATAATCACTAATTAATTTAAACTGCTTTTTATAATAACTATAAATGGCATAAATGATTACACCTATGCCACCTACTATTGCTACCGTCTTTATAGTTCTATTCATCGTTTCCTTATTAAGATTATTAATGAAATAACTACAACCAATCCCCCAATACCATAGGCAACATACTTTAAGGTATTACCCTTACCTTCGTCAACTTTGGTTGAGTCTTTTAAACTTGCAAGGGTTTCCTCTTTTGCTTTAGTTTGCTCTGCTTCTTCCTGCTTTTTTTCACATTCTTGTTCAATAGCAAACTTTTTTACTTTTGATTGAATATTAGCCAATGCTGCTACTTCTGTTACATTTCCCTTTCCTGCACTTTGAAGTTTATTAGCCTTCTCAACTTCTGCGTCTATTGTATCTACTAGTTTTAGTAGTGTATTACAATCTGCATTTTCAATATTGGCATAGTTATATTTAACATATACACCTACTGCGGTATTATGGTCGTTTATATTTTTTTTGTTTGTAGGACTACCAAAATCCTTAACTGCAACAAAAACATTCTCTACTCCACTAGGCTTATTTATTACACTCTTTGCAATGTTAGTTTGGACATCGTTTCCTTTTATTACACTATATGCCCTCATCATTTTGTCTTTGAAGGCAGCGTTTGCTCCTTCTAAAACAGCAACTTGACTCGCTACGTTTTTTGCTTTCCTTCTTCCTTCACCTATCCCTAATACGGTTAGATAGGCTTCACTATCAGTCATATTTGTCATTTGTTGTAAGTCGTTGCTTTCAATATCTGTGATTGCCATAATTTATTTTTTACGCATTACTAATACGATACCTAATAGAACAACCACTCCAATTCCTACATATAAAATGGTATTATTCTTTTTATCATCTTTCTTTGTTTCAACCTTTGCTTCGATAGTAGTACTTTCAATTATAGCATCTTCTTTAGTAGCCTCTTGGGTTGATGTAGGTCGAGGGGTTTCCTCTACTTGTTGTTTTAATTTTACAACCGCCTCTTGTTCTTTTTTCAATAATTCGTCACGAACATTTCTAAGGTCATTCAAATATTCATCGTAGCCTTTTAATTCAGCATTTAATCTACTTCTCTTTACACCTTTAGATTTATTTTTTTCCTCTACCAATTTTCTTTGTTCATCACCAACTTGGGCAATCATTTGGTCTTGCTCATCACTAGTTAGTTTATGTGGGTATTTAATCGAAAGGTCAACTGCCTTTTGATTTTGAAACTTTTTTTGTCTATTTTTTTTAGCGATGGCTATACCACCCCCTGCAGCAATAAGTGGTGGAGGAATAAAATTGAAATACCCACTATCTAAACCATTTCTATCAAAGCCCTTTAAAACATCCATGTTAGTTGTTTTTTCTAATTAAGAATATTCCTAGAACTATTGCAAGTCCAATTCCTCCATATAGCATCCAATTTGTCTTTTTAGTGGGTGCACTAGGTTGATTTAAATTTGTAGTTTCTTTCGTTTGACTAGTAGGTAGTATACCATCTTCTTTTGCTAGTAGGGGAGATACTTGTGTTTCTATTGCATCTTGCGAAGTTTCTTGAACGAAAACTTGCTTTTTGGGAAGCACAATATCTCCACCCTGGGAAGTCACAATCGGTGTGGGAGAAACAATAATCTCTCTTTGCTTTTGTTGTTGTATTGCAGCCTCTCGCTCCTCCTCTATTTTCAATTTACTTAGAGTATATTGATAATCTTTTATAAAGGAATTGTAAGCACGAAGGCGACTATCCAAATTCTCTCTTGTTTTTTTTGATTTTGCCTTGCTTCTATCTTGTGCAATTTTATCTCTTTCAAAAATTAATTGCTTAACATAGTTTTGTTGCTCAGAGAAGGTTTCCCTATCAGGAAATCTACTTTCTAAGTCTTGAAGTTGCAATTCTTCTATTTTATCTAAAGCCTTCTCCCTTCTTTTTTTCCCTATACCTAGAAAATCAAAGTACGATTCATCGATACCATTTCTAGATAAGTCTTGTTCAAAATATATGTCCATAAGGTATTTTTAAAATTTAAAATCAATTCTCTTACTAGAAAGTATTTTATTTAACTCACTTAACTCTGATGAGTCTAATTCGCTCTCAATCGCTCTTGGTAGTGTGTATTCATTATCTCCAAATCCTTCGTTCCAATTACATTGGTCATACTTACGAATACCATAGGTAGATATTAAAGCCAAAACATCAGCCTTGTTTTTCATTTGCTTCATCACCTGATAAACGCTCTCCTCTGTTGTACCACATCCATCAAACGCTTCTACTATTTTTTGACACATGGCTTGTAGTTGTGAATCACTCAATGTCCTTTTAATACCTTGTTGTGCTAGTTGCCTTTCCTCTGCCTTTGCATCATATTGAACTTTCAAATCTTTTTGCTTATTGATATTTTGGATAATTCTTTTCCAAATACCTCTACCAGCAAAGTAGATTACAGCAAGTCCACCTACTGCGATTGTTCCTTTTGCCCATGTAGGTAGTCCACTCCAAACTTCAAATGCTTTATTATTTGCCATATAATTTTTGTTTATTCGTAAACGATATAGTTGTTCTTTTCAAAATCTTGTATAAACTTATTTATTTTATCATACCTCTCTTTATTTTGTTGAGATGGTACGTTGATAAATGTTGTCAAGAATGATTGATATGCCTCGATTCTTGGATAACCTAATCCTAGATATATCAATAAACCATTGAGGTCAGCCTCTGTTTCATCGTGCATTTGGTCATTGACATAAAAGTGACTATACTCATGCAATAGTATTGCCATACGCATAGGTACCGTCATAGGGCGAAACTTTGCTTGGCTTACTTGTATGATACCACTTTCAACACCAATACGAGCAGGTGTACTTGACTCACGCCCATTTGGATATACGATAGTTGGCAAGTACTCTATTGTGTATACTCCATCGCTTGATTTATATGTACCACTCGTAAGTTGTCCTGCATTAAAGCAAAACCTAGTACAAAATTTTACAAACGATTTCAAACCACTATCATTAAAATCAACAACATCCATCTTTTTTTCAAGAGGAAGTTTGTCGATTGCTATGACTTTAAATGATTTATCCTCATTTGTATCTAGATTGCCAACCCTTTCGTTATAGACAACAACATAAACACTCTTACCACTAATAGGCATACGAATGAAAAATGTAGCATCCCCACTAATAGTTTTATATCTATCTGTGAATACCGTATCTATCATATCGCAGTCCTTTACTATCAACCTAATTTTCTCTGGTTGACTAGTTTCGACCTTGACAAGCAAAGTGAACTCCTCGTGATTAGATGGAATTTTATATACCATTAAAAAATACCAATTTTTGCGTTAATTGAAGGGGCAACTGTTGCAGACTCCTCTGCGTTGAAAACACCCTTCATGCTTCTAAATACATTCCTATTATCATCAATAATTGTTTTACGAATAGGTTGTGGTTTAGAATTTTTTGCTTGTTCTAAGGCGAGTGCCACAGCATCTCCTGTTTTTTGAGGTGGGTCTAACTCTTTTTTATCATCCTTATTGTACATCTTATAGAGATAGTACGCAACTGCTAAAACTCCAACGGCTATTAATGCTTTTCTCATTTTCTTGCTTTTATAAATTTATATGTTGCAAAAGCAACCAATCCTACTCCTAGAAATATCAAAATGTTCTTGTTCATTCCAAAAACAGTTTTTCCAGTGCTTTCCTTTTTATAGCCAACAGATTCTCTAATTGACGAAAGAGTATCTTTAATTTGATTATTTAAAGGTCTATTAACCATCATTACATTAGCATCTCCATTAAAATTTACGAACTTCTTTTTTTCACGATTAAGCCAATCCTTAAAAGAAAGAGTTGTTCCACTCTCTCTCCAAAGTTGATTTGCACTTTTTTCGATTACGAAGTCTTTATTCATATTAGCCATTTTGTAAAGTATATCCTTGTCCTTGAGGATTTATATAGTTAGGAAATGCATAAGAATCACTAGGTGGAAATTGCTTTCCAATCCTACGATTTTGTTTTGGTTTTCTATTTGGAAGTGGCAAACATCTACCATTTATAAACGCTGTTCCTTCCTCACATTTTGGCATTGCACCAGTTGCAGGTGGAGTCACATCTTTAACCATATCATTAATACCAATTTTTCTACACTTGCATGGTGCTTTAAAGCACTTAGGACATACAAATGATTGGTCAATGAAATCGATTGAACTTTGAGCACATTTAGGTATTTGTAAACCTCTTTTTCTAGCCTCCTCTTTTGCTTGAGCCATGAACTCAGGCTTTTCGTGTGTGCCTAACAAAATTCCCTTTTTCTTACTCTCACAACACTCTTGTAGATAATCATTAATTTTTTTATCATCCCACTTAGAAACATCTTTTGGGTCTATAACTTCTTTTGGTGCATCATCTTCCATATTCATAAAATAGTAGACAATGCCTCCACCAATCAACAAGAATAAGATACTTGAGCCTTTCATATTTTCAATTTTTTTACGCATTGAGGAATAGGAGGACAAGGGGGAACAAGACAATTCGGTTGACTAAATTTTAATTCCTCATCATCTTTACACTTAGGTATAGATGATTTTGTTTCTTTTTTATTACTCATAATAAGATAGACTAATAATCCACCCCCTATCAATGCAAGTAAAATAGTATTAGTTTTCATAAGAGTTATTTATTGCGTTTCCTACTAATGCTCCTAAAATACCAAAACCAAGAGCATAGATTGCAGTTTCACCTAATTGCTTGTTATTTTTCATAGAATAATACAAGCCATATACGACCCCTGCAGTTCCTAGCCATGATGAGATATTATTCTTCATCTTTCTTTTTGGGTTTCAAGAGTGCTCTTGTTAATAGGCTTCCAACTAATCCACCCAAGAAAACACTAATTAGTATGTTATACTTTCTAGTGTAGCCTATGTATAGACCCGCTAAACCACCTATTGCTAAACCAGTCATTGCCGCTTTAGATTTATCCTTGAGAAGTTCGTTCTCGTTTTGGCTTTTATTCTTTTTAGCCTTATCCAAAAAATCTTTAGCGACTAACATGGTTTATTTTTTATGCTTTATTCTTTCTCATGTAAATAACAATACCAACAACAACTGCGATTACAGAAACACCAATAATAACAGGAACGACCCATTTCTTTGTAGCCTCACCTGCCGCTGCTTTCTTATCTGCCGCTTCAGCCTCTGCTTTTGCCGCTTGGCTTCTCGCTGCTGCCAAAGTTGTTGCATCAGCAACAGTTTTTTGGTCAGCCTTTGCGGTTAACTTTTGAGATAATACTCCTAAACCAGTATTAATGGCTGCTTGAATATTCTCTTGCGTACCAATTTGTCCAAGAAGTCGACCCGCTTTGGATTTTCCCTCTGGATTGGTTTCAGTGATTCTTTTTTTTCGTTTTTCCGCAGGATTTACTTTAGGTTTCTTTTTCTTACCATTCGCATTAAAAAACCCCTCATCAACATAGTTTAGAGTTGTTTCTCCTTTTGCTTGTGCATCTAAATATTTTGCTAAATCTCTTTTGAATTGATTGCTTCTACCAATGGCAATGTATGTCATGTTAAGCAAATCTTCATCGCTTACATCATCACTTACATTTACACCATTTTGTCGTAGCAGAGTGATAAGGTCATCCCTATCATCATTTAGTATATATCCTATTGATGTTTCAATAAGATTTTGTGCTTCGTAAGAATCGAATTGTGCCATTGATTTTATTTTATATTTTTCTTGATATAATTGCTACTCCAAGTAAAAATGCACTTGCGAGTAAGAATGTATTTGTTTGAGCAACCATATTTGTGTTGTTCACACTTTGCGTTTCTTTAGTTTTCATTTCATCACCCATGAAATTCATAAAGTCAGCATATTGTCTTTTTTGCTCACGCATTTGATAACTTTCGTTACCATAAAACCCTAAAGAGTTTTCTTGAACAACAGGTTTTTGTTTATCTGTTATTTCAACTATTAAATCTCTATCAGGGTGATTATTTACAATATCTACTAAAGCAGATTCTCCTTCTTTTGCAACTAGTTGTTCAAGACAAACACCGAGGTCGTCTTTACTTTGAACTCCAGATATTTTATAGCCATACTTGTGACAAATTGCTTTTGCCATTGAAGGATTGGAGTTGGCTACATAAGTATAAATATTCATATACTGCAATTTAAGAAAAAAAGGGCAAGATAAAATGAATTATCTCACCCCTTTTTCTGGTTATGCGATTTCAAGTTAGCACTTCATCGCTTGGCTCGAATCAAGACCCAACCTAATTACTTAGTAAGAAGGGGAGTAACTTGCTTCATTGGTGAGCCGAAGTCTGCTGCAACCTGATTGCCACGCAATCCACGAGCAACATTGAGGTTGGCACGAGGATAGAAGTGCATACGGAATACAGCACTATTCAACACAGTAGAGATGGTGATTTTTGTGAAACCATCAATATCGTAGAGTTGATTCAACGCTACGATTGTGCTCTGCTGCTGGTATGGGTCGATGGTAGGCACTAAGGTTTTCAGTGCTTGGTTACCATTTGCATCCCGTGTGTTCAGCGTGAGCGTTTGAGAAACCTGTGTTGAAGAACCACTCACAGACTCAATGTAGGTCAAACCTACTGAGAAAGGAGAGTTCATAGATTGATACAGGAACTCCTGGTAAGTAATATTACTAATAGCACTGCTAATAGTAATTTGATAACCAGCACCTGTAGCAACAAGTGAACCACTAGAGAATGTTCCACCTCCGAGGTACTGGTATGCACCAAGTACATCAAAGTTAGACACCGCTGTGTTCGATGCGTTTGATACAGTGATGATGTAAGGCTGAGATGTTCTCATAGAAGCCATACTAGGTACACCACCTGCTTGGGGGGCAACGGCACCGCCGTCACCATCGGCATCGAAAAACTGGTCGCCACCAGCGAAATAATCGAAACCGATTGCGTTCATGTACTTCTCGTTAGCAAAGTTTTTTGCGTTTTCGAGGTACTTTTTAATGTAAGACATTTCTTAACATTTAATGGGGTTAACTAAAATTGGTTTTCTTCTTGGTTTAGACCTCCGCTTTACGAGGCGGCACAGTTTTCCAACTATTGAGCATGGTGTTGATACGCAAAGCGATTAGCACCGATACTGTGGTTAGAGCCACTGTAAGTAAAGCCTCTTTAAGTTTGTTGTCCATTAGAATTAAACGCTGTTTTAATCTTCGCAATACAGATTGCTTAGATTGACAACCAAATTTATACCCATTAAATTTCAAAAAGTAGAAAATGGAATAAAATCACCGCAACGATTATACGTTGACTTATGCAAGAAACGGCAATTTTAAGTGATTTTGAGAGGGGAAATGCAGTTGCGTATTAAAAATACTTTTTACGCAAATCTTGGATGATATGATTGAGGGCACTCCTCGTATCGTATATCTTTTTACCTGTCTTGAGGTCAATCTTAGTTAAAAGAGGCTTTACCAAAGAGTTATGGTTCTTTGATATATAGTCTTGTATTGCGTGTTCAATATCATCTTTTTTGATATTGCCATGAATTTTACTCTCATCAATATCTACATACAAGTAGAACCTCTTATCTCCTTCGTCAAATTTCTTTTCTACAATCGCTTCTGCGATTTGCATAATCTCTGTTCTCTCCTCAAATTTATTTTTGTGACGAGAAACAGAATCATTTGTCTTATGTAAACGAATGATTTTTGTGTTACCTAGAAGTTTTGGATTCGCTGCTCTCCCCACACTTTGATAGTGTGCTACAAGGTCGATACCAATATGCCTCACAGTAGCAAGTGAACCTACTAAATCTCCTTTTAGAGTATCATTAGTGTACTTGTTAATATCCTCTACGAGTAGTAATCCATTACGATAGTTCTCTAAAATTATACCAAGCACCTCTGCCATATCATCAATACCCATTTTAGTTCCATCATCCCAAAAGGGTCTAATTCTTCTTACTTCAATCTTTGGATGGACACTAAACTTAAGAATATCTTTAATTGCTAGTGCTTTGATAGAGTGGTAATCTCCATGATACCAAAAGTGAGAAAACTCATCGTTGACATCGAATATTAAAGCCTTACGAGGAGGAACACCTTTTTGTGGATTCCCACTAATATAGCGATATATCATTTCGATAGTCGAAACTGTTTTACCTACGCCTTTTTTGCCGCAGGCAATCATCACCATTGGTTCTCTTTTCTCCATTAGTTCTTTTTCTTACGACCTCTTTTGTTGCCTTTAGTTTTAGGAACATAGTTTGCTCTTGCTCTTTCTAATTCCTCTCTACGAAGTTGAGCAACAGTTTTGTTTTGAAGTTGTGCTTCTACTTGTTCACTAACGCTACCTACAATTTCATTATCGTCAAGGTCGTATTGTTCTTCTTCTTCTTCATAATTGTTTTCATAATCATCCTCTCCCAATACCACTGGCTCATTAAACACTGGCTCACTAGCAAATGGTTGAGGATTTGATGGTTGAGTTGGTGGAGGTGGCGTATTCATTTGACTAGAGAAATCTCCTCCTTTCATTTGTTGAGTCATCTCTTTCATCATACCAACAATCTCACTCATTTGTGAACGAGCAGCGAAAAACATACTACCTTTTACAGCGATGTCTTTACCAAACATGAATATGAGCATTTGCTCATCTGTTGCACCAATACCTCTTTTCTTTAATACTCTCTCAAGTATTGGAGTAACTTCCTCTTTGAACTCTTTTGATACTACTAAAGAATCTTTTTGTTGTGAGTTGAACTCGTTAACGAACTCCGATAGCGTTACCGTTTGATTAGATGCATAATCTAATGGAATACGAATAGAGAAATCGACCTCACCCTCTTGAGCAAGTTTATTTAGTTTCTTTTCATTAAATACCATACCCTTGTTCGCCCACACATTAGCACCTTCGTAGAGTTGCATAATCATGTTGGCAACGTGGGAGGCAGCCACTTCTTTATCCCTTTTTGGCAAGTCATTCATTTCCTTATTGAATGGCTCTCTTTCCTTTTTGGGTTGAGCGGGTGCTTCTAATTTTGGTTCTCCCAAATCAATCACTGGTGGTGTGAACGATGGCTCAGGAATATCTCCTTTTAAATCGTTAGGATTAATTTTCACATTGGGTTTGGTGTAGGGTTTTTCATTTATGGGTGTACCCATTGGGTCATACTCCATACCTACTTGTTCATTCCCTAATTCTTCTGGCTCCATAAATTCGTTTGCCATGTTTAATTTTCTTTTTTGTTAAGGTAATTGTTTACTAAGAAATCAAATTTCAATTTCGCATCGTGCAAGTTTGATTTTTTCTTTCCTATTTCAGTTTTAATCATTGTATTCAATCTACTTAATCGTGATTTATCTCTTTTGAATAAAGTAGATAGTTCACGATAACTATATTGAAAATTGTTGTGCAAATAATAAATGCTAAATGCTAAAGCAATTCGCTTCTTTACCACTTTGCTTTTACTATTCACTATTTCATCAATAGGTATCAAATAATGACCTGACACCATCTTGAAAACAAATTCTACATTATCATCAACAACACTTAATGTTTTACTCCTCGCATTTTCGAGAAGGGTTGTAACTCCCTTAACTCCTATATGCTTCACGCATACAAGAATTTCGTTTAATAACTCTAACGACTCGTTTCTACTCTCTTTCCTCATTTAATTATACTCGAAATTACTTATTCCCAATCTTTTATCAAAATCTTTAAGTTCTTTGCATTTTTTGAAAAAAACGACTTGTCAACAACCCGCAACTTTATTTGTGGAAAATACTTAGCCATCCTTTTTATTTTGGTGGCACTTTTAGAATCCATGTACCCCTTTACCTCAACCCACTCCTCGCTATCGTTTGCGTGTATCACTAGAAAATCAGGCTTGTAGTTATTTGTACCACGTTTTATGCCATCGAACCAAAAGGTCTTAGGTTCGTGTTGCCAATCTTTTATTTGCCCTTTTTCTTTTAGTAATTGTAAATAAAGAGCATATCTAAACTCCCACCTAGAACGAAAGAAAATTCTTCTACCATCAATAATCTTCCATTCCTGCTTCCATGTAGCCTTACCATCCTTTAATCTAATTTGCATTAAAGTTGGTATTTAATCATAAATTCTTTTGTTTCACAAATCCTCTCTGCAACATATACCCCCACATCAATATCGCTTTGATAATGAACACCCAAGCCAAGTCTTGACTCGCTCACTTCTTCTGCAATTTTTTCAAGTGGAACATATAGTTCGGGGTACATATTACCCAAAACCTCACTTATAACTTTAGATTCGATTGCGTGACCACTAGGGAAAGATGGACTATCTGCCCCTAAAGTCATGAATGGCATTAATTTTAACTTGTAATAGTACGCTAATTGGAAAGGGCGAGGGCGTTGAAAGAAGTACTTTAATTTAACCATTAAAGGCTTTATATCATCGTGTATAGAGTCCAAAATAGGCTCTACCTTTTCTCTAGGTATATTGTATTGAGATAGGAATTTTATGTAGTATTCCTCTAAATAAACATCGAAAGTTTGATAAACCTTCTGCTTTTCCTCATCAACCTGTGTTTCCTTAACCTTAAGGATAAGTTGATTTAATTCCTCCTTTGTCGCTTCGCTTGAATTTTTAGGGAAAGTAAAATGAGTAAGTTCAGCAAAAAGGGAATCTAGATAAGACTCTGTGTTAATCCACTTAAGGTGGTTTTGATTTGGGTTTCCATACCCAATTAAATCTAAGTTCATATTTTAATTTTCACTAAGGACTATCAAAAAGTGCGAGATTGAGTCTTTTGCTTTTGAGATTTCAAACTAGTAACCTCAGCACTCAACTCATCTGCTCTTAATTGTAGTTTTTGGATGGTATCTCTCTCAACATTCATTCGATAACGATAGTACTTAATCATGTAGAGAAATGCCGCTGTTCCAAGAATCATAAAACCAATCTCAACCCAATTAGCACTCTTTGACCAAGACTTCCAAGAACTTGTTTCACCACCATTTTCCATGATGGGATTTTGGTTTAATTGGGGGGTTGGGGTGGGCATAGGGGGTTGTGGAGGTTGAACCTGCACACCACTCATGTCAGTTGCTATATTGGTATTCATCATTATTTTCCATTTAATCTTTTAAGAGAAATCGCTATACCTAATGCAAATGCTATGCTACCTATGATAAGATAACCAATATAGATATGTTCTTTCCAATTTTTTTTTTGAAATTCTATACTCTTTTGCAAATCCTTATCATCTAATAAAAAGACTTCCTTTTTACTACCATTCTCAAGATATAGAATTGCCTTTTGCATTATTTCACTTTCATCTTTGTTGTAAGTAAGAGAAGCAACGCAGCCAAACTTATTCCACCTAGAGCGATTGGAACGATTGGCGATTTTGCTTTTTTAATAGGTTCTCTATTTACAACTTCCCCTTTTTCAAAAGGGTTTTTAATTTGTATCGGCTTTGGCTTCGGCTTGGGTCTAATAATAACATTACCCAAAGTATTTTCTTTCCTTTTAAGAAAGGCGATTCCACCAAATTGAGATATTTGAATCGTAGCATTATCGTGACCAACATAACTTACTACAATCTTACCTCCTTTATCGCTCAACAAAGAATCGCTAATATTTGCAAACCCATCCTTGTCCGTTTTCAATCCACCAACTTTCTTACCATTGGAATCATAGATTATGACACTAGAAAAACCCAAAGGTTCGGAGTCAGTATTTTTGACAACGATACTTGCCATAAATTAAACCGATTGTGGGCAAGGAGCACTTTGGATAAATACCAAATCTCCATCATCCCCTTCGTAATACAATCCACAAACACCAGGAGCACTTTGTAGTAACTCTGGGGTCTTTCCTTTTGGTATAACTACGCCTCCACCTACACCCATTCCACCAATAGCATTTTTCTTTGGCTCGTTGGGATTAGCGGTTCCTTTATTTTGAGATGCTTTCCAGTTTTTCCATACTAGGTAGCCAATCGCATACACTCCTACTGCGTAGAGTATATATTTTGTAGTCTTATTCATATTTAATTTTTATCTCTAGTCAACAAATAGATTCCAGCAACCGCTACCACAATCCAAATCCAATTAAACCCTTTCTTTTCCATTGGCTTTTCCTCTTTTGCACCACCACCGCCTCCACCACCAAGTGATTTAGGCATAGAAGAACTTGTAAGACCCCCTGCAGTCGATGTGGCTATGATAGGAGTTCCAGTAGTTGTAATTGTAGTAATTGGAGGAGCACCAACACCACCACCACCACTTACGGTTGGAGGAGGAGTATCTATTGGAGTAGGTTCAATTCTAATTGGCTCAATAGGAGTTTCACTAACATTACATCTCTCAAGTGCTTTAGTACCATTTTTCAATGACATCACAAGGATTTGTCTTTGCTCCTCGCTTGTAGTAGAAGGTAATACACTTTCGATGTTAGATAACTCTTGCTTGATTTGTTCACAAGTTATAGAACTCCAATTAGGCTCACTATAAACTGGTGGAGCAGGAGGTACTTCGTCAGGTGGAAGTATTGGTAGTTCAGTCTTTTCGCATTTTGATACATATACTTGCTTACCTTTTTGTATAATATCTAAGTATGCGTTATAAACGTCACTAGAAAACCTTGAAACCATAAGCATATTTTGTATGCTCTCAATCTCTTTTAAGATTTGGTCACAAGACAAAGTATTCCAATCTGGTGATTGAATCATCACAGGTGCACTTGTTGTGACTTGTACATCACTTGCAACTTCAGTTGGATTAGTAACTGAAATGTTGTCCATAGGAACAACCTCTGCGTTGATTTTATTTTGCTTCACAAGAACATCTGTTTCTTGTGCAACTGCCATCAAATACTTTTTCGTTCCTGGCTTTGATACCATGAACGAATCCTCTCCAGCAAACTTTAGTTGCTTGGGTCTACAATTACTCATGTCACGATTTTTTTAGTTGGGCAGTTGCTCGTTTTATAGCATCTGTCCATTTTTCGTTTGGCTTACGAATTTTTTTTGCCAATGCACTAATTTGTGCAACTGTAATTTTCTTTGCCATATTTTTTTGTTTTAATTATTTCTGGCCAGTTTTCCATGCTCTAGAGATAACCCATACGGTTACACCTAAAACTGCAAGTGATACTACGATTCCTACTGTTGACTTAAAAAAGTTTTTGCTGTTGTCCATTTTGATTTTTTTTTGGATTTACAATTTATTTTTTGCTACTTGAAATCGTATTTCCACAATAAAATTATCAAAAATATTATGATTACCAAAAAAATACCGACATAAGCATAAATTCTTTTAAAAAAGTGATATGCGGATGTGGGTCTAATTTTATAGGTTTTCTCCCCTTTTGCGTTCAAATAGTTCTCCTCGCCTATCAATATGGCATAACCTCCCATACGCTTCGACTCAACAAACTCAACCATCTCTTGCTCATCATCGAATTGCTTTATGGTTATATTGTTCTTCTCTAGGCTTTTCCAATAGATTACTGCATATTTAGGCATCAAAAGGTGGTTGTCCTTTAATCTCTAAAAAATCTTCTCCCTTGTAATCCCTATGTTTCTTTTGCATATAGTCAATCATATTGGCGTATACAAAAGAAATTACAGCAATCAATATTAATCCTAAAATTATAAGACTCAACATATTATGCTAATAATGAGTTAAACAAATTGAATTTAGTAATCCTATCATCCAAACCATGAGTTCCTCCATTTACACGCTTTGTAACTTGAGTAACTATTTCTTTGGTATCACCCTTATCACAAATTGCCCATAGTCCATTCTTATTGAAGAAAAAAGCAGCACTTGTGAGTGGGTACTTTGTAGCCACAAGGTCAGGGTTGGCTACTAAATCCTCTCCTATAAAAGAACCAAATTGCTTATAGTTATCCTTTCCTGTAAGTTGGATATACCCACGACCTCTAAAGTTGAAGCCATCTCCACTAGCCTCATCTCCATTACCCATTCTACTAGCATATACTCGATTAGCGATTTTTTCAGGCTTACGAGCATAAGCATCAGCGGTGGCTTTATCCTTAAAATACTTTGGGAATATTTTTAGGAGTCCATCACTAGAGTAATTGAGATTCTCACGAAGGGCGGTAAAGTTTCCACTTTCGTGAGCACATTGCGATAAGAAGTGTGATAGCCTCAAAGGGTTCGTGATATTGAATTTATCAACGATTGAGGCGACCTCACTCATAATTGCCACATTGAGTTTTGTGGTGAGTTTACTCGTATTCATTAGGATTTATTTTCTTCGTTAGAAGGAGTTGGTTTCTTAAAAATCTTTTCAGCACTTGTCAATCCTAAAGAGGCAAATGCTAATGACCCAACAGTGTACACTAAAGCCTCGCTAGGTTCATTGTTAGTGTCATGGTTGGCATAAAGTGTATAGCACAAAAATATACTACACATAACTCCAACTAATCTTTTACTTGATGGTGTACCATTTTCAGATACAAAATTACCAAGCCACGTAAATAGTTTTTTCATGTTGTTTTTATTTTATTCTTATTTTAATTACTTTTTTCTTTGTTACTATCTTGAGTAGCATATTTGATACCCATAATTGTTCCAACTATTGAAAAAGCATTTGTAAGCAATACACTAAACATATTACTCCACGTTGAGCCAATTATTTGTGTGTCCTTGTTTGTAAACATTGCAAAAGAATACATAGAAGTTGTTACGACCCCTACACCTATTATGACTGCCAAAGCACATTTAACTATAACTTTTATAAGTTCACTTTGACTTTTTTTAATAGTTGCATCCAAATCGTTCAAAGCGGCATTTTTCTCTATCTCGATTGCATCCTTTAACTTATTAGAATTGGCTAACTCCTCTTGCAAATTTTTTGAAAGTTCATCTATTTTATTCTTACTTAAAATTGTTTCAGTTATGTCATTTGCAATTTTCATTACTTTTTTACAAGTGCCGTCATTGCTAAGTATTGGATTGTAGGTAGCCTTCAAATAAATAGGATTGCCGTCAATCTTTCTTCTTTCAAACTCGCCCTCAAAGAACTTGCCGTTACTTAATTTTTTCCAAAACTCTTTGTATTCTTCTGATTTTGAATACTCATAACTAACGAAAATGCTATGATGCTTCCCAATTATTTTACTTTCATCATCATCCTCAAAACCCATCGCTTTCAAAAAAATTGAGTTTGCCCCCAATATGTAACCATCGCAATCAAAATAAATAATAGCATTGCTTTTACTTACTGCTCCAATCTCGTTCTTTGCAATTACCGTTGTAGTAATATCGGTGGCAATTTTCATTATCTTAGTAACTTCACCATCTTCATTGAGTATTGGATTGTAAGTTGCTTGTAGATATATTAGACTTCCATCTTTTTTTACTCTTTCAAACTCACCTTCATATAACTTACCGCTTCCTAATTTTTCCCAAAACTCTTTATATTCATTTGACTTTACATATTCAGGGGAAACAAAAATGCTATGGTGTTGACCAATAACCTTTTCGTGTTCATCATCCTTATATCCCATCGTTTCTAAAAATATAGAATTAACCCCAAGTATAAAACCATTTAGGTCAAAGTAGATGATGGCATTACTGCGATTGATTGCCTCTAACCTACTTACCAACTCCTCTTTTGATAGGTTTTTCATTTATTTTTAGCCTCCTTTAGATAATTTGACCCATTATAAACGAGGGTGGCTACACCTAGTACCAACAAAGAAAGGCGAACCCACGAGGGGTTGCCCTTCAATGTTGATGTATATATAAGGAACGGGGCAACTACGAATACATCGAGTAGTCGAACATTTTGCTTTGAAATTATTTTATCAAAATTTATGTTCTTATTCATCTTTAGATAGATTGATAGCACCCAAAGAGGCTATTGCTACCACACCTATCAATAACAACCATCCCCATCCTCCACTCTTTTTAGGCTCATCCTTCACCTCCTCTGCGTTAACCAAGATTGGTTCAACATTTGCAGGTGGTTGTGGGGGTTGTGGTTGTGCTTGAGGTGTTCGGGTCGCATCACTTGTTGCTCCTCCTTTGGCTTGTTTTTTAGCCAAACGAGCCGCGGCAAGTTTCTCTCCCCTAGCAGCGTAACCATCTTTGTTTTTATTCCATTGTTCAATTTTCTTTTCGATTACTTCCTCTTGATTTTCGATACTCTCTACTAGGGTATCATAATCATCTTCGAGTTGTTGCCTTTTGCTTTCATTAAGGTCATCTCGCTCTAATAAGGTAGTAATCTTGTCTGCTTCCTTTTGAAAGGCTTTAAGGTCATTAACCGCCTTTTTAACCATGTTAGGCATGGAGGATTCATCAATCCCCGCATCCTGTAATTTTTCTTGCCAACTCATACTTTTTGTTTTAATTATGATTGTTTAATTTTCTCTTATTGATTACAACTTGGATTTAGCATCTTCCAAAGCCTCATCGTATGTTGCACCTTCACCTTGAGCAAGTACTGTTCCATCTTCTTGAGTCAAGGTAATAATGAAAGAACCATCTTCTGCACGAGCAGGTTCTTGTACGATAAATTCTGCCATGATTGTTGATTTTTATTGGTTATGAAATTATTTTTTTCGAGTTCCCATTTCCTCTGCCCTCATCGCTCCAGCGATTCTACGAGCAGCATCATCTCTCTCTTGTTTTGTGTCATAGGTTTTCCCATAGTCCTTTTGCAATTTCTTTGGTACTTTCCTACCTTTTAAGTTTTTGGAGATTGCTTTTACCTTATCATCAAAGGTCGCCCCTCCTTTAACCATCTTTTTGCCCCCCTTTTGGAGTATAGCAAATTTATCGCCTTGATACTTTACGCTCCAACCTTTTTGAAGGTATTTTTCAACCTCGCTTTGACCCTTTAAGGTTTTTAGGTTTACGAATTTTGTTTCACCTCCTTTAGCCATCTCTCCACCATACATTTTATTTTTTTTCCTCTTTCTCTCATACTTCTCGTAATCATCTCTAGTTTTTAACCACTCATCATCTAATTTAGAAATTTGTGATTCCGTTCCTTGAACCTCATAAACAAAACTCCTACTAGTCAAACCAACTTGCTCAAAATCAACTCCTACATTAGAGGCTAAGTCTTGAAATTCACTATCTAAATTTGTATTTACATAAAATGTTCTTGTATTAATCTCACCACCTTTGGCGTAGTTTTTATCTAAACCAAGATATTTTTTTATGGCATCTCTACTTTTTATGTATTCTTTCCTATTAGATTGAAATTTAGTGTTCTTAATTCCTCTCCAAACACCTTTTTCAACAAGCGTATCGTCTATTCCTTCACTATCGTAGTAAGATTCTAGTTCATCCTTATCTTCTTTCTTTAAACCATCGAGGTTCTTAACTTTCTTTAGGGCAGACAAATAATTATTTCTCAATTTTTTAAACTCATCATTAATTTCATCCTCATCAACTAATTGAGTCATAGCATAATCAAATCCCTCTTTATCTATATCGCTTTTTAAATCCTCTCTCCAATCACTTTTATTTCTTTCGCTAGTAGTAGATTTATTTTTATTCTTTTGATACAAATAAGTTCCTAAACTACCCGCTATCGCACCCGCTATGAATCCACCAACTGATTTTTTTTGCGAATCCTCACTTTTTGTTTCCCCACCTTTAGCCATTTTATTGCTAATTGGCATATCCTTTGTAACCTCATCGATTATTTTCTTATCCCATGTTGCATTTTGCATATAAGGTTCATCCCAACTAACACTTGCTTTTTCGTTGGGGTCAACACTTACCATGAAACCAAAAGAGCGATTTTTTGCCTTAAACTTACCATAAGAGTATGCCCATCCATGCTCATCAAATTCATAATCACCTAATGTGACTTGTAAACCTTTAGGCATATTTTTACTCTCAAGCAATATTTTTCTTTCTTCTTGTAGTTTTTCTAAATTATTTTCTGCAGCAATTACAACTTGTTGATTAAAGGATAAAGGAGATGGATTTCCAAATCTATCATATTCTCTTTGTACATCATCTTCATCAAATTCATCTATTGTTTTTTGCTCCTCTTTAATTTGCTCATTAATCTCTCTTAACCTAATCTTATTGGCTAATGACAGTTCTCCTCCCTTTGCCATTTGACCCGCAACTGCAGCCTTCTTTTCAATTCCAATACTATTAGCAAAATCATTTGCTAATCGTACCAAAGGTTTAATTGGTAAATCAATAATCCTAACCTTCATAGGAATAGGGTTATTTGGATTCTTTGAATTGTAGGTTACGATTGCTGCCCAACGATGATGACCATCTAGAACATAGCCATCGTTAGAAACATATATAGGGGCAGTTAAAGCACGATTTGTTGGGTCTTTCTCTAAAGCACCATACATACCTGCCACCTTATCTCCTACCATGTTCATTTGAGTGGCTTTGAGTACATCAGGCTCTACTTCAATTCCTCTATCATTATTGCCACCATTCACCTCAATACCTCTCTTATTCAACATTAATTTGAAAAACTCCTCTGTATCTACCTCATTAGATTTTGGGTCTTTGGGTAATTGGTCTGCGAGTGAGTTTGGTCTTGCATTACCCTTAAATTGAGGCATATCATTTCTATCAATACCTAAATTATCATCGCAATATATGTTTGTCCCAGGTATTGAAATATCACATAAGTTGAAATACTTTGGCTTTTCTCCTTTCTCTTTAGCCTCATTAACCATTGTGACTAACTCATCAATCTTAGAGGCGACTTCTTTTTTTTCACTAGCACTAATCTCATCTAATTTTTTTTTAGATGTATCAATGTTGGGTATAATTTGTTTTAATTGAGAATCGCTTTTTATAGTGCCACCATCATTATATTTTTCTTTAGTTTCACCACTTCTCTTTAAGTTAAACTTGTAAGTATTACCATAATCAATACCATACTTTCTCATTATGTATAGACCTATATCATTGCTTGATTTTTCATCAAGTGCTTTTTTGTTAATCCAATGG
>Ga0208465_1000173_pt1 | contig 20986 bp, 20 predicted proteins | sample LakMenEpi31Aug10_FD_150749 | JGI IMG/M metagenome (GOLD analysis project Ga0208465, IMG submission 150749) | Freshwater microbial communities from Lake Mendota, WI - 31AUG2010 deep hole epilimnion (SPAdes) | ecosystem: Environmental > Aquatic > Freshwater > Lake > Epilimnion/Euphotic zone ...
CCGGGTCCGCCACCACCTGGCAATTGCCACCGGCTCCGCCTGCACCTCAGGCACCGAAGCCCCCTCCCACGTCCTCCGCGCCATGGGCCTACCCAGCCCCATCCTCGACAGCGCCCTCCGCCTCAGCCTGGGCAAGTTCTGCAGCGACAACGACCTGCACCCCACCGCCACCCTCCTCCACCAAGCCGTCCAGGCCATCCACAGCCTCACCACCGGAGTCCCCTAACTGTTGAGACAACCGGGTACATCTTATCCTTCAAACTGTCCTTTGGCCGTCAAGACAAAATTGCCCAACAACTTGACGCCTTCCCCATGAGAGTGAGGTCACAGGCGAATAGCCAGTGGGGTGAGCTTAGCGCTAATAACCTAGGAAATTTAGTTGAATATAATATCATTTATTTATATGGCATTGGTTTGAAGTTATGACTGCTATAACTCAGGGAATCCTTAAGACTTTCGATGAGTTGCCTGACTCAGATCAAATTGAGGTTGCGCTGGCCATACTGAAGCGGATCATTCATTTTGATTTCTCTCCCTTGGATGATGAGGACTTAGTCTTGAATGCTGAGGAACTGTTTTTGGAGCTAGATCAACAAGAGTCAGAATCATGAGTAGCCCAGCTCGCGGTGAAGTTTGGCTTGTTGATTTGGGTTATGTAGCCAAAATTAGACCCTGTCTGGTGATTAGCATTCCAGCTCTGATGCAAGATCGAGCTTTGGCAACGCTGGTTCCTCATACGACAAGCCCAAGAGGCTCCCGTTTCGAGGTCGATGTCAAAGTAAGGTTTTTGAAACCAGGAGCTTTTGATGTTCAGAATCTTGTTACCATTCCCCAGACTAAACTGCTGAAGAAATTAGGTGAATTGGATTCAGAGCAGCTATCCCAGGTTGAAGATGTCTTACTTTTCTGGCTGGGATTTGAAGATATAAACTTTGACGAAGAGTCGTGACAACTTGGCGTCTACTGCTGCAGGCTAACGCTGCGTTGGTGCCGACGGTACAGAGATTTCCCCCCCAGGGAATCCCTCAACATCGCCGCCCTGGCCCTGGTGGTAGAAGACCCGATCATCCAATTCAAAGACCCCGACAAAACCCTGCTCAGACCGGCGATCGCCACCCAAAACCTGAAAGCCACCATCACCCACCTGCGCCGCTACGTCCCCTTTCGCCTGATCATCCCCTTCCTCGAAGCCGACCTGGGGCAGGTCAGCCGGGGCAAGGGTAACCAGCTAGACGTGGCCATGCCCGCCATCGCCCACCGCCACTTTGACAGCCGCCGCCCCCTCTACCGCTTCGACAGCACCGAGTACAACGACTGCCAGGGCATCCTCCCCCACCCCGACTGGGTTGACTACCTCAAACAGCACTACGCCATCGTGCGGGGATGGGCCGCCTGGGAATGGCACCCGATAGCGTCACCCGGCTTACAATAAGACTACGGTTAGGTGAAACTAAGGCATACCTACCCGCTAATCATCCCTACCCAGGGCATACCAATGGCTGAACTGGATCAACTCCGAGACGATGTTTCAACTCTGCCTGCTACAGCTCAGCAGCTTGTTATAGACTTTGTCAGTTTTCTTAAACAGCGCTATGCCTCCCCACCCCTACCCTATTCATCCCTTGATTTAGACAACGAACCCTTTGTCGGCATGTGGAGCGGCAGGTCAGACATGCAAGACAGCGCGACCTGGGTTCGACAGGTTCGAGAAGATCACTGGCGCAGTTAGTGTGGCTCAAATTTTAGTTGATACGGATATTCTCATTGATGTTGCAAATAATGATGCAACGGCTAAAACACGACTTACTCTCGAAAGTCAAGAATCATCTCTAATGGTTTCTGCCGTCACTATTATGGAATTGGTCGTTGGATGTCGCAATAAATCTGAGGTACAGACTCTTAATCGATTTCTCTCTAAGTTTCAGAAAATGGAAATCACCAGTCAAATCAGCGATCGTGCCACCCAACTTATGCAGGAGTATTTTCTCAGCCATGGCTTACTAATTGCTGATGCGTTAATTGCAGCAACTGCCATAGAAAATGAAATTGCCCTGCTCACTAAAAATCAAAGTGATTTTCGCTTTATTAAAGCCCTCCATCTTCTTTCCTATCCTTAATCTAGTAGGCTGCTGCGACGAACTGTAAAAAATTGCTGTCGCCCTCTAATCTGACACCTCAGCTAGCTTCTCAAAAGCATCGGAGGGACACCGCCTGGTTAATTCAAATCTGTAAAGGAGCTACTTACATTTACCGTTCTAACCTACCATCACTCACACCACCCTACCCCCCGCCCAGTGGAGCAAACCGGTCGAACCCTACCACCACCTGTCGCCGCAGGAGAATCACCCAGAAATCAGGGGTCAGACCCAGGCTGATCCCCTTGCGGCCCAGTTGGTTAAACTAAAGGAACCCGAGTCCCTGGGGTCGCCACCAGCCACATCCCCTGTGCCTTGCGCCCTAGCCCCCCTAACTATCTAAACAACGGGGTACACTTTACTGCGATCGGCCTAACTTCCAACTGACTAGACAACGGAGTACACCTTACCGGTCTTGGTATTAGCCACCCCGGGCTGCCTCGGGGGGCAAGGGGTCAGCCCCCGGCATTAAATCCTTAAGTTCAATCACCGAATTGGGGTCTGTTCCCAGAATCAGGGGCAAATGGCCATTCCATTTCTGCAAGGCCTGGTACCTCAGCACTTCGCTGGTGAGGGTGGACTGGAGAAGCCGGTGGGCCTCCGCCTTGCCCCGGGCCAGATTGATTTCAATTTCAGCCTCCCGGATGGCCCGGCGGGCGACAAACTCGGCTCGCTTGGCCTCCTGTTCGGCGATTTGTTTGGCTTCCACCGCCTCTCGAAACTGTTGGGAAAAGTGGATGGTGGTCAGGGCCACATCGTCTACCGCCAGATCGTAGGGGCCCAGGCGATCGCGCAGGGCCTGGTCCACCTCCGCCTTCACCTGGTCTCGCTGGGTAATCACTGCCTCCGCCCGGTAGTGGGCCATGACCGCCTTGATGGTTTCCTCAATGGCGGGGTTGAGCACCCGATCCACCACCGCCGTTTCCCGCCCAATCCGCTGAAATACCCGATTCACCTGGTCGGCGGGGATATGCCAATTAACCGCCACATCGGCGAAAACATCCTGTAAATCCTCAGAGGAGGCTTCCGTGGGAATTTCCTGTTTCTGCACCCGGACGGTCAAATGTTCCACCCGATCCACCAGGGGCACCATAAAGTGTATCCCCTCCGCCAGGGGATGGGGCTGCACCTGGCCAAAATGTAGCCACACCCCCCGACTGCCCGGCGGTACCACTACCCAAAAACTAGCCAGTAGGGCTAGCCCCAACAGCAGCAGCAGTACCCGGCCCGCCAACCCCGCTCCCCCCAGACGGTCCAGGGGGCCGGGAGCGGCGCTGGCGTCGTTGCTATCTACCAACTGCCTATCCACCTACCCTGGCCCCCCCTGACACCGTCACCCCAACCCCGAGTAGCGCCTGGGCCAGGGCTGTCGCCTGATCGCGAATCTCGGCCACGGCGGTGGTTTCCCACAGTTCCCCCCGGCGGGGGGGGCCCAGGGTATAGAGCCAGGGGGAGGGGATGCCCTGGGCGGAATACACCGCCCCGTTGGAGCTGGCCTGCAACCCCAGCCGGAGGGGATCGGGGCTGATTAACCCCCGGGTCAACAGCGATCGCACCAGGGGATCCGCCAGCTTGGCATAGTCAAATTGGGGTCCGGTACAGTTAATCACCGCCTCCACAGCAAATTCCTGGTTGGTGGTCTGGCCCCTGGGCCGCACCGTCACCGCCACCCCCTGGCCCCTTTCCTCCAGGTTGACCAGGTGACCGCTGTGCAGTTGCAACTGCTGCGATCTCCGCAAAGCCGCCACCACCTCCCCAATTTCTGGGGCAATGCGGTGGCGATGGCTATCCCAATAGGGTCGCAGATGGCGCACAAACCGTTGCTTTTCTGCCAGGGGCAAGCTCACCCAGAGGGCTTGCCCCTGGTAACGCAAACTATCCAGCACCGCTCGCCAGCCATAGCCCTGCTGAGTCGCCCGATCCACCTGGCGACGCACCCAGCGGAGCAGCCCCAGGGTGGTTTGGGGCGGTGGCTCTGTCCACCAGGCCGGGTCATAGTCCTGGGGGGCCGTGTGGGGTTGGGGCAGCAGGCCATGGCGGGAAAGCAAATGAATTTCACCCCCATAGCCCCGACTGTGGAGGGCCACAACCCAGTCGATGGCCGTCAGCCCCATGCCCATCAGCAACAGTCGGTCATGGGCCATGGCGGCGTCAAGTTGCCCTGACCAGCCGGAATCGATATAGCGGTGACTCTGGTAAAAATCACCGTTGGGAATGGCCACAGATCCCGGCGCCGGGTTACCCAGGGCCAGCACCACCCGATCAGCCAGCAACAGCTGGCCACTCCCCAACCCCACCCCAACCCCATCCAGGCCAGGTACCAGGTCAACGGCTTCATCCCTATAGGTATCTAGATGGGCGTGGGCCGCCTGTTGCCGAGCCCCCTGCAGGGCCGCTTGAACGTAGGAGCCAAATAAATAGCGGGGCACAAAGGAGTGGGCGGTGAACTGGTCATGCCCCTGCCGGTGCAACCAGTGGAGAAAGTGATCGGGCTCAGACTGCACCAGGCTAACCCCATTGACCGGCACATTCAGCAAATGGCAGGGCAGCGGACTGCTGTAGGCCACCCCGCGACCGATCGCATGGCGACGTTCCACCAGGCTGAGGCGCAGGGGCCTGGTCCCCTGTTGCAAGAGCTGCAGCGCCACCAGAGCACCACTCAAACCACCGCCAATAATCACCACCGACTGAGGCTGCTGACCTAATGTCATAACGGGATTAGATTCAATCTAAATTCATTTGAACTTGGATCTGATTATAATCTTATTTTAAGGGAATTTTGTATTCAGGAATGTTCTTCTGTGGTCGACGCCTACCCGACAAACCCAATCCCTAATGTTCTGGCCAGCGCTTTATATCAGGAGGATTTTGTGTCCGATCATGCCCCTCTCCACCAGGCCATGCGCCTAGCCCGGACTAGGTTAGAAGACCTTTCAACCCACCAAATCGATCGCCTGCACCAATTGACCAGCAGTCAATTTAACCGTCGTTACTACCTCTCCACCAGCCCGAATCAGTTTTGGTGGTTGAAGTCAGGGGTGGTGCGCACCCTCACCTACCAGGACGACGGCGCTATCATCGCCCTGGGGCTTTGGGGCCCGGGGGACCTGGTGGGTCCCTCCCTGTCTAAGATCAGTCCCTACCTGGTGGAGGCGATTACGGACGTAGAGGCGGTCAATATTACGGAGGTCGATTGGCAACCGCCCCCGGAGTTACTGAGCCGCTATTGGCAACAGACCGAGGTGCTGTTGCTAGCTCGGGCTAATCGGCGAGCTGACCTGGCCTTGCTGGAGGTGCTACAGTGGCTGGCCCACCGTTTTGGGTTACAGGTGGAGCAGGGGGCCCTGATTAACCTCAAAATTACCCACCAGGACCTGGCGGACCTCAGCGGCCTGAGTCGGGTGACCGTCACCCGACTGCTCAGCCAGCTAGAGAGTCAACAGCTGATTCATCGTAAGTCTCGCCAGCTGATCGTGGCGGAAACCGGCGAACACTGGCATTACGACATTTAGAAACCTGCCATCGTCTATTCCCCAATAGGTCTATATGGGTTTCTATTCCCAAATCCAACTCAAGTCAAGGACAAAACCAGGCAAGACATTCTCTCCGCTCAATGTCCCAGGAGCCTGCAATATCTCCACCTCTTGGTTGAGTCGATAGATTTCTGCCTGTCGGTCTTGAGGATTGATCAGAAACCCCAGTCTCACGCCATTATTGCGATACTCGATCATTTTTTCTTGGAGAGCTGACAACTCATCCGTAGGGGAGCGTAGCTCAATGACAAAATCTGGTGCTAAAGGCGGAAATTTCTCGCGATTCTCGCTATCTAACTCATTCCAGCGCGATAACTCAACCCAGGCAGCATCGGGCGATCGCTTACCCCCCAAGGGTAGCTTGAAGATAGTAGAAGAACTAAAAACCTTGCCTAGCCTAGTCTGACGGTTCCAGAGGGTGAGATCCGCGCCTAACTCCATTTCCTTGTTGCCACTCTCTCCGCCTACCGGCGCCATGACGATTAAAACTGCTTCGGCTGTCAATTCAAGTGAATACTCTGGATTGGCGATGCAGAGCTGGTAGAACTGCTCGTCTGTGAGTTTCAGCGTGCTGATATCGAGAGGCGGTAAGTTCGTGGAATGGGACTGGGCGAACGTCATAAAGCCTCAAGACGTTGGTGTGGCATGATTTACAACTACTTTTATTGTATCTCAGCTTGAATCCTGGTTGACTGACAAAAGTTGGTCTCAGACCTCTGAACGCCCATCGACTGTGCAAGCCGTTGACTCAGGCGGCGTTAGCGGATGAGGGGGAGGACTGTTTGTACCTGAGCTTGGATCCCTCATCCTCCGCCCGCCAGGTCGGGACAGAGACGAGGGGTATCCCGCACCGGGTCCAGCGGTTCCAGAGCCTGGGTGATGCTGCGCCGCCGGGCTAGGGGAGCGACAGGTCGGCTAGGCGGCTAGTCCTCCTGCCCCAGGGCACCGGGGGAGCCCAGCAGGGTGCGCTGGGGAGACAGGTGAGGATCATAAGCTGCATAGCATCTACCTGGGGGTGCCGCGAGCTACTCCGAGTAAGGGCTTGTGCCCGACACCGGCGCACCGTTGGACAGGATGAAAAGCAGTACGTTGCCGGGCTCTGATGTGGCGTCGCTGCGCAGACTAGCGATGAGGCCGTTAACCGGACTGGTGTATTCAGCTACCACTTCGCCGAAAGCGTTACGTTGGATGGCCACCTTTTGCCCTGGCGTGACCCTGGCATTCAGTTTGACCAACAATTCGATGAAGCCACCGTGGGTGGTCAGCACGGGAACGGCATCCTTCCCGATGTAGACGTTGGCATCGACGGCGGTGCGTCCGATCGCTCCGGGAATCATGCCGTAGTGTTTGAAGACGTTCATCGTGCCTTCGACGAAGATCGGAATCATATCGAGATCCAGTTGCCGCGCCACACCCACCTCGGGGGTAAAACAGGGAATTCCCGCATCGATGTAGGCATTGTGCAGCACACCAGGATAGACCGGGTTGTCCCAGATCGCCGGCACCGGGTAGAGCATCATCATGGTCTTCACCTCTGGGATGCCCATGTCACCAATATGCAAGGCGGCTGCGTCCAGGCCGGTGGTTCCGGTATGGAAGTCGATGGCCAGGTCGGTATTGGGCCTGAGCAACCGGTTGAATACCAGCCCGGCCTGGCGGCTGACGGCACCAAGGCCGTTTTCATTACCGGGCCATTCGCGGTTCATGTCGGTCAACTCGAAACCACGCCCGGTACTCGGCCAGCGACGCTGCATGCTCTCCATTGCCGGTCGGGCAATGTCCAACACCGCCATCACGGTGCCCGACATTTCCGCCGGGTTCAACCGACCCATAACCGTTTGTACGGTGTGCACCGAACTGATCTCGTCACCGTGCACACCGCTCGACAGGGTAATGCGCTTGCCAGGCTTGGCCCCCTTAGCCACGATCACCGACACGTACCAGTACTGGCCCGTAGACATCTGCACCCCCTGGAAGTACAACAGGTGTTTCTTGCCCGGCTCCAGGTCATCGGTGTTCAGTGAACTCACCACTTTCTTGCCGTTGATCACATCGCCGGTGTAGACCGTACTGATATTGGCCGGAGTTGCAGGGGCGCTGATCTGGGCTTGGGCTCTGCTGCCCCTCGTCAGTGCAAATGAACTGATATTGGTCGGAGTTGCAGGGGCGCTGACCTGGGCTTGGGCCCTGCCGATACCGATTAGGGCAAACACCGCGATCAGGGCGGTGATCAGCAAGGATTTTATCAGCGTGCGGGGCCTGCGGCTAACCAGAGGTTCTTTGAACATTGTGAGTACCTTCCTAAAAGTGATTGGTCGCGGTGCCATGGGCAAGAGTGATCAGAATTTTGTGCAAGCGGTCTGGAATTCAAGCTTATGGAGCTTAGCAGGCAAAAAGTTGGGGGGGCCTAAAGCTAATAAACGTTCTATCTCACTGAGTCGAGAACCGTTATAACAGACATCATCTAAAAATTCATCAAGAACGAGAGTTGCAAAAAACACCAGGGACCAGGATTCTTATCCACGACCTCCTGAAGCGCAGCACCAGGAAACGCGACGGAACCACTGGCATAAACCAGAAAATTACGCGACAGATTATAGCGACCGGTGAGGGTAATCTCCTGTCCAATTTCGGAGGATTCTAGGAAAGAGAGGGCCTGTGTAGCGCCTAAATTATTCAGTTGGGGTGCCGTCAGATGGATGTATTGCAGGGATAGATCAAACCGCTGAGAGGGCCGCAGGCGCAATACCGCTTGATGGGTGATTAAGTTGGAATTTTGGTAAAGCTTCACCAGATTTGTCCCTTGGATCCAGGTGTCTGGGCTGCCACCCGAAAGCAGTGGATCAAACCGCTCAAAGGTTGATGTGCTGGGGTTATCACCGCTGAAATAGGCATAGCGGTAACTCAGGCTAGGGGCCCAGGGAAGGGCTTGCATGGTGTAACCAATTTGTCCCCAAGCGGCATTGGCGGCCATATCAAAATCGCCGTTCCACTGATGGGCATATTCGCCTTGCAGCCAGAGCCCATCGATACCCAAAGGATTGGTAAAACGAACACGGGGATACATTACATTTAACCCCTCTCTAGAAAAGGTCTCTGTGAGGGTGAAGTAGGAAGCATCTGAACTTGGAACGGTGATGTAGCTTAAACCTAACTGCACCGATTGACTGTCGTTATATTCAAGGTTTGCGCCAACAAATCTTGTCTGGGTATCTAGTATGGATAACTCGTTAGGGTCAAGATAAAACCCCTCTAGGCGAAAATTGTTCCAGCGAACCCGACCGATAGCGGTATTCTCAAAGGCTGTACGGGGATTGGATAGAATCGCGGCGCGATCACCCCCATTACCCGCCCCATTGGCAAATAACATACCGTTGCTAATCCGGTAGTCCTGCCGTCCAACAGATAGGTTGAGGCCAAAGCGGGAGTTGTCGGTGCGGTAGCCATATACCAGGCCGGCGTACAGATCTTCAATGTCGCTGAAGATACGATTGTCAGATTCAAACAAATCGGGTTGCAGGGTGGTCGATAGGATATTGCTGACTCCGCCATAAACATAGAGAGGTAGGGTATCAACCTGGGTAATACCAGCAACGCCAAACTCAAGATAACTGTCGATCCAGGAGTAGGTGCCAGGTCCGGCGGGGTCAAGGGCTAAGGGGTTGCCCTGGGTAAAGAGGGGAGCATTGCTAAACCAGCTATTTTCGCTGGAAAAACTGGATAATCCACCGCGCAGAATGGCGACGGCCGTGGCGCGATCGCTCGTATAGAGGTTCGAAAATTCTCGCCAATCGCCGGTTACAAAAAGCCCAGTTGCCTGAGGGGCGGTAAGGGGTTCTGCGGTCAGTCGCACGGAGAGCACCACAACCACTTCACCGGGGATTTGGACCTCGTAAAGCTTGTACTGAGCGGTCTCCACAAATTCAAGCTGAGTGACCTGTTGCAGTCCTCTGTTTAAAAGGAGTGGGCTATAGCTGTCCCCCGTCGTGACTGCAAATGCTGCAGCAATCTGCTGTTGAAAGTGCTGGTTGTGATCGCCATCCGTTGCCGGATTTTCTAAATAGATCATGACATCCGCAATCCGTTCGCCATTCAAAGCTGCGGGATTTAGCAAAAACCCGCCCGGCGGTACAGCCGCAGCAGGCATATCTGAGGAGGTCGGAGTCGCTGCGGGCGAAACTTGGCTTAGCGACAGGGGAGGGGCGATCGGCTTTGCCGATGAGGCAGGAACCATTTCTGACAGGGGCGTTAAACCGGCTGCACGGGTCGAAACCTGGACAAGGAATGGTTCAACCTCTGGCTGAATGGAATAGGACGGATGTATTTCTGGAACCAGGTGTGCCGCATCCTCCATGGATGGTTGTTGAGCCACAATGTCATGCCATTGCTGATCTTCGGTTGGGTGATTGGATGAAAGAACCTCAGCCCAACCAGGACTGCACTCGATCAAGGAAGCAAATGTCGCCAGACAAATGCCCCGTAGCAATTGACCCTGCAACAGTTGCATAACCTCAGGGGGACAAAATAAGGGGGATGTAGCTCCCCGATTTTTAGGGAAAACCGGGGAGCTGGAAGAGGGCGCTTAGCCTAACCGCTTCATTCACCAGCATGTGACTATTTTCTAAAATTCAGCGATGGCGCCTGTTAATAATTTGTCCAACCGCCATCGGTGGGGTAGGCACAGCCGGTTAGATTAGAGGCATCGGGAGATAGGAGGAACAGAATAATGGCGGCTTGTTCCCACACGGTTGAAGATCGATGTTGAGAATCTGCAGCCATGAGAATGCTTTGGGTCTTTAGCCCGCCCATCGACCCCCCTTGGCCTGATTCCTTCATGGCCCGCACAAACTCTCCAGCCCGCGCCACCATCGGCGTGTCAGTGGCAGCCATATTAACGGAGTTTACGCGAATGCCATAGGGAGCGTAGTCTAGAGCAGCATTACGGGTAAGTCCGGTAACCCCGTGTTTGCTGGCCACATAGGCGGGGTTGCCCGATAGCCCCGTCAAGCCTGCTATTGAACCAATGTTGACGATCGCTCCACCTCGGCCCTGCTGAACCATCTGGCGCAGCTCTGCCCGCAAGGATTTGAACATCCCGGTGGTGTTGGTGGCGACCACCGCCTCCCAGTATTCATCGGTGGCTTCGTGGAGGGCGTTGGGCAGCAGATGGCGCTGCCCCTTGAAATTTAAAGGTTGTGCCGGATCGCCCCCGTCCATGACTCCAGCCGCATTCAGGGCCAGGTCTAACCCGCCATAGACCCGAACGGCTTCAGCAACGGCGCGATCGCACACCTCAGTTTCCACCACATTACCCACAAGGGCGATCGCCTGATGTCCTTCGCTGTTTATTTGGCCAATCGTTTCATTCAGTTCTCTTGCTTTGCGATCGAGTCCAACGACCTTAGCCCCTTCCCGTGCCGCCCGTATGGCGGTAGCGGCCCCAATTCCGGTGGCGGCTCCCGTAATCAACAGGGTCTTGCCCTGAAAGCGATTGGGAATGAAATAGGTTGGATCGGTGGGAACAATGTCAACCATCGGGGTTTCTCCAGAAGACGAAGGGGGGGTGTTGGCCATCAGCCCAGGTGAAGAGCCATGCTGGGCCTGGGGAGAAGATAGGGCAACGGCGGCTAGAAAAGAGCCGGCGCCTAAGGCGAGGAACTGACGGCGATTAAGCCAGTGAAGCACCTCTTTAACCCCTGGACTTTCCAGGTTGAGGTGGGACAAATCAGGGTCCATAAAGGAGTTAGCCAGCGTAGGGTAAAGGGAGGTATGGAGGAGGTTTTTTCCTGGTTTAAAGGGGGTGCGTAAGTTAGGATAGGACTTGCTGATTCAGAGGAATGCATTTTATCGCATTGAAAGGCAAAAGTGTATAGTCTAAAAACGCTACCTCTTAGGCAAACACCGCTTTGTGGTGGATTGGGCGAGCCATAGCGAACCCGTCTGGGAACTTCTCAACGCCGTTCTCTACGATCGGGTGTGCCAGATGTCCTATCGCTTCGGTTGGATATCATCAGCCCGTGCCGTCGCCTGGGGGATGTGGGAAATCCGGTAAAGTTCTGCTCACCCTCGTCGATGATTTAGTTGGGGTAAGATGCCGGAGGGGCCTAGGTTAGAGAGATCCTATGCCTGGGGATCGCCGCGTTAGGACCCCTCGGTGTAGAAGCGGGGGGAGATGGCGCCACAGGTCGGGACAGAGGCGGGGGGTACCCGCACCGGGGCCAGCGGTTCCAGAGCCTGGGTGATGCTGCGCCGCCGGGCTAGGGGAGCGACAGGGCAGGAACTCAGGGGTCAACGGGGGCTACTGGAAAATAGGTAAACCCGCTGGGTGGTGAGCTGATCCGCCAGCGCTGAGGGCTTCACCTGATCGGCCCGCAGGGGGAGAGGGCGGGGAAACACCTGACGGCTGAGGCCCACCTGCAGCCCACTGAAGGGGTCGTGGCCCACGGCGATAAAAAAGGCCAACTGATCAATCTCGGACCACCCCACTAACTCATCCAGCACCGCCAGTACCGCCCGGCGATGGGGGCTAGGGGGCTGAGCATACCAGGTCTCCTCAAGGGGGGTCGTCCCATCTAACCCCAGGTGCAGGATCAGGTGGGGTTGGCCAAACAGGGCCGCCCCCACCGGCCGGGCCTCCTCCTGCACCACCAGCCCGTGGCTTTGGGCCAGTTGGCGGACATCCTTGAGCTTTTGGTAGCGGCTCTCCAGGGACAGGGGCCCCCCCTGCCAGTGAATCGCAAGGGTGGCCAGGTAGGTTTGCAGCATCAGGTGGCCCAGCTTTTCCGCCTTGGTGGTGAGGTAATTGAGGTTATAGGGGGTGGCCTCAATGATCAGGGGCACCCGGTCCACCATTTCCAGGCCGTAGCCCTTGAGGCCGGCGATTTTGCGGGGGTTGTTGGTGATTAAACAAAATTGCCGCACCCCAATGTCGTTGAGAATTTGGGCGCCAATGCCGTAGTTGCGCTGATCAACGGGGAGACCTAGTTTTTCGTTGGCCTCCACCGTATCCAGGCCCAGGTCCTGGAGGGAATAGGCCTTGAGTTTGTTCACCAGACCAATGCCCCGCCCCTCCTGGCGCAGGTACACCACCACCCCCCGCCCCGCGGCGTCAATCATCTTCAGGGCCGCCTGTAACTGCATGCGACAGTCACAGCGCAGGGAGCCAAAGGCATCGCCGGTGAGGCACTCGGAATGGACCCGCACCATCACCACCCCCTGGTGAAAGCTGTCGGGATCCCCCTTCACCAGGGCAATATGCTCGGAATTATCCAGCTGGTTACGGTAGGCATAGATTTTGAATTGGCCAAACTGGGTGGGCAGATCGGCGATCGCCTCCCGCTGCACAAACCGCTCATGCTCCAGGCGATAGCTGATCAGGTCGGCAATGCTGATCAGCTTCAGCCCAAAGGTCTGGGCGTAGGTGACTAGCTCCGGCAAGCGGGCCATGGAGCCATCGGGATTTTGGATTTCGCAGATCACCCCGGCGGGGTAGAGCCCCGCCAGGCGAGCCAGATCCACCCCGGCCTCGGTGTGGCCAGCCCGCTTCAAAACCCCCCCCTGCTTAGCCCGCAGGGGGAAAATATGGCCAGGGCGGCGCAGATCGGCGGGGCGGGCGCTGGGGTTGATCGCCACCTGAATGGTGCGGGCCCGGTCTTCAGCGGAAATCCCTGTGGTTACCCCCCAGGTAGGGGCGGCATCAATGCTGACGGTAAAGGCGGTCTGCTCGTTTTCATCCTCAAAGGCACTGGGGTTCACCATCAAGGGCAGATCCAGCTGATCTAGCCGCTCCCCGGTCATGGCCAGACAGATCAGCCCCCGGGCCTCCACCGCCATAAAGTTAATGATATCGGGGGTGGCAAACTGGGCAGCGCAGATCACATCCCCCTCATTTTCCCGGTTTTCGTCATCCACCACCACGATCGCCCGCCCAGCGGCCAGATCCGCCAGGGCCGATTCAATCGAGTCAAAGCTAAAGACGCTGTCTGGGGGAACCGTGGGAAGGGATGGCCGGGAATCTGGCGAGCCGGGGGTAGGGTCAAGCACGGTCAATCGTCCAAGGGGTAAGGTATCCGGGATAGGACGCCGCCCACCCAGGGGCAGCCTCTATGGTGATCATAGCGCCTGATCCCGGGCTTCCTCCAGGGCTACCCTGGGGATCATAGCCAGGGTAATTTGCCTAGATCCTCCCCGATCCCTTAACATTAGTTAAACATTAAAACCCATTGCATGAATATTCTGCTGGTTTACCCCCGCTTCCCTAAAAGCTTTTGGTCCTTTGACAAGACCCTAGAGTTGGTCAACTTCAAAGCCCAGCTACCACCCCTGGGGTTAATTACGGTGGCGGCGATTTTGCCCCAAACCTGGAACTTCAAACTGGTGGATCGCAATGTGCGGGCGGTGCGACCCGAGGAATGGCAATGGGCGGACATCGTCATCGTCTCCGCCATGATCGTCCACAAGGTGGACTTCCTGGAGGCGATCCAAACCGCCAAGGGCTACGGCAAGCGGGTGGCGGTGGGGGGTCCCTATCCCACCGCCCTGCCCCAGGAGGCCATGGCGGCGGGGGCCGACTTTTTAATCCTGGATGAGGGGGAAATTACCCTGCCCATGTTTGTGGAGGCGGTGGAACGGGGGGATAGCTACGGCACCTTCCGGTCCAACGGCGAAAAACCCGATGTCACCAGTACTCCGATTCCCCGCTATGACCTGTTGGAGCTAGATGCCTACGCCGAGATGTCGGTGCAGTTTTCCCGGGGATGCCCCTTCCAGTGTGAGTTCTGTGACATCATCGTGCTCTACGGTCGCAAACCCCGCACCAAGGCTCCCCAACAGTTGCTGGCGGAGCTGCAGTGTCTCTACGATCTGGGTTGGCGGCGCAGTATCTTCATGGTGGATGATAACTTCATCGGCAATAAACGCAACGTCAAGCTACTGCTGCAGGCGATGAAACCCTGGATGGAGGAACGGGGCTACCCCTTCTCCTTTGCCACGGAGGCCTCGGTGGATCTGGCCCAGGATCCAGAGCTGATGCAGATGATGGTGGACTGTAACTTTGGCACGGTGTTTCTGGGCATTGAAACCCCCGACGACGACAGCCTCACCCTCACCCGCAAATTCCAGAATGTGCGGGACCCCCTCTCGGAGTCGGTGGTGGCGATCGCCCGGGCTGGCCTCAGGGTGATGGCGGGCTTTATCATCGGCTTTGATGGCGAAAAAACCGGGGCGGGCCAACGCATCTATCAGTTTGTCGAACAAACCGCCATCCCCACCGCCATGGTCAGTATGCTGCAGGCCCTGCCCGACACCGCCCTCTGGCACCGGCTAGAAAAGGAGGGGCGACTGCTGGGGCAAAGCGCCGACATTAACCAGGCCACCCTGATGAACTTTGTCCCCACCCGGGCGATCGAAGACATCACCGAAGAGTTTATCCAAACCTTCTGGGACCTCTACGACCCCCTGACGGTGCTCAACCGCACCTTCCGCCACTTCCTCATGCTGGGGGAAGCCCAACGGCGCAACTATCAAAATCGCACCACCTCGGCGGGGGCTCCGGACATCAACTGGGTGACGATCCGGGCCTTTTTGATCATTGTTTGGCGCCAGGGCATTAAGCGTAAGACCCGCCTGCGCTTCTGGCTAAACCTGGCGGTGATGCTGTGGCGCTACCCCGCCGTGGCGGCCAACTACGTCTCCGTCTGCGCCCAGGCGGAACACTTTCTAGACTTCCGCCAGATTGTTAGGGCCAATATTGAAGCCCAACTGGCCGCCTACCTGGAGGCTAAACAAAACCTGGCCCGGGAAGAAGCGGCCCTACCGGCGGTGGCAGGGGTCAGAACTTAGGAGTCAAAATTCAGAATTCAGGGGCTAGGGGCTGAGTTACTGTCGGCCCCTGACTTCTGCGATCGCTGGGGGTGAGCCCTGGTCAGACTACTCAAGCCACGCCGATTTGAGCCAGCAGGTGTTTAACCAGGGGATGAGCCGAGAGTTGATCGGTCTGGTTGGCCTCCACAACCGCCCGGAGGAAGGCGACAAAGTTGCTAAAGACGGTTTGGAAGTTGGGGTGATCGGTTCCCACCGCCTCGGCCAAAATGGCCAGGGCCTGGTGGTACAGCGGTTCGGCCTCATCGTAGCGCCCCTGAGCGTAGTAAAGCGCAGCCAGATTGTTGAGGTTGGTGGCGACCAGGGGATGGCGTTCACGCAGTGTCTCCGCAGGAGAATCGCCCAGTCGTGAACGGGTAGCACTTAGACAACCTTGGTACCAGGGCTCTGCCTGGGCATAGGCTCCCTGCCCTTGATAAAACCGACCCAACCCCACAAAGGGCCAGAACAAGTCTTCCTGACTCAGCCAAGGTTGCAGGGTGGTGGCGGCCTCCGCCACATGGGATACCAAGGGAGTAAAGACGATCGCATGGTCCCTAGGACAAAGTCTGGGTTAATGGTTACTTCATGGCTGGCTAAAACCTCCATTTTTAATTGGGCGTACTCACTTTACGGGTTTAGGGGTGGGGGAGCAGTTGTGTCGGGGTGTCATCTTGCAAACCGGGCACCACCAGCCAAAGCCACATTCGGCATTTGAATAGGCGTAGGGGCAACAGATCTGGAGGGAAGGACTGCCCCCCGTGGCCCTGCCAATGTCCCAGGTGGGCCAGTTGTTGTTTAGCACAGGGGGGGCACAGGTCCCCAGGTTTACCTTTGTCAGGAGTATAGCCAGAATCATCTGGATTTAGAGGCACCGGATCGGGTAATCGCCCATTTTGGGCGTAGGGACAGGGTTGACCTTGCAGTTCTGCCGAGAGCATTCCGGAACAAATCAGGGTGTCGGGGTAGATTTTGCCATCGGGAGAGATAAAGAGGGCCTTAGGAGGAAGATTGACACTACTCATGGGGAACACCGATAGAATAGCCAAACCGGAAGTACATGTGATCGCATATCAGCATTATGGGTGTCTACCACACATAAAGTCAATATGGTATTGAAGATCATTGGCCTTGGGGTCAAGTGGAACTCCACGTGATCTCCCTATTTTGGTTCTCTGGCCAAGGCTATAGGGGCGGATGGGTTGGGGGTTCTGTAAAATTGACCTGTTTGGCCAGCAGACTGAGCAGCTTGCATCTGGAGCGATCGGGTTCGTATTTACTGTTTTCCCATTCGCTTACAGTTTCTCGGCGAACCCCAAGCTCGCTGGCAAATTGACTCTGATTAAGACCTTTTGAAATTCTCAGTGCTTTAATCGCGTCAGCATTCCAGATGATTTCACCGTCCTGGCGATGGATCTGATAGGTTGCCTGAAAGGTTTTGAAGGTAACGGTTTGCTGAGTCAAATCGACAGACTTAACTTGGTAGCCTGCACCAATCCAGGCCATGGCCTGGAGGGCACTAGAACTATCCCGATTACTCCACCAGTTTTTCTTTTTAAAGGCTGAGGCGGGTAGTGAGCAACCCATCAAGGCTTCGATTTCGGCGAAGGTCAGCATCACGGCTGCTTGGTTGCAGCAGTGCAAGTGTTCAAAGAGTGGATAGTACTTGCTTCCGGGTTTCATACTGATTCGCCAGCCGCTTGCAAGACCTCTGCATACAGCCGCGCATCAATCCAGAAGCCGACTTGCTCAATTAAGGCATCAAGTAATGGTTTGACCTCTTGAATTAAGTTATTGCGCTTAGCGGTAATCAGAATACCCAAAACACCTGTGACTTGTAGCCCTGCTCGCATTGCAGCCGCTCTCCCCAATCGTTCATCCATAAGGAGGAGATCGGCGTTTAACTCGACAGCGAGGGCGATCGCCTCTGCTTCACCCGGATCGAGTTCGGCTCTTAACCCATTGACAAATTCTTGATCAGTGGCAGATTGAGTTTGAATCCAGCTTAGGGTCGGTACAACCCTGGCACTGGCATCGGTGTTGCCGACATTAGTGATTTCATTGAAAACCGTTGTTGGAATCACGATTTCATCGTAGAGTTGGCGGAGCAAATCGAGATGACCAATGGTGGATAGGTAAAAGATCGGCGACGTGTTACTAATTACAATCATCGCCAATCGTTTGCCTCTAGGGTTCTGAGGTCTTGCTGGAAGTCTTCAACGCCGTAATGGATGGGGATTTTACGGCTACCTAAAATGCGTTGAAACTCCAGTTGATTCATCTCTGCAAACTGGCTGGCGGTGCCCAGAGTAATCTTTTCCTGCTGAAATAACAGAATGGCAATTTCGAGCTTGAGATCGGCTTCACTGATATGGGCCGTTTGCAGAAACTCATTGGGAATGACTAAACTCATGGTTCTAACCTCTGTTGTTTATTTGCTTTACTCCACTATCTCCTCACCTAAAATCATCCGCTCTACTCGTGCCTTTGCAGCGGCAACGACGGCTTCAGCCTCATTTCGTAACCGTTTCGCTTCACTTCGACGCTTTTCAACTTCACTACCAATTTCTTTCTGTTTCTGTAAGTTTTTGGGAATAGGTAGTTTAATGTTCAGAACATCAGAGGAAGATACTCTGGGGAGTGATGAACCACTTTGTAAAGGAACAACCTGATCCAAGGTTAGTTGACTAAGCAAAAGTGCATGTAAAAATTGGGTATCCACTTTGTCTTTATTTGGTCTAAAAACTAATGCTTCACCTGAACAAATACCGTCAAATTCAGCAATCCAGACCTTATTAAGGTAAGGACGCATTCGACCAAAAAGAATATCACCTTTTTTAAATTTGGGTGATGCACTCAAAATTTCTTCCCCTCGAACTGGCTCAAAGTTGACCAACTGACCTGAATTAGACTGAATATTTGCTAAGCCAATAAAGTTGACAATTTCACCAGGCGAATCAATAGATGGGGTAATTCTCTCATTAGTTTGCTCAACGATCTCTTTTAATAAAGTTGTTTCATGCTCAGTAAACTGAGAGCTAATATCCTGCAACGTAACTACTGCCTCAAAGTCAAAACGTCCACCTTGAAGAAGGCTAATAGAAACCAACGCATTTGGCTTACGCTGGGTGCTTGTCAGGTTAATCCCTAACTTTTCAAAAACATGGTCAATAATCTTCTGATAAGACTGTGTTGCTTCTTCTAACTTCTTCCGCCGATCGCTATAAGCCTCCTGCATCACCTGGGCAATCTGGTCTTGGAGCGATCGGGGGGGGACTGGTATTAGGATACTACCGACTTCTCTTAAATTCATTTCAGGTCTTGTTGTTCGATGCGATAAACGAATAACCTGGAATTCACCAAATTGAGAGTTGAGAAATGCTGCAACATAATGAGGATTGATATCCTCCGGCAATTCAATTCCTGCAATATGTCCTGTAATGCTTCCTTCTTCTAAAAAATCCGGAAAGACAGCAGATGTTCCCACCCGTCCGGCGATGGTTATCAACACATTGCCAGGAACTACTCGACTTCGATGCAGTTCTTGATGCTTGTCTTCAGATATATATTTAATGTCACTTAGATCGATACCTGTTGGTAAAACGTCTTTGACCCGAATATAGGGAATCCCACTATCTTGATACATATCAACCTTGCGATTGCTCCCAAAGGGTCCGTCGAATAAACGAGAAGCAACCTTCTTTAGGGGTTTCAAAGGATATGGAGCATTATGCAAAGCATCAAGTCGTTCTTGATATTCCGGCAGATAAAATTCAACAAAAATTTTTGACGTAGTTAGCTGACTACGCTTGACTAAAAAATGAGTCCGATCGCTTTGACTTGTACTTACAGCCATCCCAGTAACTCGTTAAATTTCATAATCGTCCAAGAAATATCGGGCGGACAATGGGATTCGTCTTCCGCCACATTCAATCGCCCGGTTGCGTCATATCCAATGCTATCTATTCTTGCCATATAAACGTCATAGTCCTCGTGCTCAAAAGCATCCTGACCAATTTCAAGCTGTTCTGGTGATAATCGGACTTCTCGTTTTTGCAGCACAAGAATACTGGTTTTCACACCTGCTCCATACGGTGCAAAGGTCTCTTGAGGCAAGCTAAGAACAGCCTTCAGTTTTGCCCAGCGAAACATCCAGTCTCGAACATCCTGAGTTTGGCTGTTAGCTAAAACTCCATCGGGTAAAACAATAGCAAGCTTGCCACCAGGTTTTAAGAACTCAAGGCAACGGTTCAGAAAAACAATTTCTTGAGGCATTGTTTTTACTGTCTTGCCATTCTTCCTCGTTACCCCATCTCTGCCTGCAAGATCCTTTAAAATCCCTTCGCTCGTCACCTTCGCTCCAAACGGGGGATTGGTCAAAATCATCGTCAACCCACCCGGATAAAACCCCGGTCTATCGGGCAACCCCTCCATGATGCCCCCCGTAATACTGCCCAACGGTTGCAGCGCATCAATCACCTTCAAATCCGCATATTGCGCCCCATTCATCAGGCAATTCACCCGCGCCACATGCATCACATTGCGGGAAATCTCCGCCCCAAACAAATGATTATCCCGAAAAGCCACAAACTCAGGGGTCGGTTCATCCGGGTTCGTCACCTCTACCCCTGCCGCCTCTGCCTGCTCCAGTTCTCGCTTTCGCACATGGTCCAACACATGGGTCAACATGCGCGCCGAACCGCAGGCCGGATCACCGACAAAATCCTGCACCGTCGGCTGCAAAATTCCCACCATCAGGTTAATCACCGGGGTCGGTGTGAAATACTGCCCCAGGTCATCCCGAAAGGTTTTGCCTAGAAAATCCTCAAACACGCCCCCCTTCACATCTGCCGTAGACTTCCGCAAACTCCAGGGCTGTAACCGCTCCACAATCAGCTGTGTCGTATGGGGCTTAAATTCCAGCGCCTCCGATTCCGTAAACGCCAGCCGAATGCCCAGATTATCGCCAAACTTGGCGCTTAAGGTGTCCCGTTCCCACTGCTTCGCCTTTTCAAAAGTGTCTCGCACCTGCACCATCAACCGCTCTGGGTCGGTTTCCCCCTGCTTGTAGCTAAACACATAGGATCGCATTTCTCCGGTTTTCTTCACCAGGTCGATGGTGGCCTGCTCGTCATACCACTTGGCAAACAAAAACTTGACCATGGCATCCACCGCTTCCTGGGGCTGCAATCCCTCGTTATCCCGGAGGATGGAGTGACAGCCCGATCTCGTATCTCCCAGCACCTCCCGAAATTTGTCACGGGTCAAGGGTTGCAACCCGGTTTGAATCCCATCCGGTTCGGTGGGGTTGAGGATCACCTTATAAGGGCTATGCTCTGCCGCCGATCGGGCACTTTCGTACTTCGGTAAATCTCCAATTTCCTGAAGCGCACGGGGATACTCCAGATCCCGTCGGTAGATTTTCGTATTCGTGCCGCTGGTTAAGATCGCATAGCGAGC
>Ga0208465_1000174_pt1 | contig 20941 bp, 22 predicted proteins | sample LakMenEpi31Aug10_FD_150749 | JGI IMG/M metagenome (GOLD analysis project Ga0208465, IMG submission 150749) | Freshwater microbial communities from Lake Mendota, WI - 31AUG2010 deep hole epilimnion (SPAdes) | ecosystem: Environmental > Aquatic > Freshwater > Lake > Epilimnion/Euphotic zone ...
ATCATCGGCTTCAAGATCAAAGAAAGGTGGCTGCAAAATTGCCGCTGGAAAAACAATCTCATTCATGAGCGGGTGGTAATAAGCATTGACGGTTTGTGGCGTCATCAACCATTCGGTTTTATCGACAGGCTTTCCGACTTTCTCATACTCATAATCGCCGCGGAATTTAGAGATACGAGCAAGATTGCCCAATAAGTCTCCGCGTTTGATTTCTAATTTCGAGTAATCACGCCACTTATCTGGGTAACCAATCTTTGGCGTGAACTTCTTGAGTTTCTCGAGGGCTTTGGCCTTGGTCTCATCAGTCATCCAATCCAACGAGTTGATGCTGATGCGGTAGGCCTCAATTAAATTGGCTACGAGCTCGACCATTCGGGTCTTTGCAGCGGCAGGGAAGTGGCGATCGACGTAGAACTGGCCGACTGCTTCGCCGAGGGCGCCTTCAACCATGGCCACTCCGCGCTTCCAGCGCTCTTTCAAAACTGGGATTCCGGTCAGAGTCGTGCCGTAAAAGGCGAAGTTTTCGTTGACAAATGGGCTACTTAAGTATGGAGCCGCACTTGAGATTAAGTGCCAGGTTAACCAGGAGCGCCACTTCTCGACTTCAAACTTTGCAAAGACCTTACCCATGTTCTCAATGAAGTCAGGTTGGGCGATGACTACAGAATCAAGTACGGAACGAGGGATACCCGCGTTATCTGCCCATAGATGCCAATTAAACGGGGCTGCAAGGGCCGTTATCTCGGCAAAGGTCTTCTTATTAAAAGTTAATACCGCATCGCGGCTACGGACCGTATCCCAATGATGAGATGCAATCTCGGTCTCCAATTCCATAATGCGTGTTGCATGAGATGCGCCGCCGCTGATTCCCGCCAAATCGAACATCTTCTCGATATGGGCGACTAACTTGGTGCGAACTTCGCTATGGGTCTCTTCGCGATAGTAGGCCTCATCAGGAAGGCTGATGCCACCCTGGTAGATGTAGGCGATATTGGTCGTTGGATCTGAGGCATCGGCGGTGACCCAGCCATTGAGAAATCCACCCAACCCCTTTGACTCGAGTTTTCCAAGAAGCGCTGTGAATTCTTCAAGTGAGGATAAGGCCTGTGCACGAGCAAGGTCATCTGCAATGGGGGCGATTCCCAACTTCTCAATCTGCTCTTCATCCATAAAGTCGGCATAGAGATCACCGATCTTCTGGGCGTTGCTTCCTAGCGGACCGCCTTGGGCAGCAAGTTCTTCAATGATGGTACGAACATTTTTCTCGGACTCATCGCGGAGGAAATAGAAAGCGCCATCAGCTGCGCGATCGGAGGGAATCTCTGACGTATCGAGCCACCCACCATTGACGTGGCGATACATGTCATCTTGGGGACGTGTTGCAGACTTGAAATTTCCTTGAAAAATACCGCTTTTCTGGGTCATGACGCGACTTTAGCGTTCCACTTCCCAGTCAGCCAAATGAAAATAGGAACTATCAAGACCGATACGACAGCGGCAGGCCCCCAGGAAATTTCAGGGATAGTAAAGAGGCTTACCGATGGCAGTACTGAGTCCTCGGTTGAAACCAAAAGGGCGGTCAACAAGTTATTGGCAAAGTGGGCGCCGATTGCAATCTCTAAAGTCTTATCGCGATAAGTCACCCAGGCCAACATAAATCCAGTTGAGCCATAGCTAATGATGGGGAAGAGGAGTTCGTTTCCGGCAACTTCTGGGTTGGCCATGTGAGGGAGGGCAAAAAAGAATCCGCTGAGCAATGAGATGGTCCATTGCTTCTTCTTCCCATTATCAAGCCATTGTTGGAGCCAGCCGCGGAAGAAAAGCTCCTCTGCCGTTGTCTGAATTGGAAGGAGAGTGAGGCCAACGAGCAAGTATGGAAGGAAGGCAGATGCGTTCCAGGCCCAGGTGTAGGAATCCCAGTTAATGATGAGGTCGCCTACCCCGTAGAAAAGCGAAATGACGGAGAGGGCGGCAAATCCGATCCAGGTGCGTTTCCAGGAGTACTTTTCAAAGGAGGTAAAGAGCCCCTTGATATTCCGTTTCAATAGGTAGCGGTATGCCAACAGTGTTGCGATAAACAATGGAATGAACGAGACAAGAACGGTAGCGGCAGTACTCCATGGTGGGAGCTCTCGAACCTTGGCGATATCGACATCATCGGTTGAGAAGAGGAGCTCTAAGTCGTAGTTGAAGAATCCAGCAGCCCCGACGGTGAGTAGCAGTCCAAGGCCTTGCCAGGCCACAAGAATAAAGAGAGTTCCAACGATCCACCGCCAGAGTTTTGGATGATCTGGCTTGCGACCAGTTTTCAGACGGGTGCGAAGGTTCGCCCACTTCACATCAATCCACGAGTTAAACCTTCGAGCCCATTCAAATTTTCGACCCAAGAAACGAGTGGCCAATAATGAAAGCGGGACGCCTAGTTCTGGGGCGAGAGGAAGAAGGATTACTCCCACAGGAAGAAGAAGAAAACCCAAAGGTAAGGCAAGGGTGTTGGGAATTCGCCCCAGAAAAGTGCTCATTTAGATGTCCTTTTCGCGCCAGGCCAAAACCATTGATGGCAATGAGGCCATGGTCATGAGTAAGGCTATGTAAATGAATCCAGCATCTCCAGGGTTTTCACCAAAGGGGCGCACATCGGGCCCGACGGCAAGTAGCGCCATAAAGCCAACGACAATATAACCCAATATCAAGTAGGAGTATCGATAGTTTGAATTTCGGACTGATCTTTGTCGCTCGTCCAGCAATTCATCGGGCGCTTCAGCTATGCCGCGAACACTTACTCGAAGCAGGCTAAAACCAGTTATAACGAGAAGCCCCACCATGATCATTACCAGCAGAGGCCATAGGCTGAATTGGCCAAACCAAGCTTTGAACTCTTGGTAATAACTTCCCATGGCAAGTATCGCCAAAACGATTGAATGCATCACTACCAAGACACGTCGGTTCTGCTGAGCCCTTAACCATTCAAAGTTCTTGTTATTGAGAAGTCCCTCAATTTCTTTCTTTGTTGTGCCTTCCATCCAATAGAACTTATTTTTCTTGGACATTGCTGCGAGCCTTTCTAAATGGGGTCAACGAGAAGAGCTTGCTGACTTCGGTGCCGAGTTCCTGGGCAATCTTGAGCGCCAACGACAGGGAGGGGTTGTACTCGCCTCGTTCGAGATAGCCGACGGTTTGGTAATGAACCCCCACAGCATCAGCGAATTGTTGGCGCGAAAGACCTTTTTCGATGCGTAACTCTTCGATTCGATTGAAGATGGGTTCTTCTGGTTGTCTACTCATGCTGTAAGTAGCATATATGCTATGTAGTATAAATACAACATTTAGTTGAAATGTGTCGCTATCTTGTTCAACTTTCAACTAAATGATTTTTCGCGTACTCTAAAGCCATGGCAAAAAAGAGCGCTCCACGCTGGTTAAACCCACGTGAAATGAAGGCTTGGCGCGCCTACATCGTCGCCTCGCGCCGATTACTTGAAGCTCTTGATGCCGATCTCGATGGCCATGATTTAACGATGGCCGACTATGAAGTGATGGCCCAACTTTCAGATGCCCCGGGTCGTCGGATGAGAATGAGCGAATTAGCTGAATTAGCGATGCTCTCCAAATCGCGGCTATCGCATCGGATGAAAGTAATGGAGAAAGCGGGATGGGTACGCCGTGAAGAGTGCGTTGAAGATCGCCGTGGTTATTGGGCGGTCATGACAGATAAAGGTTTCAAAGCAATTGTCTCTGCGGCCCCGAGCCACGTGGAGAGCGTCCGCTTGAGATTGATCGACCAGCTATCGGTAAAGGAGCAAGAGGCCTTGGCTGGAATTTTTGGGCATGTAACCGAGGAGCTGAGAAAGCAGTTCGTGGAGGAGTCTCGAGAGAAGTAGTGAAGACATAGGTATTGAGGTTTAGAAAGAGAGAAAAGCCCGGCGCATATGCAGCCGGGCTTTTTCTGTAATTCTGGCGCTAGCTTACTTAGCAGCCTTCTTACGACGACGACGCTTTGGAGCAGCAGCCTTCTTAGCAGCAGCTTTCTTACGACGACGCTTCTTTGGAGCAGCAGCCTTCTTAGAAGCAGCTTTCTTACGACGACGCTTTGGAGCAGCCTTCGCTGCAGCCTTCTTACGACGACGCTTTGGTGCTGCCTTAGCAGCAGCTTTCTTACGACGCTTTGCAGCCACGTAGATTTCCTTTCAGAATGGTTCGATCCGTCACCGAACCTGTTCAAGGCAAATCGTGACAGCAATTGCGAAAACTTTCCACTATTTTGTGAAAAAAACAGGCCTGCGTGTCGCAATTCATTTTTTGAAAAAAGTGTGCTTTTGAACTTTTTCGGGGTCGATTTTTGCCGATTTTTACGCGTAAAAACTGGATTTTTCGCTATTTTCGCTTTTCTAGGTGATTTTTAAGTGGCTTCGTTACTCAAGGGTAATAAAAAAATTTTTTATGAATTTTCCCGATTTTTGCGAATTTTGGCCTGCTCGACGGCAAATTCATTGGTCCGGACATCGTAGTTACGGAACTTGGGCATGATCGCAGTAATCGCAGCAACGAAGCCAATACAGAGCAGACCCCCACCAACAATCGAGGTACGAAGCGATGTCATTGCGGCCATTCCCCCGGCACGTGCTTGGCCACCTAAAGGTCCAAGTAGATACGAGAGCATTTCAATTCCAGCTAGTCGACCCCGCAATTCATCGGGGATGGATTGATTCCAGATGAATCCTCGAAAGAGCGCGCTGACTTGATCGAAGGCGCCAGCGATGATGAGCGATGCGATCACCATGGTGAGCGAATCGGTCGAGCCGGCCACCACAATTGCAACACCCCAGCCCAGAGCTCCGATTACAACGGCCCGTCCGTGGTGCGGGTAGTTGCGCATCCAGCCGCTCATGAGAGTCACGAGGACCGCGCCGATGGTTATTGAGGAGTAGAAAAATCCGAGAGCATAAGGAGCGCCAATCGCATCGGCCCAAAATGGAAAGAGGGCCATCGGCATAGCAAAGAACATGGCGGCTAAATCAACGACATAGGTACCGAGAAGATCTTTGCGATTGTAGGCATAGCGAATTCCTTCCATCAACGCTGCAACCGATGGAGGTGTGGTCTTGCCAATGGGTGGAACGCTACGAACTCGCCACAAAAGTGCGAGTGAAATTATGAAAGTGCAGCAATCAACGAAGTAACCCATACCTGCGCCATAACTAGCGATGATGATTCCGCCGGCGGATGGTCCGACAATGCCGCCGAATTGCCAACGCAAACTCATAAGTGCGCTGGCACTTGGTAAATCATCATGGTTGACCAGGCGCGGCAAAATCGCATCTTGGCTAGGGCGCTTAAGTCCACTCAGGGCAGCGAAAATCGCTGCTATGACGAAGAGGAGAATGACGCTAGGTTTTTCGCGAAGTGAATTAATAAAGAGAATGGCCGTTGCAACAAGGGTGCCAAACTCCGTTAACCAGATCATCTTCTTGCGATCGACGTAGTCGGCAAGGACCCCGCCATAGAGTCCAAAGATGATGAGGGGGATGATTTCTACAGCGCCGATAAGTCCTACCGCCCAATAAGAGTTGGTGAGCTCTTTTACCTGGAAGGGCAGTGCCACAAAAGTGATCATCGAGCCGAAGTAGGAAAAGAGGCCTGCGCTCCAGAGAAGACGGAAGTCGCGATACTTCTTGAGGGGCGTTAGATCAATCGCGTAATTGCGCACGTCTTAGTTTAGGAGTGGTGCCCTCATTCGATACCGCAAGAAAGAGCGTTATTAGTGAAAAGTTTCGGCCTCAGTTGGAAAGGCTCCGTTTTCGACATCAGCTATCCAGCTGCGAACCCCAGCAATCATTTCGGTACGAAGGTCTTTGTAGGCTCGAGCGAATTTTGGAGGTTTGGGGGTCAGGCCCATCAGGTCGGTCCAGACCAAGACTTGGGCATCGCAATTGTGGCCAGCGCCAATTCCGATAGTGGGGATTGATAGCGCGCTAGTAATTCTTTCTGCGAGTTCTGCGGGCACGAGTTCTAAAACGATGGCGCAGCAACCCGCCTCTTGAAGGGCTAACGCATCATTGAAAATCGCATCTCCCGATTCGTTGCGGCCTTGAACTTTGAAGCCGCCAAAAGCGTTGACTGATTGTGGGGTCATTCCGAGATGGCCGATGACAGGAATACCATTTTTAACAAGCGTCTTGATCTGTTCGGCAACGCGAACTCCGCCTTCAAGTTTGACGACATGAGCTTTAGATTCTTTGAGGAAGCGGATTCCGGTTTGGAGGGCTTGCTCGGGTGAAACTTCGTACGACCCAAAGGGAAGATCAGCAATAACGAGTGCTTTCTGGGAGCCTCGGACTACGGCTCGAACCAGCGGAATTAGCTCATCTACTGTGACGGGGATGGTGTTCTCCTCGCCAAGGAAATTGTTGCCGGCGCTATCGCCAACAAGAAGGACGGGAACGCCAGCTTCATCAAAGACAGAAGCGGTGACTGCGTCGTAGGAAGTGAGCATCGACCATTTCTTGCCAGCCTTCTTCCAGGCAGCAAGATCTGCGATAGTAAAGCGAGCCATCTTTTCCTTTCCTCGAAGCCAGTAGCTGGTCCCCGGGATGTGTGGCGCGAGTCTATCGGTACTCTTGAACTGTGCCTACAGACGCAGTAACCACCTTGCGAATCGCAATGGCCCAGGTCAATCCTGTGGTTGGCGATATCGAAGGCAATGCTGCGCTGATTAAAGAGGCGGTCGCTGAATCCTTGAAGAGCGAGGTTGATGTCGTTCTTTTCCCCGAGATGGTTCTGACGGGTTATCCGGTAGAGGATCTCGCGCTACGCCCTGCTTTTCGCAAAGCCTCCATCGATCGAGTGCAACTTCTTGCCAAGGAAATCAAAGAGATCGGCGCAGGTGATGTTCTCGTCGTAGTCGGCTATCTCGATGAAAAAGATAAGCCCCACAATGCTGTGGCCTTGATTCATGGGGGAGAGATCAAAGCGAAATACATCAAGCACCACTTGCCTAACTATGGCGTTTTTGATGAATTTAGAAATTTCGGACAAGGCAAGGGAACTCTGGTTGCGCGCTATCGCGGCGTTGATGTCGCCGTTGTCATTTGTGAGGACATCTGGCAGGACCAAGGTCCTGTGGCCGAACTAGCAAAACGAACTCCAGGAATAGTTCTTGTCCCGAACGGCAGCCCTTATGAGCGCAATAAAGATGATGTGCGGCTAGCTCTGGTTCAACGTCGAGTTGTTCAAATTGGCGCACCCATGATTTACGTCAACATGACCGGCGCTCAAGATGACTTAGTTTTTGATGGCGATTCACTTGCCGTTGGAAGCGATCAGAAGTTGCTAGCTCGTTCGGTGCAGTTTAAAAGCTCCCTCGATATCGTCGATGTTCCCGTTGCAATGAATAGCTCGCAGCCCGATGTTCTCATCAGTGGTGATGCCCCATTGAATAAAACCCCCAATATTTCCGAGATTGCGCCTCGATTAAGTGATGAAGAAGAGGTCTGGTCGGCGCTGGTCATGGGCCTTGGAGATTATGTCCGCAAAAATGGCTTTAAGAGCGTCGCACTTGGATTGTCGGGCGGAATTGATTCAGCTCTTGTTGCAACGTTGGCCGTTGATGCCGTTGGAAAAGATAATGTCTATGGCGTCTCTTTGCCCAGCAAGTACTCCTCTGCACATTCCTTGAGCGATGCCAAGGCATTGGCCACCAACCTTGGGATTGATTACCGCGTTATTGAAATCGAGCCTGTGGTCCAAAGTTTTGTGGCGGCCACAAAGTTGACGGGTGTAGCCGAGGAGAATGTTCAAGCTCGGGTTCGTGGATCTTTGTTGATGGGCCTTTCAAATCAGGAGGGGCATCTCATTCTTGCAACCGGCAACAAGTCCGAGTTAGCGGTGGGGTATTCGACGCTTTATGGGGATGCGGTCGGGGGCTTTGCGCCCATTAAAGATATTTTCAAAGTAGATGTCTGGCGCCTGGCGAAATGGCGCAATGAGGCTGCCAAATCTCGCGGAGAAGTCGCGCCGATTCCGGAGAACTCGATCACAAAAGAACCGAGCGCCGAACTTCGCCCGGGTCAAAAAGACACTGATTCCTTACCTGATTACCAACTCTTGGATCGATTGCTTGATATCTATGTTGAGAAAAATGGCGATGCTGCTGAGATCATCAAAGCGGGCTTTGAGAAATCTCTCGTCGATCGCGTCATCACAATGGTGGATCGCGCTGAATATAAACGCCGTCAATATCCACCAGGAACGAAGGTCTCTGCCATTGCATTTGGTAAAGACCGTCGCCTCCCAATGACCTCACGTTGGAAAGAGCGCTAAAGGCTTTAATCTGCAAGTAATTCGCAATTAGCGTATTTCTCAACTTTAAATAAAATTCTCCCTATGATCTCGATGCGCATCTGGTTCTTCACTCAACGTCGCGTTATCGATTTCGGCCGCGCAAATTCAAGCGGCTGCTGTAACTAAATTCGCTGAAGTTCTATTCAGCATAAGTCTTTTTTGTAGCGCGTTTTCCCTATCCCAAAACACTTAATTTCAATTTATTTGCAGATTACGAAGGAGTTTGTTGTGAAGGTTTACAAGAACATCACGGAAGTTTTTGGAAATACCCCGCTGGTTCAACTCAACCGAATTACCGATGGCGCGAAGGCACGAGTATTCGCCAAGCTTGAGTTTTATAACCCCACCAGCACCGTCAAGGATCGCATCGGCATTGCGATGGTTGATGCGGCGGAGAAGAGTGGCCAGCTCAAGCCAGGCGGCACCATCGTGGAAGCGACCTCAGGAAACACTGGAATCGCACTTGCCATGGTGGGCGCAGCTCGTGGCTACAAGACGATTCTGACGATGCCCGAATCGATGTCAAAAGAACGTCGTGCGCTACTTCGCGCATTTGGCGCCGAGTTGGTTCTTACCCCCGCAACCGAAGGAATGAAAGGCGCCGTTGCAAAAGCTGAAGAGCTAGGTGCGAATGGCGCAGTTTTGGTCCGCCAATTTGAGAATGAAGCCAACCCCGAGATTCACCGCAAGACAACGGCAGAAGAGATTTGGCGAGATACCGATGGAAAGGTTGATGCAGTTGTTGCGGGAATCGGAACTGGCGGCACGATCACCGGTATTGGCCAAGTTTTGAAATCTCGAAAGTCAGATGTAAAGATTTTTGCCGTCGAGCCTGCAGCATCTCCGATTCTTAACGGTGGCAAGCCTGGTGGACATCCGATTCAAGGTATAGGACCTAATTTCATTCCACCAATTTTGGATCGCGAGGTCTATGACGAAGTAATTGATGTGACTGCAGATGACGCTGTGAAGTATGCCCGGCGCGCTGCCGCGGAAGAAGGCATCTTGGCTGGAATCTCATCTGGAGCTGCGCTCTGGGCCGCAGCACAAGTTGCACAGCGAAGTGAATTTGATGGCAAGAACATCGTGGTAATCATCCCCTCGTTCGGCGAAAGATATCTCTCAACGATTCTTTACCAAGATTTGATGGATGCTTAAGTGTTCTCGCGCATCATTGAAGACATCGACACTGCGTTGCGGCGCGATCCCGCTGCGCGCAGTCGACTCGAAGTCGCGTTGACTTACCCAGGCGTACACGCGATCTGGGGATATCGCATCGCACACTTTTTGTGGCGACGTCGATTGAAATTGTTAGCGCGCCTTTATGCGAACTGGGTTCGAACTGCAACCGGTGTCGAGATCCATCCTGGCGCAAGAATTGGCCGACGATTCTTTATCGATCATGGAATGGGCGTTGTTATTGGCGAAACAACGGTTGTTGGTGATGACGTGATGATTTATCACGATGTCACGTTGGGTGCTCGCACTTTCGAGAATGGGAAACGGCATCCAACTATCGGCGATAACGTAATTATTGGAGCTGGTGCGAGAGTTCTGGGAAATGTCTCCGTGGGCACAGGGGCTCGCATCAGCGCCAATTCTGTTGTCACGCGTGATGTTCCAGCGCGCACCGATGTTGATGCCTCCGAACAGTTCGTGATTTAAGCGTCCAGGCTTTGAGTTTTCGTAACATTGCCGTAATCAAGGCAGGGCAAAATCTCGCCCATGATTTCCCCATCCGCAGATGCCTCCGATGTTGCAAAGCAACAAGAGTTCGTGCTTCGCACTCTTGAAGAGCGCGATATCCGCTTTATCCGACTCTGGTTTACCGACGTTCTTGGCTTTCTAAAGTCCGTTGCAATTGCGCCTCCTGAACTAGAAAATGCATTTGCAGAAGGAATTGGATTTGATGGTTCGGCGATTGAAGGATTTGCGCGCGGTACCGAGTCAGATATGTTGGTAAAACCGGATCCGTCAACATTTTCAATCTTGCCGTGGCGCACTGAGAAGCCCGGCGCTGCTCGAATTTTCTGCGACATAAGCCTGCCTGATGGAACTCCATCACCCGTCGATCCCCGTAATGTTCTAAAACGGACTCTCGATAAGGCAGCAAAACTTGGCTTTACTTGTTACACACATCCTGAAATTGAATTCTTCTTATTTAAGGAAGCGCCTGTTCCTGGTGTAAAGCCAACGCCGGTTGATTCAGGTGGATATTTTGACCACACTCCTACTGCAGTTGGTCATGACTTCCGTCGTCAGGCTATTACGTTGCTAGAAGCGATGGGCGTATCAGTTGAATTTAGCCATCATGAAGGCGCACCTGGACAACAAGAGATCGATTTGCGTTATGCCGATGCTCTAAGCACAGCAGATAACATCATGACTTTCCGCCACATCATTAAGGAAGTTGCATTGGATCAAGGTTTCCATGCCTCCTTTATGCCAAAGCCATTTACTGAGCATCCCGGTTCTGGAATGCATACCCACTTCTCTCTATTTCAGGGCGAGAAGAATGCTTTCTATGAAGAAGGTAAAGAAGAACAACTTTCCAGCGTTGGTCGTTCATTTATCGCAGGAATCATCAAGCACGCGCCAGAATTTATTGCTGTCACTAATCAATGGGTAAATTCATATAAGCGACTTCACGGTGGGGGAGAAGCTCCCGCAAAGATTTCGTGGGGTAAGGAGAATCGTGATGCGATGATTCGAATCCCGATGTACAAGCCTAAGAAAGAGAACTCCACTCGCATTGAATTTAGAGCTCCAGATTCAGCATGTAATCCTTATCTGGCATTTGCACTCACAATCGCTGCGGGCCTTAAGGGCGTTGAGGAGAATTACTCATTAGAGAAGGTGGCCGATCCGGCATCTCTGCCTGCAAATCTCAATGATGCGATTCTTGCGATGGAGAAAAGCGAGTTAGTTCGTGAGACTCTTGGCGAACATGTCTTCGAGTACTTTCTTCGTAATAAGCGTGCGGAGTGGCAGGAATACCGCAAGCAAGTCACCGCCTATGAGCTCGATCGATATTTGCCAGTGCTCTAAGGCGCCCGATAACCTTCACCTATGTTCCGCAGCGAATTGCTCACACTCACCGCTCTACTTGGAGCGCTCCTTCTTCGCTGCCGTGGCGAGGCCAATTAACCGGTCTCCTCGCCGCGGGGTTTGACCGCACCGGTTAAAAAAAACGGTCGTCAAATCCAATTAATGAAGGAGTTAAGAAAAGTGAATTTTCCTCAACAGCAAAGTTCAGGGATGCCGAAGCATCGTTATTCATCATTTGTACCTGTAGTTTTAAATGATCGCACCTGGCCCACCAAGCAGATGACGAAGGCCCCCCAATGGTGCTCTGTTGATCTGCGCGATGGAAATCAAGCGCTTATTGATCCGATGGATGTGCCACGCAAACTCGCGATGTTTAATCTCTTAGTCAAGATGGGTTACAAGGAGATTGAAGTTGGATTTCCTAGCGCCAGCCAGACTGATTTTGATTTTGTCCGCAAGATTATCGACGATGGCTTGATCCCAGATGATGTGACGATTCAAGTATTGACACAAGCTCGCGAAAATTTGATCCGTCGCACATATGAATCCCTTGTCGGTGCAAAGCAAGCTGTCGTACACCTTTACAACTCCACATCAACTCTGCAACGTCGCGTGGTCTTTGGTTTGGATAAAGAGGGCATTAAGAAGATTGCAGTTGATGGCGCCAAGTTATGTAAAGAGTTGGTTTCTACGATTCCAGGCACCAAGATCTCATTTGAGTATTCACCTGAGTCCTACACGGGCACAGAGCTCGAATTTGCTCTTGAGGTGTGTAATGCAGTCAATGATGTCTGGCAACCGAGCCCTGAATGGAAGACCATCATCAACCTTCCTGCGACGGTGGAGATGGCAACGCCCAATGTTTATGCAGATTCCATCGAGTGGATGCATCGCAATTTGAAGTATCGCGAAGGCATCGTTCTCAGCCTTCATCCCCATAACGATCGTGGAACGGGAGTTGCAGCGGCAGAACTTGGATATCTCGCTGGCGCAGATCGCATCGAAGGAACGCTCTTTGGAAATGGCGAGCGAACTGGAAATGTCTGCTTAGTAACGCTCGGACTTAATCTGTTAAGCCATGGAATTGATCCGATGATTGATTTCAGTGATATCCCAGAAATCCGTCGCACGGTGGAATATGCAAATCAACTCCGAGTCCCAGAACGTCATCCATATGGTGGCGACTTGGTATTCACGGCCTTTAGCGGTTCGCACCAAGATGCAATCAAGAAGGGCTTTGAGCATCTAGAGAAAGATGCAAAGGCTGCCGGAAAAGAAGTGGATGATTTCACGTGGGCAGTCCCATATCTTCCCATCGATCCCAAAGATATTGGACGCTCCTATGAAGCTGTTATCCGAGTTAACTCGCAATCGGGTAAGGGCGGCGTTGCTTACATTATGAAGACCGAACATCAACTCGATCTGCCGCGCAGATTGCAGATTGAATTTAGCCAAGTAATTCAATCTCATACTGATGATCAAGGCGGGGAAGTATTTCCAGAACAGATGTGGAAGATTTTTGTCGATGAGTATTTACCCGCTGAAGAGAATCAATGGGGAAGATTTAGATTTGCAGGACTTACTCAAACCAGTACTCAAGATAAAGGTGTGGAGTTAAGTGTTGATCTCCTCGATTCGAAAAAGCCAATTACCCTCAAAGGACAAGGAAACGGACCAATCTCTGCTTTCTGTCGCGTGATGCAGGCACATGGAATCGATGTTCAAGTAGCTGACTATTACGAACATGCCATGAGCGCCGGCGGCGATGCAAACGCAGCGGCGTATCTAGAGTGCACGATTAATGGCGGTACGTTCTGGGGCGTCGGAATAGACCCTTCCACCACCACAGCATCATTGAAAGCGGTGATTTCAGCGGTCAATCGCGCACTTCGGTAGTTTCCTTGACTACCGTGTGCCTGTGGCTTTGTATCGCGATAACGCCGTTGTCATCCGCACCCAGAAGCTTGGGGAAGCAGATCGCATTGTCACGCTCATTAGTCGCCAGCATGGTCGAATTCGCGCCGTTGCAAAAGGTGTTCGTCGCACCAAATCAAAGTTTGGTGCGCGATTAGAGCCTGGTAGTTATGTCGATATCCAGCTTTACACTGGTAAGACTTTCGATGTTGTAACTCAAGTGGAGAGCATTGAAAACTTTGGCGATGCACTCTCAAGTGATTACCAGAAGTGGACAATTGCATCGGCGATTTTGGAAGCAGCCGAGCGCTTTACAAATAACGAAGGGGAGCCAGCCCTACAACAATTTTTACTGCTGACGAGTGCGCTCAAAGCCCTCGCTCATGAATCCCATGATCCATCACTCATTCTTGATGCATACTTATTGCGTTCGCTCTCTATCGCAGGCTATGCACCATCCATGACCGTGTGCTCACGATGTGAAGCGCCCGGTCCTCACAAATACTTTTCACTGGTTGGTGGCGGCTCTGTCTGCATCAACTGTAAACCTTCAGCATCAGCCACTCCTTCAGCAGAGACCCTTAAATTAATGTCTGATCTGCTGACGGGAGATTGGGAGAGCGCAGATGCAAGTGAGATTCGTAGTCGTCGCGAAGCTTCTGGGTTAGTCGCTGCTTATTTGCAATGGCATCTAGAGAGAGGTTTGCGTTCTCTTCCGATGGTTGAAAGAGTTACGTCGTGAAACCTCCCAAGATCTCACGCGACAAGATTCCGCACCATGTTGCGCTCGTTATGGATGGCAATGGGCGTTGGGCGAAGAAGCGTGGTTTGCCACGAACAAAAGGGCATGAGCAAGGTGAAAAATCACTCTTTGATGTAGTGGAAGGCGCCATACAAATCGGCGTAAAAGAGCTATCTGCCTTTGCATTTTCCACAGAAAATTGGCGTAGATCGCCTGATGAAGTTAAATTCTTAATGGGGTTTAACCGTGATGTGATTCGTCGTCGACGCGATGAGATGCACCGTATGGGCGTGCGGGTTCGGTGGGTAGGACGACCACAAAGACTCTGGAAATCCGTGATTGAAGAGCTGGAGATCGCCGAAGAAATGACGGCAAAGAACAAGGTTCTTACCTTGAATATGTGCGTCAATTACGGCGGACGTGCCGAAATTGCAGATGCAGCACAAGCACTTGCAAAAGATGTAATGCGAAAAAGGGTCAAGCTAGAAAATATCAATGAGAGAGTTTTCGCAAAGTATCTTGATGAACCAAAGATGAGTGATGTTGATTTATTCTTACGATCTTCTGGAGAGCAACGCACCTCTAATTTTCTAATCTGGCAGTCAGCATATGCTGAGATGGTCTTTATGGATGTACTCTGGCCAGATGTAACGCGCAAAACTCTCTGGGAAGCAATTGAGATTTACGCCGAACGAGACCGACGATTTGGAAAGGCATAGTCATGACGAAGACAGAAGCAGAGTTTTGGTTTGATCCGGTATGCCCATGGGCTTGGATGACCTCACGATGGATTCTCGAAGTAGAAAAAGTCCGCGATATCTCGGTGAAATGGAACCTGTTTTCGTTAGCGCATCTCAATCGCGATAAAGAACTCCCCGAGGAGTACAAGAGCCGGCTCATTCGCTCTTGGCAGAGCACTCGTGTCATTGCCGCAGCCCAGAAAGAAAAGGGTGCGGGCGTTACTTTGCCGCTTTACACCGCAATTTCTTCCCGGATTCATCTCAAGAAGATGGAAGTCGGGGCGCCACTTTTTGAAGAAGCTTTAAGTGAAGTGGGATTGAATCCTGCGCTCGCTGCAGCAATGAATGACGAGAGCCTAAATCCTGTCATTATCGAGAGCCATGAGCGCGGAATTGCGTTGGTAGGAAATGATGTTGGAACGCCAATCATCTCGGTTGGTGGCGCAGCATTTTTCGGACCGGTAATTTCGCCTGCACCTAAAGGTGAAGAAGCTGGAAAGTTGTGGGATGGCGTAGTTGGTGTTGCAAGCTATCCAGGATTTTTTGAGATTAAAAGAAGTCGCACCGTTGGACCAATCTTTGATTAGATAGTTCCATGCTCAAGGTTGTTGGAAATCGACTCACCTATGAGTTAAGCGTGCTGGAGAAATTAGGAGCCTTGGCAAGCTCACCTTCTGCTGACGTTGCTCATCTGATATCAGTCACTCGTGAAGAGAATCCTTGGAGTACAAAAGTGCTTCGAGGAATCCGCGCACCGGGTACTGGATTTCCTTATGTGATCATGTTGGGAACGATGTGGCATCGGAAGGGAAGAGATTTCTGTGTGGTCTATAAGAAAAGACCAGTGCTAATTTTGGAATTCAAGAATGAAAAGTTTAAACGCTGGGTAATCCCTGCAACCGATCAGAATGCGCAGATTGCAGAAGGCCTAAGCCGCAGGTAAATCTGTCGGTGTAGGTGCTGTCATAAGAGCGCCACACGTTGCACACTTTGCATTATCAATGAGATACATTTCTATTTCGTAGGTTGAAGGATCAAAAGAGACAGTTATATTAAGAAGATTTCCACCACAATAAAGACAAATAGGAGTTGGGATACCTCGTAGATCACCCATGATTAGCAAGCTGGACAGATTCCAAAAATCTCTGCGGTATGTCCGACTTCGCGGAATCCGTGTTCTTCAGCCATGGCTTTGGTCCAACGCTCGATAGCGCTACCTTCAATTTCGACAGTGGATCCGCATTGTTTGCAGACTAAATGATGATGATGGCTATCTCCGCAGAGTCGATAGATGGCTTCACCATCGTCTCGTCGTAGTTGATCAACGATTTTGTCACTGACGAGAGATTGAAGTGAACGATACACAGTAGTAAGGCCGATAGATTCGCCGTTTCGTTGCAGTAATTGATAGAGCTCTTGAGCGCTCGCAAATCCACCAACGCGCTCAAGAATTCCGATTACTTTAACTTCAGACTTATTCATGAAATCAATCTTTATGGTCGTGATCGTCTTTGTGGTCGTGATCGTCTTCGTGACCATGCTCATCGCCATGCTCATCGCCATGCTCATCGCCATGCTCATCGCCATGCTTCTGTTCAATTCCCGCTTCGTCATGAGAGTGGACGTGAACAGAATGGAGTTGGCTCACAAGCGCCCACATGATGGCGACACCTGCGACAGTTGAAACCAGGGTCCATCGAGAAGCGTGTCGTGCATGCGCCTCTGGAAGAATGTGACTGGTCGCAAGATAAATGAGAATTCCCGAGAAAGCCGCCAAGTACAAAGCGGTGAAGTCTTCGCTCAAGGCAAGACTCGAGCCAATCACCGCGCCGCTAATGCGAGCAACTGAATCAACTCCCAATAGCCAGATACCTTTACGAGTCCACTTTCCACTCTTTACAAGAAGGGAGACAGTATTGAGACCATCGCTAAATGCGTGAACGAGAAGCGCAACAAAGACTGCAATCCCCAATTTGTCATCGATAGAGAAAGCAACGCCAAGCGCTAAACCATCAAGAAAAACATGTCCGCCCATTGCAAGCGCACCGAGGCCACCTGCAACGTTTGCCGAATGCTTGTGGTCATGACCGTAATCTGATTCAGCAGGTTCGTGAGATCCAAAGAATCTCTCGTAGATATGTAGAAGGAGAAATCCTGCTACCAGCGCAACTGAGACTGCTGGAGCTCCGAGGAATTCAGAGCTAGACATTGCGAATACTTCTGGCAGAAGATCAAATGCGACGAGTCCCAAGAGGAGTCCGGCGGCAAGTCCGAGTACAAGGTGTAGGCGATCTTTGGCGCGGAGCGCGAGAAATCCGCCGGCGGCTGTGGCTACAGCCGTGGCTGCAGCGAGGAGTATGGCTAGGTTCATGGCGGCAAAGTATCAGAAATGAAAATGATTTTCATTTTCGCAGAAGAGCCAATTATGAGCGTGTCGCAGGGGTAAAATTCTCGTTCTGCGCCCAGTTCTCGACCAGGAGCTGCGACCGGTGCGCACCGCCGACAGCCAGCCGGATGGAGAACGCCAGGTGGAAAAATAAATGGCCAATGATCGTCTTGAAACTATTGTCAGCCTCGCCAAGCGACGCGGATTTGTTTACCCCTCTTCTGAAATTTATGGCGGATTGCGCGCATCATGGGATTACGGCCCACTCGGCGTTGAACTCAAGAACAATGTAAAGCGCCAATGGTGGAAGTCCATGGTTATGGGTCGCGAAGATGTTGTTGGACTTGATTCATGCGTGATCTTGGCGCGCGAAGTTTGGGAAGCCTCGGGACACGTTGAAACTTTTACCGATCCTCTTACGGAGTGCACCGAATGTCATAAGCGTTATCGCGCCGATCATCTTGAGGATGCTTTTGAAGCAAAACATGGTCGTAAAGCCACATCCCTAGAAGAAGTGAACTGCCCCCATTGTGGCAATAAGGGAAAATTCACAACACCTAAACAGTTTTCCGGACTATTAAAAACTTATCTTGGACCAGTCGAAGATGAATCTGGTCTGGCATACATGCGACCTGAAACAGCGCAAGGTATCTTTATCAACTTCGATAATGTTGCGACCACAGCTCGCAAGAAACCACCTTTCGGAATTGGCCAAATTGGTAAGTCCTTCCGTAATGAAATTACTCCAGGAAACTTTATTTTCCGCACTCGCGAGTTCGAGCAGATGGAGATGGAGTTCTTTGTTGTTCCAGGAACTGATGAAGAGTGGCACCAAACGTGGATTGATACTCGTCTGGCTTGGTATATCGATCTTGGGATTAACCCAGATCGTCTACGACTCTTCGAGCATCCGAAAGAGAAGTTATCTCACTACTCCAAGCGCACAGTAGATATTGAGTATAAATTTGAATTTACTGGCACCGAATGGGGCGAGCTCGAGGGTATTGCAAATCGCACTAATTTTGATTTGAAGGCGCACTCTGAAAAATCAGGCAAGGACCTCTCGTGGTTCGACCAGGAGAGCAATGAGCGCTGGTTCCCTTACGTTATTGAGCCTGCAGCTGGCGTAGATCGCTGCGCGCTGACCTTCTTGATGGATGCGTATACCGAGGATGAAGCGCCTAATTCCAAGGGCGAAATGGAGAAGCGCACTGTGCTCCGTCTCGATTATCGCTTAGCGCCAGTAAAAGTCGCAGTTCTTCCACTCTCACGCAACGCTGACCTTTCTCCCAAGGCGCGCGATCTTGCAACGCAACTTCGTAAGAACTGGAATGTGGACTTTGATGATGCGGGTGCAATCGGTCGTCGTTATCGCCGACAGGATGAAATCGGAACTCCGTATTGCATCACCGTCGACTTCGATTCGCTCAACGATAACGCGGTCACGATTCGGGAACGAGATACGATGAAACAGGAACGAATCAGCATTGATCAGGTGGAGTCATGGTTAGCGCCACGACTGCTGGGCTGCTAAATACTAAACCGCTTCATCTTCCGATTCGCGATGGCGGTTTAGATCTCACAGTTCCTGTTGTCTTAGCTCCGATGGCGGGCATCACCAATTCTGCATTTCGATTGTTATGCCGTGAACAAGGCGCCGGTTTATTTGTCTCTGAAATGGTCACGGCGCGAGCACTGACAGAACGTAATGAAGAGACGATGCGCATGATTGTTCCTGGCGAAGGGGAGACTCCGCGCTCTGTACAGCTCTATGCAACGGATCCAGTCGATTTGGGTCGCGCAGTTGAGATGTTAGGTAAAGAAGATTTAGCAGATCACATTGATTTAAATTTTGGTTGCCCAGTTCCCAAGGTCACGCGTAAAGGTGGAGGCTCAGCGCTTCCCTATAAGCGCCGGCTATTTGCATCGCTGGTTGAAGCTGCAGTCACCACTGCAAAGAAATATCAGATTCCAGTCACAGTAAAAATGCGAGTAGGCATCGATAGCGAGCATGAAACATATTTAGATGCAGGAAAAATCGCTGCTGATTTAGGCGTTGCGTGGGTTGCGCTGCATGCCAGAACAGCGGCTCAGTTCTACGAAGGTAAATCTGATTGGTCGAAAATCAAGAATTTAGTTGAACATCTTGCTCCCTCCGGAATTCCCGTACTTGGAAATGGCGATATCTGGTCGGGAAATGATGGCGTGAAGATGATGACTGAAACGGGCTGCGCTGGCGTAGTTGTGGGACGCGGATGTCTGGGAAGGCCCTGGTTATTTGCAGATTTGGTGCGAGCATTTAATGGTGAAGGTGAGCGCCCTCTACCTCGATTATTTGAAGTTCGTGAAGTGATGTGGCGCCATGCACAGCTCCTTGTTGATTATTTTCAGGACGAACATCGCGCATGTAGAGATTTAAGAAAACATATGGCTTGGTATCTCAAGGGATTTAGAGTTGAAGGTGGTCTGCGCTCGAAGTTTGGGATGGTTTCATCGCTGCAAGAATTACGCGAACTTCTTGATCAACTCGTAGATCAACCATATCCAGAAGCAATTGGTGATGCGCCACGTGGACGCACCAGCCACGGCCGAGCCGTCACACTTCCGCAAGGTTGGCTTGATGATCCTGAAGAGTTAGTCAGTGTTGACGGTAGTGACTCTGGATCTGGCGGCTAATGTTTCTTATTAAATTCCTCTGGAAATTCGTTACTTTCCTTCTTCTAGTTGCATTAGTCATTCCTACCTGGGCTCTTGCCAAAACTTGGTATGCAGCAAATAACGAAACAATCCGCAAAGCTGATGCGATAGTCGTGATGGGCGCCGCGCAATTAGATGGCAGACCTGGTGAAGTGTTAAAAGCGCGGCTGAAAGAGACAGCTCGAATTTATGAAAACAATTTTGCTCCGAAGATTTTCACACTAGGCGCTGGCGCTCCAGGAGATAGATTTACTGAGGCAGGGGCGGGGCGAACTTGGTTGATCTCCAACGGAGTTCCGCGTGGAGCAATAACAGCGATTCCTCAAGGGCGAGATACTTTTCAAAGTATCGAAGCGCTTACTAAAGGTGTGAAGAAGCTCGATATCAAAGACATCATTATCGTTACCGATCCTTATCACTGTCTGCGTTCAATGACGATGGCAAATGATCAAGGATTTGTTGCAACGTGTTCGCCCACAAGAGTTGGAATTGCCAGTTTAGAGAAGGCCGGTTTTCGATACCTGGTACGTGAAGCTGGGGCGTATTTAGCTTATGTAACGCTTGGTCGGCGTGGCATTCATATCAGCGACCACGTAGCCTAAGAACACTATGGTTCTGAAAGCAGCGCATGAAAGTCACGCTTACTCCAGCGCTGATCGCGAACGTTTCCTTGATGAACCAGCAAAACGGAAAGGCCGCACGGAATTTGCCCGAGACCGTGCTCGAATTATTCATTCATTTGCGCTCCGCAGATTGGCAGCGAAAACACAAGTTGCAGTTCCTTGGGCAAGTGATTTTCCACGGACTCGACTCTCTCACTCACTGGAGTGCGCACAAGTTGGACGTGAATTAGGAGCAGCTCTGGGAGCCGATCCAGATCTTATGGAGAGCGCATGTTTAGCTCATGATCTTGGACACCCACCTTTTGGACATAACGGCGAAGAAGCGCTCGCAAAATTTGCTGAAAGTATTGGTGGCTTTGAAGGTAATGCCCAGAGTTTTAGATTATTAACGAGAATCGAAGCAAAGACTGTCGATAGCGAAGGGCTATCAGTTGGGCTAAATCTGACAAGG
>Ga0208465_1000175_pt1 | contig 20864 bp, 18 predicted proteins | sample LakMenEpi31Aug10_FD_150749 | JGI IMG/M metagenome (GOLD analysis project Ga0208465, IMG submission 150749) | Freshwater microbial communities from Lake Mendota, WI - 31AUG2010 deep hole epilimnion (SPAdes) | ecosystem: Environmental > Aquatic > Freshwater > Lake > Epilimnion/Euphotic zone ...
GGCCGGACGATCAGGGCGGTCGCCGTAAGATGGGCGAGCCGGACGATTAGGACGGTCGTTGGAACCAGTGGATTCTCGACGCGGTGCGCGATCGGATTTGGTGGGCGGCTCAAAATCGCCGGAAAATTTTTTCCGACCTGTAGAACCTTCGGTCGAGGTACGACGCGACGAGCCCGAATTTTCTTCGGATTTCTTTTTCACTACAAAAATTTAAAAAGGGGAATTAGGAATAGGTTTCGTCAGCATCCCTGCTGTCGGTAGGTGTTAGGTTTTCTGACGCCTCAGCGTCATCTGTTACGGAAAGATCAGTTTCCAAGGGGGCCTCGTTCGTTTCCGATGAATCATGTTCATCGGATGGGGCATGGAGAGCCATAACATCGGTCTCAAATGCATCTTCATCTTCCCCTCCGATTCGATTTTCTTCCTGCTCAAGGTCCTTAAGCTGAGGCAATTGCTTAATGGAATTGATGCCAAAATAATCCATGAATAGGTCCGAAGTACTGTACAGTGTAGGACGGCCAGGACCGTCACCTTTGCCGCTGATTCGGATTAGTTTCTTTTCTAATAATTTTTGAATAGAGAAATCGCAGTTCACGCCTCGAATCTGCTCCACTTCGGATTTTGAAACAGGTTGTTTATACGCAACAATGGCCAGGGTTTCCAAAGATGCCACCGAAAGCTTACGCTTGGATTGCTCCAAAACTGCTTTTTGGACCAAAGGCAAAAAGGCAGAACGAGTGAGGAAACAATAACCTCCGCCCGTTTGCACCAAATCAAAGCCACCCTGCCTTTGGCCCCATTCAAGGACCAGTTGATCCAGAACGCCTTGTACCACGGCGCTCGATACCGGTTCTGGCCAAAGACTGGCCAACAAGGATGCGATTTGACGAGCATCCAAGGGTTTCTCGCTAGCAAAAACCAAGGCTTCGACGGCATGGGGCAATTCCAAGGGACCATCCAGGGCGATGGGGTTCCAACCCGGAGCTTCTTCAGGCTCCACGGGGGCTGATGGAACCAGAGATTCCGATTCCAGGACTTCCAAGTCTTGACCAGGGGTCTGAACTTCGGCATCCCCGAGTTCCGAACCAAAATCGGGATTGACCTCCAACTCGGCCGCCAAAATATGGGCGTACTCACCCGCCATCGAACCTTCGACTCCCACGATGGGAGCTTCAGAGGTCTTTTTTGGGCTGTTTTTGGCCGGTTTTTTCATCCCGGCAAAACTAATTGCAAAACCACCCCCTAAATTCGTCTGATAGAAATTAATCCAAAACCTCACCAAAGGACCACCCATACCCTGCCCCATACCCGCCAACCGCTCTTTTCCTATGAAATTCAACCCTCTCCTTGCACAGCGCCCTCGCTTCTTCGCCCTTATCGGCCTGTTTTTCGCTTCGATTATGCTCCATGCTTGCCAAAATCGCCAATCGGATACCCCAACCGAACCCCAAGCCGAATTCCAGGTCCTGGCAGACCAATTTGCCGACCTGCAGGTTCTGCGTTATCGGATTCCTGGTTTTGAAAACCTAACCCTTCAACAAAAGGAACTGCTGTATTACCTCAGCCAAGCCGCTCGCTCCGGTCACGATATGATTTGGGACCAGAATTACCGACACAACCTTTTGATCCGCAAAACCATTGAGAACATTGTAGAGCACTACGAAGGGGACCGCAAAGACCCGCGCTGGGAACAATTCATGGTCTATGCCAAAAGAATATGGTTTAGCAACGGTATCCACCACCATTACAGCACCCGCAAATTCATCCCCGAATTTGACACGGCTTATTGGAATGCCTTGATCCAAGGTTGTCCCAAAGCCACTTTCCCCGTAACCCCCTCCTGCTCCAACCCTACCCAATTGGCGGCCTTCCTTCAACCCATCCTCTTTGATGCCAAAATCGATGCCAAGCGGGTCAATCAGGAATCCGGAATTGACCTTGTGCAGGGTTCGGCCAATAACTTTTATAGCGGAGTCAGCCAAAAAGAAGTGGAAGCCTTTTACAAGCCCCTCAAAAACCCAACCGATACGACCCCGGTTTGGTTTGGCCTTAATTCACGCTTGACCAAGATCAATGGAAAAGTGACCGAAATTCCCTGGAAATCAGGAGGTTTGTACGGTGAGGCTATCGACCGCATCCGCTTTTGGCTTCAAAAAGCCATCTCCGTCGCTGAGAATCCCAAGCAAAAGAAAGCCTTGGAGCTTTTGGTAGAATACTACAAAACAGGCGACCTCAAAACCTGGGACGCCTATAACATTGCCTGGGTTCAGGATACGGAATCCATGATTGATGTGGTGAACGGTTTTATTGAAGTTTACGGCGACCCCCTGGGAATGCGGGCCTCGTACGAATCCGTTGTTTCGTTCCGCGACATGGAAGCGACCAAAAGAATCAAGGCTATTGGCGACCAGGCCCAATGGTTTGAAGACCAATCCCCCATTCTTGCAGAACACAAGAAAGCCAAGGTGACCGGCATATCCGCCAAAGTGATTACCGTCGTCCAAGAGGCCGGTGATGCCTCTCCCTCCACTCCCATTGGTATCAACCTCCCCAACGCAGATTGGATCCGAAAAATGCACGGCTCCAAATCGGTGGCTCTCGGTAACATTGTCTACGCATACAACGAAATGGGGGCCAAAGGCAGTTCCATTCAGGAATTTGCTTGGGATCAAGCCGAAATCGATCGTTCCAAGAAATTTGGCCCACTCGCCGGCGATCTCCATACCGACCTGCACGAGGTCATTGGACACGCATCCGGCCAGCTCAACCCCGGCATAGGTACCCCCAAAGAAACCCTCAAGCAATACGCTTCCACCCTCGAAGAAGCCCGGGCCGACCTGGTCGCCTTGTATTATATTATGGACCCCAAACTAATAGAACTTGGCGTCATGCCTAGCCTCGAAGTGGGCAAAGCTGAATACGACGGATACATCCGCAATGGTTTAATGCTGCAATTGCGCCGGCTGGAGGTCGGGGAAAATCTCGAAGAATCGCACATGCGTAATCGTCAACTGAATGCCGCCTGGGCCTACCAAAAAGGCCTGGCCAACAAAGTCATCGAGCGCAAACAACGGGATGGCAAAACCTACTTTGTGGTTAACGATTACAACGCTCTCCGTGACCTCTTTGGTCAATTGTTACGGGAAATCCAACGCATCAAAAGCGAAGGCGATTTTAAGGCCGGTCAAGCGTTGGTTGAGACCTACGGCGTCAAGGTCGACCAAGCCTTGGTTGCAGAAGTCAAAAAGCGTTTTGAATCCATACAGTCCAAGCCCTATTCAGGCTTTATCCAGCCTCGTTTGGTCCCCATCATGGTCCAAGGCAAAATCAAGGACGTCAAGGTGGAATACCCCGACAATTTCGTGGAACAAATGATGGAATTTGGGCGTGAATACGCCACTCTACCGGTGGTCAATTAAAGCCCAAATCCCCTAAAAAGCCCAAGGATTCAGGGTTATCCGCGAATCAAATCGCGGGAAATCACAATACGCTGAACTTCCGAGGTGCCCTCGTAGATCTGGGTGATTTTGGCATCGCGCATCATTCGTTCGACGTGGTACTCCTTCACGTAACCGTACCCTCCGTGGACTTGGACCGCTTCGGTGGTCACCTTCATCGCAACGGTCGAAGCAAAGAGCTTGGCCTGGGCTGAGGCAATATCGTAATTCAGGTGCTGGTCCTTGAGCCATGCCGCTTTGAGGCAAAGCATGCGGGCAGCCTCAATCTCTGTAGCCATATCGGCCAATTTGAACTGAATGGCTTGATGGTTCATAATCTCAGTTCCAAAGGCCTTGCGCTCTTTGGCGTATTTGATGCTGAGCTCCATAGCACCACTGGCAATCCCCAGGGCCTGGGCCGCTATCCCAATACGACCCCCCGATAACACTTTCATCGCAAATTTGAAACCGAAGCCATCCTCGCCTATTCGATGCGTTTTGGGGACTTTGACATCCGTGAACATGATGCTGTGGGTATCGCTACCGCGGATGCCCATTTTGTCTTCCTTCTTGCCGACCTGCACCCCGGGCCAGGCCTTCTCCACCAAAAAAGCGTTGATGCCTTTGTGGCCTTTGGCCACATCGGTCTGGGCGATCACAATGTAGTAGGATGCGGAATTTCCGTTGGTAATCCAATTTTTGGTGCCGTTGAGCAAATAATGATCACCCTGGTCCAGGGCGGTGGTCCGCTGCGATGTCGCATCCGATCCGGCCTCGGGTTCCGATAAACAAAAAGCGCCTATTTTTTGACCGGAAGCAAGGGCCGGCAAATAAAGTTGCTTGAGCTCTTCGGAACCAAAAGATTCCAATCCCCAACAAACCAATGAATTATTCACCGACATGCAAACCGAAGCGGAGGCATCCACTTTGGAAATTTCTTCCATGGCCAAAACATAGGATACCGTATCCATCCCTCCTCCCCCGTATTGCGGGCTCACCATCATACCCATCAATCCCAATTCACCCATTTGGGCGATTTGGGCCGCGGGGAATTCCTGCTTGTTGTCTCGTTCGATAACACCGGGTAAAAGTTCCTGCTGCGCAAAATCTCGGGCAGCCTGGCGAATCATTTGGTGTTCTTCTGATAATTCAAATAACATAAAAAATGAAAAATTAGGGGTACGATTGAAAGGAAAATAAGGTGAAATTCGGTAGGACCAAAGGTAAAATCAAAGCGGTTTGAATTGCTCAAAGGCCTCCAGGCAATCAAAGCAATAATGCAATGAGCGACAAAGGGTTGGGCCAAAAGGGGATTTCATGGAAGTGTTCTCTGAACCGCAACGGGGACAGACCGCATGGGCCAGTGCCTCCAAATCAGGCCCAACGCATCCGGGACGCCGCCGCGGTGGGGGCGCTAGCCCAAAATTCCGGATCTTCTCCCGCCCTGATTCGCTGATTCGCTCCGAGGTCCACGGATTTTCAAAAGTGGTTTGAACTTCGACCTCCGGTGCACCTGCTTCCAGCAACGCCTCGCGAACGGTTTTTTCCATCCACTTAAGGGCCGGACAACCGGCAAAGGTGGGGGTTAGAATCACCTGCACCGCGCCGTTATCCTCCACCGTCACCCGGGTCACAATTCCCAGGTCCACCACCGATATCGCAGGAATCTCGGGATCCGGTACCTGGTCCAAAACTTCCCAATAGCGTAGAAGATCGGGCGTTAACCCATCAGGGATGTTCCCTTTTAGGTTAGGTTCCTGTAGGCTGGCAGATTCGGTGTTCATTACCATTCCGCTTGGGGATCCAGGCGGAAGACCGCCGTCATTTCTTCCAAAAGAGGGGCCAAATGCTCGGTATGGAAACCTTGACGACCCCCTAGAACCGGTTCCAGCTTGGAGAGCGCCCATTGATCAACATCAACCCCCCAGGCTTGAAGCGATTGAAAGGCTTGCTCCTGCCATTGAAGCCGTAAAGCAGCTTCGCCTGGGTACCAAGCTTGGCCATTGGGCCCCATTTCTGTTGACAAATTTTCTTCACCGACCCAGGATTCAAACATGCCCAAAGCCAAGGGCCAAACCTCCTTGATAGCAGAAATCATTCGCAATCGACTTTCTTCGCTGCCTTGTAGCAAAGATTTCATCCAGGTATCGGCATGAAAGGTATGGTATTTGACCTCGCCCTGTAGTTTCACGGCGATGGACTGAAGCGTTTTGTTTTCAATCCCCGAAAGAGACTCGTAACGCAAGCGTACGGCGTGATCGTAACACCAATGCCTAACCAAACTAAAGGCGTAATCCCCAATGGGCTGCTCGACCAGTCCATTGCATAACATTTGATTCTCGGGTCGGTTAAAAGCGGTTTGGTCTGGATCATCGGCACCGCATTCGGCCTGCAGGTACTCGTAAAACGCCAACGCATGACCTACCTGATCCTGGGCAACAGAGGAAAAGGCAATATCCTCCTCCAGGATGGGACCCAAACCGGTCCATTCGGAATTTCGATGACCCATAACAAGCTGATCATCCGCTATTTGGAGGAGATAACGGGCCAGAGGGCTGGAGGGAAATGGATGGGAGTTCGGCATGGTAGCGTGGGGGTTTCCTTGCGGATTAACCTTGGTTTTTGGCTTTGTAGGCGTCGATTTTATCGTTCACTTTGTAACCGGCAGGGTCCCGATAGGATTTGGAAGGCGTGGTACGAAAAACATCCTCGTCGGCATAGTCCATTTCCAAAACATCGGCCGAGCAAACCACCCATAGATTGGAGGTTTCGCCACGACGACCGTATTGTTCCTTGGCCAGAGCCATGGCCATTTCGGAACTGGGTGCATGGACGATCCCAACACTGCTATGCTTTTCACCCCGTCGCCGCTGGTGAAAAACCTGGTAACTAGGCCAATGATCACCAGGGGCCAAAACAGGGCCTTGTTCGGCCGAAACCTGTTCGGCCTGCAAGCGATTCACCCGTGGATCAAGGGATAGAATAGGCATCTGAGATTTTTTAGGCCAAGGGGGTTACAAAGCGGGCATCGGCGCGGCTCAATGCCGCACGGACCCAGGCTCCGCGCTCCTCGGCCACTTTACGGACTGCCAAGCGCTCGCGGTTGCAGGGCCCATCCCCGTTAATGACTTTGAAAAAAGTATCCCAGTTGGGTTCGGTAAATAACCATTCTCCGGTGGTTTCATCTTTGCGCAGTTGGGGGTCCGGCAGAGTAAGTCCCAGCTCCCAAATCTTGGGAACATACATGTTTAGAAACTGCTGACGCATCACATCATTGGATGCCATTTTGACCTTCCAACGCATCAAGGTTTCGGTATGCTGGGACATTTTGTCGGAAGGGCCAAAAAAATGCATGATTGGCTCCCACCATCGGTTCAAGGCTTGTTGTAACATATCACGCTGCATAGGCGTTCCCGTTGCCAGCCAAACAAAAACCGAGTGACCTTGCTTGAGGTGAAAACTTTCTTCGTAACAAATCCGTTCCAAGGCCCGGCAGTAGGGACCGTAAGATCCCTTGGAATTGGCCACCTGATTCACAATGGCGGCGGCGTCAATCAAAAACCCAATAACGGCCACATCGGCCCAGGTCTCGGCAGGGTAATTGAAAACATTGGAATATTTGGATTTGCCATTAATCAGATCGTTGATCATCTCTTCGCGGCTTTTGCCCAGCGTTTCAGCGGCGGAATACAGCAATTGGGCATGCCCTACCTCGTCCTGAACCTTGGCCATTAGAGCCAATTTGCGACGGAATCCGGGGGCCCTGGTGATCCAAGTCCCTTCGGGAAGGGAGCCGATGATTTCAGAGTGGGCGTGTTGCTCGATCATGCGGATCAACTGCTTGCGGTAGGCGGCAGGCATCCAATCCCGGGGTTCGATTTTTTCACCGCGGGCTATGCGTGCTTCAAACTGAGCGAGCAATTCTGGGTTTTCGGCTGCTGCTTTGGGCTCTTCGGCCCCAACGGGTACATATCCTCCTCCGTACATAACAATCTATTTAAAATTTAAAAATCAATCAGGTTGGGTTGTTGAAGATGCCACACCGTGCATCCACAGGCCGAAGAAACGACGACCCAGATCTGCAAGGGCTTCGCTGTCGGGACGGGCGGTGCTATGCACCGAGCCGTTCATTAACAAAAGCAATTGGCGTCCTAACCATAGGGGATCCCCCTGGCGAAACACCCCTTTGAGCATGCCTTCTTGAAAAAGACCGGCAAAAAATTGTTCGTAATCCGAACGCAGGGCCTTGAAGGTCTGCAGAGATGGCTCGCTCAAATGCCTCCATTCGTTCACAAAGACACCCACCGCCTCTCGGTCCGAAAACAGGAGGCGCAGGTGTTCTTCGATGGCACGGGCCAGGCGATCCTCCACCGGCAAATCCATGGCCGCTAGCCGTCGGGCGGTGGAAACAAAAGCATCCGCCATCCCAAAACAGATTTCGTGAAGAAGGGTCTCCTTGGAAGAAAAATGATTGTAAAGAGAGGGCGCCTCAATCCCGCTCACCGATGCCAATTCGCGCATTGAGGTCGCGGCGTAGCCCTTGCGATGAAACAATTCCGTTGCAACGCTGGCAATCAAGGCCCGGCGACTGCTAGGCGGAGCCGTGGCGTGGGGTGCAGCGAGAAGGTCGCTTTTCATAGTTCAAACATACGAACGATCGTTCGTTCGCGCGCTCTCCCGTCCCAATTGGCCGTACTTTTGGTCAACAGCGACCCACCTTGGACCTTTTTTCATCCCAAAACTCCCCCGACCTTCGTCGTAACGCCGCCCTGCCGTGGCTCTTGGTTTTGGCATGGGGCCTCTTGGGCTGGGCCTGCAGGCCCGATACCTACCGGGGGGGCTTGAATGTTGCATTGGGATACGAGACCGATACCCTTCTCTTTGACACCGTTTTGGTGCAAGCAGGTTCCATTACCAAACGCTTCAAAGTTTACAATCCCAGCAACCAGGACCTGCTGGTGGACCGTATCGCCTTGGGCTCAGCCTTGGCGGGGGGCAGTCGCCCATCAGGCTTTCGCCTTAATATCAATGGATTGGCAGCCAATCAGGCCCAAAACCTGCGCCTAGCGGCCGGCGACAGCCTCTACATCTTTGCAGAAGTCACCGTCAACCCCAACGACAGCCTAACGCCGTATTTGGTGACGGATTCGGTGCTGTTTTTTACGGGTCAACAGGTGGGCAAGGTCATGCTGACGGCCTTTGGTCAGAATGCGCGTTTTTACCGGGATTCCATTATTGGAACCACTGTATGGACCAAGGACTTGCCGATCGTCATCTACAATTCCATCCTGGTCGACTCGCAGGCAACCCTATGGATACAACCCGGAACCCGAATTTTTTTGAATGCCGGCTCATCCATTTTCGTAAACGGCACCCTGCGCGCCCAGGGCACCGCCCAAGAGCCCATTACCATGCAGGGAGACCGTTTGGACCCCTTTTACCGGGACCTGGCCGGGGCCTGGAACGGATTGCATTTTTTGAGAGGTTCCCTCAACAATTACTTGCGGCATGTGCACCTGCGCAATGGTTCGGTAGGCCTACGGGTTGACTCACTCCCGGCCAGCGGAAGCCAACCCAACCTGCGATTGGAAAGCGTTTGGGTGGACCACTTTGCCCAGGCAGGCATTTACGGAAATACAGCCCACATTGAAGGAGATAATGTCTTGGTCAGCAATTGCGGTCTTTTTAATTTTTTGGGGGATTTTGGGGGGGAATACCGTTTTAGGCATAGCACCTTTGTCCATCTTCAATCGGAATTTACCCGGGCCTACCCGCTCATGGTGCTCAGCAACCGTAACCTGGGGACCCCATCCCGCAGCAACAACGCCCTTTTGTCCCTGACCAATTGCCTTGTTTGGGGGGGAACCGACGAAGAATTTGGGGTGGATTCATCGGGGAATGGTAGCCTCAGCTACCAATTTCAACACTGTATCCTCAAAAGCCTGCGGGGCTGGTCAGGAACAAACCTCTTGTACCAGAATCCCCGTTTCAAAAACCCCGGCAACCGCAATTATGCGATCGATACCCTAAGCCCTGCTTATGGTGCTGGTATCGATTTGCGCTCCCAATACCCGGCTCTACAATTCGACCTCTTGGGTCAGTCTCGAACAGCCACCCCCACCCTGGGCTGTTTAGAGCGTATCGAAATGGGTGGTATCTTTGAACCATGATTTTAGTACCCTACGACTTCACCCCACCTAGCGATTGCGCTATCCAGCATGCCACCGTGGTGGCACGCAAAGGGGACAACAAGATTCAACTCCTGCACGTTGTCAATTCCGACAGCAAGTCCCTGATGCGTAGGGACAAAATCAGCCTCAAAGACCTCAACGACCGAATGGCTGCCCTTGCAGCACGGGTTGAACGTGAATCGGGCATTCCCACCGGTTACGATATGGTCACCGGCTCCATCTTTACCACCATCCCGGAATACGCCCACGAATCCAAGGCAAAATTGGTCATCATCGGAACCGGTGGCATGGTTGGACTTCAGAATTTGTTTGGATCCAATGTTATCAAAATCGCCGAAAAATCCTCTGTGCCTGATATCATTGTCCAGGAGCGTCCGCTTCGGGCCCACGGCTACAAGACGATTGTTATGCCCATGGATGCCGGTAAAGAATCCAAACAAAAAACCTTTCAAACCGCCGCTATTGCCAAAATATTCGGCGGAACGATTCATCTTTTTGCGGCCCACGAAACCGACGATTTTCTAAAAAACGCGGTTCAAAACAACATCCATTTTGCCACCCGTCATTTTGATTCTCAACAAATCCCTTACGAATTGGCTACCGAAGTGGAAGGGGGCAAATCCTATGTGGAACAAATCATTCAGCATGCCATTCGCGTTGATGCAGACTTGCTGGCCATCATGACCGGCGATCACCGAGGCTTGTTGGATTTGCTTTCCACCACCGACGAAGAACATATTGTCAACAACCAGGCTCAGATCCCGGTCCTGTGCATCGACCCCCAGAACGTTTTGTACGGGTCGGTTTTTTCGTTTTAAATAGCTGAACATACCATGGCCCAGGGCATGATTACCGAAAAGTCCAAGACCATTGCCGTGGATTTTGACGGCACCGTGGTTGAACACGCCTACCCTCAGATTGGGGAGGAAATGCTTTTTGCTTTTGCAACATTGCGCAGGCTTCAAGAAAGAGGACACAAACTTATCTTGTGGAGCATCCGAGAAGGCGACCTTCTGCAGGCCGCTGTGGACCATTGCCGCAGAAACGGGGTGGAATTCTACGCCGTCAATGCTAATTTCCCCGGGGAGGTCTTGGAACCAGGGATCAGTGCCCGCAAAGTGAATGTGGACATCTTTATCGATGACCGTAATGTCGGGGGATTCCGCGGATGGAGCGAAACCTATCAAATGCTTCACCCCGAGGACGGTCCGTTTTTTCATCAACTCGAAAACGAAAAAGCCCACTTCAATTACCGTGTCCGCAAAAAGAAAAGTCTGTGGGAAAAGTGGTTTGGTAAGTGAGGGAACCGATGATTCATCTCAAAAGTCCCGAAGAAATAGAATTATGCGCTCTAGCTGCTGACCTGGTCAGCCGCACCTTGGGCATTCTGGCCCCCCGGGTTGTGCCAGGGGTTACCCCTCTCGAATTGGATCGCTTGGCCGAGGAGTACATCCGAGATTCGGGCGGTATACCTGCCTTCAAAGGCTTGTATGGCTTCCCTAACACGTTGTGCATCTCGCCGAATGATCAAGTGGTCCATGGCATTCCAGGCAAAGCTCCGATTCGAGACGGCGACATCCTCTCGGTAGACTGCGGTGTGAAGCTCAACGGGTTCATCGGGGATCAGGCTTTTACGTTTGGGGTCGGTGTTATAACACCAGAAGCCCAAAAGCTCCTTCGGATCACCCGCGAGTGCCTGGACCGCGGCATCGCCCAGGCCGTGGCCGGTAAGCGCATCGGGGATATTGGCCACGCCATCCAAGAACATGCCGAGGCGGCCGGTTACGGTGTGGTTCGGGAATTGGTTGGCCACGGCCTGGGCCGCCAATTGCACGAAAAGCCAGAGGTGCCCAACTACGGCAAAAAGGGACAAGGCATCCGCCTTAGCGATGGAATGGTCCTGGCCATCGAGCCCATGATCAACGCCGGAGGCAAGGCCATCCGACACGAAAACGACGGCTGGACCGTACGCACGCGGGATGGCTCCCTATCGGCCCATTATGAACACGATGTTGCCTTGGTTGGGGGCGTTTGTCGGGTCCTCACCACCTTTGAATATGTGGACACGGCCTTGCTAAATTCGCAGCGCTCGATGGCAATCCCTCCGACCAACTAGCATCCCGTTCCTTTTCACCGCCTATTCTCACCCCTTTGATCCGAATCCTCTACCATGGGAAGAGCCTTTGAATACCGCAAAGCCCGCAAGTTTGCCCGCTGGGACAAAATGTCCAAAACCTTTACACGCATTGGACGCGAAATCGCCATGTCGGTGAAGGCCGGTGGCCCTGAGCCCGAAAGCAATACCCGCCTAAGAGCCGCTATTCAGAACGCCAAAGCGGCCAATATGCCCAAGGATCGGGTGGAAGCGGCCATCAAGAAAGCCGCCAACAAAGACGAAAAGGCCTACGAAGAAGTGGTCTACGAGGGGTACGCCCCCCACGGCATCGCCGTTTTGGTGGAAACGGCCACGGACAATCCCACCCGAACCGTCGCCAATGTTCGCCATCTTTTTAGCAAATACGGAGGAGCTATGGGAACTTCTGGCTCGGTTGGGTTTTTGTTTGAACGAAAAGCGCTGTTTCGCTTGGACCCCGGCGACATGGCGGCCGAAGACCTGGAACTCCAATTAATTGATGCCGGCGCCGAGGATATCAGCATCGAAGACGGGGAATGGAACCTAACCGCAGCCTTTACGGATTTTGGACAGGTGCAGAAGTCCCTTGAATCCATAGGCATACAAATCGTGTCTTCGGAATTATCGTATATTCCGACCATTACCAAGACCCTGGACGAGGCGCAGGCCGAAGAATGCCTGAAGCTCATCGAGATGCTCGAAGAGGACGACGATGTCCAAAATGTCTACTGCACCCTGGCCTAAAAAGCGTTTTTGAACCATTTTTTTTGGGTTTTGAGGGGGCAGGCAGGGGATTTATACCTAATTTGGACTCATTAAAAAAACACCTTATGGACAAATACAACGAATTGCTTGAGATGGTAACCTCCATGGAGAAAGACTTCCAGAAGTTTTACGATGGAGATAACAAAGCGGCCGGTACCCGTATCCGCAAAGGTTTGCAGGACCTCAAGGCCCATTGCCAGACCCTTCGTCTCGAAGTTCAGGAAATGAAAAACAACGGTTAATCCCCTTTTTCAATCCAAAACATAAAGGCAGTCCCCGCGGACTGCCTTTTTTGTTGGAGGGTGGGCCTGATCGGAGACGCCCTAGGCAACGAAACCTATGGAAGAGCCAAATTGATCCGAACAATTCCTCCCCTCAACAGCCACCAATCACCACGGATGGGCGGGCGAACGCCTGCAGCCTCCCGGGACGAAAGTTCCCAAGAACCCTGACGGAAAAGCGAGGTTTGATGCCCCAATTCGAGGCCCACCAATCCGGCTATCCCGGATAATTTCCAAGTCAATTCTCCGTAAATCATTCGTCCGGGCTCACCCAACAAATAAGCACAGAGCGTTTCCGTCGCCCGCATTCGGGCCAAGGGTTTCCAGTGAGTGATGCTCAAACGGGCGGTTTGGTATTCCTGCATCAGGGTGAACCAGGATTTTTGGGCTGTCAACAGATGAGGATTCAATCCACGGGGAGCCATCGCCCGTTCGTTGCCCCAACCGTAAGCCTGAGAGTTCCAGGCATAAAAATCAGCGAAGGTGCGAGGGCTTTGGGGAAACCAACCAGCCTCCAATCGACCGTGCCAGCGGCGGTCCGCCCCCAAGTCTAGTTTGCGCTCTGCAAATAAATGGAGGCGTGACCAGGGAAAGGCAGCTTTCTGCTGATAAACCCACGATGCATCCAAGTCCAAACCCACGAAAGCCTCGGAGCTGCGACGATACCGAACCCACCCGTTGACCCTCCTTTTTTCGGTCAAAGGTTCCCAACGCCAGGCCGCATGAACCCGGACGCGTTGGTGTTCCATGAAAAATTCCTCGAGGGTGCCCGAGGGCCGAATCGAATAGAAAGTCGAGCTGGCGCCAATTCCACTCAAAGCGGATGACCACATGGGCGAATGGTAAAGATCGGAGGACTGCATAACATAGGATCGTTGGTCGACCCCGGCGCCCAGCCACATTCTCCATTTTTTGGTAAGACGTTGTTCCAGATCGCCACCAACTTTGGTGGTCAAAACACCTTCCAAACCCGTATACCACCAAGGTCTTTGCTCGTTGGGTTTGGGAGAGCCTATCGACAAAAGATGAACCCAACGAGGCAACTGCAAACCGCTGAGGGGCTCCAAAGCAGAGCCTGCTTCCACGTGCCAACGGGTCTCCGTCGTGCTACGGGACCAATCGATGGCAGGAAGGATCTGATGCAAGCGAGAGCCCCAACGCAGGGATGCTTTCCATGATGTGTTACGATTCTCGACATCCCTGAGCTGAACCTGGTAGGTCCCGGAAACGACCCATCCCTCCAAAGGATTGTAGAGGTCCAAATCGGACAACCGCGGTCGGAGCCAACCACTCCATTCCTTGCTTTGCCAGGCTTGGCCCGCACCATCCCGGCCCTTCTGGGATTGGTTTCCCCATAACATATTTTTGATAAAACGAGACGCCGGTGAGCGCGTTGTATCACTGGATATTTGGGGCTTTTTGAGCGCAGCCATGCTATCGGCAACGGCATAACCCTTCTGTTCGGCGCTGTCCAAGCGAATGGTTCGCAACGTTTCCCACAACGAATCCGAAGATGCATCGGCAGCGGTATCCACCTCAAAACGGTATTCGGCATCCAGGACAGCGGTGCTATCCAAGCCAGCGGTGCTATCCAAGCCAGCGGTGCTATCCAAGCCAGCGGTAGCCTTCCGAACAAAATCCGCCGCCATGGACAAATCGGCAACTGCTGAATCCGCAACAACTCGAGCGCTTTTTTTTCGGCTCGACCTGGTTTTGGTCAATAAAGGCGATGGGCCAACGGGTCTGGGGGAGGACACCACCGAGGGCAAGCGGTTCGGCGGGGCCAGCACTTCGTCAAAACGACGAATGGAACTGATATAGCGAACACGGGCCGAGGCGCCCAAAAAGCTCAGCTCCATTTGCAGATCTTCCATGGTCTGCATCGAAAAACCCTGAACCCTGCGGTATTGCTTGCCGATTCGAAAGACATTCCCGGGAGGATTGTTCACAACCAATTCAACCCGGTCCAAACTCCAGTCCTTGCTACGCAAAACCAAGGTCCCCCGGTAACGATTGGAAGACCCACCGCGAGGGCGGACCGCAATGCGGTGCAATCGCTCGCCCTCTTCTTCTTCGGAACCCAAATACTCAAAACGATAGTGGGCAAAAGATTTGGGGGATAAAGGCGATACCCAATCCCGACTCTGGGGCTCGTATAAATTAATATTGGAATAATTCAAATTGGCCTCCATGCTTTTGGGCAAATTGGAGCGACGGGACAAAACCTTCTCTTCAAAATTTCGAGGGCGGCGGTATTTAATCCGACTGGCGGATTCCATAACATAGGTAACGCCTTGTTTGAGTCCCTCTTTTTCCAACTGCCGGCGCAGAACCCAGGGGACTTCCACGATTTTGAATTGGCCTTTGACATAGGTCTCGGCGGTATACCGCCAAGGACCAGCGGCATGGGTTGGTGCCGCGGCAATTGCTTTGCGCATCATACCGTAGGCGGGGTCCTCTTTGCCGGCTTTCACGGTGATTTCCTGCAAGGCTACCACCCGGGGCTCCAAGATCAAATCCGGTCCTTCGATAACATTCCCTGAACCGCGGAAACATTCCCAATTCAAACGCCGGGGGCGATATCCCAAATGCGCAACTTGAATCGTGTAGGCTCCCGGGGGGAGAAAGACCTCATAGCGTCCGTTCTCGTTGCTAAGGCCGGTGATTTGACCCGGTTCAAAAACCAAGGTGGCGTAGGCCACCCCACGACCCTGATCGTCCTTGACCCAACCCTGGACCCGGACCGTACCCGGTGGCTGGGCCGCAGTCACCCGCAAAAACCACCAAAAAAGCAGGCTCCAAAGAGCAATGGTTCGGCCAAAAAAAAGCCTGCACCCCATGGATGCAGGCCTGGTGCCGAAGGCCGGACTCGAACCGGCATGTCTTGCGACACACGCCCCTGAAACGTGCGTGTCTACCAATTTCACCACTTCGGCGGACTTTAAACCTTCCTTCATTACAAACCCGGCACGGGGCAGGGCCTTGCAACGAATCGGAAGGGGTCAAATATACATTCATCAACTTTGAAAACGAATTGATACGCCTTGGAGCCTGAAGAAGGCCTCTTGAACGCCCTATCTTTGGCGCCCTGATGGTGGTTCAAAATTTGCCTCGTATTCTGCGCACGTCCCGTGGTTTTCCCGTCTTGTGGGTGCACGAACCAAGCCATAGCCTGAGCCATATGGCTCTGCTCAGCGATTGTGGAAGCCGGGACGATGAACCCACGGGCTCTGGATCAACCCATTTTTTGGAGCATTTGCTTTTTAAGGGCACCGAAGATCGTCGACCCATGCAAGTTCTGACGGAACTCGAAAACAAAGGCGGAGATATCAATGCCTTCACCACCAAGGAGCGCCTGGTCTTGCATGCTTCCTCCCCGGCCAACCATAGCCGGTCTGCGGTGGATTTGGTGGCGGATATGTGGTGGAATTCCCGCTGGACCGATCAAGAATTTGCCAAAGAACAAAAAGTCATTCGAGAAGAGATTGGAATGTACAGCGACAACCCGGATGAGAGCCTTTTGGAGGCTTTCGAAAAAGCTGTTTACGGCCAACACCCCTTGTCTCACCCCATTTTGGGCTATGAATCCAGCCTAACAGCCCTAAGCAGTGCTTCGGTTCGGCATCATTATCAATCTGTTTTTGGATCGAAGCCTGCTGTCTTTGTTTACCACGGACCCTTGGAGGCCGCGGAGATCCTGAAAGCCCTGGAAAACCGAATACCCAAGCGGGCCTACAAAACCCACAAATCGTCCCCAAGCCGAAAAGCTCCCAGCTCGCTGCGCGGTCAAAAGGAGCACGAAGAACTCAAGGATTTCAATCAAGCCTACGGTATCATGGGGGGTCGTGCCCCTTCGGTTCGGCACGAAATGCGTTGGGCATTGGCGCTGTTGATCAATTGGCTAGGGGGAGACCATATGAGCGCCCGCCTCAGCATGGAGCTCCGCGAAAAGTCAGCCCTGGTTTACGATATCGATGCCCATTACTCGCCTTATTCGGATTCCGGGATGTGGAGCATCCAGTTTTCTTGCGATGCAGGGCAAGCGCCCAAAGTCCGCACCAAAATCGATCGCATCCTGAGCAACCCACGCCTTCGCTGCCCGGGCCCAAAGGAATTCAAAATCGCCAAGGAACAGCTTATTGGCCGTCTCCTTTTGGCCGAAGAAAACAGACTCCAAAACCTAATCGGCTGGGGTCAGGCCTTCTTGGACGGCCACGGTTTGCTGACCCAACAGGAAATTGTGGACCGAATCCACCACATCCCCCTGACACAACTCCAAACCATTGCGGAGCAGCTCTTTGTTAAGCAAGGTTGGCGGAGCCTGATTTGGCGGAACGAAACGGCATAGCGCAATCGGCGAAGGCCTAAATTTTTTACTTATGAATTTTTTACCCCCCAACCTGGACGCCTATATCGAGGAGCACAGCCACGCGCCCTCTGCCCTTTTGGCCGATTTGGAACGCCAAACCCATCTGCGTTGCCTCATGCCCCAGATGTGTTCAGGCTATTTGCAAGGCCGGGTTCTGGCCATGATCAGTCGGATGCTGGCCCCGAAGCGCATTCTGGAAATTGGCACCTTTACCGGGTATTCGGCCCTTTGTTTGGCGGAAGGCTTAGCGGAAGGCGGAATCCTTCACAGCGTTGATAACAACCCCGAAGTCATGGACATGGCCCGGGAATTTGTGGATCGGTCGGTATACCGCGAGCGCATTCATCTTCATACGGGATCAGGCCTTGACCTCATCAAGCAAGTCAACGAAGACTGGGATCTGGTCTTTGTGGATGCGGACAAGGAAAATTACCCGGCCTATCTGGAGGCGTTGGTTGATGTGCTCAAGCCAGGGGCTTATATTCTGGCTGACAATGTGTTATGGAGCGGAAAGGTGGCAGAGCCCGGGCTATACAAAGATGCGGAAACCGAAGCACTGCGTGAGTACAATCGCAGGGCGGTGACCCATCCTCGGTTGGAAACGGTGATCCTCCCGGTAAGGGATGGGTTATCCTTGGCGAGGGTACGCTAATGAAGAATTGGGGGCCGCTTCTTAGAAGCGCCAGCCCACACGAATGGAAGGCAATGTCCCAAAATTGGAGCTCACATTGCGGCTGCTCGGCTCCACGATTTCGGTTCTGCTGCTGGTAAGGCTGGAGAAAGAGAGTTCGGTGGGGCGTTTGTTCAGAATGGTCATTCCCCAATTCATTTCCAATCCCAGGTAGAGGTTTTCGACCAAATAGAAATCGACTCCGGCAACTGCACCGAAATTGAAAGACAAGAAAGGAGCCGTGATATCGGCTTTGGTTTGGAACTCATAATAACCTTCCAGGCTGTCTACGTTGTAGTCTTTCCAGGTTTCTTTGTTACGGCCGGCATTCAGACCAACGACGGCTCCAAAATAGGGAGAGAGCCTTTTGGTACCGGATGGGTGGTATTCAAAACCGGTTTGAAGACCCCATTGGCGATCGCTTTTGGTGCGGGTTCCTTCGTTGCCGGTGAAATTGGGATTCTGATAAACGCGATCTACATTGTTGCTTGTAGCTGCCTCGATCGTACCGCGCAATGCCATGCGATCGTTCAAAAAGTAGCGGTAACGCACTTTGGGCAATACAATCGTGTTTCCTTCAGCGATGTTAAGACCGACCTCAATGGTGGATTTATGGGCACCATAGCTGGAAAAACTTCCGCTAGAGGCCGAGGAAAGCGGCTTTTGGGCCAAAAGAGGCTGGGCTAAACAAAGGGTCAAACATACCAAAAAGGCTGAAAAGGTCAATTTTTGGAGCATGGGAAGGAGTTTGAGGGGTTGGTAGAGTAAGTTTTGAACTTTAACGATTTCCAAAAGTAAGCGAGAGGAACGGGGATTGCGACCCCAAAAGGGCCAAAATATGAGAATGGCCTAATTTTTCAATTAATATTGAAGCATGAAATCCGCCACCGCCGCCTCCTTTTTTGGTTTTATGGACCTATCCACTTGGAAAGGGTTGACGCGTCGAGCATCCCTCGTCGTTATCGGGATCCTGGGGGTCTTTTTGGAAATGGTGGTGGCCCAGGGGATTGTTTGGCCGCTAGGGGTCCGGGGTTTCAGCCTCTACGACGATCAGGTGATCGCCCGGTTCGAGGCCCTGCTCCCGGCGGATAGCCTTGCCCGCATGCTGAACAATCCCAACGAGGACCGGGAATACCGATGCACGGTGGTCTATACCCGCAATGGTTTGACGGATACATTGCGGGACTGTGGTTTGAGCATACGGGGGAATACATCCCGTTCGGCGGCCAAAAAGCAGTTTCGAATTTCTTTCAACACCTACCGCAATGGTCAAAATGTGGAGGGAATCAGCGACCTCAACCTCTACGGGATGCACAACGATCCATCCATTAGCCGGGCTAAATTCTATTATGAATTATCCGAACGGGTGGGGGCCCATTCGGCTCGTGCGGCTCATGTGAATCTCTATTTGAACGGGCAATACCGGGGCGTTTATCTCAACGTCGAACACCTGAACGAGGACTTTATGCAAATGCGCTTTGCCCAGGACTACGGAAACCTCTTCAAGTGTTTGTGGCCAGCGGATTTGACCTACCGTTCCAACAACCCCAACGACTACAAATTCACTTCCGGGGGGCGACGTGCTTACGATTTAATGACCAACACAAGCGCCGACGATTATACGCGTTTTGCCTTGATGGTTAGGACTTTGACACAGACTTCCTCTTCTCAAATCTACTGTCATTTGGACAGTGTTTTGGATGTAGAATCTACCTTGTTGACTTTGGCAACGGATCTCAGTTCAGGACATTGGGATTCGTATTATAACAAAAATAATTTTTATCTCTACGAACATCCGATTGATCGAAGATTTCGCTTTTTGCCATACGATACCGATAATACATTCGGCATTCAATGGGGCGGGCCCAATTACCGCACCTTGTCGCCCTACAGTTTCACGCCCGGGGAGTCCAGGCCTTTGTACGATAAGTTAATGGCCAATTCCGAGACCCGGGATATTTATACCTTTTACCTGCGACGGTTGGCCAACCGCCAGGTCCAGGCCCCCTATTTGGCTTTTGTGGACAGTATCCGGGATCGCTTAGCGCCTTTTGCTTTGTTGGATTCGTTCAGGACCCTGGATTACGGGTTTACGTACGCGGAATTTTTGCAGTCGTTTTCCGGCAATCTAAACCGGGCCCATGTGACCGGTAGCATAACACCTTTTTTGATTGCGCGTTCGGCGTCTACCCTGGGGGCTTTAACGGGTCCGAGCAACCTGGCGCCCATCGTTCATCGACCCTTGGTGCTGAATCCATACCCCGGACGTCGGGCCACCATCCGGGTACGTATTGAGGATGAGCTAAGCAGCGGGGTAACAGCCGTGGCGCTGGCGACTCAGGACGGGGTGACCCTTCAAATCCCGCTATGGGACGATGGACTGCACGGGGATGGTGCTTCGGGCGATGGAGTCTACGGGGCCTATTGGAATCTGAACTCAGCGGTTCAGCAGTGCAGTGTGCAGGTGAGGGCATTGGATGTGGCTCAAAATCAACGCATTCGGCCTTGCAATCCCATGCGGGTTGCTCTCCGGAATCAGGGCCCGTTGGTGCTGAACGAAATCATGGCGCTGAATCGCACCGGAATCACCGACCAAGCCAACCAAACCAGCGATTGGATTGAGCTTCATAACACAGGATTGCAGCCCTACAGCCTGAACGGGGTTTTCCTGACCGATAACATGGCCGAACCGGGGCGTTGGCGTTTACCGAACCTGACGATTCCTGCCGGTGGTTTTGTCTTGGTATGGGCCTCCGGGGATACAACGCGGGGCAACCTGCATGCCAATTTTACCCTCTCGGGTTACGGGGAATGTGTGGGCCTTCATCGCTTGCAGGGCAGTCAATACGTGATGATGGATACCCTGTGTTATGGAACTCAACAGGACGATGTAGCGTGGGGCCGGGCTGGCGATGGCGCCTTGGATTGGGTGCCTTTTCTGGTCCCCAGTCCGGAGCGCAGCAACGGTGCTCCCTCCGGGACAGCGCCCATCGCCGACGCCCCCAGGGGCGGGGGGC
>Ga0208465_1000176_pt1 | contig 20806 bp, 20 predicted proteins | sample LakMenEpi31Aug10_FD_150749 | JGI IMG/M metagenome (GOLD analysis project Ga0208465, IMG submission 150749) | Freshwater microbial communities from Lake Mendota, WI - 31AUG2010 deep hole epilimnion (SPAdes) | ecosystem: Environmental > Aquatic > Freshwater > Lake > Epilimnion/Euphotic zone ...
GCTGTTGAGGCACGGACATCGGAGCGTTGCACGAGGCGATTGCTCAGGGTCTCTCTCTGATCACCTTGCAGGATGTGCGTCACTGGTTCACTCATGCCTACTACTGTGCTTAAGCAACCTGCACACCGCTATACATCAGCATGACTGACTGGGAAGGTCCCGGGCTATGCAAAATTCGCGACTGGCAACCGCTAGTTCTGCCTCTAACCAGCTCCCAGAGCGATCCATCCAGATTCAGACGACTGGCCGATCTAACCATAAGAAAAATTAAATAGTAGATTGACAAATATCTATTTAGTGGAGCTATTGATTTATTTTAATAAATACCGCTAATCACTGTACAATCAGAACGAATTCTTTTTTCTAAACAGTGGATTATTCAGTTCGGGTCAGCCGTCAGTGGCTGCTCACCTCTCGTTTTAAATCTGTTGTTGAGGTTTTGAATGATTTGGCAATGGTAGTTACCTGCTGATTACCGACGGCTTAACTTACCTACTTTTTATCGTCATGTCGATTACCAATCGCATTCGCTTTAATAACCTGCAGGGTGACCTATTTGGTGGTCTCACTGCCGCCATTGTTTCCTTGCCCCTGGCCCTGGCCTTCGGGGTCGCCTCTGGGGTTGGTCCCCTGGGTGGTCTATACGGAGCGGTCTGTGTGGGTTTTTTCGCCGCTCTATTTGGCGGCACTCCAACCTTGATTTCTGAGCCCACGGGGCCAATGACCGTGGTCATGACTGGCATTGTCGCCGGGCTAACCGCTAGTAACCCAGACAATGGTCTGGCCATGGCCTTCACCGTGGTGATGCTGGCGGGCATCTTTCAGATTATCTTTGGTAGCCTGAAGCTGGGCCGCTACATCACCCTCATGCCCTACAGCGTAATCTCCGGTTTTATGTCAGGGATTGGGGTGATTTTGATTATTTTGCAGATCGCCCCCTTCCTGGGGCAGCCCACCCCGAAGGGGGGGGTGCTGGGAACCGTTCAGGCCATCCCGGGGTTAATTGCGAATCTTAACCCCCCAGAGTTGATCCTAGGGACCCTCACCCTGGCAATTATTTTCTTCATGCCTAAGGCCTGGAAAAAGGTGGTACCACCCCAGCTGGTAGCCCTAATTATTGGCACAGTGGTCTCCCTTACCCTGTTTCAGGACATTGACATTCGCCGCATTGGGGAGATCCCCGTTGGCCTGCCTCCCCTGCAACTACCGACCTTTACCCCCGGTCAGGTGACTCGCATGCTGGTGGATGGGGTGATGCTGGGGATGCTGGGCTGTATTGATACCCTGCTGACAGCGGTGGTGGCCGATAGCCTCACCCGAACGGAGCATAACTCCAACAAGGAACTCATCGGCCAGGGGATTGGCAATATTGTTTCGGGGCTGTGCGGCGGCTTGCCTGGGGCTGGCGCCACCATGGGCACGGTGGTGAATATTCAAACTGGAGCCCGGTCGGCCCTATCGGGGTTGACCCGTGCCCTCATCCTATTGGTGGTCGTCCTGGGTGCAGCTCGCTTAACCGAGCCTATTCCCATGGCGGTACTGGCGGGTATTGCCCTGAAGGTGGGTATCGATATTCTGGACTGGAGTTTTTTGAAGCGATCGCACCAGGTCTCGACGAAGGGCTCCCTGATTATGTATGGGGTGCTCTTCCTCACCGTATTTGTAGATTTAATTGTCGCGGTTGGGGTGGGCGTGTTTATCGCCAATATTCTGACCATTGAGCGACTCAGCGAGATGCAATCGTCGGAGGTGAAGCTGGTGGCGGACACCGATGATGATGTCATTCTTACCGATGAACAGAAACAGATTCTCGATCAGGCCCACGGTCGAGTGCTGTTGTTCTGCCTGAGTGGACCGATGATCTTTGGGGTCTCTAAGGCGATCGCCCGCGAGCACAATGCCATGCAGGAGGCGGATGCCCTGGTGGTGGATCTGAGCAAAGTTCCCTCCATGGGGGTGACCGCCTCCCTAGCGATCGAAAACGTGATTCGGGATGCCCACGACAAAGGTTTGTTAGTTTACGTAGTGGGGGCCAGCGAGAAGGTGCAAAAGCGCTTACAAAAGTTGGGGCTCTTTGATCTGATCCACCCCGATCATGTAGTGGGTGATCGTACCCTGGCTCTGCGGCAGGCAGTTGAGCAGGTTAACCAGAAAGGTCAACTCACCTCGAATCTTCAAACCCCTTGAGTCAAATGATCCCGGAAGGGGCAAGGTGACTCTGGTCTTGCCCCTCGCCGCACCTATCGAGCTATACCGAGTAGCTAATTCTGATCAGGCCGGTATTTTGTCCATTGACGGATTGAACTTTCTTTTTACTGTGCTCCAATTTTTCTACCAATGACTTTCTACCAATGACGATGATGTTCTACAACTTACTTGAGTTTTTTAGCGGCAGCCCGTTCCCACCCCTCCCCTACTTGGCGACGGTGGAAGCGGAGGATGCCCCCGTGGTTTTATCGGGGGTGCTGTTGACCCTGGTGGTGATTTACCTGGCCAGCAAGCTGGGGGCTGAAGCCGCCAGACGGTTAGACTTTCCACCGGTGCTCGGGGAACTGGTGGCGGGGGTGATCGTCGGGGTTTCCGCCCTACACCTGGTGATCTTTCCCGAAGGTGACCTGGCGGCTACCGACTCTGTTGTTATGGCGGTGCTGCAGCGGTTGAATGATCTCAGCCCCGACGCCTTAACCCGCATTTTTAACTCAGAGAGTGAGGTGATCTCCGTCCTGGCGGAAATTGGGGTGATTATCCTGTTGTTTGAGATTGGTCTGGAGTCAGACCTGCGCCAGCTCAAGGAGGTGGGTATTCAAGCTACGGTAGTGGCCTGCGTGGGAGTGGCGGTGCCCTTTGCCGCTGGTACCGCTGGGTTGATGGCCATTTTCCACGTAGCTGCCATTCCAGCCATTTTTGCCGGGGCTGCCCTCACCGCCACCAGTATTGGCATCACCTCTAAGGTGCTGGCGGAGCTGGGTCAACTTAAATCCAAGGAAGGGCAAATCATTGTCGGTGCCGCTGTGATTGACGATGTCCTGGGGATTATTGTGCTAGCGGTGGTGGCCAGTCTGGCCAAAACCGGTGAGATTGACGTTCTCAACGTGATTTATCTGATTATTAGCTCCACCGCCTTTCTGGTGGGGGCGATCCTGCTGGGGGGGGTTTTCAATAAAACCTTCGTGTCCCTGGTGGATCAGCTCAAGACCCGCGGTAATGTGGTAATTCCCGCCTTTACCTTCGCCTTTTTCATGGCCTTTCTGGGCAACGCCATTCACCTGGAGGCGATTTTAGGAGCCTTTGCCGCCGGCCTGGTCCTGGATGAAACCGATGCCCGCAGCGAGCTGGATGAGTTGATTAAACCCATCGCTGACCTGCTGGTACCGATTTTCTTTGTGACGGTGGGGGCTCGCGCCGATCTCCGGGTGCTGAATCCGGCTATACCCGAAAACCGGGCCGGCCTGCTGATCGCGGTGTTTTTAATTTTAGTGGCGATTATTGGCAAGGTGGTGACGGGCTGGGCGGTGTTTGGTCAGCCCGGTATCAATCGGTGGGCGATTGGGGTGGGTATGGTGCCCCGGGGGGAGGTGGGTCTGGTGTTTGCCGGTATCGGCTCAGCCAGTGGAGTGATCGATAAACCCCTGGAGGTTTCCATTATTATCATGGTGATTTTGACCACCTTCCTGGCCCCTCCCTTTTTGCGGGTAGCCTTTGGCTCCTCGGAGGAAACCCCTGCGGTCATCGAACCGACCAGCGAGTAGGACGGCCGGGTATCCACTTAAGCCGGGACGTGCTCATAGGTCAGGAATTCAGGAGCCAGCTATCACTTCCTAACGGGTTTAGGCGACCCTGGTACCTTTGCCCACTGCTCCTGGCTCCTGGGGGCCCATCCCTCAACCCCCGCTTGATCGGTCGTCTAATTTACACCCCGTAGTCCTAGACCGTTCTAGGTGGCCTAAATCTGGTAGGTTGAAGGCATTCTTCAGGGAGTAGTCAGGATGGACCTACTTTGCCTCAGCAATGGCCATGGGGAGGATGCGATCGCCGTACGGGTCCTACGGGCCCTGCAGCAGTTATCCAACCCCCCCAACCTGGCTGCCCTACCCCTGGTAGGCGAGGGGGTGGCCTACTACAAAGCCGGCATTAAGGTTTTGGGGCCCACCCAAGCCATGCCCTCCGGTGGCTTTATCTATATGGATCAGCGCCAGATGTGGGGTGACCTGAAGGCGGGTTTGCTGGGGTTGACCCTGGGCCAGTGGCAAACCCTTAAGGCCTGGGCCCAAAACGGGGGCAAGGTTTTTGCTGTGGGTGATATTTTTCCCCTGGCCATGGCCTGGGCCAGCGGCGCTGACTACGCCTTTTTAGGAACGGCTAAATCAGAATACTACCTGCGGGATGAAACCCACCGCCTACCCGGGCGCCCCTCCTCAGAGGGCTGGGGCGGATCCATTTATCTACCCTGGGAACGTTGGTTAATGGGCCGCCGCCGTTGTCGCTACGCCTTTGTGCGAGACCAACTCACCGCCGACTACCTGAAACGCTGTGGTGTGGTTGCTGACTACGTGGGTAACCCGATGATGGATGGCCTGGAGGTGAACGCCACCACCCTCCGCCGTCTCACCGCTAGCCTTCCCCCCGCCGAGCCGGTGATTACCCTGGTGCTGATTCCGGGTTCTCGGGCTCCGGAGGCCTTCGAAAACTGGCAGCGGATTCTGATTGCCCTGGAGAGCGTGGCCCAAACCTTTGCGGACCGACAACTACACCTGCTGGGGGCGATCGCCCCGGGGCTCAACCTAGCGGTGCTCAGCGATATCCTCCAGGAGCGCCAGTGGCAGCCCCAGCCTGGGGCCTACCCTAGTTTTAGTCGGGGGAGGGCCCAACTGCTCTTGACCCAGGATGCCTTTGCCGAATGCTTACACCTGGCGGATGCGGCCCTAGCCACCGCTGGTACCGCCACTGAACAGGCGGTGGGCCTGGGTAAACCCATTTTCACCCTACCAGGGGAGGGGCCTCAATTTACCTATGCTTTTGCCGAAGCGCAGCTCCGCCTGCTGGGGCCCTCAATTGAGATGATCAGCGACCCGACCCAGACCGGAGCAGCCCTGGCCCAATGTCTAGGGGATAGCGATCGCCTGCAGGCTATCCATGTCAATGGCGAACGACGTATGGGGCCACCGGGGGCAGCCCGAGAAATTGGCCTCCGGATTAGTCAACTTTAGGGAGTCAGGTTACGGCGGGGGTCACCGTAGCGAAAATCCCCCTCCTGCATCCGCACCTTAGGGGCAAGGTCAGCGGTTACCCGGGCTGTCCCCCAGTGGTCCTGGATAGCCAGCACCAGATTATCCTGCTCGGTGCGCAGGTCGGTAATGTTCCAACCCCGGTTAATGATGCTAAACCACACCAACCCCTGGGTAGCCGTCGGCACCACCCCGGCCAGGGCACTGACCTCCGCCAGACTGCCGGTTTTGACCGCAGCGGTGGCGGGCAGGCGGCGGTCTACCAGGGTGCCAATATCCTGACCTGCTACCGGCAGCACATCGCTAATACTATAACCCTGCTGACCCAGCTGGTGCTGTAGGGTCGCCATCAGGGCTACCACCGTACGGGCAGACATTTTATTCTCCATACCCAGGCCAGAACCATTCACCAGGGAAAGTTCCCCGGAGGGCAGGGCAGCCAGGGTGGTGGCTTTGGCCACCACGGCGGCGGTTCCCCCCACCAAATCCGCCACCATCTGGGCCATGATATTATTACTATAAATATTCATGGCCTTGAGAACCCCCACCAGGGGTAGGGATTGGTGACGCACCAACCATTTGGGAGTCGAGTTGGGCGCTAGGCTGGTGATGGGGCGAACTGAGCCAGTAATCACCAAATTAGGTTTGCCCGTACCGGGGTCAAGCTGGCCATAGGCTTGCCAGGCAGCTCGGGGCCAGGTTGTGGAGTCCATGACCTGCTTCAAGGCCGTCAGGGAATCCTGAGGGTCCTCCTCAAAGTTCATCGTAAAGGGGCCTAGCACCAGCAGGTCCCCTGTCACCCGTTGAATCCCTAAGGATTGCAAGTAGTTAGCCAGGACAATGCCTTCTTCCCAAACAAACAGGGGGTCACCGCTCCCCTTTACCACTAAGTCTCCATAAACCACCCCATTTTCCAGGGGACCGGTGGCCCCCACCAGGGTCTCAAACCGGTGATCCAGGGGCCAGGTACCCAGGGCGGCCAGGGTGGTGGCCAGTTTAGTCAGGGAAGCGGCCGGCAACGGAATGGTGCCGCCATGCTCAGCTGCCACGGATCCCTGGACCGTAATCCAGATGCCCTGGTCCTCAACGGTCAGGCCTTTTTTCTCCAGCTTTGTCAGATAATTCGCTAATAAATATTCCACCTGGATATCCCTGGCTAATCCAGGTAGCCAGGGCGATCGCCACTCTGGCTTCAAGGCCAGGGAATCTAAACCCGCTGGGTGAAAAGGATGGGGGCTAGGTTCTCCCAGTAGGAAGGCAAATAGCCCAAGGGGTAGGACCAAGACATTAAGAATAGGTAACCACATTGGCCCTAACCCTGGCCCTTAATAGATCTCTAATAGGCATCCTGAAGTTCATAGAAATCAGGGGAAACATAATCCTTTCGAAGGGGCCAACCCACCCAATCTTCTGGCATTAATAGCCGCTTCAAGTTGGGATGACCGTCGTAGATAATGCCATACATGTCATAGCTTTCCCGCTCTTGCCAATCCGCCGCTTTCCAAATCCAATAGACTGAGGGCACCCGAGGGTTTTCCCGGGGCAGAAAAACCTTGACTCTCACTTCCTCGGGGCGATCGGTATGATCACCAACCTTGATCAGGTGATAGAAGCTCACCAGGGACTTCCCTGGCCCCTCATCGTAGGCCCCTTGACACTGCAGGTAATTAAACCCATAGGCCAATAAAGCCGTAGAAATGGGAATCAGGAACTGAGCATCGACCTTGATCACCTCAATCCCCAAATGATCGGCAGGGGCAATTTCGTGGGCGAAACCGTTATCGGTTAGCCAGCTAGAAATTCGGCCGGACTCAACCAAAGGAGCGGGACCTTCGCCACTATCGGTGCTGGATAGGGGGAGCTTAGACTCATCTGCTGCCATCTAATTCATCTCCCGTTCAGTGGTTTGACCCATGGCCTCAGGCAAGGGTATTCCCATACCCTCCATAAGCTCCTTAGGAGGAGTGCTATGGCCACCCGTTTGCAAATACTGACCAGTTAAAATAGGCGGTACTGGTTTGAGGGCATGGCTGCGCTCATAGAAACGATGGCTCTGCATGGTGTAGGCCCGGTCCTGCATCGACTCAGTCGCCACCTTCTTACGCAATTTGATGATGGCGTCGATAATGGCCTCGGGTCGGGGGGGACAACCGGGAATATAAACATCGACTGGAATCAGCTTATCTACCCCGCGCACAGCGGAGGGAGAATCACTGCTAAACATACCGCCGGTGATGGTACAGGCGCCCATGGCGATCACGTATTTGGGATCGGGCATCTGTTCGTAAAGCCGCACTAGGGCAGGGGCCATCTTCATGGTGACCGTACCAGCAGTAATCAGCAGGTCAGCTTGACGGGGACTGGCCCGGGGTAAGAGCCCGAAACGATCAAAGTCAAAGCGAGAACCGATCAGGGCGGCGAATTCGATAAAGCAACAAGCGGTTCCGTAGAGTAGGGGAAATAAACTGGACAACCGACACCAGTTATAGAGGTCATCCACGGTGGTGAGAATCACATTCTCCGAGAGATCGTGGGTGACGGTGGGGGCAGCCGCTGGGTTGACCAGGGTTTCGTTGGACTCTAAAAATGCACTAATGCGATCGGTGGAGGTAGGATTCATGACCATTCCAGGGCTCCCTTGCGCCAGGCGTAGACAAGACCGATGACGAGAATACCGATAAAGAGCAAAGCTTCAATGAAAGCTAATAGACCCAACTGATTAAAGGCTACGGCCCAGGGGTAAAGAAACACAGTTTCTACGTCAAAGATAACAAACACCAGGGCAAACATATAATAGCGGATATTAAACTGGATCCATGCACCACCAATGGGCTCCATGCCAGATTCGTAGGTGGTGCGACGGGCTGGCCCTCGCCCGACGGGGCGGAGTAACCAGGAGGCTCCCAGGGCCGCCACCGGCACTAGGCAAGCAATCATCAAAAATACTAAAAAATACTCGTAGCCAGACAGAACAAACACTAGCCCACCACCCAAGCGAAGGAGAAAGGTTATGTCGAGGCAACATCACCCCATGCCAATGCCAGCATAGGTCATGCACTGAGCCGCAGCTTTCATTCTAGGCTAGATCTAGCTGAAAGTCAGGTTCCACCTATTCAGGAAATCATCCCTATCCATTGATAATCCCTGGGAGAAGGGGGAGGGGAAGGGCTGGTACTCTATGAAATCCCTTTACTTTAATTAAAGTGACGGGTTGGGGCAACTGGGAGGGAGGGGGTGGATGATCTCTCAATTAAGTCTTGGTTAGGTCTTGGTTAGGTCTTGGTAGCCTGCTAGCCCTCGGGCACGGTTATTTGATCCGAGCCCCTGAATCAAGCCACCTAACTATGTCATAATTGTTAACAACAAACTTTTCCAATGGTGACTTCCTGGCTTCAGCCTCTAACTTGAGTCCTGCTGTTCCTGGGGTTTTTTGCCTGCTTATTCTTTACCTCTTTACTTCTAAGTTATCTAAGGCCATGGGTGCTGACTCTGACACTAAAGCCAATCTGTCCGATTCTCCAGAATCTCAGAGTGATTCACCGGCTCCTCTCCTCACCCCAGAGGAGATGGACTGCTACGAATGTCTAGCCTGTGGTTACTCCTACGAGCCGAGTAAGGGCGATAACCTAGGCAAAGTAGCCGCGGGTACTGCCTTTGAAGCCCTACCGGTAGCTTGGCGTTGTCCGGTGTGTGGGGCTCCTAAGAAGCGGTTTACTAACATTGGTCCAGTGGGTAGTCCCTCTGGATTTAAGGCTAATCTCAACTATGGCTTAGGCGTTAATCGGTTGACACCGGGACAAAAAAACATTCTGATCTTTGGGGCCCTGGCCCTAGGTTTTTTATTTTTCCTGAGTCTCTACGGTTTACGCTAAGACCGCATGTTCCGATCATGGCTATGATCGCGCTACTGAGCAAGGCCCCTAGGCTTTCCCCTATTTCTCCCATCCTCTGAATGATCAAATTACCTATGGAAGCAGTCTTGAATTGGTTAAAACGAGGATTACTCCTATCCCTCATCCTGGTGCTAACCACCGCTTGCTCTAATTATTTTTTGGCAGATGCACCCGCGAATCCCTGGCAAAGCATGCAACTGCCAACGGAGGCTACCCTCTCAGACATTGCCTTTACCAGTGATCATAACCACGGCTGGGTAGTTGGTAATCGCAATACCCTGCTCGAGACTGAAAACGGCGGTGATACCTGGACAGTTCGGGAGTTGAACCTGGGAGATCAACCCTATAGTTTTACCTCCATCGACTTCGCCGGGAATGAGGGCTGGGTGACCGGGATACCGTCGATTTTGTTGCACACCGTCGACGGCGGTAAGATTTGGCAAAAGGTACCCCTCAGTACGGAGTTGCCCGGCACCCCCTTCCTGGTCACCGCCCTAGGGCCTAAATCAGCGGAAATGGCTACTGATATTGGCGCCATTTACCGTACTGAGGATGGCGGCCGTACCTGGAAAGCTTTGGTGCAGGCTGCAGTGGGCGTGGTACGCAATATGACTCGCTCCAGTGATGGTCGTTACGTAGCGGTGTCTTCTCGGGGTAACTTTTACTCCACTTGGGCTCCTGGTCAGGATGAGTGGATTCCCCACAACCGTCAAAATTCTAGACGGTTGCAGAATATGGGGTTTGATTACGCCGGTAAGCTGTGGGCGATCGCCCGGGGCGGTCAGATCCGCTTTTCCAACTCCCGCGCTGCTGATGATTTTACTGAGGCTCTTAATCCTGAGTTTGGCACCAGTTGGGGCCTGCTGGACATGGCCTTTCGCACGGCTGACGAGGTCTGGGTTACGGGAGGGGGTGGCAATCTACTTTGTAGCTTTGATGGTGGACAGACGTGGTTTAAGGACAAGGCTATTAACGACGTTCCCTCCAACCTCTATCGAATTGTCTTTAATGGCCCAGATCAAGGCTTTATTCTAGGCCAGCGCGGCACCATCCTAAGGTATCAAGCCGCAGTTTGATGGAAGAAAGTTGTAAATCCGTTGGTGAATAGCTTGTTAGGGTTTACAGCGTTCTCTATGATTAGATCAGATTTGTAAGTTCATTGTGTCAGAGAGGAGAGATTGATATGGCAGGTACCACTGGTGAGCGCCCCTTCGGCGATATTGTGACCAGTATCCGCTATTGGATTATCCATAGCATTACCATTCCCATGCTGTTTATTGCTGGCTGGTTATTCGTCAGCACGGGCTTAGCCTACGATGCCTTTGGCACGCCTCGGCCAAATGACTACTATCCTGACAACCAGATGCAGTTGCCGATTGTCAGCGATCGCTTCGAGGCTAAGCAACAGATTGACTTATTTTCAGGCCAGTAATTTTTCTAACTTAGTTCTTGTTTGACCTAAAGCCATGCAAAGCAATTCTCCTAACGAGCAAATTACCTATCCCATTTTTACAGTCCGCTGGCTGGCCGTTCATACCCTGGGCGTGCCGAGCGTTTTCTTCCTAGGCGCGATCGCCGCCATGCAGTTTATTCAACGGTAACCTCCACGATGGAACGTACACCCAATCCTAACAAGCAACCTGTTGAGCTTAACCGGACTTCCCTTTATCTAGGTTTGTTACTGGTATTTGTGCTGGGCTTGCTGTTTTCCAGTTACTTCTTTAATTAAATCATGGTGATGGCTCAGTCGGTCTGGTACACCTCCGGAGCCCTGATTCGGTAGCCTTTTGTAGGCTACTCCCCTAGGCGGCTAAAATTAATTCGACTTTTTCAAATTTAGCGGTCTTGGAATGTACGAGATACATTTCGACTTTGATAAATTCTTCAGTGGAGCCAAAGCCGCTGTAGAAAACTGATCTAATTGTGTAATAAGGAGATTTAGCAATGCTTCAGAGTGGACGTATTCCCCTGTGGATAGTGGCAACAGTGGCTGGTACTGGCGTCCTTGTTGTTGTAGGACTATTTTTCTACGGAGCCTACGCTGGTGTAGGCTCCGCCATGTAGTTACATATTATTTTCCTTTAAAAGAGAAGGTCATGGTTTATGTCCGTGACCTTCTCTTTTGTTAGCCCTATTCTGTCACTTTTGGGAGAGGTACAGCGAGTTTCACCGGAATGAAATACATCGCCACCCCCTAATCCCCCTGAATAAGGGGGTTGGGAGGGGACTGAAGCCGAGGAAGTTTATATCTTACTGAAAGATCGTTTGAAAAGGGTTGTGCCAGGTATCGTTTACCGCCAGGAGGGCGGAAAGGTGTTCAGTTCTGAAGGATATGCCCCTACTTCATAGGTATAGTTTGAGACCCTCTACGGTTCTTTACGCCTGTCTTCGTAAAGTTGTGGCAAGGCTTTGATGAAGTAATTGTTTTATCTGTTGGAATTCTTCAAAAGAGATAAAACTTCATTTATAATTAAGTCAAAGAATTTATTCTGCTTTTCGTCCTCGTCAAGCTATGACTGAAGATTTTCACTGTTTTTGACCACATCAACTTAATTTTAATTCTTAATTAAATTGCTGACGAATGAGTTTCGATTAAGACGTTTATGTATTTTCATCAGTGAGGTTCCTGTTTATAGGTCTAGAGAAATTAAACGGATTTACAGATTAGTTCGGTGCATTGTTTTTTATCGGAAGACTTGACTAATAGAAAATATCTTTAAATAGCCATTGTCGTAGTAAGCCTCTGAAAGTTACCAGGAAATGAGATTTTGAGATCTTAGAATAGGCTATTTTGTCTGGAATACCTTCTTCTTTTTTACCAATCTTTCTGTTGAAGGCTAAAATCTGCTAGGTCTGTACCCTCTAAATAGTGTTTTTCTATCGGTATCTCTGGGAATTATAGATAGTGCCGATCCAAACTCTAGGAGTTTGAATTATACGATTCATCGATAATTTTAAGCTTCGACAAAGCATAGTGACTTAATCGATTCGGGATCACATTGTTCTTGATTAATTTTTGAAATATTACTGTTTAGAGGATGGCGGATGAAAAGTGCTGAAAATGGTATCAATCGAGTTTTCTCTATGCATTCTGAAAGCCTTCGTAATCTAAATGTCAGCAATGACTATAGCCAGGGTCAACTAGGTGGTAGACGTTTAATGAACTATGACAGGCTCTTTTTAGAATCAGCGCATTGTACTGACAGCCACGTTTTCTCGCTCGATAACTTTGACCAGTGGTTTCAAGAAGCGATTCAACGCCACCGCTTTCGTATTGATCAAATTCCTTTCTCAGAGTTACTGAAATGGAGTTTCACTAAGGCTGGCAGTCTAAGTCATGATAGTGGTCGTTTTTTTTCTATTCAAGGTATTTCTGTAGATACCACTTATGGGTCTGTACCCCACTGGTCCCAGCCCATTATTAATCAACCTGAGGTTGGCTTTCTGGGGTTCATCGTTAAACGAATCCGTGGTATCCCTCACTTCCTTATGCAAGCCAAAATGGAGCCTGGAAACATTAATATGATTCAACTGGCTCCTACTCTCCAGGCTACTCGTAGCAACTACATGCGTGTTCATGAGGGAAAAACTCCTCCTTTTCTTGAGTACTTTCGTGATCCATCCCGGCGGCGACGCGTGTTGGTAGATGTGCTGCAGTCTGAACAGGGAGGGCGTTTCCTCCGGAAGCGTAACCGTAATATGGTAGTTGAAATTAACCCTGAAGACTTGACGGAAGTTTCTCAGGACTATATATGGCTTTCTTTGGGGCAAATCCTGCGATTGCTGCGACGAGATAACACTATCAATATGGATGCCCGTACAGTTCTGGGGTGCATTTCTTTCCATCGTTTCGGGTTTGATCCAGGTGACCATTTGAATGAAGCGGCCTCCAGTCTTGCCCATCCTTTGCATACAATGGATGAAATCTTAACCTGGTTTACTGAACGTAAGTGTCAGTATGATCTGGAAGTGCAACCCATACCTCTGGATCAGGTTTCAGAATGGCAAAGGGATGATTATCGAATTTATCACCCCAGCGGTGATTTCTTCGAAGTAATCGCTATGCGAGTGGAAGCGGATAATCGAGAAGTTACAGCTTGGACCCAGCCTATTATCAAGCCCTGTAAGCATGGCATTATTGCTATGGTGGCTCGCGAAATCAATGGAGTTCTACACTTTCTAGTTCAAGCTAAGGTTGAGGCCGGAAATTTTGATGTAGTAGAAATGGCGCCCACAGTCCAATGTATGACTGGTGACTACCGTCGTCATCCTGACAACTGGCCCCCATTTCTTGACTACGTGCTTAATGCCCCTGCTGATTCTATTTACCTGGACACTCTTCAGTCCGAAGAAGGCGGACGTTTCTATCGAGAGGAAAACCGCAATATGATTGTTTGGGCTGATGATTCTTTCCCCATCGATGTTCCAGATAACTACATGTGGATTTCCTATACTCAGCTGAAGAATTTAATTCGGTTCAATAATATTGTTAATATTCAGGCTCGCTGCTTACTCTCTTGCATTCCCCCTGGTTTGGATGGTACTGGCCGGTTACAAAAGGTTTAACTATGGCTAGTCAGGCAGTTATTCCCCCGGTTAGGGTTGGGGTAATGGGATGTTCCTCCTTTGCTCAGCGTACGATGATTCCCGCGATAGCAGAATCAAGTGGGGTTGAGCTGGCGGCGATCGCAAGTCGCGACCTGTCGCGATCGCAAGCCCTTGCTGATCAATATGGTACTGTGGCTCTTGGTAGCTATGAAGCACTGCTAGATATACCAGATATCGATCTGGTATATATGCCACTACCGACTGCTCTGCACGAGCATTGGGTCGTGGCTGCCTTGCAGGCAGGTAAGCATTTGTTAGTTGAAAAATCCTTCGCCACTGACCTGCAATCTGCCCATCGTATGCTTGATTTAGCCCAACTTAAGAGACGCTTAGTCGTTGAGAACTTTCTCTTTCGTCGTCACTCCCAGTTAAGTTGGGTCAAGCAGCGTTTGACTTCAGGAACTATCGGCCAACTGAAGTTTTTCCGGGGTTGTTTTTCAATTCCAGCCTTGAATAAGGATAATTTTCGTTATCGGACTGATTTGGGAGGCGGAGCCCTATTGGATGCTGGAGTTTACCTGGTTAAGTCAGCTATCGAATTTCTTGGACCCGATCTTGAGCTGCTCTATGCCACTCTAGAATTTGATCGGGAGCGACAGATTGATCTACGTGGATCCGCCGCCTGGGCTAATCAAGAGGGAGTTATTGCCCAAACCGTTTGGGCCTTCGATACCCACTACCAGTGCACCTGGGACTTTCATGGCACCGATGGTCGTATTCTTTGTGAGCGAGCCTTAACCCCACCACCTGGTTTTCACCCACCGGTAAGACTTGAGCAGGGAACGGTTCGGGAAGACATACAATTACCTCCTGACAACCACTATGTTGCCCAGTGGAACTATCTAGCTGAGGCAATAAATTCTGATGAGAGCATTAACGCTGCCCTGGCAGAAACGTTGTTACAAGCCAAGCAATTGCAGCAGGTCATGGATTCCGCTAAACACTGTTTCTATGTTTAATTTCTAAGCTAAAATGCATCATTGTACGGTTGATCAACTACGTCGCGGTGAACTTTCGGGTATTCGGCGCCTCAATCTTTCTGCTGATCTTTCCGACTTTCCGGTAGAAATTTTTGATCTGGCTGATTCTCTAGAAGTTTTAGACTTATCCAATAATCGACTTAATGATTTACCGGATGATCTGCCCCGGTTACATAAGCTAAAAAGGCTGTTTCTCAGTAACAATAGCTTTGAAACAATTCCTCAGGTTCTTAGTCAATGTAGCCAACTTTCCATGATTGCCTTCAAAGGTAACCGTATTAAAGTTTTTCCAGAGAACGCTCTTCCACCCCAAACCCGCTGGCTGATTTTAACGGATAATTGCCTGGAAGATTTACCGGTCTCTCTAGGATCCTTGGATCACCTTCAAAAGTTATCTCTGGCTGGCAACCAGTTACGGAATGTACCTCAAGAACTTGTTAATTGTCGGCAACTAGAGTTTATTCGATTGGCTGCCAATCAATTGGAGGAACTACCAGACTGGCTGTTGTCCCTACCCCGTCTGACTTGGTTTTCCTATGCTGGTAATCCTTTTTATACTGACTGGGGTAAGCAAGTTAGCGATCAACCACAGCTCTCCACTATTGATTGGCATCAACTGATATTAGGTGATGTTCTTGGCCAGGGAGCTTCGGGAATAATTTCCAAAGGTATCTGGAAAACAGATGATGGCTGTCTTGACGTTGCCGTTAAAGTGTTTAGGGGAGAAATTACTAGCGATGGCTATCCCATGGATGAGATGCAAGCCTGCCTAGCAGTTGGGAATCATGGGAATCTGATCAGTCCCCTGGGCCAGGTGAGTAACCATCCTGACCAAAAAAATGGGCTGGTGTTTCCCCTGGCACCCGCTGACTACCGGAGTTTAGGCCATCCTCCCAGTTTAGATAGCTGTACTCGAGATACCTATCCATCTGATACTAATTTTTCTCTTGTTGGGGTGCTGAAAATCGCTATCGACGTGGCTGCTGCTGTCACCCATTTACACCAGCGCAACATCCTCCACGGCGATCTCTATGCACACAATATTCTGACCAATAGTCAAAATCAGGCTCTTCTAGGCGATTTTGGTGCAGCGTCATTCTATCCCAAAGCCCTGGCATCTAAGCTAGAGCCGACTGAAGTAAGAGCTTTTGGCTGTTTGTTAGAGGAACTCATCGACCACTGTCCGGAGTTGAATGCAGTATCTCTGGCTCCAGTGAAAATCCATCTTCACCAGCTCTGCCAGGATTGCATGGATACTGTTCCTGACCGGCGGCCTACCGCTGAGGCGGTGCTCAGATTCCTGCAATCCGTAGAAGTTTAAGTTCGTTACCTAGAGCCTACATTCAGTACCTGCCATCGGCCTAGCCTAGGCTTCAGGCTAAAATCTAAGTATTAAGGGTGAGCAAGAGCCCGGAGCTATCAGGGCTTCTGGGTTCTGTCTTTTGGCCTCTGATTCCTGAATTCTGCTTCCTAGTGCCGATCTCGGTCCCGTTGCAGGTCGTAGATCGCCTTTTCCCAGCACCACTGGGCGGGGCGATCGGGGTGATGGAGTTGCACCTGTCTGACCAATCGTTCCGCCACATCGCGGTTGCCTCCTACCAACCGCACTAGGGAGCGTTGGGTGTGGCCTCGCACCGACATTGCTCGCCCTGAAGTTGATGGGGGTGCCCGGCGGGGCCGTCGCTGGCCGGCGGAGCCACGGCTTAACCCTAACCACAGGAGAAACAGCAGCACCACTGCCAACAGTAGGGAAATCACCATAGAGGTTAGCCTGAACAGGGCAGAAGGATAGGAAAGAGCCCTTTATTAAACTATCTTCCTCCTGCCCCTATCAACCACTCCATTCTTCCTGAATCAGGGAAACCCAACCGGAGTAACACCCCTCAGCATGGACCCCTGGCTAGGGGTATACTAGGGAAAGATGAATTTTTGTAACAACCTTGGTCTTTACCCTGCCGGCCCTCGACCCTGATACCCCCGCCACTGGTTGGCATGCCCTGCAGCCCCTCTGGCAGGCCGGGCCGGTTGCCGTGCAGGAGGGCTTGCCCCACCACCAACTGGCTCCGGCCTGGCAGATCCTGCTGCTGGGGGATGGCTCCCCCACCCGGCACCTGCAACTGCTCACCCGCGAGCCGACGGAGGTGGATGTGATTGACATGGCACCGGTGGGGGACGATCAGGACGGCGCTCCAGAGATCCTGGCGGTGGTGCCCGGTCCTCGCCTGCGGCGACAGGTCTGGCTCCGTACCGCCTCGGGGCAGCGGCTGGCCTACGCCGTCTCCTGGTGGGAGGCTAGCCACGTGGATGAGTATCTGCAAAATAAATCCCTACCGATCTGGGCCAGCCTGGCCCGGCTTCGCACCGAGCTCTACCGGGATATTCAAGGATTGCACTTCGGCCACTGCCCCGCCCTAGAGGCGGCCTTTGGCCAGGTCGGGCCCTTTTGGGGTCGCCACTACCTGTTCTGGCATCGGGGTAAACCCCTAACCCTGATCTATGAGGTCTTCTCCCCCTGCCTGAGCCGGTATCTGGGAAAGCCCTATTCGGTCGAGAACCCTTTACACTAGATGGGAACCTGGCCACAATCTGGTCCGGAGTCCATTGCTGTCCGCCCTGCCTGAGTTATTCCATGTATACGATTGAGCTCACCCTAAAGCACACCGCCATGCCCCTCTCGGTGCAAAAGAAAGACCAGGAGGAGGCCGATCGCCTCTACGCCTCCATCGTCGATGCCCTGACCCAGCATACCCCGGCCCTCCTCACCCTCAGCTGTGACCAACAGCCCCACAAGCAGCTGGCGGTGCTGAGCGGTGAGGTGGCGGCGGTGCAAATCTTTGAGAAAACCAGCACCGCCACTGCTTCGGGGCGGCCACCGGGTTTCTTTGCCGTCAGCGGCGACTCCTAGGGGCAACCCTGAGGATGAGCCTCCTGCCCCCGGCCGCCGTGCCCCCCCAGATCGCCATTTATGCTGACAACCTGGAGTTCGCCTGGCCCTCCGGGACTCCGGTACTGCAGGGCTGCTCCCTGCAGATTCAACGGGGCGAATTTTGTATGCTGCTGGGTAACAATGGCAGTGGCAAATCCACCCTGCTGCGCCTCCTGGCGGGCTTGCTTTCACCCCAGGGGGGCGACTGGTGGGTGGAGCCGCCGGTGGGGTTTGTCTTCCAAAACCCCGATCACCAGCTGGTAATGCCCACGGTGGGGGCGGATGTGGCCTTTGGCCTGGTGGCGGAGCAGCTCCCCCTGGCGGCCATCCAGGGGCGGGTGAATGAGGCCCTGGCGGCCATTAACCTGCTGGATTTGAAGCGACGCCCCATCTATGCCCTGAGTGGGGGGCAAAAACAACGGGTGGCGATCGCTGGCGCCCTAGCTCGCCACTGCCCTGTGCTCCTGCTGGACGAACCCACCGCCCTGCTGGACCCGGACAGCCAGATCGATCTGGTCAGACAGGTACAACGCCTGGTCAAGGACCGGGGCCTCACCGCCCTATGGGTAACCCACCGCCTGGTGGAGCTGGATTACTGTGATCGGGCCTTTCTACTGGAGGCGGGCCGGGTGGCAGACCAGGGGGACCCGCAACGGTTAAAGCAACGGCTGCAGGTTACCCCCTAGCCCCCGATAAAGTCACCCCGTCTCCCCTGCTCCCGGTGCCAACAAGTGATTTTCCCTGGAACGCCAGGCTGGCGTGGTCCCTTACACCCGGGCCAGGAGCTGATCCACCTGCTTGGCGGTTTCAAAGAAATAGGCGGCGTTTTCCTCCGGGGTGCCGGGCAAAATCCCATGGCCGAGGTTGAGGATGTGGCCCCGGTTGCCAGCTTTTTTAATGGTGTCAAGGATGCGATCGCGGATCAGGGCCTGGGAGCCAAACAGGATCGCCGGATCGATATTACCCTGCACCGCCAGTTTAGGCCCCAGCCGCCGCCGGGCCTCCGCCATATCCACCGTCCAGTCGACGCTAACGATATCCACCCCCGATTCCCCCATCAGGTCAAAAATACCGGCGCTGCCACTGATGTAGAGAATCAGGGGGGTGTCGGGGTGGGTCTGCTTCACCTGCTGCACCACCCGCTGTTGGTAGGGGAGGGCAAAGGTGCGGTAATCCATGGGGCTGAGTTGCCCCGCCCAGGAGTCAAACAGCTGCACCACCTGGGCGCCGCAGTCAATCTGGTAGCGGACGTAGGTGGCAATGTTGTCCGCCAGCTTGGTCAGCAGGCTATGGAGCATGGCCGGCTCCGAGAAGGCCATACCCTTGATGTGGGTGTAGCTCTTGGAGGTCTTACCCTCCACGGCGTAGGCGGCCAGGGTCCAGGGGGAGCCGACAAACCCCAGGACGGTGGCCTGGTTGCCCACGGTCTGGCGTAGGCTTTGGAGGATGGTGCGGATATAGGGCAGGGCGGTTTCGGGGTCGAGGGGGTGGACCGCGTCGATCTGGGCCTGGCTACGAATCGGCGGATCAATGATCGGGCCCTGGCTCTCGATGATGTCAAAGGGAATCCCCATGCCCGGCAGGGGGGTAAGAATATCGGAAAACATAATTACGCCGTCGGGGCGAAAGGCGTGCCAGGGTTGGAGAGAAATCTCAATGGCCAGGTCGGCGTTCTCCGATCGCTCCCGAAAGGAGGGGTAGCGATCGCGCAGGTCCCGGTATACCTTCATGTAGCGACCGGCCTGCCGCATCATCCACACCGGCGGGCGCTCCAGGGCTTCATGGCGGGCTGCCCGCAGCAAATAGGGAACCTGAGGGGTGGCGGTCGTGGTGGCTACGGTCATTGAGGCATTACCCGAAAAATCTAAAACTGTGGTTATCGTAATGGTTAGCTTATCACTGTCCGATCCCCATAATTAGGGAAGCTCACTGGATTTCGGCCGGGGCGGCGGCGACCGCAGGGGAACACTTCGCCCTAAAATAAGAAGCTGTCACCGGTTTGGCCCAAGGTAGGTTTCCCCATGGAGATTGTGAACTTTTTTGAAACCCTGGCGGGCAAGTGGTTTTCCCAACGCACCACCCACTACCTGGGGGACCAGCGTTCCCAGGCCGGTCAGTCTAACCTGCTGATCGAGTTTCTTGAGGCGGCGGATGCCCGCCTGATCAGCCTCTGGGAACCCCTGGGTCACGGGGCTGACCAAATTCTTTGCGGCTTACAGATTGACCAGGATAGTCGGCCGGCGGAGACCGGGCCCCAGGTGCAAAGCCGTAGTCTCATGGTGGTGCTGGCGCCCAGGGGCGACGGTCCCGGGCTGGTGCTGCAACGCCACGGCGATCAGGCGGTGACCACTGGCCACTACCACCTGGACCTGGCGGAGGAGATCCTCACCCTCACCACCGCCACCGCGGCTGGCACCCTGGAGGAACGGCTGTGGTTTGCCAACCCTAACCTGCGCATGCGCACCAGTGTGGTCACCGTTGACCAGGGGGTGACCCTGGCCAGTTTCTGCTCTGAGATTCGCCTGGGTCAGGTGCGTTAGCAGGGTACTGGCCCCGGCGATAAGAATTGCTACGATTCCAGGTCGGGGCCGGTTTTCCACCGGGCGCCGCCGCCGCCAGGCGATAGCATGGAGGTAGGGCCAGATCCCTGGGCCTGGCCGACCTCAATACCTTGGGAGGGGGAGATTATGAGTCCCATGCAAGGCGAAATTATTGCCCTGTGGATGGTCTTCCTATTTGGTATGGTCTTCCATACCCAACTGGCGATGATGCCCCTGCTCTACGGTGCCGACATCGCCATTCCCCATTACCACGGCAAGACCCCCATCTCCCACCTGTGGATGATGCTGGGGTTCTTTGCCCTACCGATGGGGGCGATCGCCGCCACCGCCCTATACAGCTCGCCAGGGTACCGTTTAGCCCATTTTGGCCTCACCCTGGTGTACTCGGTGTTAAACCTGCTCCACGTCACTATGGACCTGAAGGTACAGCCGATTGAGTGGTACCAAATTGCCCTAATGCTGCTGGTGCTTGCCAACGGCCTGGTGCTCAACTGGGTGGCCTACCGGTGGATTTAGGGCAACTTAAACGACTCAACCGCCGCTGGCGGTGGTGGCTGTGGGTGGTGATGACGGCGGCCGTCATCCTGGGACTTGCCGCCTGCCAGCCCCCCCC
>Ga0208465_1000179_pt1 | contig 20717 bp, 27 predicted proteins | sample LakMenEpi31Aug10_FD_150749 | JGI IMG/M metagenome (GOLD analysis project Ga0208465, IMG submission 150749) | Freshwater microbial communities from Lake Mendota, WI - 31AUG2010 deep hole epilimnion (SPAdes) | ecosystem: Environmental > Aquatic > Freshwater > Lake > Epilimnion/Euphotic zone ...
TATTTTTCAAGCTGTTTTTTCAGTTCGGCAAATCGGGCATTTTCAATGGCAATTTCTTTTTCTTCGCCGTCCTTCATTGCCTGGATACGGAGGGCGTTCTTTTCCTTTTCTTGAGCCTCTAATTCTATTTTACGCTTCTCTGCCTCTTTTCGCCTTTGTTCGGCCCTTTCTTTTTCTTGTTTCTTTTCTGCATCCTTCCTTTTTTGCTCGGCCTCCTTTTCTACTCTTTCTTTTTCTTCCGCGTCTTTTTTGGCTTGTTCGGCATTTGGTAAGTCAAAAAAAGCCCCTTGCTTTTCCTCATCTTGAAAGACGTTAAAAAACTTCGCAACCTGCCCAAGTATGGGGGAAACTTTTAAAACGGTTTTTGCGCTGTTTTCCAGAAACTCGCTGAAACTGTTTGATTCTGCGAGTTTAGAAACGCTATCTAATATACCCGACAACCCATCAAGTATTTTATCCCAAGCGGGCTTTAACTTCGTGCCGACTTTTTCAAGTGCCGTTGACCATGACACACTAAACCTGTCGCCAGCCGTCACCCCTGCCTCAGCTTGACCGGCAAATTTGCCGCCTTCTTTTGTCATATTGAAGAGCGCCAGTTGTAGCTCTTCAAAACTGATTTTCCCCTCAGAGGCCAATTTCTTCACCTGGTCGTTAGAAACGCCCATTTGCGTTGCGAACTCCTGAATAATAGGAATTCCAGCATCAACTAACTGGTTAATATCTTCAGCATACAGCACGCCAGCCGCCCGCGCCTTGCCGTATATGGTCGTTAGTTCGTTAAAGTCTTTGCCCGTTGCCCTCGATACATCAGCAATCCGGCCCAATACCGGCACAATGTTGTCCGCCTCCATGCCAAACGCCAAAAGCGCTTTCCCGGCCTGGAAAACATCATCGCTTGGCAATACCTTTTCATTTGCAAAACCCTTTAATTCCTGAAGTATTTTGCTGGCGGAATCAGCACTACCTGTAAACGCTTCAAACTGCTTTTGAGCCTTTGCCGTTTGATTTGCAAGGTTTATCGCCTCCGCTCCAAACTTTAAAACCGCGTCAATAGCGGCAATGATAATAGTGGCCTTAGTGAACGCGCCGATGTAATTTTGCACAACCTCTTTTCCAACGTCCATCGCGCCGTTCACCTTTTGCAGGTTAACCCCGGCCGCTTTGCCCGTCTGCTCTAGCTTGTGCATCCCAGCCTCCAGCTTTGCAATATTGGAGGCATACACTTTTATTAAGTCCGGGTTCGTGGCATTCCTTAGTGCACCTCTCAAAGTGTCGGCTGACTTTTTCAGGCTGTCGTACTGCCTTTGCAGGTCATCCAGGGCATCAGCTACCCCTTGCGCCTCATCAGCACTAAAGGCATCATTAAAGGCCGCCCCCGCTTTCTTTGCGCCCGCCTGAAGGCCAGAAAGCCCGGTATTAAGTTGGGCAATGTCACGGAGCGCCCCGCTTACGTCTATGTCTATTCTTTCGTCAGCCATTTAGCACCTTATTTGTAAGCGTTCGCAAAAGCCGCCGTTTTTCTTCTTCAGACGGCGCAATGATTGAAACCTTTTCCTGCCCGGACATCCAGGCTATTTTTTCCTCGCTTTCTTTCGTTTGCCCACCAATTACAAGTGTGTAATCGCCGCCTTTCGCCTCTACCTTTTTCACACCAAACCCACGCCACATCTCTTGAGAAAAGGAAAAGTTTTTAAAGCCGGTCGGTCTATTGTTTGCCTCCCTGAACTCTTTGTAAGACATGCCCTCTTTGGCTTTCGCCTTAGCCTTCACCTTTGCCTCACCTTGCGCGTTTAGGCTTCTACCCATATACCAGAACGCCGGGACTTCTTTTGTTGAATACGGGCTAAATTTGCCGCCTTCGCCGCGTTCGCCTCTGTTTATAACACGGTCGGCAATGTCAGCACACAAATCAGCCCCGGCCGTTGCTATTGCATCGGACAAATTCAAAAGCCTGTTTTTAATGGCTTCAATTCGCTGTATCTGTTCGCTTATGCTGCCCATTATCTTGCTTTGTTCCTTTTTTCAACTACGCCCAAAAGGGCGAAAAAATCAAACACATCCATTTTTTGCACGTCTGTTAGTGGCGTTCCTGTGGTGGTTGAAACCGTAGTGAGTACCGACATCCAAAACCCGGCTTGATCTTTTACAACCGTATCAATCGCCAATTCCTTTTCAGGTTCTTTCCCTTTTAGCTTTCCTCCGTTTCCGAAGTATTCAGGAAATCGGGCTGAAAGGCGACCTGATAACGCCGTACAAATTCCAGCCCCAATTTGAAAAAATCTTCAACCGGGTAGCCTTCCCGGCTCCATGCCTCTATTGTTTCGTTTGCCTGTTCTTCGCTCCATGCCGTCCGGTCTGCCCCCTCAGGATCGCAGAACAGGGTGCAAATCAGTAAAAGCGGGTCGTTCTGCTTGTTTTGCTTTCTTAAAACACCCTCAAACACATTGCGCAAATGTGTATCAGCATCAAAAGGCTTTGAAGCGTTTTTAAGCTCTACCCATTTTAGGAAGCCCCGAAAAAGCCCCGCGTAATCTGTACCGTATGCCGCCCGCACTTGCAATTCATCCAGGTGCCGGTAACGTTCAATATTCAGGCTCGAGTGAATGATGTATTTCACCCCTCCGGCCTCAAAGCTGTTATCCGTTAACTGGATTCTCTTTTCAGTCGATTCAACCATGTTTGCCCTGTTTCTTTTATGTAATCAATGACCATAAAGGCCGCTATTGTCTGAAGTGTAAAGGCTATTAGCTCCCCAGCCTGCCAGCGGTCACGCCATGCGATCAGGTAGAACCAAAAACCCCATTGGCCGGAAAAGCACACGCCGCAATACCCTAAGGGCTTCGCTATCCATTCCAGGCCCTTGTTTGCCAGCCCATCCACAAACAAACCCCACTTTTCAAAGATCATTCCCGGCTCCATTAAAACCCGGCATATTATCCAGGCGCTAATCGCTGCGCTTATGGATTCGAGTATCAGCATACTGTAGTAACTATATGCGCCGTTGGCGTTGTGCAGCCCGCCCCGACAAAAGCCGAAAATCTGAACTGAAGGTTAAAAAGACGGTGCGGTAATTCGTGGTATTTGAACTTTAGCCCATCCCATCCATAGCCCGTTACAACCTCCCCCAGACTATCGCCTATAAATTCCATACTTACTTTCCTGTATGCGCTGTTTTGGTCTATTTGCGGCCTATGCCCTGCAATCAGCTTTTGCAGGTACATAATAGCATCCATGTCACTGGATAGCTTCACTTTGTCACCATTCACCCATACAGTAAGTGTTAGCGTGTTTTGGTGTTCTGATAGGTACGCGCTTTGCCGTGTGATCCTGGTTGGGCTTGCCCGCCAAAAAGCAATACCCGTTTCTTTGCTGTCGGGTGAAATAGTCGAATAAGTGCCGGATTCAAACGGCAATAGCTTTGCCATGACAACCGTCTGATTTCCTCCGGGTGTGCTTACACTTGCTACCTGAGCAAGCCCGCCCACCTTTGACACAAACCCGGATTCAATTACCGCCTTGCTGTACTCCTGAATTATTGCCTCGAATGTCATGCTACACTAATTTACTTTGTACGCCCATTGAAAAAGCGGGCTTGCAAAAAACGCAATCTGTATTTCCAACGTTGGCATGGAACGTCGCATACTCTACGTTCGTCTGATAGTCCTTCCACCACTGTTGTATATCAGCAGCAAGGATTTCCCGCGCTACCTGTGCGTTGCGGTATGGCGTTGTTCTGCGTATAATCTTTTCAGCCGTGCAAATGGCTGCTGCATACCGCAAAGCGTGGGCAATGGATAGGGAAACCGGGTCGGAATAATCAAGGCCCGAAAGACAAACGGCACTAACAGGATCGCATGTCAGTTCCACCTCTATTGCAAGACCGTTGGATACGCTGTCGGCTCCGGGTTGGTCTGCCAAAAGATCAAATGAAGTGAGGTTATCCGCTTGGAAGCCGCCCACCTGGAGCCAGTTTGCCCATTGTAGATTCCGACTCCACTTATTTGTTGTTGTCCAGGGTCGTGTTGTGCTGAATAGCGGAACGCTCACCCCGTTGCAGGTTGAACACCATGCACGAACGGCACGAGGGGCTGGTGTGCCGCTTACCTGGTAGGTTAAAAAATATTGTGTATCAATTCCCCCATCCTGCCAAAGAGGTAATACAAAAGAAGTGTTCGCCGTGCTGTACGTTCCGGCTGTTACCGTTATGGCAACCGGGCTACCTATTTGAACGTTAAACTGATCGTACACCCGGACTGTTACCGTGCCGGATGTGTTGAATACGCCGCCTAATTTGTTTATGCGCAAATACCCGCCCTTAATCGTTGGCGCCCAAAGGCGCATACCTGCGTAGGCTTTGGATAGTGTGACTACATCCCTGCTTACTTTCTCCCCAATCAGCCCGTTGAACGGCTGCCTGGTAAGCTGGTTGCGCTTCATTAGGCCCGCGTTCAGGTCTTTAACGAGCATGTTTTTGCCCTCTGATAAACCGCGCTCCAGGACGTTCCATGGATTATCTGGGTCGTTACAGTCATCCGCGCCGTCTGCCATTTCGAGCGGCAAAATGTCGGCAATGTATAGGCCGCTTGTTGCCTCGTTGTACCCTTCAGGGGCAACGTCAGAAAGGCAGGGGCATGCGCAATTTGCCAGCCCTACCACTCCATCAAAACATGTCGTATCTATTGCAGCCATTTGTGAAAATTAAAAAGGGGCCAGGCCAGAAGTAAGCCCGGCCCCCTGATATTGGGCAAAATTCAGATTAGACTTTTTTCTTCATCAAAAGTCGGACGTCGTAGGACGTGGACTGTGTGCCGGTGCCGTCTACAATGATCCGGTAAGACCTGCCAAAAGCGTTTGGAATCCTCAAAGTTTCCTCCGTGGCTGTGGTTGCCGCCGTTGCTGCTGAAGAGTTAGCAGTATTTAGCGAAGTTACCCATCCGCGCGTTGGCGGTGTGCTGCCTGTGTAAGGATATACGCTTTCCTCCACCTTTACAGCTACGTTTGCCGTGCCTGAAATTGATGTGCGGTTAATGGCCACAGCGATCAGGAAATCGGAGTTAACCGGGCGAAGACGCGAAGGCAGATACAAAGTATCGTTTGCTGCGTTGGTAATAGTGTCCTTTGTGTAGGCATGCTCAAACATGCTGGAGCCTCCGCTCGTTTGGTACTCCCCATCCGGATAATTCCAGGCAACAAGGCCAATAGCAAAGGCTACAAAGACGAAAAGCGGGAAAATGAATTTATTTTTCATTGTGTTGAAATATTTGTTTTTTGTCACGTCAGCCGCTTACACGCCGCCGCCGTTGGTTAGTGCAATTACACCCGTGCGGGTTGCCGTGCAGCCGGTTGGGTTAATTTCCAGTTTGTAGCGTGGGATTACTTTCCAGTGCTGCTTCCATGTGCCGGTACTGCAATCTGTCAGCGTTTCCACATCATGCACAAGTGCCGGGAAAAAGCGGTTGCGGATGCTGAAGCGCTGGAAATTGCCGTTCAACGTTTCCGGGGTCGTTGGGTAGTACCCTTTAGACAGGAAGGCAAACGTGCCGCGCTCAATCAGGTAGGAAATCAAAGTGCCGCTGTTCACGTCATCAACGTTCCAAATGTCATTGTAGATCGGCATTTCGTTGACACGCTGGAAATCGCCCTTGCCTTCGCCGTTGGCCGCGCTGGTACGGGCCATGTATGCAAGCTGGAACAGGTTTTCGCCTGAAATCACATAAGGATTTTCAAAGCGATTTTTGCGGGCTGCAATCAGCATCTTACCCATGATAGCGGTGCTTTCCCACTCAGCGCCCGGAACGGTGTTTGTAGTGCCTGAAATAGTCCAATTGCCGCCGTTGTTGTATGTGTTAACGCCCAGGTTTGCGTTAAACACGCCTACGCAATACTCTGCCACATATTCAGCCTGCGCAACCATTACCTTATTGAGGTTTGTTGCCACAGCGTCAGAGAACCCGAAAAGGTTATCGCGCCATGCGTCGAGTGGTACACTGAACTTGGTTTCCCGCGCCTGATCAATAGATAGATCCTTTTTGTAAGTATCCGCTTCAGGGCCGGAAAACGTGCAATCTGTGGAAACGTAGCTATCCACAGTAAGATCGCAGTTATCCATCCATGCAATGCGGGCATCTACGCCGTCGGGAAGGTTGGCGTATTCAATGCGGGCTGTTTGCTGTGCGCTTAATGCCTGAAGGGTGTCAATGCGGGCTGTAAAATCACGCTCTGACATACTGCCAGGCCAGCGGGTAGATGCCTTCTCTATAACAAGAGGTAGGGCGCTATTAGTAATAGCCATAGTGTTTGTGTTTGTTTGTTTGTTTTTTGTTTTGCGCCCCGCTTAACCTTGCATCATGTTGCTGGTTCCGGTGCGTTTGCATCTAAAAACGCCCTTGTAAATTCGCGTGCCTCTTCGCCTTCCAGCGTTGAATAAATCGCGTCAAATTCCTTTTGCGTTTTTGGTGCGTTTTCTTTTGTCCACTTGGTTGCGGGCTTTGCCGGGTCTGCCGGGTCATTCCCTGGAGCCTGTCGCGTTGGTTGCTTTTCGATTGGAAACCACTCAGAAGCGGCCCGACCTACAAAGGCATCAAGTTTAACAGGGTGGCCGTGTGCGTCCTTTTCCAGTTTTCCGTCCGGGTTTTTGATGTAAATACCCGTATCAGTAACTTCAAAGTCTTTACCCTCAAACTGTGAGAGAAAAGCCCGCTTTGCGGCCGGTTTAAGGAAATCGGGGGAAACTCCGGCTTTGATAAGTGCCTCGTCAATGACGGGTGACACCTGTGAAAACCGCATTTGTCGCTCTACTTTAGTTGTTGCCTCTGAAAGTTGCGCCGTGTGCGATTCAATCAGTTGGCTTTTTTCCTCTTCCCATGCTGTTTTGGCATTGACAAAAAGCGGGTGCGTTTGCACCTTGTCTTCTGTCAGGCTTGCACTCGCCTGGATAGCCTCTGCTATCAGGTCGCGTAGTTTGCCTCTACCCTGGAGGTTGTATGACTTTTTCAGCCACTCTTCCTCTTTGGATAATGCTTCAAACTTTCCCTTTTGATGGCCTTCATTGTACTGATCTTTACCAGCGTCGTCCTGAAGGCTTTGAAGGTGTGTTTGGTGGAGGTTTTCTAACTGAGAAAGAGCGTCATCACTTATTTGGTCGGTTAGCGTTCCGTCATCCGCTTTTTGAAAGAGTAGCGCGGTTAACTCTTCATTGGTCTTGCCCAGCGTCTTGCTGAGGAAGTCCATCATTGTTGATTGAAAGTCCATCGTTGTCAGATTCCGCTTTTTTAGTAGCGGACAATTTTCTTATCTCTTTAGGAACGGGTGGCTCCTGGATAACTTCGTAAAGGGTACGCCATTGATCACCTCTGGCATAAAGTTCGCCGAGGTTTTCAGGTGTGATCCTGTGTGTGCGTCCGGTCTGTTTGTTGCGAATTGTAATCATTTGCGGCCGCGTTTTTTAGGTTCGGGGTTAAGGCTTGTGCTTTGCCGTGTTAGTGCCGCGTCCACCTCTTTGGGAACGGGTGGAGGTGCAGGGGATACTTCTACCCATCCGAGTTTATCAGTACCGAGTACGTCCCAGGATTTGCGGGTGAAGCGTTGTTTTGCCCCGTCTTTTTCTGCGTAGATATAATCACTCATAGCCCCGTTTCCACAAATAGTTTTATGTTCCTGAAGTATGCCGTTTTTGCGGCCCCGTGTGAAAGCGTTTCATTCAATCCGAATGTATCCAATACATTTTGGACAATTTTATCAATGCTTTCATCCGGGTTGCTTGCTCTTTGCATTTGTATCGCTCCAAAACAAACCAGGTCAATAGCGTTAGACCTTAATATTGCAGGGATTCCGCGCAATTCGCCCTGTATTTTCCCCATAATCGCTTTAAATTTTGCCTATGTCAAAAATATAGGGATTCGGCGAAAAAAGATTTGTATATTTGTACAAACATGGTTCAATCGACTATATATGAAAGCAAAGTATCCGTGGGACGAAGCCCCATATTGGGCAGGCTATGCAGCAAAAAACAGCACTGGTTTTGCTGAGTGGTTTGAAGAAGAGCCGATGCTGGATGAATACGATTGGGTTGCGCCATCTGGCAGGCACTCCGGTATTGACAGGTTTTTTCAAGATCCTGATGGGTGGGAAAACTCAATTCAGAAGCGCCCAAAACAGGAGGGTGTTTGCGACTGGAAAGAAGCCCCGGATTGGGCAGAGTGGGCGACTATTGATGAAAACGGACTTCTAAGGTTTCACAGTGGCAAACCTAATTACCGCGACGGTCTTGGAGAGTGGGACAGTGACGGGAATTACCACGGTAGCCGAAATAGAATTGCAGAGTATGTGGAGGATTGGCATAAATTCATAGAAAGAAGGCCGCCTTCAATTCCAGATCCAGGTTTTAAGTATCCGTGGGCATTGGCTCCAGCGTGGGCAAGGTGGGCGGCCACCGATAGCGATGGGGCTGTTTATTGGTATATGCAAAAGCCGTTTGTTTATCAAAATGTAAAGGCTTGGATTACGAATGAACACACAGAGAAGGCTGATTTTTTAAGGCCTGATTTGGCAAAGGCATGGGCTAACTCGCTGGAGGCAAACCCAGCCTTTAAACGACCGTAAACGTTATGCTGCCATTCCCGGTCAATGCTTCTAATTTGGTTATTACCGCCTCCTGCAAGGCAGAGAACCAGGGTGCCGTTTCACCCGTACCGCTTCCCGTTTCAGCGTCCACTTCTGCCTTTGTAACCGTCAAGTATCCGTAGGCTAATATTGTCGTTGTAACGCTGTCCACCACATTAAGCCGGACGGCAAACGATTCCTGAAGCTCTATGTAGGTCGGCTCACAAATGATAGATGAGCCATTGAATTGCTGTTCGCTGTCATCCTCGATAACGAAGCGCCCGCCTGTTGTTTCAATCATCTTCCAAAGAATGAGAAGTTAAAAGAGTATTGATCGCCAGCCGTTAACGTGCCACGAACCGCAAGCGTTAAACTTCCGCTGTCAAAGTTTGATATATAAATTTTATTGTAATCCCTTGCGGCATTACTGTTGTTCTGGCTGAAAACCGGATAGTATGTAATTGGGAACACTTGGTTTAGTGTGATCTTAAAAAGATCGCTGTCGGCCGTGGGTGTTGTGCCTACTGTGAAATCAACAAAAAAACCATTATTACCACCAAAGAGGAAGTTAATTGTCCCGCCCGTGCCCATTGCCGCAAGCTGCGGCCCGGCCGTCGGATGTGCCTGTGTCATTAACTGCTGAACACTTCTACCACGTCCGCCTACGTCAAGCGGATATGAGGGAGCATCCAAGTTAATACCAACCAGAGCCGCCGCCGCGTTAGTGATAATAAGGCCGCTATTGGCATTGCCGCCCGGTCTGCTTGCGTTTGGCGTAATCTTGAATTTATCGGAGTCGCTGTTATCAATACCAATCGAATGAGTAACCCCGCCCGCACCTCTAATCTGGAACTGTATAACAGAATCCCCCCCAGCTGTGCCGCCGCTCCCAACATTTAGGATAGTATTTGCATCAGCGTTTGCGTTGTTGGTGTTTATTATCTCAAACAGGTGGTTTGCTGTTGTATCTGCAACCGCACGTATAGTAGTTGTTGATCCGGTAATTGTCCCACCGCTTATATTTAATACCGCTACACCCAAATTAGAGGTATTTGATACTGACGTTATGGTCATCCGGTCGTTACCTGCATCAAAAGTAAATGCAGCATCAGAGCTTAGCGTGTTTGCACCTGTCCAGATCGCCAAACGCCCATTTGTTCCAGTCATGCCCAATATGGTGTACATATTGGCAACCGTCAATTCCTCTACATCACCCACCCCCGCTGTGATCCTGCCTAATATCCGGTTGTTTGTGCTGACGTTTTGTAGTTTGGCGTATGTAACCGCGTCGTTAGCTATTTTGCCCGTGGTAACGTTTAAATCCGTTATTTTAACCGTAGTCACGGCATTATCTGCCAGCTTTGCCGTGGTAACTGCCAGGTCGTTTATTTTGGCTGTGGTAACGGCGCTGTCTGCTATTTTTGCTGTTGTTACGGCATTGTCGGCGATGTTGTCAGTTGTCACAGCGCCCCATATCAAAGTACCCGTATCACTACGCTTTAGTACCTGGTGGTTTGCGCTGCTTACAATGTCTGCCACATCGCCACCCGTTGCCGCGCTTCTTCCAATCACAGAGGCCGCCGCGCCCTGCCGTAGCTCTGCATTGCCTATTGAATTGGCAATTATATCTCCACTAACTTCCGTTTCATTATTGCCCGCGTCGTCTGTCAGGGTAAACGAAATTCGTGCCGTATCGACAAAGTTTGCTGCAGCTCTTTGCGTAGCATCCACCCCGCCGTCGCGTAAAGTCTGGTAATTGCCGCCGCCGCCGCCTGAAGGCTGATCATACCACCCCTTAACCCCGCTCCCATTTGTGCCGTATAGCTTACTGTTACCAGGCGCCGCGCTGTCGCCGGACAACTTAACCCCTGAAGCATCGGACGTTACCGACATTTGCAGGCGAACGTCTGCCTTTATTTCGGGGGTGGCATCCGTATAGGTAAAGTTAACCGTATCCGTATCTGCAAGGATCGGCCCTATTGCATCTTGCACAATCTCCGTTATATCTGGCAGGTCTGTTGTTTCGAGTGATCGGAACGTTGGATATGCGTCCGGCCCTGAAACCGGGCCTGCCAATACTTTGGCCGCCGCCTGATTCTTGAATAGTATTGTGCTAACACCGTCCTGCGTTTGGATCTGCAATGGGTCATCAGCCGCTACCAGGCCATCAAGAGTGTAGAAAAATTCGCTTGCTGCGTAAGGGTAGGATAATTGCGTTACAAGACCACATGTGTTTTCAAGGATAGTCCAGTCGGATTTATCCGTCGCTTCCATCATAGCCCATTGTGCGCATGTGAAAGAAAATAGACTATCGTCTGCAATCTTCTTTACCCTTACAGCCATTTGTTAATTCTTTATGGGCAAATGGAAATGTTGCCCCATCTTATCCAAAAAGACTTTATGAGCCTTTATATTAAGCTCAAAGTGTGGGGGGATAGTAACCCCTTCAGCTACGCCATGCCCTTCGCTTTCGCCGCGTTCTTTGAGCGTGAAAATAAATCCGCCGTGCATTTCGCCCCGGTATTCGTTTACGCCCTCTGATCCGTAGCCAAGCAACCAGCCCGCTACTGAGTGCGGTAATTCGTCTAAAACCTGTTTAACGACTTCAGGGTCAATCCCGGTTTTTATGGCTATGATTTCCCTTAGTTCTTTAGCATCTGCTTCCATGATATTTGTGTTTAGTTGGTTTTTTCTTTTGCTGCGTTTGGCTTGTCGTTCGCCTTTTCGACTACGATCTTTTGTGTGTCCTCCGACATCTCTGCCAGCAGATCGGTTGCTGCCTTCCTGGATATGCCAGCAGGTAGCATGTCTTCAGGATTAATAACACCGGCCTTTTGTGCCAGATCGCAAATGGCTACCAGGTTTTGTAGTTGAATCTTTGTCATGTTTCTTGTATTTATCAGTAAAAAAATGTCTCAACGTCTAAGCTGCCAGATGTGACGATATTACCATGCGGTGAACCGTCGGCGCTATATTGTAGCTTTTTTATATCATCTTGGCTTATCATCAATCATTTTGTATTTCAGCCCACAAATGCAAATTTCATCGCCATTATCAATCCATCCATCTATTTTAAGGAACTTTTGCTCAAAGTACCATTTTCCGTGCGAAATGTCAAACGAGTTTCTAAGGTGCTTGTAAAATACTTTAACGTGAACAACCTCGACGTTGCCGGATTCATCTGTGATAGTGTAGGTCTTTGCCATGTGTTATTTTTCCCGCAAATTACGGAAAAACACACAATTACCCACCGTTTTCAAGTTGCTGCCTTTTTCTGTTTTTGTTTAATAAAAGAATGCCACTACGGGCACAAATATCTCTTCTCCCGAATACACTATCCCGGCACCGTTGCCCGTCAATGTGAATGCACCCGCGTCCGCCTGAATGATGGAAGCCCGAATAAATCCGGCATCTCTACCTGTTAGCGTGAAAACTCCAGCGTCAGCCGTTATTTTTAAAGACCTTACAAATCCGGCATCTTGCCCGGATAATGTAAAAGTTCCGGTATTGGCTGAAAAGACACCCGCTTCACTAAGCCCGGCCGCGTATCCAGTTAGTGTGAACGTTCCGGCCTCTGCTGTTAATATTGCGGCCTTTTGTAGCCCCGCATCTCTACCCGTTAGGGTGAACGTTCCGACCTCCGCCGTTAGGCTTATAAGTCGGCTTATTGTCGCGTCCTGACCCGTTAGCGTGAAGCTGCCAGGTTCAGCCGCTATCTTTAGCGCCCTGAATAATCCGGCATCTTGACCGGATAATGTAAATGTTCCTGTGTTTGCAAGGAGTTGCCCGTCTTGGCTAAACTGGACATCTCTACCCGTTAGCGTAAACGTTCCAGATTCAGCCGATATACTTAAAGAACGGATTAACCCGGCATCCCGGCCCGTTAACGTAAAGCTGCCTGTATCAGCGGCAATAGTTAACCCTCTGTTTAACCCTGCATCCCGGCCCGTTAACGTAAAGCTGCCTGTATCAGCGGCAATAGTTAACCCTCTGTTTAACCCTGCATCATGGCCTGTCAGCGTGAATACGCCCGCGCTTGCAATTAGTTGCCCTGCCTGGCTGAATTGGGCATCCTGGCCTGTTAGCGTAAAGGATCCACTATCAGCCGTTAATAAAGAGGCTCTGTTTAATCCAGCGTCTTGCCCTGTTAGCGTGAACGTACCACCGTCGGCTGCTATGGTTACGCCTCTGCTTAATCCAGCGTCTTGCCCGGATAATGTGAACGTCCCTGAGTCTGCCGCTAATCGTACCCCTCTATTTAATCCGGCATCCTGCCCTGTTAGCGTGAACGTCCCTGGCTCGGCTGTTAACCGTACACCTCTATTTAGTCCGGCATCATTGCCTGTTAGGGTGAACGTTCCTGGGTCGGCTGCTATGGTTACGCCTCTGCTTAATCCGGCGTCTTGCCCTGTTAGCGTGAACGTCACTGGGTCGGCTGTTAACCGTACACCTCTATTTAATCCGGCATCCTGCCCCGTCAGCGTGAATATTGCAGCGGCGGCACTGAGTACATAAGCGCCGCCGCTTGCTTGGTTACGTAAGAGCGTTAATAGCATCTGTTACCGTCTGAATTTCAGCCTGAATCCTTACGATTTCGTCAACATCGCCCCGGCTTGTCGCCGCTGCGATTATACCCTCAAGGAATTTTATTCGAGTGCGGTATAAGTCCAGCAATTCAGAATTGTCAAAGCCTTCGGGCGCTGTGATTTCAATATTTTGTGATTCCATTAAATTACCATTTGTCGGTACGTGAGTGTAGAGGTGTTCATCAACATATAGACATAATGAATCTCGGTTGCTCCGTCATAATACGTCACGTCGAACGCCGTATCGCCTGCAAGTGCGGCACCTTGCGTTAGTGCCATTGTAGTCCATCCCGTCATGTTTTGCTGCGCAATGTCAAACTCAAACCACCTGTTTGTCGCTTCCTTTTGAATGTAGATTTTATCAATCAAATAGGTGTACTTTGTCCCGGTTGCAAATGTTTCCTGCGCAGGTGCATAAGGCACTATAGACACCCACGTATTAGCGGCAATATCATAGTAATCAAGGTGTGTCGTGGTATTACCCCTGAATGAATAAATGCGCTGCCCATTAATGATGGAATTTTCATTTGTCCATCTAGTATCGGTTACACTGTGAATCCAATGTGCGGACATGCCCAAGCCTGGAGCTGCACTTCTTGCCGCAGTTGGAGACAGGGTACTCCAAGTATTTCCCGAAATTGAGTAGCGGTACATGGTAACTGCGTTGTTACCCATGTAATACAGAAAATCGTCATTCCCTTCAATAGAATAAACAGAGGTAGCGTCGGGTTGTGTAGTCCATGCGGCACTTGTTGTTATTACCGTCCCTGTGTTAGACGCAATGGTACGAATCTGACCCGCACCCGTACCCGATACAATGCGTATTTGGGAATTTGTCCACTGGTTAGTTGTCCACGTCTTCGCCGAATTGGTAAGGGTAGATGCTCCCCCCGCTGTTGCCGTCCCTGTGGCAAATGCTTTGTAATTGGTATTCAACCAACTTGGCGTGTTAACTAATTTGCCATCTGTGCCAAACGATGCAGGCAGTCCAGTGATTGCTAACGTCGTCCATGTGTTCGTTGCTAAATCGTATTTTTTGAACGACCCGGAAGCATGGCTACCTGCGCTAACTACATACCAAACCGGAGTGCAAAGTCTGTAAACCGTTGATGAAGTAAAGGCAGAGGCTTGTGCATCTACCGTGATTGTGGCATTTGCGCCTATTGTATTTGAAACAATTGTAAGCGTTACCCCTGCATTTGGGCCTGAAAGTATGTGTACCGAATACCCTGCCAATGATCGGGCTAGGGTTTGGTTTGTGATGATTGTTGACGTAGTGCCTCCGGTAGCAGTAAGCGATGAAGCTGCAACGGTTGTGCCCGTTGACCACGAACCTGCAACACCCGCCGCGCCGCCCTGAAATACTCCAGCAAGCGAAACAGTAGGCAATGCCACCCAGCCATCTTCACTCGGGTTGTATAACCAAGCAGTTGTGGCACTGTTGATATACAATTGTTGCTGCCTAAAGTGTCTTGATGAGGCTATAAAAGCCCCGGCACCAGTTGCCGAAGGAGCCGGGCTAACCTGCTCCCATCGCTTCAGGTCTAATATTTTTCTATTTCCGTTTGTAGTGGCCATTGTTAGGTTACGTTTATGTTTCGGCGCAAATTATCAGCGGCACCGCGTTCCAATGAAAGCGGCACAATGGCCGCGTTTGCGCTTCCGACTTGTGTTAGGTTTGTTATGTTCCAGGTGCCGTTCTGGTTTGCACTTACCGTACCGCTTACCGTCTGGGTTAGTGCAGACTGGTCAACTAGTAGACGGCCCGTTAACGGGTTAACCTGTGCAAGGCCGACCGATTTGGTAAGCGAAATTATAGCCATTCGCATAGCCTCAATGGCCTGGGTTAATTCTCCAATGACTTCGACTGGCAACGGTGTTGTGGCATTTACATCATTTGCAACACCGTCAACACCCCATACGGGCTTGACTCGTTGATATTGTACGCCGCCGATTTCGTCAGTAGCGATTGTTTCACCAGAGCCGGGTGTATATCCTACATTATCCGCCATGTTATTTTATTGTTTAGGAATGAAACCGCCATTTCAATGAATTATTGCAAGGTTAAAAGGCCGTTTGCAGCATCGAAATCAATGGTAAGGCTTTCACCGCTTGCAAGGGTCAAAGCAGAGCCATAGTTGTAATACCCTATAAGGGGATCGGCTGGAGATGTTGGCGTATCGTTATAAATAACGATGTACTGAAAAGGCCCAACTGAGCCGCCGGAAGCCGTCAGGGTCAAGTCATTTAACACCAACTTATAAAGCCCCGAAGTTTGGGAACTTGTTGATGTGGTTATATTCCGGGTTGATAGGTTTGTGTAGCTGATTTGGGTAACATCAGCAAGTACAGAGTTTGATGAAGTCGGGGCGCTATTGGTCAGCGCCACTACTAACTGATTTGACCCAAGGTTGTGTACTCCCTCCGCTACATGCTCCACAAAAGCATTGAATTTGTTAAACGTAGCCATGTGTGTTTGTTTTTATGTTTTAAACTGGTTGGAATGTGAATGAAATAACAAGCCCTAAAGCAGAATTACCCGCGCTGGTTACATCAAAATGAATGTGGTCGCCCGCTTGTACTGCCCTATTTGACTGGTTAATAATTCCCGCCGTGCCTGTTACGCTATCATACTCATTTTGGTCTATTGCTATTTCGGTGGTCAACATATTGACTGAAGCGCCCGCCCGAACGCGCCGCATTTGAACGGTAACAGGGCCCGAAGTTGATGGGGATGAAAGCCCGGCGCCCGCGTCTGTTAGCACCATACCGCCCAATTCGGACGGGATACGGACAACCGCCTTGCTCGTTCCTGTGGTCAGGGCTGAAGATCCGGACGTTGACGGGCTGACCATTACGCAGCCGCTACGGTTTGCCGCCTCCCCCTTTTCGCCTGGCAATGAAGCCGGGAAACGTAGGGTGGTCTTATTGCTTACTATGCGGACTGTCGTGTTCATTTCGTTAGCGTGAATTTACCTCTGAACAATACCTTTTTAAATCCGCTTGCTGTGGTCTGCAAAACCTTGTAATCATAACGGCATCCCGTCGTTCCTTCGTAGTCGCCTGACGGTATATCAAATTGAACAATGCTATCTGAAAGAAAAGACTGCGTTCCCGTCATTATTACCGTGGTGCCGTCCGTATCGTACACCTCCATCAAAAAGTCGTCGTCTGACACATCCAAAGGCGTGTCTGTACCTTCCTGCAGGAACTCTATGGCCCACCGGAAATCCCCCGCCACATCTTGCGCAATGTCAAGACGGTGTGCAGTTTCGCCAATAGTTATTAAATTGCTATTCGCCATTTTCCCGTTGTTTAAGTTCCATTGCCCGATCTTCAGAGATCCACATCAAAAAGTGTCGACAGTTGTACCGGCCTCTTTCCAATAGTGGCCTATAAGATGCGGCCGTTTTTTTATCTATCAAATCCGGGTCTTTAGGCCAATCTTTTAAGGCTTCCTGATCCGAAAACACCCGTCCGTTTTTCTTTTTGCAGAAATCCCGGCTTGTTGGGATAATTCCACCCTGATACACAAAATATTTGAGGTTTAACTCCTGTGCAAAATGCAGGTTATTAACCTCCCTCACCTGTGCATATTGATCGAAGGCATACCGCCTCCAATATCCTACCATTGCCCCCTCTACTTCCTTTGTGCCTTCAATCAGGTTCTTTAGTCCTCTTTGGAACTGGTTAACCCCCTGCTTTGTGGCTATCCCGGTCAACAGGTATTGTTTCACTTCCTGCTTTGCCGCTTCACTCTTAAACAGGCTGTCCAGGTAGCCACCTTTTATCAGTTCCCCCTTTTCATCTAATCCAACTACACTTCTAAGCAGTGCCGTGTCCTTTGCAATAGCGTTCACCTTTGCCGTGTCAAATCCAGTCATCAGGTAGTATTCAGCATTTCGCCCGCTTATTGATAGTAGCGCCTCTGAAAATGCCTGAATGATGGGCTTTAGTTCGTCTGCCTGTATTTCAATAAAAACCCGATCTAATACGTTGGCCTTTGCCATGTTTGAAACCGTGTTTTTAATAACGCCCTCTTCTACTTTCAAAAGCGGCAAAATGTCCGCTATAATCCGTCTCAAAACGCTTGCCTCTACTTTCCGTAAATCCTTTTCAAGTTTGATTTTCAGGCTCTCAAAATCCCTGTCAAACCCTTCTATCCAGTCACGTATGCTTTTCAGTAGCTCTTCCATCTTACAGAGCTAAGGCCGGAGCCGCCGGGCCGGTTTGTTCCATTATTTCCGCAACCTTCGCCGCTACTAACTGCCTTTGTTGTTCGTATGGAAGACGGTAAAAGCCCTGGTTTTCAAATTCCAGACTGTCAAATATGTAGCCCAGGTTTGCATACAAAACACGTTGTGCCCGTGGTATTAGGTCGCTTTGCGCCCATGCCATCTTCTGTTCTTCAGTGTATCCAGAAAAAGGATTGAATCGCTCCCGGATCTCCCACTGCTTGAACTCTTCTGGGCTATCCACCATCATCGCCCGGTTTATATCCCATTCGATATTCTGCCGGGTGGCCGGGCCAGCTCCGCTATCGTTGGCAGACTTCAAATCTTCCATCAATTCGCCAACCGTCTTCAGCTTAAGGTCACGGCTGACAAATATTTGAGCTGTTAGGCCGTTTCGCTTGCCTGTAATCTCTGCGAACGTTTCAACCGTAAACCGCCAAAACTCCGCGTAAAACCTGAAGTACTTATAAACAAAGTCGTTTGCGTTTTGCTGATCGATGCTTTTTCCCGTTGCCGTCTGTGCCACTTCGTCCTTGCTAAATAACTCACTATTTAGTACCGCGCTTTTACACTTCTTTTCCAGGTCTTGCACATATGCCTTTTGCCAGTCCAGGATTGATACATCCGGGTGTACGTGGGTGTAAAGCCTGGATAAATCCAGCATCCTATCAGGGCTGTCTGGCATCGGGGTTACTACTATTTCCTCCATAACAGAGGTAGGCGAAGATTTGCGCCCTGTACCGTGGCAACTTTTGCAGGTGCCGCCGCCGTCTGTGTATCCATCGTTACACCCTGGAGCCTGGCAAATGTCACCATAACGGATCGTTAGCGGCATGGCCACGTTTGCGGCCGTCAAGTCAAGCTCAGAAACGGTTTTTAGGGTTTTCTTAAGGTATGGGTCGGCCGCTTCAAATGGCCAAACATAGCTTTCTCCGTTCGTGCGTTTGTCGCGCTTGTATCCAGCCCTGTGTGCCGGAACAAACCCAAGGTTGTGCCGGTATTCCGTATAAGTCCACAAATGCCCGTCAATGGCTATTTCTTCGCCCGGTATTAACTCGCTGGCATCCTTCCTTGCTGTCGTGTTTGGCGTTTGGCGAAGGACTGAGGCAAAGTCTTTTTGATAGCAGGTTAAAACCTTTAGTGGTGTGCGTTCGTCTTTCGGGTTTGCCGCGTAGGTTAACGCCGTCAGATATTGAAGCTCCCCGCGCTCGTAGGCGAAATCCAGCGCCATGTCAGATTTAACCTCGAAAGGGTACGGGCTTGCATAGTCGCGTAAGTTGTCAAAGTCTTTCCATTCCTGGATAATCCAGGTATTTGGGTCGGTGCAATTCAGTTCAATTAGCCGCTCCTGGCAAAACCTATCAGCCCCCATTTTGCCCGCGTACATTGCAAGCATGGTTTCAAGTTCCGCAGCCCGTGCGTCTGCCTGTTCACCTGCGCCGTATGTTAATTCCCGGCGATAGTGCGAACGGTATGCCTTTTCCAGTATTGCCGAAAGATTGGCAATGATGGAGGGGGTTATTTGCTCGGTAATTTCAACACGCTGCTTAAATAGGGCTTTATCTTCCCGGCGGGAGTATAGCTTCATGTACTCCTCTATCCCTTCACCCGTACTTAGTGCGCTGTACATACGTGCAAGCTCCACAGTACGCGTGTAGTGGGTATGCGTCCGCTTTCCGGCTGCAACCTGAATTAACCGTGCATTGATGGTGGCTTGCTGCATATATCAAAAAAGCCCGAGCCCGAATGGTAGGGCCGGGCTTTTTGGCTTGTTTATCGCTTTGTATTAGTATGAAGCAAAGGCAGGGAGTGGGGATGTATCAAACCCACCTATTGAGCCTTTAAACGTGAATGTAATTGCGATGTGGGAAAGTTCCTGGCTGCTTTCAGGGATAACCACATCCATGCGCAAATACCCATTTATTCCGCTATCGCCGCCCGCCATAACATCGTCAAAGGCAAACCAAGCCTTTTGCTTGCTACTTCCGGCATCGTTGAAGGTTTTAACGGCTGCGAGGTTTTCAGTAGTCAGGTCGTAACAACGAAGCTGAATAACAGTATTCCCTTTGGTAGAGAAAACGCCATTTAAAGGAAGTTCCACTTCTGAAACTTCGCCCTCTGCCTTTGATCCAATTACAGACCATTGACGTATTGGAGCGGCGCCGCTGCCTGGAATAGCTGCGGACTGGCTCAGGCGGGTTGCCCATTCTGTGTCATCGGTAACGTCTGTAAGTACATCGGCTGACGTTGCTCTTGTATGGTAGAACTTGAATATCTGCCCGGTTTTGGTGGTCATGCAAGCGTCGTTACTTACAAGAGCCGGGAGTAGTGTGGTACAAGCCATGGTCTTTGTGTTTGTTTGCACACAAATTTAGCTTGTTTCGGCGGGGGTGTTATGGGTTGTGGCGGTACGGATTGGACAAAATTAACGGGCCGTAGAATGTACCCGAACGCCCGTAGTTTGTTCGCTTTGTATCATGCCAACCAGGCAATCAACCATGTCATCATGTGCCGCGTTTGGGAACGCTGCTATCTGGGCAAAGAAGGCATCTACCCACGGCACACCTTCAGGTACAAACACCCGGCCCGCCTCCACAATAGGAGAAACGGCGTTTGCCCGCGCCGTCTTGCTGTCTTTGGGCGCATCCGCTTCTTTCACGTTTAGCCCGGTTTGCTTTCGGATAACCTCTACTACTGATTTACCCGTTGCCTTTGGTTCTATCCTTATCAGGCTGCGAGGTGTGTACCCGTTGGCGTTTGCAAAAGCTTGAATCCAGGCAATTTGCCCGGTGAAGTCCAACCACTTTTCTACACATGCCAAAATATAGAAGTCTGGCCCGCGCTTAATGTAGGCTATTCCGGCCGTTGGGTCGTTCGCCTCTTTGTCAGTGTATGCCGTATCAAAGTAGAAATTTACCGGGCTGTCTGGCAGATCGGCCGCTCGGTATGTCCGAAACCATGCCTTTTTTAATATGCTGCCTTCATCCGGTGCGGGCCTTTGTTGGTAAAGGGCGTTCCATGCCCGGCTACCCACCTCCTGCCGGATCTCGTTTAGCTTTTCCAGGCTGTATTTGCTTTCCCAAAGTGGTTCACCTGCGTTCCGGCTTTCCTCTGCTTGTTCGCAGATGGCCGGGAAATTGACAATCTGCGTATCCGCTCCAATAGCCGTCCTTTGCAGGATGCGCCCTGTTAGGTCGTCCTCATGCCAACGGGTTTGACATATTACCTCTATGCAATCCGGCTCAAATCGGGTTCTAAAGGTCGTGGTGTACCATTCCCATGCGGCATCCCGGTA
>Ga0208465_1000180_pt1 | contig 20526 bp, 19 predicted proteins | sample LakMenEpi31Aug10_FD_150749 | JGI IMG/M metagenome (GOLD analysis project Ga0208465, IMG submission 150749) | Freshwater microbial communities from Lake Mendota, WI - 31AUG2010 deep hole epilimnion (SPAdes) | ecosystem: Environmental > Aquatic > Freshwater > Lake > Epilimnion/Euphotic zone ...
GGGCAAAGGGCAAAAGCGCAAAAGGGTAAAGGGCTACAGGAGCCCAGGCGGCGCACACACAACCCGAAAACCGACGCTACCGTAGCGATTATCCGGAAGGCTGCGATTCCGGTAGGCCGAGCGGCAATTCACTGGATCGGAACACCAGGACCCGCCCCGCACCAGGCGAAACTGGCTGTCACCTCCGGTCACCCAGGCGGTCCCATCAGCCGGAGCCCCTTTGTAGTTATCGTGGAAGTGGTCCAGGCACCACTCCCAAACGTTGCCGTGCATATCGTAGAGACCAAAGCCATTGGGGGAAAAGCTGCCCACCTCGGTGGTTTCTTCCCGGTAAACCCCCTTGGGGCCCGAAGCAAAGGTGTAGTTGCCATCGTAGTTAGCCAGGTCGGTGGTAAGGGTCTCACCGAAGTGGAATGGGGTGGTGGTTCCAGCTCGACAGGCATATTCCCATTGGGCCTCGCTGGGGAGGGTGTAGGGTTGACCCAGTTTTTGAGACAGGCGATCGCAAAACTCCATGGCATCATGCCAATTCACTTGCTCTACTGGCCGGTTATCCCCTTTAAACTTTGACGGGTCGGGGTTCAGATCAAGCTTGACCTTGGGTAAGGCCGCCACCACCCGCCACTGGGCTTGGGTGACGGGGTATTTACCCAAGGCAAAGGCCGCTAGGGTGACCGAGTGGCGGGGCTGTTCATCCGCAAAGTAGTTTTTATGGTCCTCCTCGCCAACCTGACGGATCAGTTCTGCCTTTTCGGCCTCGGTTTGACCCATCATGAAGCTACCCGCAGGGATCAACACCATATCCAGGGTTACCCCCTGGCCCAGGTCTGCAATCTGGTAGGGGGCGCTGGCCTGTTGGCGGTCTATGATCTGCCCCTGGGGGTTGACGGTCACCACCTCAAAGTTAACGTGGGGCGGGGACTGGCGACTATCGGTGCTGGGTTGACCAGGGTCAGGCCCTGGGGCGGGGGCGTTGGCCTGTTTAACCGCAATCCGTTTCAGAGCGGCGACCGCATTGGCATCAGCCGGGGAGGCGGCCAGAACCCGTATCCAGAGCTGCTCCGCCAGGTCCAGGTGACCCTCTAGTTCCGCCGTCTGGGCATCGGTCTTGAGGGCCAACACATCCGCAGGAATCGGGGGCAGGGGGGTGGTCCCCGCAGTGGCGTCCCGGGCAGTGCCCGGGGAAGGAGAGGAGCGGGGGGGCGGTGGTGGCCTTTCCCCCCGAGAGAGGCGCTCAATGCCAGCGATCGCCTCCGGATCAGCGGGGGATACCGCCAATACTCGCACCCAGTATTGTCTGGCCTGGTCTGGCTGGCGTTGCACCTCGGCGGTAAGGGCGACTTTCTTTAAGGCATCGATATCCGCCAGGGTGGCCTGGCGCGGCAGCAAAATCAATTGATTTTTGGTGGGGGGTTCTATCATGCCGTAGGGGGTTTGGCTCACCTGGCGGTAACGCTGGGTGAGTTGGGGCACGTCGTAGCGCAACTGCTGATACAGCCGCTCAACGGTGGCGCAGTTGCCCTCTCCCTGGCGTCGTAACCCCTCCAGCAACACATGGGTAAAGGCCCCCTGTTGCAGTTCCGCAATCTCGTAGGCCGATTCGGCTGGGCTGCAGGAAAACAGGGTAATCACCCCCTGCTGTCTCTCCTGGCCAATCCCCAATCCATCCCGCTGGCCCGCCAGGGTGCGGCAGGCATCGATTAGCAAAATGATATTGTCCGCCCCACTCTGGCGCAGCCGCTCGGTGATGTAGTGCAGGGGAATGGCGGAGTTCTCTAGATCGGCGCGATCGCCATCCATGGGCAGCAGGTAATCGCGATTTTCATGGCGTAGGCCATGGCCGGCAAAGAAAAACCACAGGTTATCCCCATCCTGCAAAAAGGGCTGGTCAAACCGGGTGCGCAGAAACCGGCGCAGGGTGGTGTAGGTGGGGGCCGGATCGATGGGTGGGCCGTAATCCTGGGGAATGGGGGGCGCACCAACAGCAAAGTGGTAAACCTGCTCAAACCCCAGCTCCTGCCGAAACAAATCCCCCATGGCCGCCCCATCCCGCACCGCGTAGCGCAGCGGTTGCAGGTTGTAATAATCGTTAATCCCAATGGTGATGGCCCAGTTGCGTCCCATGGTAAGAATTAACTGTCTACGGGTCGGGTCAACTTCAGCTTTATGCCCCCCTGGTTGCCCAGTTTGCCGCCGTTGCCCACCAGGCTAATCTGGCCCTCGGCGTTGATATCCACCGATAGCTCCACCTCCTGCAATTGCAGGCCCGTGGTGCGATCGGCCTCGGCAAACAGGTCATTGACCACCGCCAGCAGGCTGGTCATCTGGGCCTGCAGGGCCTGGGCATCTAAAGAAACCCGCTGGCGACGGGGGACACCATCGCCCCGGGCCGGGGTGGGTAGGCCAAACCCACCGCCGCGATCGCCGCCACTGCGTTGCCCCTCCACCGCCGCCGGAGCCTCGACCGTCTCCGTCACCACCCACAGTACCGCTTTCTCCACCATCATCCCTCCTGGGCTAAGGCCAGCTCCATCCCTCCTTCAGGATAACTGATAGATAAGGCCTAGGGCCCTTTCCCCATCCCACCCCTCCTGATTACTGATGACTGATTCCTGATTACTAGGCCCCGCCAAAGACCTGACAGAGTCTGATGGTGGCGGTTTGGAGGGTAGCCCGTTCATCCTGACCCAACTTTAGGTCTGCCTCTAACTCTAATAGTAAGGGCAGGGTGCGTTGCAATTGGTTGAGGCTAACTCCCCGCAACTCTTGGCGGAGGAAATAGAGGCGCTTTGGGTTAGCCAGTTCCGCCGCCGCCGCGATCTCTGCTTCATTGCGAATACCGGCGGCAGTCATCACCTGAACCCACAGCCAAAGGCGAAACTGACTGACCAGGGTGGCCACAATCCTCAGGGCGGGTTCATTACGGTGGAGCAATTCCTCCACCACCTGGAGGGCTTGGGGAATATCCCCCTGTTTAATCGCCGCCGCTAACTTCAGGCTACTCTGGGTGGACACCGTCACCAGATCGGTGACCACCTGGGGCGGTATGGGGTCAGGGCGGTCCCAGTAGAGGGCTAGCTTTTCCAGCTCCAGGTGGAGTTGACGGGTGTCGTTGCCCACCGCCTCCACCAGTAAATCAACCGCTGGGGAGGTCAGGCTGATCTGCCTTGCCTTGGCCACGGTTTCAACCTGCTGACGCAACAGGTCGGTTTTCCAGGGGGGAATGGTGGCGAACTCTTGAATTTCCCCGTACTGCTTAAACAACTTATAAAACTTAGAGCGACCGTCGGGCTTGTTTTCACTACTGAGCAGCAGCACGGTGGTGGCTGGCAGGATTGGCAGGGTGCGTTCTAACTCCGTCAGCACCTCTTCCGGGCAACGTTGGCCCAGGGGCGTATCCTGGAGCCACACCAGGCGTTGTCCGGCCCCGAAGGGGGGAGTCATGGCCTGGTTGAGGGCAGCGATCGCCCCATTCACCACCGTTGGCGGCATGACATCGTAGTTAAAACTAGCCCAGTCACCCTCCAACACCCGCCTCTGGAGGGCAAGAATCGCTGCCTGTAGTTCAAACTCGTTGTCTCCCCAAAAGAAATAGGCTGGCATAGACCCGGTGACCCTTCAGAACCGTTGGATTCTATCTTAGGTTGCCCAACCCCGGTCAGGACGCCTGGGCCAGGATGGCCTCACTCTGGCTGATCACCTCCAGGGCGGCCTCATACTGGGGATCGGCCTCAGTGGCCAGGGTATCCTGACTGAGGGGGACGCTGCTCACTAGCCGATCCGGGTGAATGCCCTGCTGGTTTATGTCATGGTGATCGGGGGTTTCATAGCGGGCGACGGTGACCGCTAAGCCGGCCCCGTCGGACAGGTCAAATAGGGACTGAATCAACCCTTTGCCAAAGGTAACCCCCCCCACCAGTACGGCCCGGTGGTTATCCTGCAGGGCCCCGGCTAAAATTTCGCTAGCACTGGCGGTGCCCTCGTTCACCAAGACTACCAGGGGGGCATCGGTGAGGCTGGGCCCGTAGGCCTCAAAGCTGTCTAAAATGCCCTGGCGATTGACGGTATAGACAATGGTGCCCTGGGGCAGCCAGAGACGGGCAATATCAATACCGGCTTGCAGGAGACCGCCTGGGTTATTGCGCAGGTCCAGGATATAGCCCTGGGCTCCCTGTTTAGCCAGACTGACCACCGCTTCAGCAATGGCCTCCGTAGCATTACTGTTGAACTGACTAAGCCTGAGATAGCCAACCCGCTGGCCCCCATCGGTGAGTTTCAGGCTGGCCGCCACCGGGTTGAGGGTGACGCGATCGCGGGTTAGCCGCACCTCCCTCAGGTCCGGTTGATCGGCGCGCCTCAGGGTGAGGGTGACCTGACTGCCGGGCCGCCCCCGCAGGCTAGCGGCGGCCTCATCCAGGGACAGATTCAGGGTGTCGACGCCATCGATGGTGATTACCCTATCCTGGGGTTGGATGCCCGCCCGATCGGCAGGAGAACCGGCGATCGGGGCGATCACCCGTAGCCATCCTGATTCGTCATCCTTGGTAATCTGTAACCCCACGCCGATCAGCTCCCCCGCCGTGTTTGTTTGTAAGCTGCGGTACTGATTGGGAGGCAGCAGCCGGGTGTAGGGGTCCTCCAGGGTAGCCAGCATGTCACGAATGGCCTGGTAGGTATCCTCCCGATCATTCAAGGGACGATTCAGCATTCGCTGGCGGGTAAACCACCAGTTTTGATGATTAAACCCTTCGTCAACATAGGCCCGATTGACGATCCGCCAGACCTCCGCCACCAATTCCTGCTCCTCGGTCAGGGCTAGGGCTGAACCTGGAAGAACCGTAGCCAGGGCGACTAGACAAATCAGGAGAATGGCCAGCCACCGGCCTAGGAGACTAACGGACATGGCTACAGGGGGGAACGTTAACCCTTTGGCAATAAAACCCTGTCCAAATCTAGTAGATAGACCCTGCCGTTCCGAATCTGCCATAGGCATACCTGCTTCACCAAAATCCTGCTTCATTTAATACCTGGGCCCTAGATGCCTACCTGGGTAATACCCTTGAACACCAATGGGTCTGGGTCTCCAGGTCGTCCCCTCAGGCATAGGCAATAACAATTAGATATATGGAATCACTGTAACGAAATGTTGTAGGTCCCATGGTGGGGAATTTCCCTCACAACGGGAAACCCCTATAATAAGACCCTTTGAGGCTATTCGCCTGACCTATCCAACGGGATGACACGAACGATAATTTTCTCCTTGAATTACGGCGCAGTCGTTACAGCTATGTTACATTCTTGAATAATGGTCTTTATAGATACCTAGAGCTTTCCCTTTCATGTTTACCAAGCAAGTTACCGACTCTAAAGCCTACCAATGGTTTAATGAGCGTCTGGAGGTTCAGGCCCTTGCCGACGACATTTCCAGTAAGTATGTTCCTCCCCATGTCAATATCTTTTACTGTCTAGGCGGGATTACCTTTACCTGCTTCATCATCCAGTTTGCCACTGGGTTTGCCATGACCTTCTATTACAAGCCCACCGTTACAGAGGCTTTTAATTCGGTTCAGTATCTCATGACCGATGTAAACTTTGGCTGGCTGATTCGTTCTATCCATCGTTGGTCCGCCAGCATGATGGTGTTGATGATGATCCTCCATGTGTTTCGGGTTTACCTGACCGGTGGTTTCAAGAAGCCCCGAGAGCTAACCTGGGTAACCGGTGTGGTTCTAGCGGTCATTACTGTTACCTTTGGGGTGACTGGCTACTCCCTTCCCTGGGATCAGGTAGGTTACTGGGCCGTTAAGATTGTATCCGGTGTGCCCGGCGCTATCCCCGTAGTGGGTAGCACTGTCGTTGAACTCATGCGCGGTGGTGAAGCTGTGGGTCAGGCTACCTTGACTCGTTTTTACAGCTTGCATACCTTTGTTTTGCCCTGGGCGATCGCGGTATTCATGTTGCTGCACTTCTTAATGATTCGTAAGCAGGGAATTTCTGGTCCTTTGTAAGGTTTTCCTGGAATTTACTGTCGTGGTCTGTTGGTCTTGACTCAGTTTTGAGAGGAGAATATTAGATGTCTGTCCTAAAGAAACCCGATCTTAGCGATCCCAAACTGAGGGAAATGCTCAAGCAGGGTATGGGTCATAATTATTACGGTGAACCCGCCTGGCCCAACGATTTACTTTATACTTTTCCCGTGGTGATTCTAGGCACCATTGCTTGTTGTGCTTGCCTGGGGGTTCTAGACCCTGCCATGATTGGCGAACCCGCCGATCCCTTTGCTACTCCACTGGAAATTTTGCCCGAGTGGTATCTTTACCCCACCTTCCAAATTCTTCGCATCGTGCCCAATAAGCTTCTCGGCATTGGTGCCATGACTGCTATTCCTTTAGGGTTGATGCTGGTCCCCTTTATTGAGAGTATCAACAAGTTCCAAAACCCTTTTCGTCGCCCGGTGGCAACCACAGTGTTTTTGTTTGGCACTCTGGTAACTCTCTGGTTAGGAATTGGAGCTACCTTTCCCATTCAAGACTCTCTAACACTCGGTCTCTTCTAGACCTATTTCTCTAAGAGAAATTGATTTTTGCAGAGGCTTGAAAGTCTTTTAGCGGAAATATTAATCAAGTTCAGTCATCATCTAAATGACTGAACTTGTTTTTTTAATTAAGAGGTTGTTTAGAAAGGGTTACCCTAGGTATAGTTCGTCGTCAAGAGAGAGCCAAAATACTGAATTCTGCGGAGATTATCCGACTTCACAGGTATAGTTTGAGGTTCTCTTTGGCTTTTCAACCATCCTCTGAACCGAGAACCGCCATAGACGGGACCGAGTCAGAATTAATTGAGGTCTGGACGATACACCGTTGGTAGGTAGTTTTGAAAATCTCCCCGGACTTGCCCGCTTTCATCGGTCAAATGCTTGAGGATTCGCTAAGGTTGTAGCTTCGTGCATTTATACCGTAGCTACGGTTATAGTTGATCCCATAGGGTTTGAGGTTAATGCACTGATTTTCGGGTAGGTGAATCATGGCCAACCAAATGCGGCAAGAGCACCTTAAAGTAGGCAGTCAACTCGACTTTGTCGATCAGGTTCAGGGTTGGTTCAGCGATATTTGTCGATCCCTGGAAGGAGAAACCAGTTGGATACAATACTATGCCGATCGCCTGGCCCTGGCCCTAACCGAGGGATTCACCAATGCCGTCCGGCACGCCCATGCCCATCTGCCCGCTGATACTGACATCATCATTAAACTGGACCTATATCGAGACCGGGTTGAAATTCGTATTCTAGATCAGGGTGCCCCCTTTAACCCTGAACTGTTGCCCGAACCTCAGCCAGGGGAACTACTCGATAGCGGGTATGGATGGTTTTTGCTCCGGCGGTTGGCCGACCAGGTTACCTATCAGCGATTACAGGATGGTCGAAATTGCCTGTCTATCGTTAAATATAGCTTTGCCCAGAAGGCCTAGAGTAGGGGTATCCACTTAATTCGGGGAGTGTTCAGAAAATCAGGTTAGTTCAGGCTGAAACCATTGATCTCTGGTGGTTAAGACTAGGCTTTACACAAAATTCTGATCACTCTCTAATTCGGGACGTGCTGATAGGTGAGGAATTCAGGAGTCAGCTATCAGGAGATTGGTGTCGTTCTAACTTTTCACTATTGCTATAGCCGTAAAATGTGAAAATTATTATATGCCTTGCCTGACTACGGACATACCACCAGTCCAATTACGGTTTCCCCTCCCAGGGGAGTAGTTATAGTATAACTTGGGCTAGAACCCCTCAGAACAGCATTGATCACTAAAGGCATAAACGGGTAGACCCTGAGATCAATCCACCTACGTCTCCTGACTGCTGAATTCTGCCTTCTGACCCCCCTTTAAAGGGTCGTCTACTTACGCTATCTAGTACTAGGGTAAACCGTTGTGAATCAATTTGACCTTAGAACCGTTCAGTTTAACCTCTCTGGTATTGGCTGCTGGCTGACCCTAATCGGTCTGATCTGGCTGCTGGGGGCGGTGGGGCTGGGGTGGTTGGTCAAGTCCGTGGCCCTATTGTTGCTGCTGTTATTCCTGACGCCCGTGTTTGCCTTTTTAGGTTTTCGGTTCTGGCTGCAGCGTAACCTCACCCGGGCGAACTGTCCGGTGTGTCAAACCCCCCTAACCGGTCTGAGGGGAACTGCCATAGCTTGCCCCAATTGCGGGACGTCCCTGGAGGTATTAGCAACGGCCTTTGAGCGGGTGACGGAGGCAGGGACGATCGATGTGACTGCAGTGGATGTGGTTGATATCACGGCGGAGTCCGTACCTAATCTGTCACCCTCTGACCTGGGTGAAGATAGCTGAGCCCAGGCGAGGCTATACCCCCACTGCCGATGGCATACTGGAGGATGTTTCAACTGAAGTAGGCTTACCTAGTGGGGGTAGAGGCAGTGACCACTCCTGAAATTGGCATCATTATGGGCAGTGATTCTGACCTGCCAACCATGGTGGCGGCCGTGGAGGTCTGCCAGCAGTTTGGCGTTGCCCACGAAGTCGCGATTGTTTCCGCCCACCGCACCCCGGATCGGATGGTGAGCTACGGTCAGACAGCCCACCAACGGGGGCTCAAGGTGATCATTGCGGGAGCGGGAGGAGCGGCCCACCTCCCCGGTATGGTGGCAGCCCTGACCCCCCTGCCGGTGATTGGGGTTCCCGTGGTCAGCCGTAGCCTACAGGGCGTTGATTCCCTCTATTCGATTGTGCAAATGCCCACCGGTATTCCGGTGGCGACGGTGGCGATTGGGAACGCGAAAAACGCCGGCCTTTTGGCTATTCAAATTCTGGCCAGCGATCGCCCCGCCCTGCTGGATCAAGTCCTGGAATACCGTCGCCAACTGACCGCTGACGTGATGGCTAAGCAAGAGCAGCTAGCGGACCTGGGGGTACCGGAGTATCTGCGCAGGTTCTATTAAACTCCAACGGGTTCAACCCATCGAATTGAAGAAACCCCATCCAACTTTCATGCCGGTGTCCGAAGGCTGGCCTGGTCCAGGGATCTGCAGCTATAGAGCGCCTCATTTAGTTGAGCCTAATCCTTGAAAATTCCCCAGTTTATAATCACCTGTGCCTTGTGATACAGATTACTATTCTGAGAATTGGTGAAATCTTTACATTCTGGGTTCGCAGAACAGATGGCTTTGCCAGCCCTATCTACCCGGTGACTTCACCATGGAGCCTGATCCCTTTGGTCTTGTGTCCAGGGTCACCTCTTTTGGTTTCAAGCTATCAGGCCTTATCCGTCTGATAATTTTACCCCCACGTTTCCCATGGCTAAGGCTCATCTCGCCATAGTTCCAGAGATGGATCGTCCATAAGTGATTCGATCTATTTCGTTGACTTGGTTTTTTGGCCTGAGGCCGTGTTTCCTGTTCAATTGTGTTGAAGGAATGTTTGTCAAGATGTTTAATTTAGTGTCGCGAAATCGCTTTACGTTTCGGAGGCGGTCCCAGCCGTCTTTCTGGAGCGCTAGCGTGCCACCCTTTGACCGGTTGGTACAACGACTGCTGGGGCGAGTCGGGGGATGGGCTCGCTTAGCCTGTATTCCTATAGCTTTAGCTATTCTTGCCATCTGGGGCCTGGCTGCCCATGCCCAGGAAGAGCTGACGGCTGCCGATGTGCAAACCACCCTCGACAATATCTGGGTGCTGATTGCGGCCTTCCTGGTGATTTTCATGAACGCCGGCTTCGCCATGGTGGAAACCGGCTTTGCCCGCCAAAAGAATGCCGTTAACATTCTGGCTAAGAACCTGATCGTCTTCGCCCTGGCTACCCTGGGCTATTGGTTTATTGGCTTTTCCCTGATGTTTGGCGTCAACGGTAATGCCTGGGTAGGTTGGGGTAACTTTTTCTTGGCCGGTCCCCCTGAGCTTTATGGTTTAGGGCCCGATGGCATCAACCTCTACAAAGACACCTTCTTCCTCTTCCAGGTGGCCTTCGCCGGTACCGCCGCCACCATCGTTTCTGGGGCGGTGGCGGAACGGATTAAGTTTATTGACTTTTTGATCTTTAGCCTGCTACTGACCGGTATTGCCTACCCGATCACCGGCCACTGGCTCTGGGGCGGCGGTTGGTTGGCTGAGCTGGGCTTCCATGACTTTGCTGGCTCCACTCTGGTCCACACCGTCGGGGGGTGGGCAGCTCTGATGGGGGCGGCTTTTCTTGGGCCCCGGATGGGTAAGTACGACGCTGAAGGTCGAGTCAATGCCCTGCCCGGCCACAACCTCAGCATCGCTACCCTGGGCTGTTTAATTCTCTGGTTGGGTTGGTTTGGCTTTAACCCCGGTTCCCAATTGGCCGCGGATTCCGCCGTCCCCTACATTGCTGTCACCACTAACCTCGGTGCCATGGCTGGGGGTCTGGCCGCCACCTTTACCGCCTGGATTGTGAATGGCAAGCCCGATCTGTCCATGACCATTAACGGCATTTTGGCCGGTCTGGTGGCGGTAACCGCCGGTTGCTACGTGATTGGCTACGGCGGCGCCTTCTGGATTGGTTTGATTGCCGGTATTTTGGTGGTGTTTGCGGTTAGCTTCTTCGACAGTATTAAAATTGATGACCCCGTCGGCGCCACCTCAGTGCACCTGGTCTGTGGTGCTTGGGGAACCCTAGCCGTGGGTCTGTTTGCCAACGGTAACAACTTCACCCAGGGGGGCGCTGAGGATGCCATCCGCGGTCTATTCTACGGCGGTGGATTTAGCCAGCTCGGTATTCAGATCATCGGTCTTTTAAGCGTTGGCCTATTTACCGTTGTCCTCTCCACCATCTTCTGGTTGGTGCTCAAGGCCGTGTCCGGTATCCGGGTCAGCCCAGAGGAGGAACTCAAGGGTCTGGATATCGGCGAGCATGGTATGGAGGCCTACAGTGGCTTCCTGAAGGACACCACCGACATGGGTTCTTCCCTCTGAGATAGTTAGTTCCTTAGCCTGGCCTTCCTTTTGCAGGACTAGGGTCTATCCATCCATATTTGCTAAGCAGGACAGGCCAAAGGCTGTCCTGCTTTTTTCGGCTTGGAAGGGGAAGTCGCCTTCAGGTTTGGAAAGGCATCTTGCCAATCCGCCATAACTTTGCCCCTGATGAAGTACACGGAGAGCCCCCCCAACCCCCACCTCGCGCAGCGGCCCGGAGGGCATAATTTGGGGGGCTCAAGAGTGGATCTGAGCAGACAAAAGCTATAAGGGATTTCCAGTTCCCACTCAAGGGAAGATGCCTAGGGATGCCCCAGCCACCCCAGAGCCTGGAACTTTCCATGGCGGGCTATCAAGGAATTGAAATGATCCGTAACCTCTGGTCACAAAATATCGGATTTTTGCATAGAAGCAACTTTCGTTAACATCCGATGAACTTAAGAGCAGATCACTATCGCCCTGGGGATAGGTGGGGGAAGATGATGATGTTAACTCCTCTAAAGCCTCTATATTCTAATCTCCTATAACTAACCAGCCCCTGGTGCCCATTCGCACCAGGGGCTATTTAATGGTGGGATGCTCTCTAATGGCTCCTCAGTGAAGCGCTGACTATTTTAGGATGGATGGAGATCGGAGTAGTCAAAGGTCAGAACGCCGCCAAACTCCTGACCGCTGGCTCCTGCATTCCTGACCGATCAGCCCGTCCTGGCTTACGTGGATACCCCTCAATTAAACCTCTGGCTTAGATTTGATAGATCGACCGTCAAAGGTTGACTTAGGAATAATGCCATGAACACGCCAGTTGCCATCCACCACCTGGGTAATCGCAAAGTCGCTGCCCACCGTTATTAGGGAATAGGCTTCGTCTTCGGTCAAGCTCATACCATTCATCAAAAAGTCTCTAACCTTCGTCGAGCAGTCCTTCAGAGCCGGGTCTAGGGAGGACATCGAAAAGATTTTGGTTTGAGCCTCTGGTCCCAGTGCTTCCAGGTAGTTGGGGAAGGTAAAGCCATGGACAATCCAGGAGTCGGGAGTTTCCAGCTCCAACATTGCGATCATTCATATTACCGCCGAAGTAGCCCAGTGGAATGGAGTTAACCACATCTGCCTCCTTAGGAGCCACCCCCATGGCGCCAACATGAAGACGCAGGGGAATCTTAATGTCCTTAAGGGCCTCCGTGTTTTCCACCAGCGTGCTGTGGTCCACGATGATGCCGGGATAATCAATGGTGCTGTGCTTTTTGCCGTCTGGGGTGGTTTGTTCAGTCCAGCGGAGGTGGCGGCGGCGGTTAATCTCGCTCAAAGCTACCTTACCCCCTCCCCCTGCAGGACTCACCCCACCAAAGTAATGGAGACAGACCATGGCCATGGACGAGCAACTGAGGCGGATCAAAGCCAGTGTGGAGGGTTGGAATAGCTGGCGAAGCGATAATCCAGACGCTGAAATCGACCTGAGGGACGCTAACCTCAGGGGCGCCAATTTAAGCGGCGCCAATCTGAGTGGTACCGACCTGTACGATGCCAACCTCAGCGGCGCCAACCTGAGTGACGCTAACCTGATGGATGCCAGCCTGTTCAAAGCCGACCTGAGCGGCGCCAACTTCAGTGATGCCGACCTGCGTGCCGCCGACCTGGGTCATGCCGACCTCAGCCGGGCCAACCTCAGCCACGCTGATCTCAGCCATGCTGACCTGCGCAACGCTGATCTCAACCACGCCGACCTCAGCGAAGCCGACCTGAGGGTCGCCATCCTGAGCGGGGCCGACCTGCGCCATGCCGATCTGAGCGCCGCCAACCTCAGCAACGCCAGACTGGGCGCCGCTAACCTGCGGGACACCGACCTCAGCTACGCCAATCTGAGCGCGGTCAAACTGGATCATGCGGACCTGCGGGACGCCGACCTCAACCACGCCGACCTTAGCGATGCCGATCTGAGCGCCACCAACCTCAACAATGCTAACCTCAGCGATGCTAACCTGACTCGGGCCCGCTTCTACAAAGCCAACCTACTCGGCACCGACCTGCACGGCGTCAACCTGGGCCGAGCCGACCTGGGCGGCGCCATCCGATCGGATCGAAACCACTAGGAGCGATCCTGGCTGCGCCAGCCAGCCAGGCGCCCCTAGGGTTGGGTCAGGTTAATCAGGCTGACCGACCCCACCCCTGGGTTTGACACCACAAGCTGATTGGTGGCGGGAATAAACTCAAGGCCTTCGGGCTCAAACTCAGCTTTTTTATCCGATCGCACCACCTCAGGATTGAGAATGACGGTGTCAAGCCGTTGAATATTGGTCGGGTCAGAAATGTCATGGATTGTGACCGCATCGGAGCGCTCGATCGCCACAAAGGCCAGGGTGCGATCGCCCACCCTAGCCACCGTCACCACCTCTGGCTCCGGCCCTTTGCTATTGCACCGTTGGGGCAAGCCCAGGGCAATTACACTCTCCTCAATCGAGTCCCCACTGTCCCCCAGGAAACTGCCTGTCGCCGCATCAAACACACTAATGCTGCGGCTGCCGTGGGGGCTGATGGGTATGCCGTCATAGGACTGGTTATTGACGCTGGTTAAATTATCCTCATCGGCGGTGACAAAGTAGCGTCCGTCGGGGGTCAGGGCAATACCATCGGGCTCACGGGCGGAGGTAAACGCCTGCCTAAGGGAGAGGTCATAAGCGCTGGAGCGGCAATTGCCGGTTTCAACCTTATCTTGAGTTAAACCCAACCCCTGACGCATACCGACATCAAAGTTTTGGACCGAAAAGGCCCCTGGGGTGAGGGTGCTGGGCAGGGGAGAGGGCACCCGGATGCGACTGACGGCGTTATTTTCCTGCAGGGTAGCCAGCACAAAGGAACTATTGGGAGCAATGCGAACGGTTTCGGGCTGGGGGTCGTTGGGAAAGAAGGGAATGTTGTCGGGGGGAAGGGGGACCTCCACCTGGGTCATTTGCCCCGCACCCCGCCGTAAATCAATGATGGAGACGGTGCCGGGGCGGTTCTCAGGGTTGGTTAAATCCTCCTCATTTTCCTCGTCCTCATTGGCCACGGCGGCAAACTGACCGTTAGGGGCAATGGCCACCGAGTCGGGCCCCCGCCCCACCGTGACCTGTCCGATCGGCGTCAGATCCGGTAGGGAAAGGGCTACGACCTTGCCGGGAACCTCATCGAAGCTGGCGAAGTTGGCCTCATCCCCATCCCTAACCCCCACCAGGGCAAAGGCCCCGTCCGGACTGATGGCCACCCCGGTGAGTTCGGCGGCGGTTGATCCGGTGGGGAGAAACTCCGCCGTCAAGGCCCAGGTGCCAGCGATGGTGAGGGTGTCTTTGCCAATTGCCACCAGGGTGGCGGTATCATCCCCCACCACCAGGGCGTAGCGACCGTCGTCGGAGACATCCAACATTTCCGCCCCAGCCAGGTCGGTTAGGGTGGAGACCAGCTTCCCCTGGATAGGGGTGTTTTGCGCACTGACCTTGGGTAGACCAAAGCTCAACGGTAACCAGGCCAGGGTGAGCAATGCCATCAATCGAGCCCGCCGCCGGATGGTCTGCAACGGAGATAGGGGTAAGCCTGGCGCGCCAAAACGAGTCCGATTCATCACCTTTGCCTGAAAAACGTAAGGATACTGTGGCAACCATACAATGACTGCTGATGGCTTACGTTAAGAATAGGCTAAGCGAACCTTAAGCCAGGACCGGGCAACGGTTCCCCTGGAAATCGACCGGCTGGCCTAGGCCAAGGGGGAGGTCATAGCCCAAGGTTGGAGGGGTAGGCCCGGTGTTCCTGGTCTATGATGCCAATGTACGCTCCATCCTTTGTCAACATTGTCGAATCAGAGGAACGCCATATCCGAGCCCTGGTACCCCTATTTCAAAAATATGGAACCTTTAGGGATCAGCAGGGGAAATATTGTCCTGCGAGGACAACCAGAGCACCCTACTCCAGACCCAGTTCCCGCCGCAGGGTCTGGATTGATTTTTCACCAATATAGCTGTTGCACACCACCAACTGGGGTGGGCGAATCAGGTCCTCCCGGGCGGTGGCGATCGCCTGCTTAACGGCGGGTACGCTGGGGGCATCCAGGAGAATGGTTTGGGCGCTACGCACCAGGGAATTTAGCTTCTGGGTGTCTTCGGTTTGGGCGGTGAGGGCCAGGATATCATCCCCCCGCAGGCTGTAGGTAATCACCTCCGCCGCCCGCAGAATGCCGGTGCTGAGGCTGACCAGGCCCAGGCAGGCCCCCTTGGGCAGGTCCTTGAGCAGGGCCAATTCCTTTTTATAGTCGTAGATATCCACGGCGATCACCCGCACTGACTTGGGGGCGGCGATCGCCTCCGCCTCGGCAATAAAATAACGACTGGTGACCACCGTCCCCGATCGGGTTTGGGAGAGCACCTCCGCCAACTCCTCCAGGGGCACCAGCTGTAGGGGAATGGCCAGGGCCGCCTCCAGTTCTTGGGCAATCAACTGGCCGGCGCCAATGTCCTGACGGGGCACCGTCACCAGCACCCGGGCGCTACAGCGCAGCCGCCAGTCGATCTCCGCCAGGAATAGTTCCCGGGCCTGGTGGAGGGAGCACCCCTGGCGCAGCAGTTCATCCAACCCATTTTCCACCACCTCGCGGGCCTGGGGGAACTCCTCCCACAGGGCTGATTGGGGCCGGGCACTCTCCCCTGCCCCCTGCTCCCGTACGTAGATACCTGACCCGGCAATGGCTTCCACCACCCCCGCCTCCTCTAGCTGGCGGTAGACCTTACTAATGGTGTTGCGGTGCAGGCCGGTGTAGGTGGCTAGCTGCCGGGTGCTGGGCAAACGATAGCCCGGCGGGTACTGGCGGGAGGCAATGGCAAACCAAATTTGACTATAAAGCTGGGTGGAGGCGGGAATTTCGCTATCTGGTTGAATGTGAAACTGCACTATTCCCTCCGGCTTAACTCCAGATCATGGCCCTTAGCAGGAATTGTAGGCAATTCCGCCCCTCCTCACAGGGGATCGGGGGCAATGCAATAATTTTTGACAATTCCCCCCAGGGGCGGGGTAAGGTAGGGGGAGACATTCGGGAGGAGGGCGCCGTGAGCGTCGATTCAGTGCCCACCGCCACCGTCACCCTGGTCAGCGGCGATCAATTGATTCCGGCCTACCTGGCCCAACCGCCGGGGCCGGGGCCCTGGCCTGGGGTGGTGGTGATCCAGGAGGTGTTTGGGGTGAATGCCCACATCCAGTCGGTTTGCCAGCGACTGGCCAGGGCGGGCTACGTTGCCATCGCTCCCCATATTTACCACCGCCAGGTGGTTGACTTCGCCGTGGGCTACGGTGAGGCGGACCTGGCCCTGGGCCGTCAGTACAAGATGGGCACCCGGGCGGAGGAGTTGTTGCAGGATATTCAGGCGGCGATCGCCTACCTCTACAGCGTGGCTGGGGCCCGGTTCGGCGGGGTGGGCTGCCTGGGTTTTTGCTTTGGTGGCCATGTCGCCTACCTGGCCGCCACCCTGCCCCCGGTGAAGGCCACCGCCAGTTTCTATGGCGCCGGCATCGCCACCACCTGCCCCGGCGGTGGCCCCCCCACCCTGGATCGCACGGCGGCGATTGGCGGCACCCTCTACGGCTTTTTTGGTGAGCAGGACCCCCTGATTCCCCTGGCGGAGGTGGACCAGATCGAAGCGGCCCTGGGGGAGCACCAGGTTCCCCATCGCCTCTTTCGCTATGGGGGGGCGGGGCATGGGTTCTTCTGTGACCAGCGAGACAGCTACCACCCCGCCGCCGCCCAGGATGCCTGGCAGCAGGTGTTGGCCCTGTTTGCCGCCACCCTGCCATAGGCCCTGGGGTAAGGGAAAACCACCCTGGCCAAGGTTATATATTGGCAACGTTGTCCTAGCTAAGCGCCCCTATGGTTGACCTTAACCCCCAAGATGAGCTGGCCCGTGGTCGCAATCACCTGGCCGCCGACCGGACCCTACTGTCGTTTCTCCGCAGCAGTCTCACCCTGGTCAGCATTGGGGTCGGGGTTGATCAGGTGGTCAGGGCGATCGCCCCAGCGGGTCGCCCCATGGATGCCTGGGCCCATGGGTTAAGTCTGACCTTGATTGCCCTGGGGGTGGTGAACCTGGGCCTGGCCACCCAGGACTACCGGCGGGAAATGGGCCGATTACGAGCTCCGGTCTACCGCTATTCCCCGCGCTGGAGCCTGGCGGCCAGCACCAGTTTGGTGATGTTGGCGATCGGGGTGGTTACCGTGGTCTGGCTAGGAGTAAAACTATGGTGGTGAGGGCTGGGTCTACCGCAAAAACAAAATCACCCCCAACCCCGCCACCCCCAACAGCAGAATGGCGGGAACCACCAGACGATTGAGGGCGTACACCGAAGATAGGAGATAATGATGGCGTTCTATACTGCTAATCTCCAGCCGATGTTGAATCAGGGCAAACCCCAACAACAGCAGCCCCAGGCCGATCACCCCCAGGCCGATCAGGCTGGCGGTGTCCTGGGTGAGGGCCGGGTTCATGGCCGGGAAACGTTGTTGCAGACTACGAACGATCTGGTCAACGGCGAAGCCCAGGCCGATCAAACTCAGGCAGGTGCCGAGCCAGGCATTGAGGGTGCGCTCGGCCGCCGCCCGGTTACGCTCCCTGGCTAACTCGTTAGTGATGTTGGTAAACTTTTCAGGCGGCAACGCTGTCATCTATAATCAGCTTCCCTATTATGGATCGTTCCCTGCCCCATGACCCCACCCAACCCCGCCACAGAACTGGCTAAGGAACGGAATCGAGCCGCTGAGGAGCGTACCCTGATGGCTTGGGTGCGCACTTCCCTGGCCCTGATTGGCTTTGGCTTTGGGATTGATCAGATTGTGGTGGCGATTCACCAAGCCCTGGGGGATGTGGTCAATCCCCTGCGGCTGACCCATATCCTGGGCCTGGCCTTTGTGGCCCTGGGCACCCTGGCCCTGCTGGTGGCCGCCCTCGATCATCGCCACCAGTTGCACCGCATTCAGCGCAATGATCTGATCTACCAGACCCGCCATTCTCCAGCCCTGATCGTGGCCTACCTGCTCACCGCGATTGGGGCGATCGCCTTCTTTAGTGTCCTGCTGGGTCCCCTGCTGCCCTAGGCCAGCTTGCTACATCTCCTGCGCTAGGTCGAGCGGATTGGGCCAGGCGTTGGCTGCTGGTATTGCTAGGCACAGCTACATCGCTAGAGGGATCAAACTCCTTGGGGCTCGGTAGACTACCCTGAGGGGTAGGGGTGGCCTCAGGAACATAGACCTGGACTCGGGTTCGGCTGTAACCGGAGGGAAAATAGCGCACATAAAACCCACCCGGGTGTTGGGACCATCGCCCCAGGGGCACCTCCGGCCCCGATCCGGCAGGGGGATCCCCCGCTAGCACGGCGATTTGTTCGAGGGCGGTAAAATCTGCGGTTGCCTGACTGAACAGTTGTCTCAGTTGATTCTCCGCCTCCAGGACCTGACGTACCGGTGCTGGCAAATTGGCGGTGATTGCGTTCAGGGCTTCCGGAGGAATGACCCCCAGGGCCCCCCCATTCAAATCGGCAATTTCCTCGGGGGTTAGGAGTTGGGATGCCACCCTTTGGATCGAGGGGGATAGCTCGCTGATGGGGGCCCGGGCCAGAATTGACCAGATCAAGGACTGAATCTCATGCTGATCAATATCAGGATGCTGCACGGAGTTTTGCAAGATATGCTGAATAACCGGTTCCCTGGGACCCTTCAAGGGAGCCCACAGGTATCCCTGTCCGTGGCTAGGGCCGTGGGTCCCTGCATGCAGGCAGTAGCTCTGTAACTCGGCCTCATAAAACCCTGGACTGAGCAGGAAGCCACCACGGGCGCTCCGGGGTAGGTTGGTGAGGGGAGTAACGGGCTGCAGGGCAAAGTCGTCCGGCAGTACAATTTCGTTGCGGGTATCCCTGAAGCTGGTGGTAATGGGGGGCTCTTCCTGAAGCAGGCTATCCAGCCCTGGAATGGAGGGCGTGCCCAATCCCGGAATGGTGGGTAACCCGGGGATAGAAAAGCCAAACTGGGCCCGCGCGGTTGGTGCGTTGGTGAGCACAACCCCCAGCAAAAAACTGGCAATTAAGGGTCGATAAAGTCGCAACCCGACCCCATTAGACGTTGGGATAGATCGGGGTTGAAGTGGGAAAACCCTAAAAAATTTCATCATAAACTAGGAATAATAGGAGTCAATACTGGCCTGAGAGGTTGTTTGAAAAGCCAAGGAGAGTCTCAAACTATACTTATCAAGTAGGATAATACCCTCAGACTCCAACACTTTTGCGTCCTCTTGGCGGCAAAATATACCTGGGGTAACCCTTTTCAAGCAACCTTTGAGACCTATGGCTTAAACCATACCATTTCTGACGATCGCCTCACTAAGGGGAGCATCCCACGTTTGCAAGTTTGCCCGGGCGTATCTAAAGGTTAGGGGAGGGGTCAGTTCGGGCGTTAGGAACGGAGGGAAAGAGGTCATCAAAACGATCATTAGCCCAAGCTATTCTGAGCAAGAGAAGATGGTTAAAGCCATCCTCACTCCAGGGGTTTGTAAAGTAGTTTGTGTCAAGAATGGGATCGCTACATAGGAAACCTGCCTTCAAACTCGATTGCGAAGCGATTGAGGGCACTTTTCCAGTCTCGAATCGGCATCGTCCATTTTTTCGAGAGGTTGTTGATAGCCAGAAAAACTACTTTCATTGCGGACTCATCGGTGGGAAAGGAACGGTGGTTTCGTAAAACTTTGCGCAAGGTCATATTCAAAGACTCAATAGCATTGGTCGTATAGATGGCTTTACGAATGTCAGTGGGGAAGGCAAAGAAAGGGATAATCCGCTCCCAGTGGGTCATCCAGGATTTACTGATGGTGGGATAGCGAGCGTCCCATTTGGCGGCAAAGTCCATCAGAGCCGCTTCTGCGTCCGTGGCTGTCGCCGCGCTATAGATGGCTTTGAGGTCAGCGGCGACGGCCTTACGGTCTTTGTAAGAGACATAGCTAAGGGAATTGCGCACCATATGGACGATGCACAATTGCACCCGAGTTTGGGGTAAGACCGTTTCAATCGCCTCAGGGAAGCCGGTAAGCCCATCCACGCAGGCGATGAAGATATCCTTCACGCCTCGAGTTTGGAGCTCGGTGATCACCGAGAGCCAGAATTTTGAGGATTCATTCTCCGTTATCCACAGTCCCAGGAGTTCCTTGTGACCGGCGAGATTAACCCCCAAAGCTAGATGAATGGCCTTGTTGATCACCCGCCCATCCTGGCGCACCTTGACCACCAAGGCATCGAAATACACAATTGGGTACACCGCATCGAGGCTCCGATTCTGCCAGGCTTTACGCTCGGCTTCCACCGCCTCAGTCACCGTCGAGACCAGGGTATGAGAGACGTTGACCCCATACAACTCCTGCAACTGAGCCTGAATATCGCGGGTTGTCATCCCTCGGGCATACAGCGACAGGATCTTGCCGTCAAAGCCCGTAAAGCGAGTCTGGCCTTTTTCAATGAGCTGGGGCTCGAAGGCTCCGTTACGGTCCCGGGGGATGCCGATCTCCGCTTCGCCAAACTCACCCTTAACCGTTTT
>Ga0208465_1000182_pt1 | contig 20188 bp, 18 predicted proteins | sample LakMenEpi31Aug10_FD_150749 | JGI IMG/M metagenome (GOLD analysis project Ga0208465, IMG submission 150749) | Freshwater microbial communities from Lake Mendota, WI - 31AUG2010 deep hole epilimnion (SPAdes) | ecosystem: Environmental > Aquatic > Freshwater > Lake > Epilimnion/Euphotic zone ...
TAATTCCAGTATTGTGAACATTCACAAGGTTTCCAGTGATATTTGCTCTTGTTACAACCAACTGTCCATTTGCTGGTGCGCCAGAGTAGTTATAAACGCGAAGGAAATTATTTGATCCCCATTGCCCGTCAACAATTCCCGTGAATGTCTTGGCGCTTGGCGTTCCTTGATACACAACATCATTTTCGAGAATCTCGGCAACATTCGTTGTGTTGCTTGATGGATCAAGATAGAGATCGTAAATCTTAAGGGAAACGTTTGGTGTTGAGATATATCCTGCGCCGCGACTTGTAAGTTTAAAGTCGATAATTTCTCCGAGAGTCGTCGCAGTTGGAGTGATGTCTTCACCATCACCTAACAAATATGCTTTTAAAATTGCACCAGTTCCAGATCCATTTACTGTAACATTAGGAGCAATAGGATATCCCTCACCGCGATTTGTCAATTCAATAGCCGTGATGAATCCACCACTCACTGCAGAAACGCGACCAGCAGCACCAACTCCAGTTCCAGTGAAATTTAATACATCGTTGACTGCATAACCAGTTCCACCATTGATGACCTCAACGTTGGCAAGAATTCCCATCCCGAGAATGATTGGACGATTATCCATTCTAATGGTTTTTGTCAAGATGTTTATCTGATTAATATTCGTCTCAAACTGTCTATCTAAGAAAGCAGTTTTCGAAGCACCATCATAATCAATGATGGTTCTATATTGACTTTCAAGAAGCAATCTTCTTCCGTTATACCAGTCATCAGTTGTTGAGAATCCAGAACCACTTAATTTGATTGAAGCATTTACTGGATTGTACGTGCTGAAACTTCCTGGATTAATCGTAATAAATCCATCAGATGAATAGTCTGTTTCATACGTTGCAACTACATTTAATGACGCTGGTGGTTCGCTATCGAAATCTGCACCACCAGAAATAATTGCTGTAGTCAATATTGGATTGACATTAAATGTTTCAAACGCAAGTGAATTGTATAGTTTCGTATCGCCAAGAGAATTGATTTGAACTAGACTTGTTACATCTGGTGTGGTTGTGAGAATTGAATTTGCATTCAATTTCTTATTCGTTGCGCTACCCGAGAAAGCAGAAGTCACTGTTAAGTGATTCGCATTTGTGACAACATCAATCACTCTTTCTTCACCGTTAATTTCAATGGTCTTTCCAGAGTACAGGTAATTATAAAATCCTGGTGTGCCACCAATAAAATTGGTGAGATTTGGATATGTTGTATTGCCAACAACCTCAACACCAGAAATATTCACAGTGCCTTCGATTGGAGTGTTTGCATTCAGAATAGCCATGGTGTTTGAACCATAGTAGTCTGAGATTACAACAGTATTGATATTTGCTCCAAATCCATTTGATGCTGTTCCAGAAAGAATTCGAAGTATCGTACTATTATAATAGTCGTTTGTGGAACTTACTGTTGGAGCATTCGCAATGTTGACAGTTGTTTGCGTTGTTCCAGCTGGCGTGACCAAGAACGTTGTATCTGGATTTGTGTTTGGTAAATCGTATGCAACGTTCAATGTCAAGTTAGCAGAAAGAAGAATAGCATCTAATCCCCAGCTGAGTTGTATGTTAGCATTTGGCGATGTTGTGTCAATGACGCTGACAACAATGTTACCACCAGAACCGTTTCCTGTACCATCATAAACGCCAGACGATGTATTTTTAGTGATAATATCAACGTAACTATTCGGAGCGATTCTAAAACCATAACCTCTTCGAACAATGGTTGTTGAGTCAATACTTGCGCTCGTTACGTTATTAACATATGCAACTGCTTTTTGTCTTGATGTGAGACCAGGATCCAATCCACCGTAAATTACGACAGGATCGCCAGTAACATATCTTCTGCCTCTCTTTCGAGGATTAATACGAACATTTGACAAACTGCCGATAATCGTTTCAGTGAAAACTAATTTTGTTCCATTAGTATCAACATATTCAATATCTAATGTCTCACCGTTTACGAATGGTCTTGTAACGCCAGAAACATAAGCCTCATAAATTTCAGTATTTGTGCCAGCATCATATGATCTATAAACTCTTTCAATGATGCAAGTTGCGCGAGATATTGTGCCAATACCTTTTCTATTTTTCAATGCATTCAAATCAACTGATTGGTTGCCAGGAGATATTGTTAGTCGGAATGCTTGAGGTAATACCCACTTACCGTCAGATGCTCTAAAAATCTGAAGTTTTGGGAAAAAGATTTCTAGATCTTTATCATATAAAACATGGAATAGAAACTTAAAAGAGTCAGGAGTTCCTTTTTTAGCATAGAAATCTCTTGCACTTTTAATAATTCTTTCTGTGCTTAATTGAGATTCTTCTGGAAATGAAGGAAGAACTTTTGTTCTGAAATAAGAAAGCAAACTCTCACGAGTTAAATCAACATCATGATTTTGTTGGAATAACTTAATTTCATAAGTAGGATTTCCAGGTTGCTCTAAGAACTCATAATATTTTTGTAGAAACTCAACAAATGTGGGAAACTCTGAGCGAATAAACTCAGGAAGTTGAGACTCAATTAACGTTGATACTTTATTCAATGTCGACATATTAGGTTACTTTAACAATATCAATTGAAACTTGAGATTGATTGTCAATGTCTAGTGTAATGATTGTATTTCGAGCAGAATTAAACAGAGTGTTCTTTGGGGTTGCATAGAACTTCAAGATTTTAAAATTATCTCTAACATCGATTGGGCTAAATTGCGTAAGAGTAATTGTTCCAGTAATATAGTCGATCACACCTGCAGAATCAGAATAAATCACTTTGATGTTATTATTATCGAAATAGTAAGATCTTAATCTGCCAGTCGTGTTTTCCACGATTGGTTTTAAGATAATATTTGTCAATAAATTATTATCTTGATCATATGCTCTAATTGCTGCAGTCGTATAATCCGCACCAGGCTTTTTAACATTGACTGCTGTAATCTTTCCGTTTGTTACAATAGCCTCAAGTTCAGCACCGATACCATCACCAATAACGTCAAGTCTTGGCGTGGTTGTTAATCCAGAACCACCAAGAACAACTTGAACTGAAGAGACACCAGTAGAAGACAATGGAACTTCTTCAAAGTAGAATTCGCGCAAGATGCCTTCGTTGTCATATGCAGTATATGCAGGGCTTGAACTGATTCTATCAGCACCTGTTGAACGTTTTAATTCAGTGTAGTATTTGATGACGTAACTTCTAGATGTACCAAGTATTGGTGTTAGTCGTTTTTCGATCTTAACGTCAACATCATTACTTACAATTGATGGATGTGCCATGTCAATTTCATGCATTAATCTTGAGATCTTAAAGTATGAATTGAATTGATCCAAGTAGGTATTTGCATATCCATTAATTTTATCACGAACAAGAGTTGAGAGTTCGCCTGGAGTTAAAGTCGTTGCAGTCGGATCATATGTAACTTTTACATTTAAATTTAAGAAGTTATAATCTGGATCAACGAACTCAGGCGTCACTGTCAAAATACTAATTGGATCAATAACTGTATTAATGATATAGTCTTTTTCTGTTCTAGAAATTTCGTATCCAGCTGCAGGTTTAGCTGAAACAAACACTTTACCATAAACTGGAGGAATATTTTCTTCACCACCCCAAACGTTTACTGATTCGAATGCAGGGTATCTTTGTTGAATCAATGCAATATAATCGTTCTTAGTTATCGCTCTGCCATTTGAGGCATATGATTTTGGTGCGATATTTTTAATCTTCTCGATTGACTCTGCAGCGGCACCGCCCAAAGCAATTTGATCAACGACGATGGTGCCTTCAGTTAAGCCACCAACAGAATCCATCAATCTAAATCCTTTTGCTTTATTTGCTTCTGCGCCTTTACTTACGACATAAGAAACAATAACGATATTTCCATCAGAAAGTTTCTTTCCAAGAATATCATCTCCAAAATAAATCTTATAATTTCCATTAGTGATTTCGTCTAGGAAATAAACTTTACTTGTTTGAGATAAGATTGTTGAATCTGTTGCAAGAGTATATGTTTCTTGTGTTAAATCTAAACTTGAATTTTGCACAATCACTTCAAGAGTTGACGTGTCAATGTTTTGATCTAGAAGTTTAAATTCTTGAAGAGGATTGATCAGCTCATTGTATACAAAAACCTGAGAAACAGGATTGCCTTCATAAATCTCTAGATCTGCAAAGGTAAATGCATTATTTGATTTAGTTACAGTGACTTCATCTAAATTTGTGAAGATATAATTGACGCCATCAATTGCTGATGATGCAAATCGTGTGAACTTCGGAAGAGTTAGCGAAGTGATGGATCCAACTCCAGGATTATTTGCCAATGTGAAACTTAAATCGATTTTTGCTTGAGCACTGCGAATGGAAGAAGGAGTGTATCCTAACATCTTCGCATGAGAAACAACAGAGTCTCTCAGTGCGGCGGTATCTAAAAACGACTCATTTGCAATCATATTCATATAGAATGATAGGTAATGAGTATTATATGACAATAGATCGATCAATTGAGATAAAGTTGATCCCTCAAAGTCGTAATCTGCAAACGTACTCTGAGACTTCAAAAAGTTCTTGAGACTCGCCTTTATTGTAAAGAAATCTGGTTCTGAAATAACGAGTTTACTTTCGACATTTGCCATGTTATCTTAACCTTTGCAAAAATATAGCCGTTGTGACTGGTCTTATAGAGTTTAGTAAGTAGAATCGAATCGTAACATCGAATCCATCTGCATCAAAATTAGGCGATACACTTACATAATCTACTTTTACTCTTGGCTCAAAATTTGTAATACTTGTGAGGATTTCTTCTCTAATGTTCATAGCAGTCATGTCATCGAGAGGTTCGAATAACTGCGAAAACACATCGGAACCAAATAAAGGAGTAAACCGACGTTCTCCTTTATTCGTCAATACAATGTTTTTAACCGATGCAATAATGGCGTTTTCGTTTAATTTGAGTGCAACATCTCCAGTCACAGGATGTTTTGTGAACTTTAGATCCAGATCAGAATAAACGCGAACAGCTCTTGCCATTTATGAGTCCTCTAAATGATTATTTATGTCTTAGACGGACGAAGAATTGCAACAATTTGCGCACCTCCGCTGCTGACAAGAGAGACGTCACCAATGCGACCATCACCGATATTACCGTTATACGGTGGTTGAGATCCTCCGATAAAGGTTAGAGATCCATTTATGTTTTCATAAACGAAGTTGGTATGGTCATTATTCCACAAAACAACATCTCCAGGCTGAGCATCTGATGGCTTAACACGAGTGAAACGATAATCATCGATTCGAATTTCAAGATCTCTTGGATTTGGAGTCTGAACATATCGATAGCCATTCTGTTTCAATCCGAAGTTGACGAATGCGATTGCCCATCTCGATTGATCGCTCAAATTCCAAAATTCTCTAGAGAATCCGAGATTTCTCCAGAGATCAGTGATATTTGGATTCGACGGTTCGATTCTACCAGAAATTTCAACACCAGTTTCTCTCCAATAACCGTTTGCTGCGAGAACTAATTGTTTTCTCAGCCAAGCAGATATATCCGCACCATCATTAATCACAATCAAACTCTCTCCCACAACATCATTAAAGATCACATCAGAGCCTGAAGTTGATGGTGGTGCAATAAATCTCTTAACGTTTGAATATGGTGAAGAATATGCATAAGGATTTGCAAGATAATCTCTTAATAACTTATTGTTTTCTTCTGTTATCGAGTCTTTAAATCTAAAGATTCTATCTGGTTCTAGATGTTTTTGTGTATCAGTTGGAGTTCCTAATTTAATTGGTTTCTCAAGATAAGATGTCGCATTTACAACTTCTTGCACTTGATTTACATTAATTTGGAACTGATCAGCGATTTCGATTAGAACAAATTGCTCTTCACTGCTATTTCTTCTCATTCTATCCTTGTTCGTTTTATCTTCATGATACAAGTAAACAATACCATTTGCATCTATCGCAGGCATGCGAGTTAAGGAAGGATCTGGTATCAATGCAGCAATTCCTCCGCTGCCTGCTACAGATAGAACATGAGAATCCCCGTTCGAATCATATCCTGTCGCTTCCATATTGGTCGCACCAGCATTTAACAATCCATTAATCTCAACAGAGGATCCAGTGACTCGAGTTGAACTTCCTTTTAGGTGAAGAACATTACTTGAAGTGAAGTATCCATTTCCTACACTGTTGATTGAGATATTTCCAGAGGATTGGATCGCCACGTTTCCAGATCTATAATGAATCGTATTCGCAACGTTGAAGTATTGATTTGATTTAGAGTAAAGAGTGAAATCATTCGCAGTTGATATGTTAGAAGTATTCGAATTTATAATAAGTTTATCATCAACTGAAATGTATTGATTATTAGCAGTGATTGTCGATGTATTTGCAATGTCGAAGTGCAGAGTATTGGCTCGCATATTAAATGCGCCACCAACCGATACATTCATATTTGCACTCACATTTGCCTCTAGATTATTCTCGACTTGCAAGAAACAATCACCAACGACTTTAATATGAGCGTTAGATTCTAAGACAATATTAACCTTTCCTGCAACATAAAGATAATCATCGTTGAGAACAATTCTATAATTACTCTTGACGACTTTTTCTACTTTAGTTCCACTTGGATAAAATTCAACAAAACTTCCAGATCTATGCGCTAGATGAACACGCTCACTTCCAGGAGTATCATCAAGTTCGAACACATGACCAGATTCTGTTTCCATAGCCTTGTTATATGGATATTCAGCTATGTATGGAGAGGCAGGTTCTGACCATGATTGATCATTTGCTCCAATTGCAATGATTGAAGATCGCTCTCGGAATTTTTGTGTAACGCTCTTTTCTAATGAGGTTGCAAAATCATTCAATGAAGGCTTGCCTTGCTCTTCTGGAAGCGGATACTTTAGAGATTTTGCATCTGAATCTGCAGATAAATCTGATTCGTGAATTTGAACACCAAGTCCAGCCCCTGCAGCTGAGATTGGATTTCTTTTTGTTAAAGTATTTCTTCTTTGCTCAGCCAATGATGACTTTGGAATTGATTTGAATAGATTAGCAGCAATATGTGACAGCGAATCTTCACTGATCAGATATTTCCCAGTTGAAGATTTGAGTTTATCGGAACTGATTAACTGAGCTGCTCTAACGAGGTCGCCAGAAGTGATTGCAGAACGAACACCGATTCTCTCAAAATCCACATTAAGACCGATGTGATACGCATGAAACGCCAAACCTGCTTTTTGAGCAACGTTTAATCCGTTCCAAACACCATCGCTAATTGAACTTCGAGCGCGATTTATAGAGTTGTTAATATCAATTCGAAGAAGTGCTGTTGCTTGTTGTGGTGTTATAACAGTGTCAATTCCATTAATACCATAAATTGGCACTGTCTCAAAAGAACTGATTGAAACATAACCTTGTCGTAATTCTTGTTGTGTAAACTGATGATCATATCCGATCATACTCTGATCACTTTCTGTAAGAGACTGTTTGGCTTTTAAAGACAATGGAACATGCAATTTGATACTATTCTCAATGATTTTCAATAATCCGATTCCATCATTAATAATATTCGCACTCACTGGATTTTCTGTTCCAGTTCTAGCCTCAGGATAATCAATGGCTGATGGTTTTCTTGGTGAGTTTCTTATTTTACTTGCATCTCTAACGTCACCAAATCCGCGACCATCTGGAGGATTTTGTTTATTAATTCCAGGAAGAACTCCTAGAATGGCTGGTGATTGAGCGAATGATCCATCAAGGAAAAACCCAACAACATACTCGCCTTCTTTTGGTGCAGAGAATGATTCGTTGTTATTGACAGAATATACTGGAATTGCCCATGGTAAATCTTCTGTTGGGATTGCAACAGTATCATCTGTGTGTATTCCAAAGATGCGAACACGACATCTTCCAATCTTTTCTGGATCATTGCGATCTTCAACGACGCCAATCCACCATTGAAATCCGTCTTGTCCAATAAAATTCTTTCTTAATTTCATGAGTTAATTACCAAATTCCACGCAGAATTAAATTGTGGGTTAAATCCTATATTGACATTCACTGAGTCTTTGCAAAGCTCTGCATGACAATAGTAATAATTTTCAATAAGTTGATGACGTATTCCAGTGATTAGATATCTTCCTGACATCATATTGTCTTCTTTGATATTATTTGGATCTGTTTGTGCATCATTTTTAGGCAAACTGACATTCACAATATCGCCGACTGACAACGAACTATCCCCTGGCAGATCAACATGCAATCTTGTGTTATTTAAGAGAGCTATTCGAGCAGCACGCGAAAGTAACCATTTACTTGTGAGCATGTCTTGAAATTTAGGAAACATGCGAACATAACCAGAAGCCTGATTTAAAGAATTGCCCATTCTATTTTTTGCGTAACTATACGGCAAATATTCATTCAACAGTTTAAGAGATGACTGATTCACACCAAACTGTTCGTATTCAGTCGTTCGATTCATAATATCAAGTTTCAATAGTTCAGATGCGTATGCTCCATTATTCATGCTATCCAAAACATCAAATACTTGTTTAAATTCCATCTCATCTAATTTATCATGTCTTGATCCGATGGATTCTAAGAAGTTTTGATTTTTTGGTGAGTAATAAATTGTTTTCTTTGCTGGTCTGGAATATAAACTGCTCAAGGAAACAAAATTAAAGCCATTGATGTTCTCGTAAAACATGTATCCAGGAGATAAATCTTTTGGATTTATTGCAAAGGATGCAATCCAATTGATAGCCTCAAATGGTCTTAAGTTTGGAACAATTAGAGGACTTTTTTCTGGATTAATTAGTAGGCTTGATTGCTCGATGTTATCATCGGTTAGTTTTTCTGGAGAAATCTTTAAAAAATTTCTAGAAATAATTTTAATAATATCTGAAAGTCTACTCTCCTTAAATGATTTGGAGATGTAGTATTGTTGATTCAACATGAATTCTTCAGAGCAGAAATGCAATTTAAAAGTTGCATTTGATGTTCCACGCAAAGTATAATCACTTATCTTGTAGATTCTAAAAACTTTTTGATACCTTTGCATTCCAGGTGTGCTAAATGCGACAGAAATAAATTCGTTTCCGTGCATCTTCAATCTGTTTAGCAAATCATTTGAGTCAACAAGAGTCGCATCACCACTGATGACATTGTTGAACAGATCCTCGTATAAATTTATTTCTTGAAAAACGAAATCGACGTCAATGTTAACCCCAAGACAATTGATTAACTTTAATTCTGTTAAAGAAAAATCATACTCAGAGTACAGACCATCACCAGCTGATCTTCCGCTCGAATTAACATCTTTCATATTATTTTGCCAGCATTAATGAACTAAATTGATTCTCAATAGCACCGATTATTGAAGACTGTGGCACTATAATTTTTCTTCGCTCTTCGTTTAATTCAACCTCATAATCATAATATGATACAGGAGAAACTGTTGTTGCAATTGTCATTTGAGCATTTCCGCCAGTCACTGAACTTACAACATTAAATGTATTCGAATAAGAAGTATTTGTGTTGAGAGCAATTACAGTATTTGTTGAGTAATTAAATCCATTTGCTGTGATTCTATACTTTTTGACTTCAGAAAATGTTGGATCATCTGAGTTTGTTTTTGTCTCTGTTACTTCATAATGACTTACAGTGTTAACAGCCCACTGGTATCCATCTAAGTTGTTTGTGATTGCAATAACAGTATGTGTTTGCGCTGCCGAGTTAGCAGTTACACCTTTAATGGTGCTACCATTTGCAAACATCTGAGAAGGAAATTTTAATTTTAAAACTTTATTTGTTGAATCATAGGCGACAATTGTTGCATCTGCTGTTGATTTATCGTAAGTAGATGCCCCCTGATAGACAATCTCACCTGCAGTATAATAGGTTCCTGGAGTTGCATACGACTCCGCAGTGCTCAAACTTACATTAATTGATCCATACTTTTGTTTGATATATTTTTCAAAGTCATATGGACCTAGTGGCCAATCAAATTGAGGATCAATGATTTGATTGACAAGAAAAAGAATCCAATGTTTCTCAGGATTTCCATAAACTCTGTTCGCAATTTGCTCTGCTGTTTCTTCACCCTTTACTTCATATTTAAAAAATAAACTTTGATTTGACAGAATAGAGTCGATAAATTTAACTCTAGCGAGCATATCTGGAACAATTTTTGCATTTGTTCCTTCTTTATTGATAGAGTATAATACTCTTGGAAATTTTGAGAAATAAGACATTAGTAACCGTTCTTAATATCGTTTTTAGTGAGAACGACGCTTTCTATAAATTCAAGATCAAGGCTTATAGAAACTGGAGTGCCGTCTTGGTGTGTTGCAAAGGTATCTAACTGCGCTGCATAGTTTGTGTTGATCGAGGCTATCATGCATGTCGTAACTCTAGGCATCGCTAAATTTTCTACAAATTTTCCTGTGCTATCTCTACGAAGGAACTGAATTTCGAAATGATTTGGTGGAACCAAATATCGAGTTCCGCTACCTTCTGCAGCTGTGCCCTGTCCACCAGCATTCTCAGAGTGTGAATGGAATCTGAAGGTCTTAATGATTTTCTTAACTTCTTCTGCTTCTTTTAAATTTCTTGGAGCAAATCTAAATTGGAACAAGAAGGATCTTGGTTGCGTTCCACCGTATGTCATTTCAAGCATCGGATTTAATGCATAACCGAGTCCTGATAGAATCGCTTCAGTTGATCGTGTCCCAAATATTCCTGCTCTTCCAGCCAGCTCTGCAAATACTTCTGTTCTTCCTAAAGCAGATCCAAGTCCACCTAAAGCAGCAGGAAATCCTGCGGAATATAGTCCTGCTCTACCTGAAGCCTGATTAATAGAAATTGATTGATAATCATGTTTGTCTTGATTGATTACTGTATCAGGCATATACAAAGTGATTGAACTGTCTAATTCAACTGTTCTTTGTCCATAGGAAATGTCGCGACCACCAGTAAAAAATTCGATTCCATTTGCTCCAATTCCAATCAAATCTTCTGTAACTGTACCGATATTAAATTTAGAAGATTGAACTAGTGAACTTCTAAACAAAAAAGAAGTATTAAACGCACCTTGAGTTACAGGAAACTTTCTTGGTCTTCCAGGATCAAATTGATCTGGCGGATTTTTAAAAGATGGTGTTTCATTTGGGTCATCTAGGAACGATCTGCGCTGTGCATATGCAACGAAACGAACTGCATTCTTAAAACCACCACTCGGATCAGTCATATTAAGTGGATATCTTAAATGCTTTGGTTCAGATTTTGATCTAGATCTTCCAATTACATCGATGCCTTCTAAAAGTTCTGCATCTCGCGGAGCAGAACCAGGAGTTCTTCCAATGACATTAATATCTGTCAAGACTTCATCGCCTCTTCGATCGACTCCAGGTCGTCGACCTATGACGTCGATGTTCTCTAATACTTCGGTCATTGAGATTTCCTATAAATAATTGATGGCATACAGCGGCAAATACAGTCCGAAAAACATCAGTAAATATTTAGGTGACCATACGAACATTTGGTATCGATCGTTATGGGAACGCCGAGTCATGGTGCATCTGGATGAAAATCCAAGTGTAATCGGATGGTCGAACGAAGAGATCGTTATTCCTTATTTATCCCCAGTAGATGGAAGATGGCATCGGTACTTTCCAGACTTTTTCGTGAAAGTTAAGAATAGAAATGGTCTAGAAGAAAGTATGATTCTAGAAGTTAAGCCAAAGAGTCAAGCATCTCCTCCTAAACCAAAGAGTCGTATCACAAAGCAATACATCCAAGAAGTTGCAACTTGGGGTGTGAACGAAGCAAAGTGGAAGGCAGCAAATGAATACTGTATGGATAGAAAATGGAGATTTAGTCTAATCACAGAGGATGAATTAGGAATCTGATGGGAGCACTACTCGAAAAAATTGAAAAGGGAATGGCAAAGAAAGGGATCAAGCCAAGAACTGAAGAAGCCAAAAAGTTCATACAAGGCATGGTAGCCAAAGCCTCAATTCCATCCAATAGATCTAATATTCTGAACGATGCAAAGCGAGTTACTGCATTCGCTGCAGTTGGAAGAATGTTCTTCTTTCGATATGATCCACTCACAAAAGAAAGACTCTCGCAATGGGATGAATTTCCTCTAGTTCTTCCAATGGTTGTAGATGGTGATGGGTTCGCTGGCATCAATCTACACTTTCTAGGTCCAGGAGAAAGAATGAGTATTCTGGATGGATTGTCGATGTTCTTAAACAACGATAAATATGACGATTCTACAAGATTTTTATTGTCCTATGATCTCCTATCCAACATGAGCCAATTCTCTGGTGCTGTTCGAAGTTGCTATAGAAGATATCTTTATGATCAACTAGTTTCACCACTGATATATGTAGAACCAAACTTCTGGGAGACTGCAGTATTTCTTCCAGTTGAACGAATGAGGAGTTTTGGTTAATGGCGCTCAATCCAAGAAAAACACTAAACATCAACAACTTTCTCTCAGAGGTTCGAAAGAGCGGATTTTCACGACTCAATAAGATTGCCATTGTAATCAAGCCACCAACAGAACTAGTCAACATTCTGAATTATAAAAATAAAGATAATTATCTCACATACTATGCTGAGTCTGTTTTGATTCCAGGATATGAGATACTCACAAACGATCTTTACTTGGGTGGACCAAAAATGAACATCCCAGTTCGTTCTGAGTATAAAGATGTCTCAACCACATTCTTAGTTGATGATGATATGCGTCAAAAAACCTTCTTTGATGCTTGGTTGAATTATATCAATCCAAAAGAAAATAAATTCGACTTTAGATATAGAGATGATTACATCGGAGAAATTGATGTGTATCAAATCTCCGAAGATGGAAATAGGATTTCATATGGAGTGAGATTATATGAAGTATTTCCGATTGCTGTGAGTGAAGTAAAGGGATCATGGGCTGAGCAAGAAGCAGTAAGAATAGATGTCAACTTCTCATATCGTTACTGGAGAAGTTTCAATGCAGACCGATATGAACGAAATGATAACGAGGCACCAGAAGTCCTTGAAGATATTGAGGTCGTTGGAAGAGCAGCAGACAGAGAAGTTCTTACTGGTATCGATGTTGTTGGAAGAACTGGTGATGGAAATGAGGTTTTGACAGATATTGATGTCAGAGGAACAACAAGTGACAGAGAAGTCTTGACGAGCATTGATGTGGTGGGTCGAGGAAGAAGAAACGTCGACCCACGATAACTATGGAGTGATTTATGGCTATACCAAAAATTGATTTACCAACATTTAAACTTAAACTAGAATCTCTAGGCAAAGACATAACCTTTCGCCCTTTTGTTGTCAAAGAAGAAAAAATTCTTTTGATGGCTTTAGAGTCCAGAGATTATGAGACAAGTCTTGATGCAATTAAACAAATTGTCAACAATTGTGTTGTTGATCAGATAGATGTTGAGTCTTTACCATTATATGAGATTGAATATTTGTTCTTGAATCTACGAGCAAGATCAATTGGAGAAATTGTTTCATTAGAATACGTTTGTGAAAATATTGTGGATAAGAATAAGAAGTGTAAAGGAAAGATGCAGCTTGATATTGACTTACTTAAAGTTGCATATGAACATAAACCCTCAAACAGTTTGGTTCCGTTAACAAGCAATGTTGGAATTAAATTGAGATATCCGACAATAGAAATCTCTAAAGTATTAGTTGAGAAACTCAACACAAAAGATGCTCCAACAGAAATTATCAAGCAATGTACTGAGTATCTTTACGATGAGAATCAGGTGTATAATATTAATGAGATGCAACAAGGCGAGTTTGATGAATTCATAAACAATTTAACCACTGAGCAATTCAAGAAAATTAAAAACTTTTTCTTAGAGATGCCAATGTTAAGATATAAGAATGAATTAGTTTGTGGTAAGTGTGATAGAAACCATACCATCAAACTGGAGGGTCTCCTCGATTTTTTCGTATAAGCCTTCGTAATGAGAGTTTGAAAACATATTATATGACTAATTTTGCATTAATGCAGCATCATGGATATAGTTTAAGTGAACTCGAAAATATGCTCCCGTGGGAAAGAGCGACATATGTTGCATTAGTGGCGCAACATGTGAAAGAAGAAAATGATAAGATAAGAGAACGACAATTACAGAGAAAGAATAAATGATTGATCGATCAGAATTTATGTCTCCTTTTGCAAAAAAAGGTGATCAGTTAAAAAACGGATTTGCCAAACGATTTGGTGGCGGAACGTTTGCATCAGCTGATCTAGTTGACATGTTTAAGCCTGATGCATCTCAAATGATGAAAGATGCGGTTGGTACAGACACAAAGATGATCAACGATATGATTTCATCTGCAATCGACGAAAGGTTGGGTGAGATGCCAGAGAAGGCTGAAGAACCAACATATTCAAAACAAGACATTCAATTTGACCCGAGTCAAATGCCTCAATCGTTCTCTAATTTAGAGGACATTCAAGAGGCAATGAGAAAAACCTTTAATTCTGGTGCACAAGATCCAACAATGCAAAATGCTGCAGCTGCATTGTCAACAACAGACACTGGAACATTAGCTGGATTGGAAGGTTTAGATTTCAATTTCAATGATGGTACGTGGGACTTTCTGCAAAACATTCAGCCAAATAGTGCGCAGGAAGAACCAGTTCTAGAACAAACACAAGTTGAACCATTTGTTCAACCAATTATAGATTCATTAGTAGAACAAGATTTTGTTCAAACACCGACTGATGACACAGAGCAACCTACACCATCATACATTAATGACAAATTCAATGAAACGTTAGATAACATATATGATGAGATTGAAGAAATAAAAGTCATTGGTAAGACGCAAGATGATACTCTAGATGACATCTATGATGAGATTGAGGATATTACTGTAATTGGAAAAACCCAAGACGAAAATATCGATGATCTTTCTGAAGAAATTGAAAGCATTGATGTTGAGGGATTGACTGACGAAGAAGATATAGAAGATATCTTAGTAAGTGGGAAACGAGAAGAAGAATCATATTGTAAAAAAGTGTATAAAGATGTTAGTGATATGAAAGAAAAAAATGAAGAAGAGGAAAGTAATAACCCATGGGAAAGATTTAAACGATTGTATGCTGACTTTTATGGCGGAGATAATGCAGGAGAAATTTTAAAACAAGTCAAGATGCGAGAAAATGAATATGATGCATCGCTCGAAGAATCATCTGCAGCAGATTTAGATGAATCTTCGATGAACCCAATTACATCTGACACACAACAAATTTTAAATGCTAAGAAAGAGAAAGACGATTTAGATGCTTTCTCAGAAATGCTTGATGATTATAAGAGTTCAACAGAAGAAAAGAAATCGTCAGCACCAATTGTAATCAATAACAATAGAACAATCACTGCAAAGGCAGCAGACGCAAAAACTGAAAGAGTATTCAGTAACGAAAATACTTTCAATCGTCTTGCTGGTGCAGACTCTAATCACCCACAATACATTGGTTATGGAAGATAAAAAAAGGGGACCGAAGTCCCCCTGAAAACATCTACGGTTTTCTAATCGAAATTACTCAGCAGCAAGTTTCTCGAAGAATGCCATATCGTCATCATCGACGCTGACTTCTTCAGCAGTTACTTTCTTGGCTGGAGCAGAGCGAATGACAGGAGCGGCTGCTTCCTCATCATCAACTCGCTTGGCGGTTGCGCCAGACACGCCACCAGCACCAAGAACCTTGTCCAACTTCGCTTTAAGTTCATCATAGGTCTTGAAGTTTTCAGGCTTCAGGAAATCCTTGAGTGAATATGCAGACTTCCAAACCTGCTCAATCTTCGCATCATCACCATTCAACAATGCAGCAGGAGCCTCAAACTCCGACTTGTCATAGTTGCGATAGCCTTCGACGTTACGAATCTTGACCTTGAAGTTCGCACCCTTCCAGAAGTCAAACGGATTCATTGGAGTCTCATCAGCAAACTGCGGCTCAAGTTGCTCCTTGATCTTGTCGAAAATTTTCTTTCCGAACTTGAACAAGAAAACCTTGCCTTCATTTTGCGGACGCTTGGCGTCAGAGATCACAAGAACGTTTGCAATGTACGTCAACTTGCGCTTTTGTTTGCGAGCAATTTCTTTGTTTGCTTCGATACCTGAGTTCCACAGAACAGTGTTGTACTCAGAAACAGGATCGGTCTTGCCAAGTGTAGTGAGAGAATTCTCAATGTACCAACCACCTGGACCTTGGAAACCGTGTGACCAGATTTGTACCCACGGTAGACCATCTTCACCGTCAACGGCTGGCGTATCGAGGAAACGGATAACTGCGTATCCGTTGCCAGCAGCGTCAACTTCTGGTTGCCAAAAACGCTCATCAACGTTCTTGCCACCACCGTTACCAGCAGAGGATTGCTCAACTGCCTTCTTCAACTTATCAAGAGAAGAACTCTTGTTCTTTAGATTTGCTAGACTCATTTGTATTCTCCGTATAGCGTAGTATTAATGTATATCGACTTGTCCACTTTTTTCATCATCACAACATCATTATATAGTATTTTCGTCAGCAAGTAAAGTTTCCTTTGTCAATTGCTTATACTTGTCAACGTTCACCGCAAGAAAAGCACCATACTTGCGCACCTTTCTTGACACTTTGGGATAGATGATATCATCTGAAATCTTCTTGTCCCAAATTTGTATAAAGTTGAAGATGTTATTAAGAATCACAAGAGTCTCAATCGTTACATCTTTTTGGAGGAATGCGACTAACAATTTTGGAAATTGTCCATCTTCAACTTTAAATAAATTGTTAAACTCTTTTGGATCTGGACAAATCTTCTGCAGATCTTCCAAATATACTTTGCTCATGGAATCGGTGGTTCGTTTCCAATACCGATAAGTTTCTTCAGCCTGGTCTTCAAGCAATGACTTGGTCCAGTTATCATCACTGTGTACAAAATTAGCAACCAGAAATGGAACCATCTCATCGTCGCGATACTTGCGCGCAAGGCGGTGGAATAGAAACTTGTCACGGCGTTTTTGAAATGCATCTACTGATACTCGAGTTTTGCCATCATATTGAAAGAAGTTATAACTCTCTGAAGTGAAATGCAACTTGATGGCTTGATAGATGCAATACAAATCGTATCCATTCATAGAGGCAATCGACTTCCTCGCGGCAAGAATCTCAACTCCATTGCTTCACCTTCAATGATACTCTTTAGAGAATCATTGATCAAACTTGCAGCAACTTCAATCTCAAGATTGTTACGCTCGCAGTATGAAGTGATTGCATCCATGTGATCAATCTTTTCTTGAATCGCCAAATTCATGATCATCATAGAAAAGTTATTTTTTTCTTCGCGACTTGCCATATTAGATCTCATATTCACTCAAGGAATTGTTCAACTGCTGAGTCACACGAACAAACGTTGTGCGCTTACTCAACTCTTTCAATTCACTTGCTCCCACATAAGTACATGCCGAACGTAATCCACCCAAAATATCTTGCATAGTTCGTTTTACCTCACCGCGATATGGAATCTCTACAGTCTTGCCTTCAGATGCTCTGTAATTGGCAACACCACCATTATGCAGATCCATTGCAGTATCAGAACTCATTCCGTAGAATTTATTTCCGCCCAGTGCACTCGCTCCGCCTTCCTTATGACCTGCCAACATTCCACCAAGCATCACGAAATCGGCTCCCGCAGCAAATGCTTTCACAACGTCCCCAGGAACGGAACACCCTCCATCCGCTATGATATGACCCTTGAGACCATGAGCAGCATCCGCACACTCAATCACTGCACTCAACTGCGGGTAGCCGACGCCTGTCTTTTTGCGTGTAGTGCAAACAGAGCCAGGACCAATACCAACTTTCACGATGTCAACACCGCCGATAATTAGTTCTTCTGTCATTTCTGGTGTGACAACATTACCTGCCATCAATACAACATAAGGATAACGATCGCGAAAATGACGAACGAAATTTACAAAGGCTTGTGTATAACCATTCGCAACATCAATACAAACTCTCATGTTTCGATTTCCGACGATATTATACACTTCATCGAATTTCTTTAAATCTTCGCCAGAAGTGCCAAGAGAATAGATGCTACTGTCTAATCTTCGCGCAAAGTGACTGTTTAATTCAGACTCACCATAATGTTTGGTCAAAGCAACCATACAATTATGTTTGGCAAACTCTAAATCCATCTCTAGAGTGCCAATACCATCCATGTTTGCAGCAATAATTGGAACGCCTTTCCAACTGTTGCCACTTCTGAAAGTGAATATTCTTTCTAGATTTACTTCGCTTCTTGAAGAAAGGTTAGAACGTTTCGGAGTGATGAGGACATCTTTATAGTCCAACTTAACGTCTTCAATAATTCTCATAAAGCCTCAATGATAAAATATATGATTGCCAATCTTGCGAATCAGTTTCTTTTTCTCTGCCCAAGATGGATCAACATAGTCTGCGTGAAAATACTTTGCAGATCCAATTATACCGTACTTCCTGTCTAAAATCAATATAGTCTCAGCAATTTGCAAAGACTCTTTCCATGCTGCACGATTGCGAATTACTTTCTTTCCCTCACACACCCAAGAGAATTGGCAAGTGCCTTTGGTCTTTTGATAAACTACTGCACAAACAGAACGAGGGAATTGCTTGCTCTTTACACGATTCATTGTGACTTCAGCCACGGCAATTTTACCTGCGCGTGGTTCACCCTTTGCCTCGAAGTAAATGTTTTTTGCAAGGCAATCAACTTCTCGCATGACGTTTTGCTTTTCGTCATAACTGAGTTTCAAAAATTTCATTTCATGAGACATATCATTGACCTGAGTGGCAAGATATGAATTTTGAGTTTGGTATGCTGACAATTGAGCATTAAGATTTGCTTCTTGTATTGCCAACATTCTGTATGGGATAAAGATTCCGAAAAATATTAGGGAGAATAATCCACCCCACATACAGAACAAATTGTGATTGCGATCAAAATATTTTTCAACATTATGTAATATATCTACTGCATTCATGTTAGTTGCCTCCATTATTGCAGTGGAAAGAAAAGGTTGGTGGTTCGCACCACCAACCCAGACCTTTCTGTTACCGAGCGGTCAACTCTTTGTACTCAGTGTGCTTATTAAGCAGCAAGAGCCATAGGTGTAAATGAATCATCGTTTGCATTTACGTTTTTTGCGCTGATTAAGTCAGTCGCCTCACTGGTTGCTGTCAGGTTATTACTTGCCCTGTCGAAGCCAAATTCATCCCCATAAGATAGCCACCACGTACATTGCTGCAGAGGTGATGGGCATTTGGTGGAGATGTCGGGGGTCGAACCCGAGTCCAGAACACTTTTAATTGTCAGTTTACAACCATTGTTTTTATTTAGCCAGCAAGAACTTTCGCTACTGAATTTACAACAGCAGCGATACGACCAATGTCGCGAAGTTGTTCAACTGTGAGACCTTCTTTCTTGAGAGTCTCATAGTGAGCCTTGACGCAGAAGTGGCATTTGCCTACGATTGAGGCTGCGAGAGAATATGTTTCGAAGTTGATCTTCGAAGTGCCACCGTGATTCATAATGCCATTCATACGAAGTTGAGCAGGCAATCCTTTGAGTGCAGGATCACTAGCCATTTCAACGTATGGATACCAAACATTATTTTGAGCCATAATTGCAGCAGCAGTCAACGCAGCATCGGCTTCCTTACGGTCCTCGATCTCTGCGTCGATTGCTGTTGCGAGTCTAGAATTGCCAGCAGCAAACGCTGCGGCAAGTGCACATCCTTGTGCAATCACAGGATCAAGTGTACTGCGAAGAAGAACAGCGTCAAGATTTAACTTTGTATCTTTTGCGTATTCTGGTAAACCTTCTTTAATTACATTGACCCAATTCATTTTATTCTCCTATTAGACGTTCTTTGGTGTTTCCATGCAACGCTCAAAGAGATATCTCTTTGCTGTGCGCATTTCTGAATTGTTCAAAAAACCATCACCGTTCTTATCAGCAGTTTCAAAGAGTGACTTTGTAATTGTGCAGTAACGATTAATGTCATCAAATGATACTTTGCCATCCTTGTCAAAGTCATACTGTGCCACACGGTCTTGAGCCATTGCTGGCGCAGATAACATAAT
>Ga0208465_1000183_pt1 | contig 20154 bp, 22 predicted proteins | sample LakMenEpi31Aug10_FD_150749 | JGI IMG/M metagenome (GOLD analysis project Ga0208465, IMG submission 150749) | Freshwater microbial communities from Lake Mendota, WI - 31AUG2010 deep hole epilimnion (SPAdes) | ecosystem: Environmental > Aquatic > Freshwater > Lake > Epilimnion/Euphotic zone ...
ATTTAATCCAGTCTCTACGCCATCTTGGCTCCTAAGGTTAATGTCTACTTCATTGCCGATAACCGTTTTCCCTGTTCCTTGAGGGGATAGGGTGACATTACCGTTACTAGCTGAAGCAAAAGTCAGCGCTCCGGTTCCTGTAATTGATCCGGTCTGGGTGCCAGTACCACCACTGGATAGCGGGATAGGCAAGGCCGGGGCACCACTCAGGTTAGAGTAGGCAACTTGCTCAGCTTGCCATCGTCCAGCCGTTTGATTCCATACCAAGGCCTTGCCATTGTCACCAGAGCCAGGGGCGGTGCTTGATACGTTGGTTAAATCCTGTAACTGCGAGGGGGACAGATACGCTGTTGGCACTACTCCAGCCCTCCATTTAGTCCAAATTTAGTCCAGCCACAACTACTCCAACTCAGAACCCCCACCATGGCAAGGTTTTCAGGCGTTGAATAGTTGCGGGGAGAGCAGTTATTCATACTGGTATAAGCCCTCCACCTGTGCCTGAATTATCGACCATATATATGCCAGTGTATGGCCTTAATAAATCTCTAATTCTTTGAAGGCTTTTTCCTATTCTAAATTGATAGCCTTCTCTGTCAATATTGCTGGGATCTAAAGCTATTGTCTTGTATTCTTCTAAAATTACCTCTACCCGATCAGCTCGCTCATCAACTTCATTAATCCAAGTGAATGCCTTTTCTATCTGGTCAACAATAGGTCTTGTTAACGTGAAACTGGCAGGTAAAATCAAGCCGACAGAAACACCGGTTGCTGCATAAACCTCATTCAATGGCGTAACGCCATAAATTTCGTACAACAACAACCGATGCTCTTCTGTCAGCATGTTTTACTCGACTACATGTAAACCGCCAGGCCATACAATAACGCCGGACTGATAAAGGTCAGTCCAATCAACACCGCCAATTTCTTGCAAAGCATCAAGGCTTAGCTTATTAGCTTCGGCTAATTCCTTTACTTTCTTTGCTTTAGCAGTGCCAACACCTGGCAACGCGACAAGCTCAGCCAATGTAGCTGTCATCAAATTCAGTGGTTCAGATTCATCCTTAACAACTTGCAAAATAGGTTGTTTTGGACTTGGTTCTTTCTCACTAATTTGTTGTTCAACTTGTCGAGGAAATCGATAGCCAACCCGTAGAAAGTCATCAGTCATAACTGACATGACAGCTACAGGTTGACCATCAGGAGACATCATCGTAATTTGCTGCATGGTTTAACCTACAGTGACAGCATTAAAACGCCCTTCCGAACGTCGCTTAATGCAGCACCCGTCAGCATGTAGTAAGCTTGACCTTCACTAACAGTAGTTAGGTCGTACTGACCACGGAAAATCTGAATTACCTGATTGGTTTGTTCAGACCGTAGCGTGGTCGCTAGCGCCCCAGACCCAGCAGAAGGCTCTCGAATTGCTCGGTTAGCAATCAATAGCATTTCCTGGTGGTAGGCCACATTCACAGACGGAATATCAGGAATGTCAACCACATAACTGGTAGTGATAGCGGCGGCTGGCTGACGAACGCCCTTAGCATTGAATGGCACAATAACCAATTTCGGAGCAGCAGTCGCTCCATCAATGATTCGAAGGATGACCCCAAACAAAGTAGGCAGGTTGCTACCTGTTAGCCGAACGATGTCACCTACAGCAGGGCCACCACTAGAAAGCAAAGTGGTAGCTGTAGCTGTCAAGGTAATTTGAACAGCACCAGCACTCTTGTAGGAGCTACCAGTCGCTTCATCAGCGTAGGTAAACAATGGGTCTGAACCAGACACAGCCGCCGCTGACGCTGATACCGCCGCAGTAACAGCAGTGCCACCTACAGCCGCCGCCAACATGTTCTTAGCACTTTGGCCAGTAACAGAGGATGAACCAGCCGTCTGCAAGCCATAGCGGTCTACAAATAGACCATTGGGCATCCCAGTCTGAATCAATGAACCAGAGGCAAGGTTTAGAGCTGAGGCAAAACCATCAATCAGAGTCGTGTCACCTAGGAAGGCACCCTTAGCAGCGGTACTAAGAATGGCATAACGGTTTTCGGGAGGATTCTCGAATCCATTGATGCCATCTAGAACGGTAGCCGCTGCCCGGTGGGTTGCTGCATTGTAATCAGCAAAGGCTCCACCACTACCCAGGGAAGCAACAATCTGAATCGGAGCATTCATCCCCAATTCGACGGTGCCGGTAGTAGCTGCGTGGGTTCGGAATTTCGAGTACAGATAGATGTCGTTAGGCGTAGCAATGCCATCCGCCATCTGACTGCCGGTTTCACGGATATACATTTCAAGACTTTGAGTAGGATCAGATCCATAGGTCTTGAAGCCATCCGCCCATAAACGATCTAGCACCACATCACCACTGAAGAATTCACCTTCAGTCAGGGTCAGTGGCGTCACACGGGGATTTAGGTTAATGGCCTGCCGCCGTTTGGGACGACGAACCTTCACACGGTCATCTCGCTGGAAATTGCCAGCTTCGTAATTGGTGACAGCAGCACGAGGAAAAACAGCAATCTTATTTAGCTGGGTTAGAGCCGCTGCTGCCAGATTCTTTTGAATTAAAGCTTCAGAGATTGGCATGGTGATGTCCTTTGTCGGATATGAAGCGTTCCTTCGGGACATCCCTGATGGGCAATCTTATTGTAGCTTAAATTGTTATAAATTGAAGTCACAAAAAACCCGCTTAGAGGAGCGGGTTTCAAGACAAGGAGTAATGAGATATCTGAACCAATACTAGCATGATTAGCTAGCTTGTTCTAAAGCCCGTAGATCGCCTAAAACCTTTTCACCGTTACCAGATTCATAGGCTCTTAGCAATTCTTCTGCCGACACTTCTTCAGGATTTGTTGTTGGCAGAATTTGTAAATTAGGACCAGCACCGGTACTGGTTCTCATGCCAGGTGTGGCACCAGTGCCAGTGCCACTACGGGCTGGCCTGAAGTATTGTAATTCTGGCTTTTGAAGGATGTCGTCAAGTTTGTCTGTTGCAGGGAGCAAAACCTTTTCGATGCCGAATCGATCCATTTCCTCTACTACAAAACTAGACCCATCTTCGCTTTCCTTGATGTAGCCTTTCTTGATAGCAGTATCAAGGGCGAGTTCTGCCGCCGCTGGATCTACCTGACCAGATTTAATTAATTGGTCGATAAACCTTTGGTTTCGATTAGCGATCATCGTCGCCTTTTCTGCCGCCGTCCTTGCTTGGCGTTCCTGCTCCAATTCACGTTCATAAGCAGTTAGCTTTTGCGTGAGTGGATTCAATTTGGTTTCTTCAAATTGACGCATCAGGTCTTGTTTGATTTCCTGCGTCAAATATTCGACATCAATCGGTTGACTTGCCTTTGACGGCTTATCGTCATCATCCGGCATCGACGCTAATTGCTCCATCACCATAGAAACCGCATTGTTGACCAATTCTGAAGGGTCAGCATAATTAGCGGCAATGGATGCCTTAAAACTCTCTAACTGGTCCTTTAATTGGGCTTCTGTGAGCTGAGGGGCTTCCGACAAAGCTCGTTTCGTCGCGCCGGAAACCATCGGAGCTACCGACTCTTTGAGAAAATCGGTTAGTGCTGACGAAATCTGATTATTAATAATCGACTGAATTTGCTCAATGTCTGTTTGTTCAAGTGGCATCGCTGCATCCTTTCGGCATCATAATGTTTGCAGCATCCCTTTAATAGGCATTCCGCATAACGGACAGTATCATCATAAAATAATATCGTATTTTGCGACAACAATATATTATTGCATTCCTACTTCAGAAGTTTCTTGATTTGGTTGTGATTCATCACCAGGAGGGGTGGCCATTGCTGGCGGCTCTGGCATGGTTAATGTTTTCATCACCACTTCTTTTGGTAATGACTCAATATCTTTCAAGACGGCCTGGATTTGTTCATCCGTCCAATCCAAGGTTGTTCCTGTTAATCTGGCTAGCGATATTAAGCAAAGTCGCTTGAATTCTTCAGACGGTACACCATTGATACTCAATATCCCTTGGAATGCGGGGATATAGGTCAATAAGCCATTGGTTTGAAACTTGGAAAATCCATCAATCGTAAATTCGGATGGATCATTGGCGGCTATAGATGCTGCTTTAACTACATCTAAAGCGAATTTACGCAATATCTCACCATGACGAGTTAAAAGAATTAACTCTAATTCTTTATCCTTGATTCTGCTTTCTTCAGACCGTTGTAATGCAGCAGGACTCTGACTGGCTATGTAAGCCATTTGCTGTAAAGTTTCGTAGATGTCCTGACTAATAGCTTGTTCTTTTCTGGCCGCTGCGTCGATAGCAGGAGACGTAACGCCTAGCTGACCAACTTGGTAATCAGAATCACCTGGAAACCACAAATAATATCCATCTCCAGCATTGGTTTGAGGATTTTTGAATGGGTCTGTATCGCCACCTTTAATAAATGGCATCGCCCAATTTGCCCTCCACATGGCCCAATTCTGAGAACTACGATTATTGAAATGCTCTTTCTGTAGCTCTAGAAGCTGGTCTCCAATACAAAGAAAACCAGGCAAATTCAAAACAATAATCGGGAATGTGTATTCGCCATTTCGATTAAAGACTTCCAGCTTGTCAAAAGGTTGACCATTAGATAGCCTAGTAAATTCAATGCTGATTCTTTTTGGATCCGCAGTCGTAATAAATGGAGTAGCTGGGATGATTTCATCCATTCGCTCTCTAGTTCGTCTTACTCTGTACTGACTAGCCAATACCCGGCCATCATCATCTTTTTCGTAAATTGTAAAAACATGCTCAGGCATGGGTGGTTGGTCCCATCGTTCCCTGTATGTTTTGAAGGAATGTAATTTAGCCATCTTTAGGCCATCTTCATCACTGTCCCAATCCCACAGTGAATCACGATTAAGCAGGACAACGTAGGGTTGTAATTCACCAGACTGAATCTGACCGGCAAGATTCAAAGAACCGCCAGATGTGCGAGTATCAACTTGAGCAATAGCCGCACCTTCAGTAAGGGCAGTAAACATTGCATTGTTCAAAAACTCACGAAAACCTGCTCTTTGGTCAGGGTCTCCTTCTAGTCTGGCTCCTTCTTCTATAAATTTACTTAGCCAAGTTGATTGATTTGGTCTATTGCTTTCTACTTTAGGTGAGTCAACAAATAACTGAGTAGTAAATCGGGCAATAATTGGCCCAATTTTGTTAACCAGGGCAGCAGCATCAGCCCTGGCTCGACGAATTTTGTCACCTTTACCATCAGTATTGACAAGGAGACTAGGCTTAATAGCTTCAGCTTGTTCACCACCCGATGCTATTGCTCTTAATAGAGCCCATCGTTTTGATGAAGCACGATAGCTACTGCTTTGATACTGTAATGCTCTAAGTAGGCGTTCATTACCAATACGGTCTTGGCTTTCGCTTGAAAGATTCGGTTGATTAACAATTTCAATTGCCATGACGCCTACTATGTAAGTCCTGGAACTTGTTTCTGTCCGAATTCTAACTGACGATTGGACCCACCAAATGGAAACATCCAATGGGTTCCATAGGTTAATGCATCGCTACAGTGAGTAGCTAGCCTATCGTCTTTGCCAATGCCACTACCATCCCATGTTACCGTTTCTAAATCCCTCAATGTTTGAGGTGCATTATCTGAATCAATAAAGAATCGGTCCTGACGGCATAGCCAGTTAAAAGAATCTACCCGATTGGTAACAGGTGGATTCGACTTTGGAAATTTACATTCTATTTTTAATTGGGTTATAGCAAGGGATTGAGTCACAATATCCCAAGCCGATAGTCGAGATGTAGCAGACCTGGAACGGCCAGACGCATCACCATGTAGCCATACATCAGCTTGATGGTCAACGTCTTGTAACCACTTACAGATAGTTTCCATTAATTCCCATAGGTCGGAATCTAAGCGATAAAATTCTTTGAAAACATGCACCTCTCCCTGTCTGATGTGAAACAGGACAGCGATGGTAGGACTATAGTTAAAGTCCAAACACATATGAATTCGCTCTCCTGGGTTATGGGCTAAAATCTCAGCATCCTGGCCTGTTAGCGCATGAACGGAACGCTTAAACCATTTGTAAACTAGCCCCAGGGTAGTATTCAGGAATAATCCTTCTAGCTCCTGTTTACCAATATCACCCTTGTAATTACCAGTCAGAGAATTAACGTAGTCCTCTCCTAGGTTTTCAATATTTTCTGATGTAGGACAATTGACATACCAGAATGTTTTCTTCCATTCGTCAGAACGAGATGGATCCGCCATTCGATAATAAAGCCAATTAAAACCCCGAGGAGTTGTGGTTACACAAATAGAACCTTCTAGTTCCTTGCCAGGACCACGACCGATCCGACCATCAATGGTATTAAATGCCGTTTCAGAGGCATAGGCCATCTCATCTAGCCATGCCCATCTTGCTTGAAGGCCACGGCTAGTTTGCCTATTCCCCTCAAATGAGGAAGTAGACAAGACATAGACATAAGCCCTGTCTGGACCCAGAAAACAATGCGATGGTCGCCTATTAATAATGGCTAACGCTGTCTCCTCTGGAGTGTCCCGCATTGGATCCAGTGGAACATTGTAACGCATACAAACTTCAGCTAAGGTGACCAGGGTAGCCTGGGCTAGCTGTGGGAATGAGTTAGCTGCTATTAACCCTCTAGCATTGGGATACTTGATAGCCCTGTCACAGGCCCAAACAGCACCGGTAAAACTTTTACCCGATCCGATACCACCCAATAGGGCCATCGTCCTGAATGGGCGGGGTTGGGTGTTGTCCGCAAGGAATCCACCCATCTCTTTCCAGAATAAAGTCTGCCCTCCTATATTTGGCTTGTATCCATGCTCAGGGTCGTACAAAACCATGCCATCGTCATCGATGGCCTGTAGGTCAGCAATTGAAGCCGATTCAACGGCAAGTAGATGAGACCATTTTAACATATTTGCTATAATAGCCTTTATGTATTCTAAATGGTAATTGAATGGCGGAACTCACTGAACAAAACATAAGGACTTTGATTCAAGGGGGTTCTAGTGTATCTGAGATTGCTAGGATTTACGATTTGACATTCGTAAATGCATATGAAATGGTCGTGCGTTCGATGCCACCGAAAAGGCATCTAAAGGCAGGCGATAAATATTATTACTTATTTTCATCTGGCAAAACTATTGAAGAAATTGCCGAGTCTCATAACTCATCGCCTTTGTCAGTAACCAAAGCAATGGTTGACATGGGCTATCAGATTAGTGATGAATTGCCGGTTGAAAATACAAATCGGCTAAATTTTTATCGAATCATTGTTGATAAAGAATTGGCGAGTAAATGGAATGAGCTAGAAAATGCTCATGAAAAGTTTTTAGACTCCTTGAGTCAATTAGAAGAAAAGGTGGAAGAAGGGATGCCTCTCTTTCGGTCGCAACCACCACCGAATGGGAAAGAGGTATTAAATCTACAGTTGCCGCCTTCGATTATCCATCGAATAGACAATTTATCGATTAAATCAATCACCAAGAATCGGAAGGAACCACCTGATTGTTTGATGTCCAGGCCGAAGGTCATAAGACGGGTACTGGAAATAACGACAGGTTTATTTCCAGTCGATTATGACCGCAAGGCAAAGAACGCATTAGGAGAGCCCCAATGGCGCACTACGTTTTATGCACCGGTCTATGCTTCTCGTTTGATGAGAGAAGCGATGGGCAATAAGGGAAGTTCTAACGGGTTGACTAGCATTTTCAGAGAAGCCGTCCATAAGATTCTGGAAAATCCAGACTTAATTGATGAATTACCTAAAATTGTAGTTTTCAATACCCCGCCTCACTTTAGTAAACAATTTGCGCCGCCTGAATGTCGGCTAGTGTTTGCCCATCCCATACCCACTTCGCTACTAAAGCGAGATGCTGATGCACTACGGAAATTGATACAAACCCGGCTAAAGCGAACTAGGGGAATGTATCGTGATTTCATGGTGGCCCTATTCCTTTGGCACCAAGGCATAGACCAGACAGCTATCGATGGATGGGATCTATGGGTCGAACTATGTAATCGAGCCTACTGGGAAGATGGGGATCCCACTATCCAAGCTTTAATCAATCAGTTGATTGAAAAGAATTTCATTATCCTGACCAATAGATAAATCATTGCATTTATTGCAAAATACGCTTATGCAGTTTGTCCAATGGGATGAGATAGGCGAATTATAAATTCCACATTTTCTTCACCCCTCCACCTGGCCCCTGGCTGGGATTTTTGCTTGATTGCCTTATGCCCAGTTTCCTGGAAATCTAGTCAGCCTTGGGTCTACTGAATTCCCTGTCAACCCGGCTAGATGGTCAGCACTTAGGAATTCAAGCAATAGGCCAAGATGGGCCGGATTGTTCATACTTAGCTCAAAACCCATAATGCTTGATACTGACTCACAGGCTTTTTCGATAATGAAAGCTGCATCAGTGTCATAGGCAACTTGACGGGCTTTTAAGCCTGGCCTTATTTTGGCCTTCGCTAGTAGTACACTGGTGCTAGTGGAGGGCATATGCTAACCAGACTCTACAAGAACATTACTTCTAATTTAGCTGATGCTTTGAATCGGTCAGCGGATCGTTTTGTTGAAGATATTACCGCCCAGGTGCCTATCCTGACTGGCAAATTACAGAAAGGGTATCGTGTCACCAAAAGGGCTAGACCTGATAGTTTGTCAATTAGGATAGGGCCTAGTGAGTCCTATGGCGCTAAATACTATCCCTTTACTAATAACTTTGGCCGTAGGCAAGCACAACGGCCAGAACGGGTTCGATTCTTTGGTAAGCCAGAATCGACCTTTGAAGCCAGACGGATTCAAGTTGTAAAAACTGAATTACGATCTATTCAGAAACAAAGACTATTTAGACCATTGGTTATGTTGGTTGGTTCCTTGGTTAGCAAATCTATTAAGGTCGTGAAACGATGAAAATCATAGAACGTTTACGCAGGGTAGATAATCGGATAGCGGCCAAGGTATCAAGGGATCGTATAGGTTCCCTTAATGGCCGGGTTTATTGGCAAGCGGCCAATAGTAAAGCAAGGGTTGAAGCACCTGTTTTCTCATTTGCCGATCAAGGTGTATCAGGAAGTTCCTTTGCTGGCCAGTCAGCAGAAGGTCATTTCTATGTAGCTAGGATAGATGGTACGTTCTGGGAAAGCATCAGACATCTAAAGGGGGATTGGTTCGTTTCCCCAACTGGTCTAGCTCGGGATATCGTAGCGGTAGAGCCGTTAAATCAAAACTTTGATGGTTCAATGACGTATGCTGAGCTTTCATTTAGAGTGAAAGAGACAGTAACCCATCAAACTATTAATTTATATGATTGAGCTGTCTACCATCAAATTAATTTTTTCAGCCATCGATCAAGCGTTGATTGCTAGTTTGAAGGCAGAGGCAGTATTTGATGAAAGCCCTGGCCCTGGTAAGTTGGTTGCCATCTCTGACCCGTCAGAGTGGATAAGGACTGCAACGGACCAGGTGATGGTTAGGGGTAATCTATGGATTATCTATGGGGCATCAAGTTATATTGATGCCCGGAATCAAGGCTTAGTCCTATCGACCCAGATGAGTCGGGTAGAACGAGACATCCGGGATGGTCTTAAGTCTTACTTACCCCAATCGATACAAGGAACTGGTTTATTGTTTAACCAGTTTCAACAAGGGGACTTTGGGGGGTGGAATCTAGAATTGTCTGCCAACTTAAATAATGCAAAACAAGAAGCGGCCTGGATCGTACAGATCAGACCGCCATTCCAGTTATCGCTAAACGACAGATTATTCTAGAAAGGAATATCGTCGTAATTAGGAGCAGGAGGATCAGAAGAAGGCTTAGATAGACTAGGTGCTACTGGTGCTACCTTTGCTCTCCTCATCTGGGTAACGTTGCTAGGAGGGGCAGGAGGGGAAACACTTCCCTGAGCTGTCAAGTGAATTTGATTGACAATGATTTGCGGGGTTTTGTTCTTTTTCCCGCTTTCGGCTTCGGATACCGTTATCCGCAGCTCTCCAGCAAGGCATACCGACTGCCCAGGTGTTAGGGAATTTGCGACCTCAGCGGTCTTGCCGTATGCTTGGCATTCAATCAGAAAACTATTCTCATCATCGCCATGGGAAACAATGAATCCCGTCACCATTTTCTCATTGTTACCAGTTCTGGCTTCAGGTGCCGATTGGACTTGACCATCAATAGTTATCCGTTTCATCTCTAGAAATCATCCTCATTATTGTTGTCCTTGCCACCGATCAACGTGACACCAGTAGCCACGATGACTACTTTTGTACGTTCTTCTCCATTGTCCCGGTCCTGCCAGGTATCGACCTTCAGCCGACCTGACACAGAAAACAATTGACCTTTCTTGACAAAACGGTTGATGATATCAGCCGTCTTGTCCCATGCCTCGACCTCATGCCAGTCTGTAAGGTCTTTGCCGACCGTTACAGCCATCGAGATATTGAGGACTTGCTTGTTTCCTTCTAGATATTTAATCTCAGGCTCTCGACCGGCCCTGCCTATAAGACACACTTGATTGATGGACACTATCTCTTACTCCTTGCATTATGCGATAGTATATATACTATATCAAAGCTTGCGGGCTATGGCTACCCTTATAAATAAAGGATTACAGCTTTTATCGTATTATGCTATAATATAGGAAAGCGATTTTCTAGGGAATGGTAGAAATGTTTACGGATAGTCAAATAGAACAACTCAATACTGACCCGCCCATGTCAGCTATTAAAAGTAGGACTCAAGGTGGTCAAACCCTACTCTACGTCGAGGGCTGGTATGTCATTGACACAGCGAATAAGATTTTTGGGCATTTTTGGTCAAAAGAGACTGTAGAGATGCGACTTGCATCCGAAAGGGAAAGGAAGGTAGGCCGTAACCAGGATTCTGGATGGGGCGTTACCTATACCTGTAAGGTCCGTATAACCGTCCATACGGCTGATGGTCAGGAGATTGTCCGGGAAGGATTCGGAACTGGCCATGGTATCGACCGTGACCTGGGGCTAGCCCATGAATCAGCAGTCAAGGAAGCTGAAACCGATGCCCTTAAGCGGGGCATGGTAACGCTAGGCCAGGCATTCGGATTGTCGCTATACGACAAAGATAGTGAGCTTCGGGGTGGGGGTCACACTAATGGTAATGGGAATGGAAATGCGCCCCCTAAGCCAGGCTGTATTAGCGATGCTCAGGTAAAACGATTTGCGGCCATAGCGACCACTAACCAATGGCCAGAAGAAGCCCAGAAAAAGCTTGTCTTAGATATTTGTGGGGTGACAACCCGCAAAGACATCAAGGTATCAGACTATGAGAAGGTCTGTAACGCCTTGGAGGACGTAGAATTCAAAACTCGTTATGGAGTCGCGTGATGCCCCTTAGACCTGATGGAACGTTTGAATTCAAGCATTATGAGCCAACGGAAAAGATCCCGACCCCAAATGATCCCTCTAAGAGAAAGGGGAAGGGGTTAACCAAAGAAATTGCTGGGGAGTCAGCCCGGCAACGGGCTATCGAAAAACTCACCAAAAGCCGCGAAAGTCTATCCAAAGAGGTAGAGCAGCTTCGAAAAACTAGAGCCATCCTCGAAAAAGAAATTGCAGGGCTGAGAGAGGAAAAGGCTAACCTCGAATATCAAATGCGGCAATAAAGCTTCTCCTAGAAGATCGGGCTGTCTAGCAAACAGCCCTTTCCTACTCACTATCATTCCCTATGACAGAATTAATCAACCAACTGCCTAACGCCTTAGCCGTCTACAAGGAAGATGCGACCGATACATCTTTCCCTAAACTATTAGGACGGATATCGTTCATGGCTGGCATTGATGGCCAGACAGAAGATGAACGATGGAACAAAACTATTGATTTCCTGGATAACAATCACCCAGGCTGGAGGGGTCATGACACTTGAAGATTGTAAAGCCCTACAGGAAGTCATCATGGCTTTCATTAAGGCGTATAACAAGAATGGGACAGATGAAGACCTAGCAGACTTGTTTGACCTGCTAGGTCACCTAGAACCAGACGAAAAACAGGGTTTCTGGGATCACCTCACCAGAGAAGCCCAAAATACAAAACGATGGTTAGCGAATAATAGACCCAAAGCTATAGCCTAATATTGTAATATGCGATATTATGCTATAATAGACAAAATCGAAAAAAGTCATGAGTTACCATCAGTTTCTAGAAGAAAAGTCCAGGACGGTAGTAGCGTCTGGTTTCACTGTTAATCCAGAGGATTTAAATCCTCATCTATTCGCTTATCAACGAGCCATCGTACATCGGGCTCTAAGTCAGGGGAAATTCTGTATCTGGGCCGATTGTGGCCTAGGAAAAACACTTCAGCAGCTTGTATGGGCCGATGAAGTGTCTAGGTATACCAATATGCCTGTTCTCATCCTAGCCCCTTTGGCAGTATCGTCACAGACTATCCGAGAGGGTGGCAAGTTTGGGATTAAGGTGAATTGGTGTGAAGACTTAAATGATGTGATCAATGGCATCAATATCACCAACTATGAAAAGTTGGAACGCTTTGATGCCTCTGTATTTTCTGGCGTGGTGTTAGATGAATCCAGTATCCTCAAAGCCCACGATAGTAAATACAGAACCTACATTATCAATGTGTTCGAGAGAACGCCTTACAAGCTAGCGTGTTCAGCTACACCTAGCCCTAACGATATTATTGAATTAGGTAATCATGCTCAATTTCTTGGCGTGATGACCCGAGAAGAAATGTTGGCTATGTATTTTACCCATGATGGGGGAAGGACTAGCAATTGGCGGTTAAAGAAACATGCCGCTGATGAATTCTGGAAATTTGTATGCGGATGGGCCGTAATGGTCCGTCAACCATCAGATCTAGGCTTTAGTGATGATGGATTTAAATTGCCGGAGCTTGTTATCCATGATGAGGCAGTTTCGGCCAATGTTGATCCCCCTGATGGGATGTTGTTTTGGATTAATGCTGACTCGTTAAATGATCAGCGACATATCAGAAAGGAATCGATACAGGATAGATGTAATCGTGCCCTTGAGATAGTGAAAAGTAAGCCGAATGAGCAATGGCTTATCTGGTGTAACCTGAATGGCGAGTCCAGACTGTTAAAAGACTTGATTGGTGAATCTTTTGATTGTGTCGAGATTACGGGCTCTGACACTGATAAGCATAAGATTCAATCGATGATTGACTTTCAGGATGGGAAATTACAAGTCCTGGTGACAAAACCATCGATTGCCGGATTCGGGATGAATTGGCAGAATTGCAGCAAAATTATCTTTGTGGGTTTATCCCATAGTTACGAAGAATACTATCAGGCTGTCCGTAGGTGCTGGCGATTTGGCCAGAACCATCCCGTTCATGTTCATATTATTTACGAGGAACGGGAAGGGTCTGTTATTGCCAATATCAAAAGGAAAGATAAGGAGTCAGGAGAGATGGCGGTAGCCATGGTCAACCTGATGAAAAAAGAATCCATGCGTTTGCTTGGTCAAACGTCGCGTATTGCGACAAACTATAAGGCAGGTAAAAGGATGGTAATTCCCGACTGGTTAATTAGTGCATAAGGAGTAAGGTGATGAATGTTATCGATCAAGTCCAAGGTCAAAACTATGCCCTTTACCATGGCGACTGTGTTGAGGTGGTGAAGGGTATCCCTGATAACTCGGTTCACTTCTCGGTCTTCAGTCCCCCATTCGCTTCTCTGTACACCTATTCCAATTCGGATCGGGACATGGGGAATAGTAAGACCCACGAAGATTTTACGAATCACTTTCAATTTTTAGTCCAGGAACTATACCGGGCATTGATGCCAGGGCGGCTAGTAGCATTCCACTGTATGAACCTGCCTAGCAGCAAGGCTAGGGACGGATTTATTGGAATCAAAGACTTCCGGGGCGAACTAATTCGTTCTTTCCAGACAGAAGGCTTTATCTACCATTCTGAAGTCGTGATCTGGAAAGACCCAGTAACCGCGATGCAAAGGACAAAGGCCATCGGCCTACTGCACAAGCAGGTTAAGAAAGATAGTGCCATGAGCCGCCAGGGCATCCCTGATTACCTTGTGGTGATGCGTAAGCCAGGAACTAACCCTGAACCCGTTGCCGGGCCATTAACAAGCTATGCAGGGGATAACCCGCCTTCCCGCACTGGCCAAAAAGATAAGGACTCCATCAATATCTGGCAACGCTATGCCAGCCCTGTATGGATGGATATTAATCCGTCTGATACGCTTCAATTTAGGAGCGCTAGGGACAATAACGATGAACGCCATATTTGTCCCCTTCAGCTACAAGTCATCGAACGGTCCATCCAACTATGGACCAACCCTAATGACATCGTATTAGACCCATTTAACGGCATTGGGTCTAGTGGCCATGTGGCCTTGAAGATGGGACGGCGATATGTGGGGATTGAACTAAAGGAAAGCTACTACCGAGCTGCCATCACCAATCTTGCTAACAGTGAATCAAATCGTCAAGGAACTTTATTCGAGGTAGCCTAATGCTAATGCTAGAAAATGGTCTAAAAGCTGGTGACTTGGCATGGTATGAAACCCATGGCATTTTCCATGTGGGAGGTATTGTCAGGATTGTAGAGATTGACAATGCCCAACCACGCAACGTAAAAGCTGTATTAATTCATCATCAAGACTCGCCCTACAATGGGCAGGATTTTCCCATCAACGACATTGGCATGAGGTTTATTCCATTACATCAAGCAAAACGGGAAGCTGAGGCATTGGCTAACATTGCCAACGATATTATCAAGGCTATTAGTAATGCCATTGCCGATGATTCCAAGGTTAGCGGTTCTGACTAATACGGTTGGATACTTCCCTATCCATCCTTGGCAATTCTGCGGTTCTGCCATTGACATTAATAGTCAACCCATTCGGGCCTGAAGTAATTTGGGCCTGATTTCTATTGATGGCTTGTTTTAGAAACCCTGCCAATTGTGAAGGGGTGTATTGTCTCAAGGTAAAATAAGCCTATGGGTTTTATTCTTGTTAGTTCTAGTTTACCAATTACGCCTGTCACTGGCACAGGGGGCAATATTGCCCTGGTCGGTAGTCCTGCATTAGCGCCAGGGATTGCCATCAATTTGACGGCTGTAGCGCCTGGTGTGAGCAGTGTAACCAATGAAGTGACGCCCATCCTGGTCACCAATCCACCGGCCCCTGTCAATGGAACGGTAACAGTTTCGATTGGCACCCAGCAGCCTGTTGTCGCTGTTGTTGCCAATAGTCAGGTTTATGTACCGGCTAGCAATCCTAGCAATCCTCAGGTAGGGGAATTTATTCAAAACCCTTACACAAATGAAGTAATTTTATATACCGCTACACCATTAACGACATTAAGTGTTCAAGCATTAGCAACCAGTCAAGTAGCCTATCGACGACGTATTCCTAGCCCCCATCCTGAATGGTTTAGCCGAGTACCGATAACAGGTCGTTTTTCGATTAGTGTAGCGTTTGAGCAACAACCGACAGGAAGTATTGAATTTTCTTGCCTAGGTCGTAATAACTTAATTAGCCTATTAAATGCATTTAGGCCGGATACACGAATTCCGTTTTATGGCTATGGGTTAAGGGTTGTCAATAGTCAGGTGAATCAAGAACCCCTAGCCCAACAACCAATAGGCTATTACAACATTACTATTAGCCTGAGTGGTGCGAATGAATGGGAATTGTCTGAACCGATTTCGATAGGCGAACTATCGAATACCAATATTCCCGGCATTCCCATTGATACGAGTCAAGTGAGGACAGGCAAGATTACTGTCGTCCAACTAGCCGCTAGGGCAGGCATTAATTTAACAATGCCTACTACGTCAATTAATATCGAGAATCGTCAAGTTACAGACTTTTTGACAGTCGATACTGAATTTAAGGCCAGGCTACGGCATCAAGGGTTATTTGCTGACTACTGCGAAGATACGGTAAGAGCCAAAGATATTGATAGCGTTGGTCGTTGGTTCTATGCCGACCAAGACCTATTGGAAGCGCCTACAATTCAATACCTAGGCCGTCAAACTAAACAAGAGCTAGGAAATACCCTTACCATTGCATCAACGACTAGAACGGTAGGCCCATTGCCGACTACCTTTGATGCCGTTGGTAACTTTACCCTACAAGCCGAAAATCCATCCTTGATTGGTCGGTCCAATGTATTTCCTGGCACTGAAATAACAGGCACCTTTACGGGTAGCTTGCCGCCTGAATTTAATGAGGATAAGCAAGGCCAAACCCGTTCTGAAGCGGCCCCACAATGGCGACGTAAGCCAATCCAACGGATTACTCTAGAACAAGGCGATACTGAGCCCACAATACCGCCAGAGAATACGAATATCATCAAGACTACTTCTCTGAACTATACCAATTCAGGGCCGACCAAAGTCATAGAATCTACGACTACTGAAAATGGGGCACCTGTCAGCGCAACGACTAAAGTCTATGGCTTTGTTTATCTAGCTAAAGATACAGGCGTTGTTCAAAATTACCAAGCAGCCGCCCAGTTACGAATTACGAATCCAAGTTCTTATTGGCGACTTGTGAAAGAAACGACCACTACCTGGGTCTATGATTCAGAGTGGGGTTATGAGTTAGGCACCATTACAAGGGGTCGAGAATTATTCGCATTCCAAACAGAAAGCGACTCTCTCGAAACCTATACCCTGGCCCGACAAATTGCTGAGCTAAGAAATACAGACGTAGCTACCGCAGCCGCTATTACTAATGTGCCAACGTCAACCATTATCAATGAAACAAACGAACAGATTGCTAGAAAGATTCGTGAAGCTCAGTCCTATAATATCGAATGGAAATCCATCTACGAGGTGACAGGCCGATTATTGAAGCTAATGTCACGGGTTTACGATGAAATTATCGGCAATGAAGGGAAGTGGACCTATTTTAATTACACTGCTCCTGATGGCAGTAATCAAGAGGGTCGTGTAGCAGATCCTAACTTCGCCCCTGGATATTTTACAGAACGGGAATGGAACTATCACAATAGTTTCGATTCGATGCCCAGCTTTCAGAAAGATAAAACATGGACCAATCCATCAACGGGCCAATCTGAGACTATCAAAGCTCCACCCTTAACCACTGGCCGGGAAAGTTTGAATCGGCGTGAATTGAAAGTATATCCAGCACCTATAGATATCGTTGTCGAGAATGGCAATATAGTAAAACGGCCATCAAGGACGATTCCTGATCGGTACACCGAATTTACTTCTGAATTTTCAGCCGAAGGTAGTAATTACCAGGATGCGGTAATGAAAACTACCTTTGCTGACCGGGTAGGTCGGCCTGGCATAGCAGGTCGTAAGCCAGACGAATACGAGCAAGTTCCACCAGAGGGAAGCAGTACCCCCGCATTCGATGACCGTAGGCTGAATCAACACATCGTCACCAGCCCTGGCTATACCGTCCAAGTAAGGGAACAACAATCCTATCCCTATGCAGTAACCCTTGATGACGCTAAGAAGGCCGTCAGGACCGATTCTATAGCGGCTGAGATTACTAACCCTAGCCGTTCAGTCAATATCGTCATTCCTATCAATCTACAAATTAGGCCAGGCGATAAAGTGTTAGTCACCATATCCGGCATTATCTATAGCTGTCGGGTTAATAGGGCAGACCATGAAGGTCAAATATTAGGAGTCGTCGATAATGTCCTTCAAATAGAAGGCGAAACTAGACTACAACTATCGCCAGACCGTGAGCCAGACTATACCTGGACCACTAGACCCAATCCAGCTATCGCTAGGGGTAAATTTGTCGATGTTATATTCAATGCTGGAATCTTGTATGACGGTAGATTAGACCCTGGCATGGTTAGTAGGAGGAATTTTTAGCCATCTACCAGGGGAACAATGTCGATAATTCGGACACCTTGAACGCCATTCTCTTCATCCGCAGCATCCTTCAGAAACTTGGTAAATTCAACTGGCTTGATGATTTCTACTTCTAATTGTGACTCCGAATCTAATGATACTGTGTAGTTACGAAACAATGTACTTGGAAAATTGCCATTAATAGGAATTGCGCCTTCCGCTGGCACAATGCTATAAGGCACTATAGAAAAGTTAAAACCAGAACTAGACTCTGCTTCATTTTCTTCATCCAGCAAAAAATCAGTCACTTCACTAAATGGAATTGAAATGTAAAGATTTTCCCCTACATACATACCTGGGGTCAAAATATACTGAGCAGCAACTTTATTTCGACCCCAAAAGTATTGAGAAAATGCTTCAACTTGAAATTCGGTAGAAGTCGCAACAAATCTAGGACTAATTACTTCATAAAACCGTCGATCCATGCTAAGTAAATAGCCCTTCCATTCCTTAAACCCATATCGAATAACTTTAAGAACTGAAAACGGATTAGGATCTGTTGGGTCAGGTGGAGTTGAATTATTTGGATTAGATACATCAAAAATACTTGTACTATCTAACGATGAAACAGTTCCATCAGATTGAACTTGTTTATATACTTTATCTTGATACTGAAAAGGTGGAGCAGGAAGTGATTGAGATGGATTTGATTGTGGATCTAATGCAAATTTCATAAAGAAAACACTATTACTTCCTCTAGTAGACCAGTAAAATTCACTATCTGGCCTGACATAAAATTGTTGAGGTTCATCTGGTTGAAAATAATCTCTACCATCATAAATTAATGGCATCGAGAGCGAATCCCCTCCTGCCCAATATTCAGGATTAATACCATTTATTTCATGCCCAGAGTCAAAATATGGATTACTACCAGGAATCAGCAATGATGCGGCAAAATCAGCATTTGAACCACCTATAAAAGATAATCTATATCGCTTAGGAAATGCAGGGCCAGGTTCTTGACCCCATGGAATCAGAGCAACAGTATAGTAATGTGAATTTTTCCATCCAGGTGCATTTACTGGTGCATAAATACGTCCTCCAGGTGCTCTTATTAAATCGTCTTTTGAATAACCCTTGGAAGTGATAGCCTCTGGTGGTATCCAGAAAGTTTGAAAGAAATCTTGATTAGGAACATTAAAACCAGTATATTCAAATATTTCATTGAGGCCAGCACCTTGGATAGCAATAATTAATCTATAATCCGGATTTATTGCGTTTATGCTTTCTAATCTACTGCTAGAATTCAAATTATATTCAATTGGGCTGTCAGAAAAAACGCTGTCATGAATTTCAATATAACTCCCTGGAAAATATTCTCCAGTAAATACTCGATTTAATCCTATAGGCTTTGGTATTCTTGCACTAAAGTTTGAAATAAAATAATTATAAAAACCATAAAATGATGGCTTAGATACATTAACCCTGCCATAGGATGGAAAAGGATCTGTGACTATTATCAAATCTTCAAAAAAATCCTCACTTCTCGAATAATCTAAATCGCCCCATATAGCTAGGTAATAACCATCAGGAACAAAACTTTCAATAGTAAGCGTTTTATCCATCGAATGAACTAATGTTTCATACGATTCTGATGCGGCCCAATATTCTAAAGTTTGTTCCTTTTCAACCTCATAAAGAATTGAATATGTTGGCAGCGTTTCTTTTTTGATTCTTTTTCTTCGCCTAACATTTTGAATGATTCTATTATTTGTCTGAGTTGTAATTTTAGGCGAAAATGCAATTCGTTCTAATCCTGTATTGACAACTAATGCACTGCCTGACGATATTGGTTGCCAACATAAGGCGATGACACTGCCAACTTGAATAGTTTGCCCTGGTTGGGCGCTAGAGCTAGTATCGCCAATATAAAATTGAGCAAACTGCTCAATTTCCTTGGCAAGCATTGAGGCGACTATAGCAACAGTTAGCTGACGCATAAGTGATCCATGAATTGCTTGGCTATCGTCTTTCGGTCATACTTAGATGCTAAATCTAACAATTGATCCTGAAAGTTTGATACATCTTGTATGCGTTGATGAATTCTTCTAATAGCAGCACCTAGCTGAACTGGGCAATGAGGCGACATAAAAGAATATGGCAATATCTCATCAGGTCCACCACTGCCCTGAATAGCAATAGCTGGTCTTCCATGAGCTAATGCTTCTATAACGGCCCTTCCAAATGGCTCGAACTGACTAGGAACAACAACAATTCGAGCCATTCTATAAAACCA
>Ga0208465_1000187_pt1 | contig 20036 bp, 31 predicted proteins | sample LakMenEpi31Aug10_FD_150749 | JGI IMG/M metagenome (GOLD analysis project Ga0208465, IMG submission 150749) | Freshwater microbial communities from Lake Mendota, WI - 31AUG2010 deep hole epilimnion (SPAdes) | ecosystem: Environmental > Aquatic > Freshwater > Lake > Epilimnion/Euphotic zone ...
GGGAGGGTCGATCCATGGCCCAGGGGGAGAGATCGTAGCGACGATCAGGGCTTACGCCTCGGTGGAGCCGCAGGTGGGCGCCAGCAGAATTCTTCACGAGTCAGATTTCGGAGTGGTCGCCCGTGCCATCCTCGCCCACCCCGCCATCAAGCCGGAGCTGGGGGAGGGAGAGGTGGAAGAGCTGGTCAGGCGACTGCGGGACTGGCAATCCATTCCATTACTGTCGGAGCGCGAACGCGCCGCCACCCTGCTCCAGCAGTTGTCTACTATCGCAACCGAGGATCTGGAAAATGGCTAATTGGAAAGAGCTGTGCGCTGAACTGGCCAACTATCTGCAAGGTCGGAAAGATCTTGAATGCGGCTGGGGGGAGGAAGATCCAGAGCAAGACCTGCTAGACCGCACCCGCGCCGAACTGGCTAAGCCGGAGCCGCAGGGGCTTGAGTTGGTCTATCGCTACTGCCCAGTCACTATTGCAGAGTGCGGGGGCCCGTGCGAGCAAGGTCCTGAATACTGCGACTGCGGCGAAATAAAAGGCGAACCTCCGTCCCAGCCCGACCAGCCCGTGTCGGAGCATCGCCCCGTCTGGACCGAGGGCATCTGCGGGGACGGTGCTGCCATCCTGAAGGACGGCGTGATGCAGCCCATAGAAGATGTGATCGCTGCGCTCAACGCCACATCCCTGGCCCAGCCGCCAGCTTCGTGGTGGAGGAGTGCGGGGCCGACAAACTACAGCGAGGATTTTTGGCGCAGAGATGCACTAGAAAAACTTGTTCATGCAGCCGCAAGTTTCCGATTAGGTGTCTATAGCGCCGAAGAGCTTGAAATTTTTGAAAACAGAGCCCGCGCCATCCTTGCCCGCTGGGGCCACCCCGTCATCGAGCCGGTGCCCACCCCCGAGCCTGGCGTGGCTGATCACGTCACTGACGACGAAGGCACTCGCTGGGATCGCACAACGGACGCTGCTCTGTGGGCTAAAGCCTTTTGTCTGATTTGCCCTGAGATGGCATCACGAGAGGATGTGATGATCAGCTGGTTCGCAAATGCAATCATGGCGGGCTGCGATCATCAAGCCTGGAAGATGGATGCTGAACGCAAGCCCATTCCCGTTTCAGAGCGGCTGCCGGGGGCGGAGGATTGTGATGAAAAGGGGAGATGCTGGGCGTGGAACCCACAGGCTTTTTGGTGGGATTTGTGCCAGCTCAAATTCATCAAGATGAACGCAGGCGACCCATTCACCTACTGGCTCCCCATCTGGGCCCTGCCGGTACCCAGTTCACCTACCCCTGAAACACCATGACGATTTCGCTTGCTGGACCTGAAGACTCCCAAGCTCCCCTCAAGCAGATTGACATTGGCGCAGGCGTTGTCGCTGCACGCTGTGGCAAAACCCTGCCCGACGCCTATCGCCTGGCTCGCTTTGAGGACGAGAACGGCGTCATGAGCCTAAAGCTCCAGGGCTACTTCACCTGGACTCAGGGCTGGAGTCAGCGCGGAGGCGAATGGAGGGACATCGAGACCGTCGATTGGCTCCATGCCCGAGACGGCGAGCCCTATGGGCCATTGCTGTGATAGCTGCTCCTGGCTGATTCCATTCCCGATTGGACGACCCTGCTTTCCGAATCAGCCGCTTGCAATTTCACCCCATGAGATCTAGTTACACTCAAGGAAATCAATTCCTATGTGCAAGCGCCGACCCGATTCGAAATCAACGGGGTTCGGCATTACAGGGCCGGAGATGACCCCAATCGGGTCTACCCTTCGGTAACTTCCATTCTCGGGAAAACAGCAGGAGCCAAAGCCAACCAGCGGCTCCAAGCTTGGAATCTCAACAACCCCGGCGCAAGAGAAGCAGCAGCGAAACGAGGGACGGCAATCCACGCCGCCTGCGAAGACTACATCCGTGGCAAGGAGGTCAATCTGCCCGATGACCTCCTGCCCTACTGGGAGGGTGTTGCCCAGCACCTCGATCGCTACGAAGGCTTTCTCTGGTCTGAAAAGCCACTCCGTAAGGAATGGGACTTCTGCACTGGAGAAGATGGCATCTCCAGGATCTGGTCCCACGAGCACGGCTACTCCGGATGTCCTGACATCGTCGGCCTCAGAGGCGGCGTCGCCTGGCTGGCTGACGTCAAATCCTCTGTCTCTCCTTATTGCCGCTACTTCCCAAAGGACGAGAACCGAGCACACTTCTCTGGCTGGATGAAATTCAATAAGTGCGGTCTCCAGCTCGGCGCCTACTCCATCGCCATCGAAGAGACCCTTGGTATCGATGTCGAGTTCGGTGGCATGTTGGTCACGACTCCAGAGACCGTCCAGTCCTTCATCTTGCGCCCCCATGAATTGCGGAGTTTCCGCTTCAAGTGGCTGCAGAAGGTCGCCGAATACAAGCGCTTGGTCGCACTAGAGAAGGAAGCGTTAGCCCTCGCTTCCTAGTTCACTATGATTGGGATACAGGATTCTTGACCCCTTCATGAATTTCAGTGAATTCCCAAGGCGTTACCTCGAAGAAATCAAGCGGAGGAGTGCAGGTATGCCAGACATGGGCGATGTCGACTACGGCTCAACCATCGGCAGGGGTGGCGTAGGCGCTGGATTTGATACCGCCAAGTACAACGGGTACATGGGCAGAGAAAACGACGAGATCGCTGGTGGCAACTATGGCAACCCCGTTAATCAGCATCCGCATGGTCGGAGAGGCGCCTATAACGACTTGAAGACTGGACGGGCGCAGCCAGGTGGTGGCGTCTACGAAGCTGCAGTTAGGGGTCTCCTGGATAAGAAGGAATCGCCACTCTACGGCGGTACAAACGAAGAGTTGAGGCGTTGGTACGCACAAAATCCTTGGGCTCTAGGGCGCTAACCATGCGAATGGCATTCAGCCCTGAAGTGGCGCCCCTCCTGCAAGACGCCATTGCGGGGGGGCCTAGCTTCAAGGTGGACACTCCTTACGTTCCGGGACGTTCACTGGAGGGGATACCGAACGCCAATAACCCCGCGATGCGCGACAAGATTTACAGGCGTTTCCTGGCAATCCCTCCTGGGAGCCCAAATCAGCCACAGCTTCCATCGATCCGGGGCGTATAGATCGCCAGCATTGACGCAGTGGCGCCTGTCCCCGTAACGCAGTGTCTGCACCATGTGCCCCTCGGGTGCTGCATTTGCAGCAACGGCCTGCCCTAGCGCCAGCCCAAGCAGCAGCGCCGCCCAGGGGATGTGTGCTGTGCCTGACCAATTGATTGCTTTCCTGTGCAAGCTTTCGCTCCATTCAGGTCAAAAGGTATTCTACCGAATCAGCAGTGGGTATAAGTGCTTACACCCCCGAGCACCAGTAACTTGCCATTGCCTGCCGTGGCGGTCATAATGAAAGCCCCATCCTTTCACCCCATGGCCCGCGGTCCCTTGATCATCCTTCGCCTTCAGAGCATCTGTGTTGGCCTACTCTTCGCTGCCATCGTGGGCGTTGGCTCCTACGGCTGGGTCAGCAACATCATCAAGCTTGCTGGCTCATCGTTCGACCCCCTGGGCGGCGTTGTTGTGATCCGAGCCATTGGGATCCCCATCGTTCCCCTGGGCATCGTCATGGGCTACGTGCCCTAAACCCATGCTGAAGAACGACCGCTGGATTAAGCAGCAGGCCTCTGCTGGAATGATCGAACCGTTCACTCCGGAGCTGGTGCGGGAGGTGTATGTGAGCCTCGGCGGCCTTGAGCCGTATGGCCCGATGCGGTGCCCCGTCCTGTCCTACGGCTGCAGCTCCTATGGGTACGACCTGCGTCTCTCGCCCAAGGAGTTCCTGATCTTCCGCCACGTCCCCGGCACGGTGATGGACCCCAAGCGGTTCAACCCCGACAACCTGGAGCCTGCTGCCCTGCACTCAGACAGCGATGGGACCTACTTCATCCTCCCGGCCCACTCCTATGGACTCGGGGTTGCCCGGGAGAAGCTCAAGGTCCCAGCCAATGTCACGGTCGTCTGCCTGGGCAAGAGCACTTACGCCCGCCTAGGTATCATTCTCAACACAACTCCCGCCGAGGCCGGCTGGGAGGGCAATCTCACCCTGGAGTTCAGCAACTCCTCAGGGGCTGACTGCCGCATCTACGCCAATGAAGGCGTTTGCCAGCTCCTGTTCTTCGAGGGGGATCCCTGTGATGTCACCTACGAGGACCGCGATGGCAAGTATCAGCACCAGCCGGAGAAGGTCGTACTCGCAAGAGTGTGAACAGCGCTAGACCGGTCCATTCGATAGCCAGCTCCTGATCGCTTGCTCTTTGTCGGCGCAGTAGAACGGCTGCTCCGTGTACCACTGCCAAACGTCGCAGTGATTCTTTGAGACATTGCACGAAGCACAGGCTGGCACCAGGTTCGATCTCTTCGTGGTGCCACCCTTGATCTTGGGAACGACATGATCAAGGGTGACCTTCTCGGGCTGGCATCCGCAGTAACTGCAGCAGCCGTCCCACGCGTTGATGATCTCTCGCCTGAAACTGTTCTTGGTGGCCCGCTTCGAGACCAACTCCGATCCTTCAATCCTGTGAGACAAAGGGCTCAGTCTCGCTGGGGTTTAAGCGCAAGACCAGGCTAGCGAGGATGGGCTATCCCCTTGCTCATCGCTCCGCAGTTGCGCCAATGAAGAGATCTGCCAGTGCTTGTTCTTCACAGATCTTGGCCATCAAGCATTCTTCACGGGCACACAATTCGGCACCTTTCGGCCATCTTTCACCTTGGTGCCAATAGCCTCGTAGTTCTCCCAGCAGGCGGCGGCAAGTTTGTCTCCGGCTTTGCGTGTCATGGGTGGTTCATCCTCCGCGGGCTAGTCTATCTTCCAATTCGCGGATCTTCTTGTCCTTCGGGCTTTCCATGCCGAGCTGTTGGGCGAGCAGGGAGCCCACGGCCATCCCTCCAAGGATGCCGACTTCATCACCAGCAAATCGGCCAATCGCTTTACCAAGGTGCTCTCCGGTGACCTGTTGAACGGGAGCGTCAAGGCCGCTAGTGATCCGGCTAAACATGTCGCCCAACGCCTCTCCGTATTGGCCCCCCGCAGCTTTGCCGATCTCGCCGGCTATTGCTTCTCGGTTGGCCATAAACCTGGCAATGTTTTCATCAAAATTGTTGTGGGCTGTTCCGCGTATCAGTTGCTCGACTTCCTCGTAGGGGCCAAGTTTTTTCATCAGGGTTTCACTGATTGCCTTGCGCTGCTCGGGAGGCATCGACTCCAGGGTCTTGGCAACGGCGGCGCCCCTTTGTCCCATTTGCACCCTGCTGGCATAGTCCTGGAATTGCTCAGCTGAGATCCCATAGCGGCTCATGAAAAATTCCGGATCGCTGACTGCCTCACGAGCTAAGCGGCTTGAGGCCTCAGAGAGTAATTCATCTTTGATGAGCTCGCGCCCTAGAAGCGCGTTCTGCTTTAACCCCTTGGCTGTGGTTTCATTTCCAAAAGTTCGGCCAATGAACTGCAACGTCGGATTCTGGAGCTCTCCTTTGTGAATGCGTTTCCCTAGCTTTGCTCCGATGCCCCTTCCTGCTTTGCCCAAGGCAATACCACCAAGCATGGCTGTCGCTGTCTCCAGGGCGATCTGGCCCGGCGATTTATCTGTGCCTACCTGGGATAGACCAGCAATCAGCCCTCCTCCGCCACCCTCTAGGATCTCTTCCCCTAGTGGTGTATCGGTGAAAAACTCAATGATCTTTACAGCCGCTGGCCGTTGATCCATGGCTGCCTTGCTACGCCTGCTGGCTTTAATCCTAACGAAGTGCAGCTTCTGGCCCTTGCATGGCCTCCATCACGGACTCGTTGTCGAATGGGTAGGGCTGGACCCGACCCCAGTCATGTACATCTGTCAGTAGATTCATGACCCGCGGTGGTAGATCTCCGTTGAGTGCCAGGGTGTTGATCTCTTCTCCACTGATTTCTCCGGCCATCATTCCCTGCCTGAGACCTTCAAACAGGGCGAGCTCCTCTACGGCAAGCTTGCTGTATTTCTCTCGCATGCCTCCTATGTTGTTCTTGGCGTGATCGGCCTGTGTCATTTCCTGGGAATGCATGGGCGTGCGCTGCTCCTCCAGGTACCTGATCAATTCATTCAATCCATAGCCGCCAGCGCCTGCCGCTCCGACGCCGAGCAACGTGCCAGCCATGCGAGCAGGTTTCATGGCCTGTCCTCCATCGCGCTCAGGGCGTAAAGACTTCCCAGCGCTCCTCCAAGTCCAGCGCCGGCAATCAGCCCATTCACTCCGTTCCGGCGGAATTTCCTGAGTCCCTCTGAGCCGGGCGGGTACAGGATGCCGGGACGATCATGGCCCTGGCTCCTCCTCTCGTCGACCTGGGCTTGCATTCTTTGCTCTACCCCTTGTTCCATCCGATCCAGCGCCCTGCGTGTATTGGCCAACTTCTGAATATCGCTCGGAGTGTCAATCTTCTTATGACGAGCTTCCAGGGCCAGCAACTCTCTTCTAATGGCAATTGGCAGCAGCTCACGCGCCAATCGCGTTTCGCCGTGGGGACTAATCCTTGCGGCTACATCTCCCCCTAGGACGGCGCCGCCAAGTCCCATGAGGGCTAGTCCAGCGTTCATTGGAATCTCGCCGGAGTTCGTGGAGGTGGGATCACCTGTCGCCACGTCCAGCGCAGCCCCAGCCGCGGGGATCCCAGCGCTAAGGGCCAAGATCGCAGCTATTGCATCTCGGACGTTATCGTCAGCAGCCATCCGCCTTGGTCGGCTCATATTGGAAGACGCCTGTACCTGCTGCCTTTAATCCTAACGAAGTGCAGCTTCTGGCCCCTTCTTGCCAAAAAAAAGCTCCCCTACCACGGAGAGCTCTGAATCCCACTTACCCTCTAGTCGTAATGTCCGGCTCACCCCGGTCACACCAAGAGGTTCCTTCGACCCTTCAATCGAAGGAACGTGATTACCATAGCATGCATCCTGCCCGCCTAGGCAACCGCCTCCCTGTTGGTGAATGCTTCTCGGACGGCCTCCTCCTCCAGGTTGGTAGCCACCGCGAACGCAGCAACCAACTCATCGCTGAACGTCCCCTCCCTCTCGAGCAGGTCCAGCGCCTCGGTCGTCAATCCCATCTTCTCCTGTAGCCACTCGGGCACCTCCGCGGCTACAAGCTCCTCCCTGGGCCACGAGTAAAGCGGCTTCTCTTCTGCCGGTGGGAGAGCCGCAGCCGGGATACTCCTCTGGCTCGCTGTCGTCATGGCCTCCAACATTCCCGAGATGTGCCCTGCACCTGCACTGGAGCGAATCCACGACACGACATCCTCGAACGAGATATCGCTTTCGTAGACTCCTGTTTCGTAGTACGCGACCAGCGCGTCCAGCGTGATCCCCATCAGTACTGAGAGGCGCTTGTTGATCCCAGTCGAAACCCGCAATGGGTGCACCCCTGCACGAAAGTACTTCTGAGTCGTTCCTATCGTGATACCCAGTTCCGATGCAAGACGCCTCTCGCTCCATTCGTGTCTTGCCATCACTTGACGGAGTGCTGCGGCGAATCGCTCGTAATAGGTGGAGTCGTTATCCTTGATTGAGCTTCGTCTTGCCGGCACTGGGTCCTACCTTGCGTATTGAGCGAGATCGGACAGTAGCACCTGTCAATCGCTCACGCCCAGTCGGGCTGCGCTTTTGAGATAGTCCTGCTTAAACTTTTGCACATCGAATCCCTTATGCAAGATTTAATAAACCACATCTGGCGAACTTCCCCGATCCCCAGTAGGCTTCGCGCCTGTGCCGCAAGACAGGGCACGCAAAGCGCCAGACTAGCTAAGCAGCCCTAAGACCCTCCAGTCCCCCTCGGCCGAATGCCGCCATCCTTCCCGATCTCACTCAACCCGGCAATCCACGACAAGCCAGCCTGGCGTGAGGAGTACGGCAGTAACTGGCAGCAGCGAACAGTCGATAGCGACGGCCTCCTCCAATTGATCCGGGCGGGCACTGGCTGGATTGCTGCTGCCATGAGCTCAACCCACCGCACCACGTCCGCCTTCAAGTACGCGGATCTAGCGGTCGTCGACATCGACTACGGTATGGACCTGGAGGACTTCCTGTCCCATAAGCTCGCTGCCTCCGCTCTCCTCTATTACACAACCGCCAGTCATCAGCCTCAGCCCGGAGCCAATCGCTTCCGGGTGGTCTTCCGTCTCCCTTGCCGCATCGACGACCCCGAGCTCTACAAGGCAGTCGTCACCCAGCTGATCAGCACCCTTGGCAGCGACAAGAGTTGCTCAGACCCCTGCCGCATCTTCTATAGCTACTCCGGCGGTACCCAAAAACTCCTCCACCCAGAAGCTACACTCCCGGAAGCTGTCATCAATGCAGCACGGGAACAACTGCAAGAGGACCTCAAGCGTCGCCGGCAGGCTACAGAGGAGGCAGATCCCATCTCCATTGCCCAGGCGGAATGGGTTCTGCAGAACGTCATCAATCCCACCGCTGATGGCGAGCGGCATCTCTTCATCCGCATCACAGCAGCGGCGGCATCCGTTGGTGACGCTCTTTATGGGGCCTGGTCCGATTGGGCCTCCCGCGGTCACCACGGCCAGGGCAAGAATCGCCGGCAAACCAGCGAGCGCTTCTTCCGCGGCTTCTCTGGCAACACCACCTTGGCGACTCTCTTCTTCCTGGCGGGAGAGCAGGACCCCAGCTGGCGCAAGCACCTGCCTGATCATCTCCGCAGTGAATACAGCGATGCCGGCATCCCAGGAGTAGCTGGCTACTCCCACCAGGATTTCCTGGGTCTCCACGAGATCGACCCAGATGATCCCGTCCTTGGAGCCTCCACCCCATCCCTCCTGGAATGGGGCGCCTCCTACTCCTCCAGTCCCGCACCTGCAGACAGCGATCTACCCATGCCCGAGCCGCCGCCCTTTGATGACGCAGGAATCGAATCACAGCTCGATGACGATTTCGAAACCATCAGTTACGGCGACGTCAGTCCAGACCCCGTCACCCCTCCGCCCAAAAGAGGCCGAGGCCGCCCCACAGGTAGCAAAGACAAATCAGCAGGTGGAGCCGCTGACGAGATCCTGGATCGCATCCGCATCTTCTACCCAGGCCTGCGACTGAACGTCCTGACCCAGACCATCGAATACGACGGCAAGGACGGCATCACCGAAGTTCCCGACCCCTCCACCGTCTACACCCGTATCTCCAGAGGGCGCAAGGGAGACCTCTATCCCAAAGGTGGCGTTCACGACATCCTCCAGGTGGAGGCATGGGAGCGGCGCTACAACCCAGTCACTGACTACCTGGAATCCTGCGCTGCCACTGCACCTGCTCCCTACTGGGACACCATCGCAGAAGAACTCCTCGGGGTGTCCTACGACGAGATCCTCAACCCCCGACTCCCCGATGGCCGCTTGCTAGCCAATGTCATCCTGCAGCGATTCCTGATTGGCGCCATTGCACGGGCCACTGAACCTGGCTGCGAGCACAGCTGGATGATGATCCTCATCGGTGACCAGAACAAGGGCAAGTCCTTTTTCTTCCAATACCTCACCCCGCCGGACCACCTCAATCGCTACCCCATGTGCGCCACCGTGCAGCAGGGGATCGGCTACCTCAAGGACAGGCCCCACGTCTTGCATGCAGGCTGGGTTGTCCTTCTCGATGAATGCGACCGCTTCTTTGAGCGCCGCTACGTCGAAGAACTCAAGAACCTCGTCTCAGTAGCCACCGACAGGTCCGCTCCCAAATACCAAAACGAAAGGTCCTATCCCAGGTCCTTCGTCCTGGCGGGCAACACCAACCATGACAGCTTCATGCTGGATCCCACCGGAAATCGGAGGTTTCTTCCCATCCGCGTCACCGGCAAGGTCCTCGCACCTCGCAGCGAGAAGAACCTGATCATCGACCTCGACAAGGTCAAGACCGATCGGGACGCCATCTGGTCTGCTGCTCGAAAGGCTTACCTCGATGGCGAGCCCCATGGCTTCAGCTCTGACGAGATCAGCCAGGTGGAGGAGTACATGACCAACTTCATGGTGGACGACCCATTGATGGATGCCGTCTCCAGGGTCCTGCAGCTCCATCCCAGCACGATCCATGTGGGGCGACCCGCCTACTTGATGGCTGATATCTGCAAGCACTTGAGCATCGAGGAAAAAGACTTCCACAGAGTGAGGCAGCCGATCGGTGATGTCCTCAAGAGGCTGGGCCTGCGAAAGGTCCGGATCAGACCTCCAGGCAAACGGAATCCTCAGAACTACTGGATGGAGGGCGACCCTGACGATCCCAACACGGAGGCGGAGCCCTCTGAGAAGAGCGACATTCCGCTCGACTGGTAGCCCCTGCGACTATCTGTGTTGCACCCTGCCAGACGCGTCTTGCGGGACTTTTTCTTGCTTGCGGGTGAGACTCGCTGGACTACCGCCCGGAATGTCCCCACTTGCCGCCTGTGTGTCAAGGGGTTTGACACGGGGAAACGCCTGTTGTGGCAAGGGGTTTAAGCTGCGGTGTTGGCTGTGTCAAGCTTTCTCCAAACCTTTTCTGGGAAAAATAAATTCCAAGGTCTCTCTTGCTGGGTTCCCCTTGGTGTCAAGCTTTTGTCCTTGCCTAGCTCTTTGAATTCTTGCTATCCTTGACAAGACAGTGCTGACAAGGGATTTCCTGGAATAAGGGAATTTCCCTAGGAAGGTATAGGAAAAGCTTGACGACCTTGACACACCTCGTCAAACTCCTTCCGCCCCAGTCGTTTTGCCCGTGTCAAGCTCGAAGGCACTCGCGGCACTGTATCAACATGTACTTTTCCAAATTCTGGGAAGCCTCCTGATAGGCACCCCGCCGGCTCTTTACATACCAAACCATTGCCCATCTGCGTCAGAAGGCTTACAATCCGCACGCCAGACCTTCACCCCATGAATCCTGCTGGAACCACAGCCTCGGGCGGCCATCCAATGGACGGCATCGACAGGCAGATCGTCCTCTCCCTTGAACAAGTGGGCACTCCTTGTGAGGCCGACATCGCTCATGCAGCCCGTCTTGTCCTGCGTTACGAGGGCTCTCTCCTCTCGGGAGATCTCCTTGATCGCCTCAGATCTATCGCTAAGCGGTGGGGGTTCCTCACCCGTGACCAACTCATGACTCGCGCCAGGGAGATCTGGGAGTCCGGCTGGAAGCCCAACGTCGTCGAAAGCATTGCCGTTCAAGCTGTTGGCTCCGGCGCCGACGTGGAGGGTTGATCATGGCCAAAGCAACCAAAGCGAGCCACACGAAGCCTGGTCGCAGCCGGCTATCGATCGCCCAACGGCGACTCAGGGCTTATTCCTGTTCCCCTCGGAACTTGGATTTTCATGTCATTGCCTACGCCACCAACGCCCCCAAGGCACGGCTGATGTGCACGCAGGCCAATACTGAATGGAGCATTGAACAGTGGACAGCAACGCGCATGAGGGAGGCCGACGGCCTCTCCACCAGTGAGGCGATTTGGGAGGGACCGGAGGACATGCCAGCCCAGCACAAGGAGCTTGCATGCATGCTTTGGTCAGATTCATAACAACATTTATCAGGAGGACTAGAACTTTGGACAATCAACACCCGACAGCAGCTGACTCGCTTGACAGAAGCGACGCCGCTGACGCCATCCGTTTTCGATGGATCCTCAGAGGCAATGGGTACTTCTTACCAGAACCTGATCCTTATGAGCGCGGGCCAATTGGCGTTGACGAGACAAGACGAGTGATTGACGGCATCATTGCAAAAAGTTCAATCAACCTCGGAGTCAACGCAAGCGAAGAACCACTAAATGATCTCGAAGAGGAACAGGAAACCAACCTCGGAGTCAACGCAAGCGAAGAACCGCTAAATACTCCCGAGCCTTTTACTCGTGTGCCGTCGAAAGAGCAGAGCTGCCGCAACTGCTACTACGCAAGACCCTCTGACAGGGGCAGGGCTTGGAAGGTCTCCTGCCGTGTCCACCCACCGCATCAGGCTTGGAACTTCGCGACAGAAACTTTTGAGCCGCTATGGCCGCAGGTAGAGGTTGGCGAATGGTGCGGCCATTGGCACGAGGTGGACCAATGAGCTGGATTACTCATCGAGCGCCAACCGAAGAGGACGGGGACGGTGATGGCGACGTCATGGTGCACCGGCAGGGCACAAGGGGTAACCCCAAGGGTTACTGGGCTTACAGGAAATGGCATGACGTCCAATTAGGGACCCCTTTCATGCCATACACGGAACCGAAAAAGGTTTCAGATATCGAGGACTTGCTGGGCCACGGATTCAGTATCAACGCAAGCGAAGAGCCGCTAAGAGATCCCGAAGAGGAACAGGAAACCGAGGCAGGTCTTTCGAGCAGCAGGGCATACAAGATAACTGTAAACATTTCATTTCAGGAGTGATGATGACCACGAACCAGTTCAGCCATCCAACTTATACCAAGCCGTCTCTTATCGGCCTGGTGTCTCACGCGCCCGGATCCGGCAAAAGTGCTATTGCTGAAATTCTGGATATCTACCACGGTTTCATCTGTGAGCCATTTGCCGGTCCTGTCAAGGAGTGCGCCTTGGGCGTTTTGATCAATGCTGGTGTTCTGCCTGCAGATGCAGAGGAGTATCTCTATGAGAACAAGGCAAAAGTCATTCCAGAACTTGGTGTCACGGGGCGTCATATCCTCCAGACCCTTGGCACCGACTGGGGGCGAAAGAAGATCAATCGCCGACTTTGGCTTCTTTGTTGGGAGAACACGTACCAGATCTACCTCAACGCTCGATACCATCCCATGACCGGGGTTCATTTCCCGGAGTTGGCCGACTTGCGGGTTGTCGCGGATGATGTCCGTTTTCCGGATGAAGCCGACACAATCCTCCGGCTGGGCGGTCAGCTTTGGGAGATCGTCCGCCCTGGGACACCTCGTCATTACCCACTGCCGGAGTGGCTCAGCTGGGCGTCTCGCCTCATCCCTAGGCGCTGGCGATCCCGCTTTCATGCAAGTGAAGGGCGCCTAAGAAATTACCCTCGATTCAATCTCCGGATTGTCAATGATGGCTCCCTGGATGACCTGGAGGCCACGATCAATTTTTTGCTGAAGGAAGTGCATCAGACCTGCCCTTCTGTGGCTTCTGTTCTTGGAAAGGCTAATCATCTCTATTCCATTCCCCGGGGATACACCATCTACACCAAAGGGATGTATCGCCAAACCCTAAACATGGATACCCTTGCTGAGGACCTTGCTAAGGACCTTGCTCTTGCCTTGATCGAACATGAATCGTGCGCGACGGACGCTCCATCCATCACGAAGGCCTCATGATGCCTGATTTTCAATTGGACGTGAGGCTGCCCGGGGCCGCCTTTCCTCCTGAGTCCACGAATGCCAATCAGTTCTGGCTTCGAATGGCTCGAGACCTGATTGGTCTTTCAGCAACTCGGCGCCGGACTAGGGCATCCTCTGCTCTAGCCAGAAGAGATGGGCAAATCATTGCCGCAGCCGTTGATGGCTTTCCTCCTTGTGTCAACAATTCAGCTGCCAGGGAGGCGGATTTCGCCTGTTGGGATGGCATGCACCTCGGTGCGGAAGCAGCCCTGGTTTCTCACGCGGCCTTGCATGGGACCTCTCTGCGAGGCAGCACCGTGTATTGCTGGCCCATGCTCAATTCATGCCACGACGCATCTCTGTTAATTGCTGCAGGGGTGTCGGTGATTGTTGAGCCTGACTATCAAATCCCCGCATCACGGGAAGATGCTCGTCGACTAATTCGCTCAATGGCCGCAGAAGCAGGTGTCCTCTTGGTTAGAGAACAGTTCGACGCTATCTTTGGCGCGCACTATGAAATCTGTGGTGAACACCAACTCGAACCATCCCATGCACCAAAGAGTTCGACGGACCAACCTTGATGGGCGAGGGCGCCTTGCAATTGTTACAGGGGCAGAGCGCATGGAGTCTGGCATTGCGGTAATCGATGTCATCCCAGAAGGATGCACCGATGGCAAACCGCGAACATGGCGACTGACCGACTTTGAACCTCTCCCGCAGGAGAAACAGCTAGAGAGTCTTGGCGGGTCTTTCAAGCCTCCAAAGGGCTACCCAATGATTCCATCGGATGATGCCAAATGACTAAAGGAAGTGTTTTTGCTGAAGGCGACAGGGTCATCGAACGCCCGAACCCAGGCGGCCATCTTGCGCCTTCTTCTTTAGAGAAGGGCAAGCGCTTCGGCCGGCGAATTGGCAGGATCGTTGCCACCGTCTCCATGCATGGCAAATCAGGCGTTTGCGTGAATTACGCCCATGTCATTTGGGACGGGCTCAAGTCTCCCTCCATGCACGCTGTCTCCCGACTGCAACACCATGCCACGCTGGAAAATTCCTAACGATCTTCACAGCAGGATCATCCAAGGTCCACTGTGTCCATTCCTGGATCACTCCCATGGATCCCTGGACGGTCAGATTCCCCGCTACGACGACAGCCACGCTTGCGTCCGCTGCATTGGGGCTCTCACTGAGGGACGAGTAGAGCTAAGCCTGCCACGGATTCATCCACAGTTCCGCAAGAGATTTCTTGAGTTCTGGTCTCTCGTGGACATCAGCGACCCAATGGAGTGCTGGGACTGGCAGGGCTCCTATTACAAAGACGGCAGCTCCACCTACTTCCGCCTGAAGAGGCATTGGGGTGGAGGCCGTCAATACTCTGCGCCTCGAGTGGCCACTTGGTTCACATGGGGCGACATCGGAAGGCTGCCGGTTAAGAACATCTGCGAAAATCCCTTCTGTTGCAACCCGTTGCATATTCGAGTGCAAGGGGTCCCACACTTTTACGCCAACAGGAAATTGGCCACGATCAAACTATTCCCTGCCGCTTCTGTCCTGATTTCTGACACCCAGTCCTACATCGAGGCTGCTCGTGACTGTTCTCCAGCCGCATTCGCCAGGCTTGAGCGAGCCAATGCCGAATGGATCAGGCAGAGAGTGGAAGGACCCCTGGAGTCCGAGTGATTAAGACTGCAAGACATAGCTTGCACGATTGCGCGCTTTAGAGTACGTTGTGCCATGTGAATCATCCGGGCCTCACCCCCGCGGTCTTCAATGTCCACAAAACACGCATTCGAAGGGATGGCCCACCGCCCGGCCGAGTTGACTCACCACTTTTCATCGTGCCTGCCAGGGCCGGTTGCAAGTATTGCTCTGTCCATTTTCTTTGGGCCTCCCGAAGCATTTCCTCCTGAAGATCTCGACTCATTTACTGAGTTTTGCGCTCTCTCCAAGGGGAAGGACCTTTCCCTGGTCCTCTGGCAGTTCCTCTCCGCGGAGATCGCTTGCCTATCAAAACTGGATTCGCCTGCTGACAGAGATATGCAACGTGATTGTGCGCTCGAGCCTGTCATTGCTGGCCTTGAGGTCCTTTGCGCAGGCGAGAAATGGGACCTAGCCCAAGAAGCGCGTGCTTATGCTTACGAACTGTCTCTTTCTTGGGGGAGGCGGATCGTCAATTCATCAGCCCTCCCCACTTGCCACGACAGCAGCCCTGAAGCCAAGGCTGAAATCAAGGCAATGCTTGTAGAGTCTCACATTGCACTTTCCGCCGCAGATGCCGCTGCTGTGGCGGAAATGATCGCAGGAGGGCAACCTCCGGAAAGCGAAGGTCTAGCTGACCTTGTTTATTGGACTATCAACCATATGTGCATCTGTCATGCCAGGGCTGCCCAAGCGGCCTTGGCTGAGGACGCTGACTCTGCTGATGCAGTTCTCCGATCATTGGCCGCAATGAAACAGCATCGATATGTCCAGTTGGGCCGCTTGAGAACCCTGATTGAACAATCCCCAACAGTTGACTCTCTATCCACTTCCTCATGACTGCAGCGCCTACCCCAGAGTGGCTCATGGAAACCACCCCAGACGGGCAGGTTGCCCTTGCGCCCTTGCCTGTTCCGCCCAAATCAGAAAACCCCTTCAAGCTGTGGGTGATAGGACCTACAGGTGATATGCCGCAGCGGCGTATCTACCTTGCTCTTCACAACGATTACTCGGAATTCCCTGTCTGGGATACCGATTTACCTGAGGACCGCTGCGGGGAAATTGTTGTCCGCCGTCTGCTCAAGGGAGATCGCGGCCATTACGGCCCCCTGGAGCACGCCCATCTATCGGTGTTACTCCAAGTGGATCACGACACGATGGTTCAACTAAGGACGCATCGCATTGCCTCTTTCGATGTTCAGTCCAATCGATATACAGGGCAGCGCTTTATTGATGTCGCCACTGGTGCGCTCCCGGTTCAGGAGGCTTTCCATTTCCGGCCCCCTGGCACCTACAGGGATCGCCAAGGAGACCCATATCTCTGGAGAGAGCATGACAACGCCAAGCTGGCCATCGTCTACCAGAACGCTTGCCACCAGTATTACGAACTTAGAAAGCAGGGGATATCAGAGGAGCACGCCAGGCAAGTTTTGCCGGGAGCCTTTCTCCAGAATGTTTTCCTGACCATGAATGCTCGTATGTGGTTGCACCTGCTTGATGTGCGCCTCAAGCCAGATGCTCAGTACGAAATTCGCTGGGTTATGGAACTTCTAACTGGCGCCATTCGAAATTGGATTCCCGAGATTGCCAATTGGTACTCAGCTAACCGCCAGGGCAAAGCCCGGCTTGCCCCATGAAAAGACCCGATCGCGCCACCCTGCTCAAGAGCTTCTTCCAGGAACTTGGCGACACGCTCACGAAAGCCGATACAGAGGAGCAAATCGCCCTCAATACCAGGGCCTGTGAAGTGATCCTCGCGGACCACATCAAGCATTTTGATCGGTTCTACGAAAAACAGGGACCTGGCATCATGTGCATCAATTTGGCCAACAAGGGCTCAGCGGCCTACTACCTCACGATTGATGATTTTCAAGCTGACCTCAAAGTTGCCAAAAGCCTCGACCAGATCGACATTCATCAGATGCTCGAATCCCTGATCAAGGAGATCGAAGCTGCCAACTTCAAGGAGAAGGTCCTGCTCATGTTGATTGACAACAGCCAAAGCAGCTTGCTTCCTATCCCCCGGGATCATCCAGCCAAGGGAATCCAGGAGCTGCAGGAGAAGCTCACGGTATGAGCTCCAAGATGTTTACAACGGAGTTTCAGGGCTACATCCTTATTCCCAAAGAGCTCTACGAAGCGATCCACGGCCTTTGCCATGGAAGCGATTGGAACCATGGCACCCATGCCCGAATTCACCGTCCGACGATTCGGCGCATCATGGGCGAACTGGATGGAACTCTTCCAGTGATGGATCCCCAGCCATGAGTCAGCAGCCCCGGCGTGAGTTGATACCACCAAGGGCTGTTATTGAGATTGCTAGAAGCACCATGGGTGGGATCGATCTTGATCCCTACAGCACCGCGGAGGTGAACCATGTCGTCCAGGCCGCTCGCTATCTGGATCGATCGCCCCACATTGATGTTGCAGCAGGGCGCCACTGGAGTCCATCGGGAAGCAAGCGTGTCTTCCTGGGAGTTCCCAGTGGGGTGCCCCTTGGCAAGGCCATGGCCAACAAGCTTCTGAAGGAATACCGAGCTGGCCACATCTGGGAGGCCATCCTCTGGCCCGGCTCCAACGAGGTCATTACGCGATGTCCCTGGATTTGGGACTTTCCAGTTTGCTTCCCGTTCAGCAGGCTCGCTCCCCAGTTCTGGGACGACGAACTGGAGGAGGCCGTTCGTGTACCGCCAGCGGACTGGTCCCCGATCGTCTACCTCCCTAATGCGTTCCCCTCCACTGCGTTCAATTCGTCCCTGGCCAGGTTCCATGCAGCAGCGTCACACCATGGGCGAGTTGTTCTCGATCAATGGAGCGGAGAAAGCCGCTGGAAGGATTCCTATCGCGCTTCTTTAAGGCGTGATTACGACGACGCATTGCCTGGAGCGGAGTGATCTCAGTGCCACACCTACCCTGGGCAGAAAGTGACGATGACGAGTTCTACCATCCATCTCACGGGTGGTACCTCTTGAGTCGCTCGATCATCCATGATGGATGGCTTTCTTGGCGTCATGCCATTCCAGATTGCGTGCAAGCTCGGCAAGAGATGCCGCTCGATGTCAGCGCATCGATTGCTTTCCTGGCTCAGGCTCTGCATGACGTCCACATGACGATTCCCGGGTACGGAGATCTGGATGACACCCCGTTTCGGGTTTTCCGTTGGTGGGATCCAGAAGCTGATGACGAATGGCAGACGGGATGCTGCATCCTGTTTCGTTACAACCCACCATGTCCACTACTGGAAGACAGGCCAGCAGCAGTCTTTCAATCAGCCTGGGAAGCCAAGTACAGCTGGGAATCTAAGTACAAGCAAGACCCACCGGCCAGGCTGATCGCTGTAAGCAACAGGCACCTGGAAGCAACGCTCGTCAGGACACCGTCAGTGCTGAACCCTTGGATCGGGACCGGCTCTCCGGCTCCGGCGAACCGCCAAAGCTCTTCGAGTCGCCGTAAGTCCCGGACCCTTCCTCCTGGAAGACTCGATCAGCTGAACGACGCTCAGCAGCTCGAGCAGCGCTGACTCTGCCGCCAGTGCCAAACTCGGTTCCCTTGGGACCGCTTTCGTAGCCGGCTCTTTCGCTATTGATGGAGCGGGTCTGGCTTCTTGCGGAGGCCAGCATGGATCTGGTCAAGGCTTCTCTGCGCGCTTCTCCATTCTTTGACGCCCCCTGGGCCTGCTTATATCTCCTGTCCAAGTAAACCGGCCCCGAGACCAACCCAGTCTAGGGGTGGTTCCACTCATCATCGATCCCCTGGGGCCGGCATTCCCGCTCGGCGCATTTTCTCTTGTATTCCTGCCATGCGCTCATTCATCTCAGCAATGGCCTGGGCGGTGGACTGTCCCATATCAGCAGCGGGTGAACTAAATCCTGGCTGGGACCTTGATGCCGCGGCTGCTCTCAATCGAGCCAACTCCTCTGCCTGGGCCTGGGCCTGGGCGTAAGCGATTTTCTGTTGCTCTGCTTGCGCCATGGCCGCCAGTACCTCGCTCATGGCAAGAGATACTTGTCTCTGGACGATTTCCTGGATACGCAAATCCATCCCATCGAGCTCGTTCTCGATGATGCCTTCTGTTTCCTCTACCAGCTTGGCGTAGGCCGGGCCAAATTCCCTGAGGATTTTCTCTGTCCTCCTCCCATTCCGGCGAGAGAAGTACCAGCCACTGCTGGCCCCGCTTGCGATTCCGAGGAACCACAGGATGGACATCAATCCGGTAGAGATCATGGGGCTTGGCGAACGTAGTGCATGCCTGGGCTGTCGCCCTGCGGTAAATGTACCAGTTTCACCCCATCAAGGCGAATTTCAGAATTGCTTTTCTTTTTCGCCCTCTTCCCTCCGAAGACGTGGGTTGTACGTGTTGAAGCCCAGAGCCCAGCTGGCCATGCCGATGGCTCCTGCGATGAGGCCGCCTTCTGAATTCAGCCCCGCAGCTTGGCGACCGTCCTGCCAGCAGGCTTTGACCTCTCCGCCAGAGCGCCGGCAGTCCCAGATATACACGGCACCAAAAGCCAAGCTAGCCGCCATGGCAAGAACAGCAACAGAGCCAGCGGCAACAGCTGGGCGTGCTCCGACGCCAGGAACAGGTGTAGATGCCATAGCGCCGGGACCAAATCAATGCGAACCTATTCTGGCAGAAACGCATGACCTCTCTTTCACCATGGATCTCCGCGAGTACCAGATTCGCTCCTCCCAGTTTGCGATCTATCCCGACTGCGGCAGTAACCCCATCTACCCCACCCTGGGCCTCTGCGGTGAATCAGGGGAGGTGGCAGAGAAAGTCAAAAAGGTGATTCGTGACAAGGAGGGCCACTTTGATGGCGCCGCCATCACGGCCATCACTCTTGAATTGGGTGACGTGCTTTGGTACGTGGCGCAGTTGGCCAATGAGCTGGACATCGACCTCGGGGATGTCGCCGCCAACAACCTAGACAAACTGGCCAACCGGCAACATAGGGGCGTGCTCAGCGGCAGCGGGGACGATCGGTAACTACCCCTTCCAGTGGAATGGGAATCGCTTGATCGATTCGTGTCGCAATTCCACCAACCGCTCAGCAGCCTCCTTCGGGAGGCTCCCGAAGGA
>Ga0208465_1000189_pt1 | contig 19800 bp, 16 predicted proteins | sample LakMenEpi31Aug10_FD_150749 | JGI IMG/M metagenome (GOLD analysis project Ga0208465, IMG submission 150749) | Freshwater microbial communities from Lake Mendota, WI - 31AUG2010 deep hole epilimnion (SPAdes) | ecosystem: Environmental > Aquatic > Freshwater > Lake > Epilimnion/Euphotic zone ...
TTAAAGCAGCCCTGCAGTGATCCTTCGGCGGAGGCGCCATTGTCACCAATGATCACGTAGATCAGGGTGTTGTCCAGAATTTCCAGATCCTCCAGGCTGTCAATCAGCCGACCAATGTGGTGATCGGTATGTTCCAGGAAGGCGGCATAGACCTCCATTTGTCGGGACAGAATCGGCTTAAGCTCGGGTGCCATGCTATCCCAGGCGGGAATTTGGGCATGGCGATCGGTCAACTGGCAGTCCTGCGGAATCACCCCCAATTGTTTCTGGCGGGCAAAGGTTTGTTCCCGCACTACATCCCAACCCTGGTCAAACTGGCCCTTGTATTTATCAATCCACTCTGGCGGAACATGGTGGGGGGCATGGGTGGCCCCCGGAGCAAAGTAGATAAAGAAGGGCTTATCGGCCATCAGCGCCTTTTGCTGACTGACCCACTTGATCGCCTTATCGGTCATATCCTGCGTGAAGTGGTAGCCCTGCTCTGGGGTTTTCTCCGGCTCGATCGGGGTGGTTCCTTCGTAAATGGCGGGGTAGTACTGGTTGGTTTCGCCGCCAATGAAGCCATAGAAGTATTCAAAGCCGCCGCCCCCGGTGGGCCAGGCGTCAAAGGGCCCCATGGGGCTGGTTTGCCAGACCGGCACCTCATGGCATTTGCCGAACTGAGCGGTGGAGTAGCCGTTGAGTTTGAGGGTGCGGGCGATGGGGGAGCAGGTGTTGGGCAAAATCGAGTTGTAGCCCGGAGCGGAGGTGGCGATCTCCGTAATGCCGCCCATGCCCACGCTGTGGTGGTTACGTCCGGTCAGCAGGGCCTGGCGGGTGGGGGAGCAAAGGGCCGTGGTATGGAAACGGTTGTACTTCAAACCGTTGGCCGCCAGTTTCTCAAAGTTGGGGGTCTGGCAGGGGCCACCAAAGGCGCTGGAGGCGCCAAAGCCCACATCATCCAACAGCACCACCAGAACATTGGGCGCCCCCTGGGGCGGGCGCAGATCCCGAATCGGTGGGTATTGGGTATCTGGATCCTTGGCATCGTAGGTGGTCAGGCCGACCTGGGGCTGATCGGGAATGGGAAGCACGTGCCGGGGCAGGGTCTGGTCTTGAGGCATGGGTTAATCTCCTTAGATTAAGGCCTTACATTGGGTAATCAGGTTGGGGAAATTAAGCAGTGGCAGGACGGTGCCATGGGAGCAGTCTGGTAGGACTGGAAACCCAAGGCTAAATCAGTAACTTAGAATAGGGGGGCAAGCTTAAGATAACGTTGGAAAAACCTTACTGTTTTCTGCGTCGCCCATCCCTGGCCAGGGCATGGAGAGAAACGAAGCAGTGCAATTTCCATGGTTGACATCACCCCAGGGCTGATAGTAGATATGTTGAACTCCTTTCCAGACCTTGAATGTTCAAAAACTGCTTCCCTAATCACCCCGGTTTAGGCTAGATGACTCCCTCTGCGCCCAGTTCTAAGAGCCATCACCCAGTCCCGACAACGGCCTTAGCGGCTGACCAGGGGGGCAGTTCCAAGATTCTCCGTCATCGGTTTAGGGATATCGATCGCTTCACCGAGCGAATCCAGTGCTTTAGCAAGTTACAGATGACCCAGCTCAGTCTGGATCAGTTGGAGTGTGACTTTTGGTTGGCGGCCTTTGAACAGGTGCAGTTTCTGTTTATTAAATCCTCCTGCCCAATTTCTGTACTGGGGGAAAAGCCCAGGGATGCCATCGTTTTTAGCTGCTTGCTAGAGCCGGATGGGCCTTGTCTGGTGTCCCATGGTCGTCGGGTTTCCCACCATACCCTGGCGGGTTTTGACCCTGACCTGGAGGCCAAGTTTGTTTTCCCTCCCCAGGTTCATTACGTTGCCCTCATGATTAACCGAGGTCTGCTTCAGCATTACCTGGAAATCATGGATCGGCCCGATCTGGACCGGCGGTTTTGGGCTAGTAACTATATCTATCTGCCCGAAACTATTGGGGAAATTAAGGGCTACCTACAGCAGGTCCTGCGTCTGATTAGCCGTCAGCCCAGTCTGCTACAGCGACACCAGATTAAAACCCTGTTGATCGAGGACTGCATCCCCCTCTTGATTAATGCCATTCCCCCACCTACCCAGGATCGGCTACAGCCCCCTGCCCCCATTCCCCGATCGCAACTGGTGAAGCAGGCGGAGGACTATATGCTGGCCCATCTAGATCAACCCATCACCCTCAAGGATCTATGCCAGGCTCTCCATGTCAGCCAGCGCCCCCTGTTCTACGGCTTTCAAGAACTGTTGGGGGTGAGCCCGATGGAGTACCTGAAAATCCAGCGGTTACAGCGTGTCCACCGTTCCCTGCAGAGGGCCACTGACAAAAACACGACCGTCATGGCGATCGCCCACCAATTTGGCTTTTGGAGTGCCGGGCACTTTACCCGAGATTACAAGACCATGTTTGGGGAACGGCCCTCGGAAACCCTCAGGGGTACGGTGCCCCACCGATAGCCCTACCTAGCCTAGACTGCCCATCCCCCAGGGGTTGGACGGTAGTATAGCGGTGGCCGCTACCATCCTACCGGCGCGGGCCAGGATAACGCCGCTCTGGCTTTCGAAACAGGCTGGGAAAACCTGAGGGAGTTTGTTTCAATTGACGACTAAACTGGCGAATGGGGGCTGGTAGCTCCAGGTTAGTGGGTTCTCCGCCGGGGGTAATCCACCAGGCTCGCAGGGTACCCGCAGACAGCCCGGCGATCGCCCCAAAGCCGATGCTGGGCAAAATGCCGTAGCCCAGCACCAGGAAGATCAACAAAAACAACAGCCAAAACTTTAGGGCAGGGGGAACAATCCGGTCGATCACGGCGGTAGGCTAAAGCAACGGCATTGATAACGGGGTTGAGGCCCCCTTACTAGCTCCCCACTATAGCGGCGATTTGACTGGGCAGATCCTGGGTAGTGTCGATCTGGGTGACCCGATCCACCTCTGGGGGGGCAAAGGGCTCCATCCACTGTTGTTCCAGCACCGCCACTGTGGCATCGGCAATGTCCCCCTGGCGATCGCTGATCCGTTGGCGTAGCACCGCATCCGGAGCGGTGCAGTGGAGCATCTGCACCCCCACCCCCAACCGTTGGGCAGCCTCCAGGACCGCTCCACGTAGGTTCTGGCGATCGTACTTGCCATCCAGGATGACGGTGAACCCCGCCTGGGCCAGCAAAAGCCCTAAAGCCAGCAGGCGATCGTAGGTTTTTTGGCTCATCTCCGCTGTGTAGAGCTGATCCTCACCGCGCTGATCCAGGGGGATGCCAGCCAGGTGTTTACGCACCGCATCGGACCGCAGGTGAATGGCACCGGTTTGGCGAGCCAGTTCTCGGGCGGTGGTGGATTTACCAGCCCCGGACAACCCCGCCATCAAAAATAGCCGGCCGGTCTGGGGTTGCACCACCGACCAGGCCAGCCGGTAGTAGGCGGCGGCGGTTTGGCTGGCCCCCTCCTTAGTGGCCTGGTCCACACTGGGGTCATTGAGCAGAAAGGAGGTCACCTTGGCCCGCACGTAGGCCTGACGGCTGATATAGAGGGGTAGGAGTTGCAGACCTTCCCAGTCGCCGGTGCGTTCGATGTAGTGGTTGAGAAACGCAGTGGCCAGGGGGGAGCAGTTTCTGGCCAACAGGTCCATCACCACAAAGCCAACGTCGTACATGACATCGACGTAACGGAAGGGCTCGTTAAACTCAATGCAGTCAAATAAATAAAGCTGATCCTGCCAGTAGCAAAGGTTATTAAGGTGCAGATCGCCGTGACAGGCCCGGATTTTGTCCTGATCCAGCCGCTGCTGGAAGAGGTCTGCCCGTTGGGCAAAGAACTGATCCGTATAGGCCTTGGTTTGATCAAACTGGGCCTGGGTTTGGGGCCCACCAATGAACCCCAGGGTTTGCTCATAGTTTTCGTCAAAGGCCTGACGAATTTGACTGACCGCCCCAAAGCTACGGATGTGATCGTTGGTTTCCGCCTGCTGGTGAAAGGTAGCCACCACCTCCGCCAGTTGGCGAATCAGCTCCTCGCTCAGCTGACCGCGATCGTAGAGGGCGCTGAGCAGGGTGTCCTGGGGAAACTGCACCATTTTGACGGCGTACTCCACCGGGGCGTCGTCCCCCAGGTGGTAGCTATCGCCCTGCTGGCTAATGGCCACCACCTCCAGGTAGAGGGGAGCGGCGGTGCGGCGGTTGAGGCGCAGTTCCTCAGTGCAGAAATGCTGACGTTTCGCCAGGGTGGAATAGTCTAGAAAACCAAAGTTAACCGGCTTTTTTACCTTGTAGACGTAGTCCCCGGTTAGCAAGACGTAGGAGACATGGGTTTGCATCAAACGGATGGGCTCCACCACCGGATGGGGGTAAAAGCCCGGCTGAGCCATGTGCTGAATTAAGGGGGGGAGGGAGGCATCGCCCATAGTTTTTACCTGAATAGTTAGTATAGATAGCTGTAGCTGGATGTAACGCGGCAGACGTAAACTAGAGGGCCTGGTCAGGCTTAAATTGGACGAATCAATTGGGTCCTCAGCATTCTGACTCAGGGGACCCCTAGGGTTAGGGTACGGCGCACGGGAAACCGGCCCTAGCCTCAATCACCCAGTTACTCAATTTTCCCACAACTTATAGGTCTCTGGTGGGGGATGCCGGGTAAAGGCCAGGGGGAGGAGGCGGTATGCCCATAGTCTGGGGTGGACCCTGGGGCGCGGGACGGGCTGCACCAATCCACCCCCTCTAATAGCTCCTGGCTCCTCAGTGCTGACTTCTGCCCCCTCACCCCCACCTAAAGGCCCGCTAAATTGACGCCACCTAGTACTAGGCAAGTACTAGGCAAAGGGATATTTCACCAGGAGCCCGGGGGATGATTGAATCGGCACCACATCCAACTGGTCTAGCTGGGCACAGTAGGCGAGATCCACCTGGTTGTGGAGGCGCAGCAACCGTTGGCCATGGCTGGCATGGTGTAGCAGATCCAACAGGCGGTCCTGCCACTGCTGATAAAGGCTGACGGCGGCGATCGCCGCATCATTGCCGGTCACCTCCAGCAGGGTTTGGCCCGTGGCCGCCATCACCCCCTGGATGACCGCCCCGGCACAGACCGTATCCTCCAGGGAGTAGGTGCCTTCCCAGCCGGAGCCCACTAACCAAACCGTCTCTGGCTGGCGCTCCAGCAGAAAGTCCACCACCGCCTGGCGGGTGGTCAGGGCGGCGGTAATCACGATCGGGGCCTGCTGAACTCGCTCTAGACACCGGGTGCCATTGGTGGTGGACATAAACAACCGTTTGCCAGCGGAGTGCTCCCGATCATGGTCGAGGGGGGAGTTACCCAGGTCGCAACCCTCCACCTTAGCACCCCCCCGCTCCCCCGCCCGCAGCCGGCGATCGCTGGGCCAGGTGGCACTGACCACCATCAACTCCTCCAGGTCACTAAACACTTGAATGGCTTCGGCACCAGCCTCCAGGGCGGCGGCCATGGTGGAGGTGGCCCGCAGCACATCAATGGCGATGGCACAGTCGGGGTTGGTGTGGTCAGGGACTTCTTCGGGAATATGGTAGAAAAATAGCTTCACAGTCGGGGTCTCAAGCTCAGGTTTAGGGTAGGCGGGAAGTCGCCAGGCATTAGGTCACCAGGCAGGGGAAGCACCAGATCCACCAGGAGATCCACTCAATTCAGGGGGATGCAGTGATCCGTGGCTATCCCCTTCGATTCCCCATTGGGAGATCGTTAGTTAGGGATTGCAATTCTCAATTTTAGGCTGCTAGTCGCCCGGTTTTGAGTTTTTTTTGTAGGAAACATAAAAAAAGAGCGTCAGTTGACGCTCTTGCTCCAGAGACAGATTCCTAGGGCAAAACTAGGGCAACCATTCCAGCACCGCTTCGTCCTTGGTGTTGGTGTGGCGGGAGGGGGTAGCCCGATCAAAGGTCATGTGGATGGAACGGGTCTGCTCGCCGTCCGCCGCCACCGCCATGATTGGGTAGTCAATATTGCCATCCTGGAAGGACATCTGGAAGCGGAAGGTGCCATCGGGATTGAGCTTGATGGGCTTGCCGCCAATCGTCACCGTGGCATCGGGCTCGGTGGCGCCGTAAACAATCAGCTCCGCATCGGCAATCAGCCAGAACTTACGGGGACGAATGGGGGGAGCAGAAGCCGAGAAGCCCGCCCCAGACATGGTCAGACCTGACATATTCGGCACCATGCCAGGGATAGCCCCGGGCACAGCCCAAAGCCCAGCACCGGAGGGGAAGACGTAGGAGCTGATCGCCCGCTCAGGGGCCATGGAACCGGCCACATGTTGCATGGAACCAAACAGGGACCCGGCCACCCGCTGGGCTTCCGCCGACTCGGTCAGGGCGAAAATATTGTCGTAAATGGGGTTGCCGTTGTCAATCAGCTTCTGGCTGGGGTGCTTCAGGGTCATCAGGGTCTTGCCCCGCAGGTCGGCCTGCCAGTCGACGGTGATGAAATGATCTTCGATCCAGTCGGAGGGATAGACCGGGGGAATGTGCACCGGTAGAGAACGGGCCAGGGCCAACCAGCGGCCATCGTTGCAGAGGTAGCCAATTTCCGCCACGTAGTCGCGATCGCTAACGGGAATGGGCAGATACCAATCCCGAGCCATTTCATCACACTCGTACTGCTGCAAACTGTGGGGCGCCTGATAGTTGACGTCGATGTCGGTCACATCGTAGAACCGCAGGGCTAGGCGAGCGCCTCCCTGGCGACGCAGATCCTCCTTGTGCTCCATGGGGATATCCCAATAGGCGTAGGCCCATTGGGGATCGCGGGGCATCAGCACAATCCGACTTTCGCCATAGCCACCGGGTAGATCCGCCAGACCCTCGTCAACGGAGGTGAGGGCCTCCAGGGGAGGAATATTAGGCGCCATGTACTTGGAGGCCTCCACCTGGGTCTGGGCCACCATCGGCGACGTAGGGACAGAAGGGGCAGGCACCTCCCCCCGCTGGGCATCAAGGGTGCGAATGGCGTCGATTAACTCATTTTTGCGCATGCGACTGTAGCGCGACACCTCATAATCGCTAGCAACCTTGCGGAGCTGCCGTAGGGTCAAGTCATCTAGGGGGGAGTGCTGCTGTGACATAGGCCAATTCTCTCTTCAGGATAGGGCAGGGTGGAAGACCGATCAAAACTGACTGGGTACCACAGGGGATTGGGAACAGGCTGACCCAGAACGCTAGAGCTGGGGATCAAGATTCCGCTAAGCGATCCCCACCGGGCTGGGGATCAAGCTTGCGAGCATACTATGACGAAAGAAGAGCTGGGATCAAGCCCTCAAAAAGCCTTTTCCTGATGCCGTTTCGAGTCCTCAGGGGTTCGGGGATCAATATGTCACGATGTCATGACATATTGATCCCCATAGGTATAACTACGTCACGAAAATAAAACATATTGTGGGATCAATGGGCCGGTCCCCAGGGGAAGGCCCAGGGGTGATCTACTCTGCTACAGTCAAAGGAATGTAGGAAAAACTGTAATTTCCCCCGTTGTTGCCTCCCATGGTTGCTCCTGACCCTGCCCCTGGCCAGTCCGATGCTGCCCCCGCTGCTGGGGGTAGGGGTTTGGTGAGTCGTATCCTGCCCCCGGCGATTCGGCTTTGGCTCCATTCCCAGCTGGATCATTTAGAGAATTTAGACTTCCGGATTGAGGGCCGCGATCGCCAGATCCTCTCTGGCTATCTGCCCCAGGTCAGCCTTTCCGCCTCCCAGGCGGTCTATCAAGGGCTGCAGGTCAGCCGGGCGGAGGTGAGGGCGGAGGAGATTTACCTCAACCTGGGTCAGGTGATCCGGGGTAAGGCCCTACGGCTCTTGCAACCCTTTCCGGTGAGGGGGCTGGTGTATCTGACTCGGGAGGATCTGCGGGCCTCCCTCCAGGCTCCCCTGTTGGCCCAGGGGTTGGGGGAGGTGCTGGGGCAATTGGGGCAAACCCTACCCCCCGCCTCAGCCCTGAGGGATCTAACCCTGGGGGAGGGGTGGCTGGGGGTGACCTGGGGTGACCTGGAGGCGCCGGACCGGCAGCTCAGATTACGGACCGGGCTGGGTATGCGCGAGCAGCGCTGGCTTTCCCTAGATCAGCCCACCGTCACCACCGGCCAACCGGGCCAGTGGTCACCCCCCCAGGTGCTAGGGGACCTCGCCCTGGATCTGGGCCCGGCCACGGCGATCGATCACTTCTCCGTTACCCCCGATCACATTGAAATCGGTGGCATGGTCAGGGTCATACCGGCGGAGGCATAGCTCCCGGGTTAAGTCCTGTCACAACCACCCCGTTGTTCTCCATGCCCTACGGTGCCAGTCCTATGTCCTCCGTTCTTGCCACCACCCTGATCAAAATTCAGCGCTATCGCCAGGAGATGGAGGGGCTGCTGATCTATGGCGATAGTTTTCAAGACCGCATCGGCCAGGCCTTTCGCCAGCTTCTGGTGGGCCTCAGTGGCCAGCCGGCGGGGCCGGTTGCCGCCCTTTACGGCGCCTGGTTCCAGGCCCTGGCGGAGACCGGCCAACCCTGGCAAAGCTACGTCATTGAACAGGTGCTTCTAGCCGATAACCCCTTTACCCGGCAGGTGCAGCACCAGGGCATGGAAAGGCTCCCCCCTGCCCTGGTGGAGGCGGTCTGTGCCGATCTCACCAGCCTGGAGAGCCTTTACTATCTGGATCCCCAGCAGGTGGCCACCTGGGTGGCGGAGGTGGGAGAGTTACCCCGGGTGCCGGTGGTCTGGCGAATCTCCAGTCCCAGCCCCACGGCCTTTAGCTTCCCCCCCGATCTAGCCTGGTTGGAGTCCCTGCCGGCCCTGGCCCACCATTACCGGTGCCACGGGGTGGGGGTGCTGGCCCGGTATGGTGCCCTGGGCTGGCAGGGTGGGCAATTGCGGGGCATTGCCCATCCCGATCCGATTCGGCTGGAGCAACTGGCGGCCTACGATCGCCCCCGCCAGCAGCTGATCCAAAATACCGAGGCCTTACTGCGGGGCTACAGGGCCCTCAATGTCTTGCTCTACGGCAGTCGGGGCACCGGTAAGTCTTCCCTGGTGAAGGCCCTGTTGAACCACTACCGAGACCAGGGGCTGCGGTTGGTGGAGGTGCCCAAGGTCGACCTGGTGGCCCTACCCCAGATTTTGGAGACCCTGCGCCCCGCCCCCCAGAAATTCATTATTTTTGTGGATGATCTTTCCTTTGAGGAAGATGACGACGGTTTTAAAGCCCTCAAGGTCGTCTTGGAGGGAGGGGTCAGGGCCCGGCCCGACCATGTGGTGGTCTATGCCACCTCTAACCGCCGTCACCTGGTGCGGGAGTACTTTAGCGATCGCCCCCGCCCCAGCGACCAGGACGAGGTGCAGGCCTGGGATACGGTGCAGGAAAAACTCTCCTTCAGCGATCGCTTCGGCCTCACCCTCACCTTTGAGCCCCCCGATCAACCCACCTACCTGGCCATCGTTCACCACCTGGCGGGGCAGGCTGGCCTCCCCCTGGAACCGGAGGATCTGAAGGCCCAGGCGCTGCGGTGGGCCACCCAGCATAATGGGCGATCGGGCCGTAGCGCCCGTCAGTTCATTGACTGGCTGCGGGCCCAGGGGGATCACCGGTAACCATTCCCCCTAAGGCCCGGAAAACTATCCTAGAAAGAGCTGGTAGGCGGGGTTCTGACTTTCATCCCAGTACTGGTAACCGAGGCTACCTAAAAAGGTTCGCCACTGTTCCATCTCGTCCCTGGGCACCTGAATACCGGTGAGGATACGGCCATAGTCTGACCCGTTGTTGCGGTAGTGGAACAGGCTAATGTTCCAATCGGGGCTCATGGTACTAACAAATCGCATTAGGGCCCCCGGCCGCTCGGGAAATTCAAAGCGATAGATCAGCTCATCGTGGGCCAGGGGGGACTTGCCCCCCACCATGTGACGCAGGTGCAATTTGGCCAATTCATCGTCGGAGAGGTTGAGGGTCTTGAGGCCGTGGGCTTCAAAGAGATCCGCCATGGCCTGGGCATCGGCCCGGCCCTGCACCTCCAGACCCACAAAAATATGGGCCTCGCGCTGGTCGGCAATGCGGTAATTAAACTCGGTCAAATTACGGGTTCCCAGGCACTGGCAAAAGGCCTTGAGGCTACCGGGGGTTTCCGGGATGGTGACGGCGAAGATAGCCTCCCGCTGTTCCCCCAACTCGGCTCGCTCGGCCACAAAGCGGAGGCGATCAAAGTTCATGTTGGCCCCGCAGGCCACCGCCACCAGGGTCTGGTCGGTGATGCCGGTGGCCTCCACGTAGGCCTTGGCGCCAGCGATCGCCAGCGCCCCCGCCGGCTCTAAAATAGATCGGGTGTCCTCAAACACATCCTTGATGGCGGCGCAGGTATCATCCGTACCCACCAAAATAATGTCGTCCAGGTATTGCTGACAGAGGCGAAAGGTTTCCTCCCCCACCTGGCGCACCGCCACCCCATCGGCAAATAACCCCACCTGCTGCAGCCGCACCCGCTTTCCCAGCCGCAGCGACTGGGCCATGGCATCGGCATCCACCGGTTCTACCCCGATGATTTTAATTTCTGGCCGCAGTTGCTTAACATAGGCGGCAATACCCGAAATTAGGCCGCCCCCGCCAATGGCCACAAAGATGGCGTGGATGGGCTGGGGATGCTGACGCAAAATCTCCATGGCGATGGTGCCCTGGCCGGCAATCACATCGGGGTCATCAAAGGGATGGATAAAGGTGAGCCCCTGCTCCGCCGCCAACTGACAGGCATGACCGTAGGCATCGTCGTAGGTTTCACCGTAGAGGACCACCTCCGCCCCCCGGGCTTTGACAGCGTGCACCTTGAGGGCCGGGGTGGTGGTGGGCATGACAATCACCGCCCGGGTGCCCAGCTGTTTGGCCCCCAGGGCCACCCCCTGGGCATGGTTACCGGCGGAGGAGGCAATCACCCCCTGGGCCAGTTGATCGCCATTGAGCTGGGCCATTTTGTTGTAGGCCCCCCGCAGCTTAAAGGAGAACACCGACTGCATATCCTCCCGCTTCAGCAACAACCGGTTCCGTAACCGGGTGGAAAGGTTGGCGGCCAGTTCCAGGGGGGTTTCCTGGGCAATATCATAAACCCGGGTAGTGAGAATCCGTTTCAGATAGTCGATGGCCATGGGGAAGAACGGGTTAAACCTCCATTCTAAAGGCCTAACGGGGTGTCAAAGCGACTTTCCTGGGGGACAGTTCCCTAACCGGGCCTGGGGGCCCAGAGGGCCGGTTACCCGAGGTTAGGATGGATAGGTCGTTAAAGTCTTGATGAGTCGGTAAAATTCGGTAGACTACTGAGGGTTATTGTCTAACCCAGGCTAGAGAGTCTGGATTAGGGCCACAGGGCGAGGAGGGTTTAGCTGACTCTGGTTGCCAGCTGCGCGGCTAGGTTGGCCTATCCCCCTAGGTACCTTGGTCACCATCCCCTAGGGTCGACTGCTTTCCTCAACAAGATTAAAGTCCCTCATTGAGCCCCATTCCCCCGTCATGTTCAAATCCTTTGCCCCTGCGATCGCCAGCCTGTTAGTCAGTGGCTCCATGGTAGCCGCCCCTGTCAGCCTCGCCCAAACCGAGCCTAGTGGGGCCTGGTTAGATAGCCAAACTAATTGGAACCAAGCCCCCTCTGCTATCCCCCGGGCTCCTCAAATTGAGGGGGGAGGGAATTTGGCCAATTGTCAGTTGGGTAGGCGATCCGCGGCCCTGCCAGAGGACCGACTGGTGGAGGCGGCGGGTTGGTCCTTAATGGGGGCGGCCCAGATCTTTGGCAAGACCACCGTGGTCAGTGGCATGGCCAATGCGGACGGCATGTGTCGCCCCCTCACCTACCAGGTGTTTGTCTTTAGTGGGGGGCAGTTCATCGGCACCCTCTCCCCCATGCCGATGGACTCCCGCACCGACGGTAGTTTGATAGATGCCAACCTCTATCGGGAGGACTACATTGGTGCATCCTTTAACCGTTATAAGCCGGAGGATGCCCTCTGCTGCGCCTCGGGTTCGAGCTGGCTAACCTACGAAATCAAACAGGACCATAATCGGCCGGTGCTGGCACCCCAGCTGCCCGCCAGTTCCGGTCAATAGGTGGGTTCTCCCCGTCCCCCTGTCTCCCCCCTTGCCCCCACCCATCACTTTCAAGAAAGTGAGCTAACCCCAGGCGTAATTGCGATGGAACCTTCCCTCAAACTTGCGGTCAACGGCACCCTGATGCGGGGTCTGGAGCTTAACTCAAACCTGCTTAAGGTGGGGGCTAGCTTTCTCTACGAAACCACCACCAGCCCCAGCTATCGCCTTTGGTCCATTGGCGATGTCCACCCTGGCATGGTGCGGGTAGACCAGGGCGGGGCGGCGATCTCGGTGGAGGTGTGGGATGTTCCGGCGGCAGGCCTGGTGCAGGTGTTGCAGCAGGAGCCCCCGGGCCTCTGCATCGGCAAGATCACCCTGGCCAATGGCGAAATTGTTCTGGGGGTGCTGGCGGAGCCCCTACTGTGCCAGGGGCAGCCCGAGATTACTACCTACGGGGGCTGGCGAGCCTATAGGCAGGCTCACTCTGGGGAATAACCGGCCTCGTTCACCAGGGCCAGGGCGGTGCGCCAGACCAGGTAGCCGTTGTGGTTCAGGTGCAGCCCATCGGTGGTGAGGTCCGATCTCAGGTAGCCCTCGCCATTGACAAACAGGGGATAGAGATCCAGGTAGGTGGCCCCCGCCTCAGTGGCCACCTGGCGAATTTGGGCATTGACCGCCACAATCTCCTGGGGGGATACGGCCATCAGGCGATCGCGACCCTCCCAGGTGGCCGCCGCCCCCCCGTGGGGCAAAATTGACTGCACCACAATGCGGGCCTGGGGATGGACGGTGTGCAGATACTTGACCGTCGCTCCAATGTTATTGACCAGGTCAGGGGCCGGGCTGCCCCAAATCAAATCATTGATACCCACCATGATCAACACCACCTCAGGGGTGGTCTGATCCAATAGGGTCAGGCGATTTAACAACCCCAGGGATTGTTCCCCCGAGATCGCCTGGTTCAGCCAGGACCGGCGACCCGGCAACAGCTCCGGGGGAAACCAGAGGGTTAGGGAATCCCCCAGCAGGATGGCCTGGTGGGGTAGGCCGGCCCGGGCGGCGGCCTCCGCTTCGGTTTTGAGTAACCCCACCCACTGGTCGTAGTTGAGCACCTGACGATTGCCCAGGCGGGAGGTAAACATAGCATCGGGTTGGGACTGGGCATCCGCCGCCACCGCAGTGGCGCTGACCAGCATCGGGTCAGTGGCGCGAGTGCCACGCTGGAGCATAACTAACAATGTCAAAAACAGTAGTCCGTTCATGGCCAGGGAAAGCAGCGCCCAGGCCGGTAACCTCCGCAGCTGGTGGAGGGCGGGAGTTAACCAGGGGTAAGGGGGCTGAGGTGAGGTCACAGGGATACCTTGCCAGACTAGAAACAACTCCAGGGCCTGCGGCCTAGGGGTGTAGGCTATCCATAGATCTGGAGATCTTGGCGCTAGGATAGACCTGCTTTACCATTAAGCGGCTAGAAACCCTTTAGGTGCTCAAATTGTAGATAGATTTAACCAATTTGGCCGGAATGTTTAAAGCCCTAAACATTAAAGCGAAACAGCATCACATCCCCTTCCTGTACCAGATAGTCCTTTCCTTCACTGCGTACCCAGCCCTTCTCCTTGGCGATCGCCATCGATCCGGCCTGCACCAGATCCTGATAGGCGACGGTTTCAGCGCGAATAAAGCCCCGTTCAAAGTCGGTGTGGATCACCCCAGCGGCCTGGGGGGCTAGCATACCGGCCCTAATGGTCCAGGCTCGGGTTTCCTTAGGGCCGGTGGTAAAGTAGGTACGCAGCCCCAGTAGGGTATAGGTGGCATGGATCAAGCTGATTAACCCCCCCTCCTGGACCCCCAGGCTGGCCAGAAATTCCTGGCGATCCGCCTCGCCCAGATCGATCAACTCCGCCTCCACCTGGGCGGAGATCACCACCACTTCAGCCTGTTCTACAGCGGCCCGCTGCCGCACCTGGTCTACCCAGGCATTGCCAGTGGCCAGATCATCCTCCGAGACGTTGGCGGCGTAGATGACCGGCTTACGGGTCAGCAAGCCCAGGGGTTTAACCAGGGCCTCCGCCTCCTCATCCAGGCTAACCAAACGGGCGGCCTGGCCCTGGTTGAGGGCAGGCAGCAACTGTTCGAGCACCACCAACTCCGCCTGGGCCTGCTTATCCGCCCGGGCGGATTTGCGCACCCGGTCAATGCGCCGTTCCAACTGGGCCAGATCCGCCAGGGCCAGCTCCAGGTTAATCACCTCCATATCCCGCACCGGATCCACCGATCCCGAGACATGGATAATATCGTCGTCTTCAAAACAGCGCACCACGTGGACAATGGCATCCACCTCGCGAATATTCGCCAGGAACTGGTTGCCCAGGCCTTCCCCCTGGCTGGCCCCCTGGACCAGGCCGGCGATATCGACAAACTCCACCCGGGCGGAAATGGTCTCCACGGACTTGGAGAGGTCCGCCAGGACCTGCAGGCGGGCATCGGGGACCGCCACAACCCCCACATTGGGCTCAATGGTGCAAAAGGGGAAATTGGCGGCTTGGGCCTTAGCATTAGCCACCACCGCATTGAACAAAGTCGATTTGCCAACATTGGGAAGGCCAACAATTCCAGCTCGTAACATGGGGCAATGGGGAGTTTAGGGAAAGGTAAGAATTTGGATAATCTCTATCCAGCATAGGGGAGGACGGAGCGAATTTGCGGAGATGTTGCTATACCCTGGTAGCTACACTGTGAAATCCCACAGGAGTAATTCCAGAGGAGTAGGTCCATGGCAATGGCAGGCAATCAGGCCAGACCCCACCCCGACTGTTTAACCTGCGGTGGCATAATTCCCCGCTTGTTCGAGGGCGGCGGGCGGCGGCTAACTCCCCTAGTGGTTAGTATCCTCACCCTGAGCCTGGTGGGTTGTAGAACCCTGGGCCTACCCAGCCTGGTTAAGCAGCCCGAGGCTACGACCAGTGGTAATCAATTCCTGGAGCGATCGGTGCGGGGCAATCGGGTGGTGAGCAAGATTCTGCCGGTCCGCCTACGACTCAGGTCCGGCTGGCAGGAAGCACCGGCCAAGAGCCTGCACGATCGAGCGGACCTGCAGGTCTACCATCCCGGCCAACAAATCTACCTGGTGGTGCTGGGGGAAAGCAAGGCAGTGGTGCCCGTCGGTACCCTGGAGCAGCAGGCTAACCGTTACCTGGCCCTGCTAGAATCAGGCTTAACGGCTCCCGTCAGCCCTCCCTCACGGACCGGTGTCGGTCAAATCGCTAAGTTTCCCGCTGTCCAGTACGAACTTCAGGGTCAGGTGTTGGGAGAGGCGGTTAACTATCTACACACCACCCTGGAAGTGGGGGATCACTACTATCAGGTGGTGGTCTGGACTCCTAAGGACAAGTCTGTGGCGAATCGGGAGGAGATGGGGGAAATTGTCCAGGGGTTTGACTCAGACCAGTAGGAGACTATACCAACAGATGGGAATCACTCCCTACCCTGAACCCAGGATTAAAAAGTAGTTATTAAGGGATAAGGCGCGTAATGCTACCAGCACTCTTAGAAAACGTATCTGTGCTAAAGGGGGTATTTTACCGATTGCGGCAGCAGGGATCGGGGGCCTGGCGATCGCCGTTTCTGGCGGCCCTCCTGGCCCTGGTACTCTGGCTCAGCTGGGGGCAAGCCCCTACTTGGGCCGGTCTGAACGATGATCACTACGACGGCAACATTTTTGCCCTCTACGCCGGTAACGGCTCCCTGGTGCCCCCCCGGGTGACCCTGAAGCAATCCCTTCAGTACGGCAAACCCGCCCTGGTGGTGATCTACGTCGATGACAGCCAGGACTGTAAGCAGTTTGCCTCGGTGATATCCCAGCTACAGGCTCCCTACGGACGGGTGGCCAACTTTATTCCGATCATGGCCGACGCGATTCCGGTCAAGGCCAACTACGACCCCAGCGAGCCCGGCTATTATTTCCGTAACGCCGTGCCCCAAACCCTGATTTTTGATGCGGCGGGGCAACTGGTGTTTAACCAAACCGGCACGGTTGCCTACGAAGCCATTGATGATGCCCTGCGCCAGGTGTTCGATTTGTTGCCCCGGACTGAGTCCGTGGAGTTACGGCGACGCCCGGTCAATGAATTAAATACAGAACTGGTGGCCGACTAGGATCGATAGGGTCGTCGCCGGACAACCCAGCGGCTAACGGACCGCCTCCAGGAGTCGAGAAAAGTAAAACTGGGTTTTGGTCATGGCCCGTCGTTCGATCCGCCAGCCCACCGCCGTCAGCATGGTGACAATCTCTGACTCCCGGTGCAGGTAGGCCCGGGTGGTTTTACTGGGGCCGGGGAAAAATTCCCCAATTTTTTTCAGCACCGTGTAGTAGCAAGTTTTGGGGGCAAAGCTGAGCAGTAACCGGGATTGGGCCATGGAGCTGAGATGGTTAATCATCTCCTTGACCTGCTCATCGGGATAGTGGATCAGCACATCCAGACAAATGACGGTGTGATAAGTTCCCTCCAGGGCTTCCAGGTCCTTCACCTCAAAATGGGGCTGGTGCTCGGCGGGCAGGGTGAGCTCAGCCCGGCGCTGCGCCTCTTCCACCATCTTGGTAGAAATATCACTGGCGTAGACCCTAGCCCCGGCCTGGGCCAGGGGAATGGCCAGGCTGCCCACACCACAGCCTGCATCGCAGCAGGTCAGGTCGGTCAGATCTCCATCCGCCCCTAGCCAGCCCATGACGGTGTCGACGGTTTGCTGGTGCCCCCTACGAATATCCAGTTGCACCTTATTAACCTCGCCATCACCGTAGATGCGCTGCCAGCGGTCAAAACCCGTAGCGTTGAAATATTCACGCACAACGGTTTTATCGTCAGAACGATGGTTGGTGAGGGTCATGGGGTAGTCTGGAAGCATCCTTAACATCCTCTAAATTCTAGAGGCTGATTTCACCACCGTCAAAACTGACCTGAGCTCGGTCCGAACCTTCCGGTTAGCTGCTAATGCTGCTATTTCCATGGGTATACCACGCTCAACCTGTTAAGGGGCGCTGGGGACCGATGGGTTCCCAGCCGGTCATTAACCCGCAGATCGAATGCGTCTCAGACCTTAAAAGCCTTGGGCAGCAAACTGACAACCCGAAAACCGCCGAAGTAATTACGGCCGAGGGGGTCAAGGAAGGTGCGGTGGGCGCAGCGACAGTAACTGGAACCATCGAACCAAGACCCCCCGCGTAGGACCCGCCAGCTATAGCCCTGGCGACAGACAACGGCGGACCTCGGGGTAGAAGGTCGGTGGCACAGGTCAGCGCTCAGTCGTGGGCGGCGAGTCAGAGGGCCTGCCTGACCCTGGTGTTGAGCGATACCTATCCCCCGCGTTCTAGCCAACGCCCTAGCCTGCCCTCCAGTCCCCTGGGGGCTGCCCTGGTGATCAGCATCCAGACACCATTCCCAGACATTGCCGTGCATGTCGTAAAGGCCAAAGGGATTGGGGGGAAACCGATCAACGTCAGTGGTTGCGGCTCGATAGGCTCCCTGTGGTGCTAAGCCATAGGGGTAGAGGCCATGGTAATTAGCCAGGTCAGTGGTAACCGTCTCGCCAAAGTAAAAAGGGGTGGTGGTACCGGCCCGACAGGCGTATTCCCATTGGGCTTCACTGGGTAGGGTGTAGAGTTGGCCGCTGTAGGCCGAGAGGCGAGCGCAAAATTCCATCGCGTCATACCAGTTAACCCCCTCGGCGGGTCGGTTGTCGCCCTTAAAGCCAAAGGGCGCGGGTTCCAGATCGAGCTGGACCTTAGGTAGGGCCGCCACCGCTCGCCACTGGGCCTGGGTGACGAGATATTTACCCATAGAGAAGGCCTGTAGGGTCACCGGGGGCTGGGGCAAGGCCTCGGCCAACCCCTGGGTATCCTGCGTCTCGCCCCCCATCATCAGTTGACCAGAGGGCAGGGCGACCATTTCTAGCCGGCTATCTCCAATCACCTGACTAAAGCCCCTGGCCTGACCTGGTTTACGCTGTACTATCCGACCAGTGGCGTTTACCCTAACCACCTCAAACTTAAACGAGATCGGCTCGGTCCCTGGCCACGACCCCAGGGAGGCTGGGGAATGGGGTGAAAAAGCTAGGCGAGCCCTGGCCAGGAATACCTGGCCAAGATAGCCACCGCCGAAGGCCAGAATTTGAAGGGCGCGACGGCGACTGAGGCCAGTTCCTGAGGCGGGGTGGGGTGGAGTCCTAGCCATACCTCCCTGCCAACAGTAGGAACTGGAGATACCATCCGTAGCCATCAAACCTGCCCTCAGCGTTCCCCTGGCCCCAGCTAGACCCAACTTAATTTAGGTATAGGTTAGGTTTAGGTAAGTATGGGCGATACTGGTTTCGAACCAGTGACCTCTTCCGTGTGAAGGAAGCGCGCTACCACTGTGCTAATCGCCCCTGGGGTTTAATCAGCATACTATATCTTCATCCTGCCAGGAAGACCTGCTCAACACCCGATGGAGGGAGAAAAATCCTCAACCCGGGCGGTCGTAGCGGCCTAGATTGATTAACATAGAGTATCCTGAAGCATTCGCATACCGTTTCTCGCACCGGGTTCATCCATGGAGTACTGGGAATTTCTGCTGCAACAGGAGGGCGACCACAGTTGGCTACCCCTCGACACCGCCCAGGTAGAAATTTTAGAGGGCCGCTATCGGATTATGGCCCACAGTAGCCAGGCCCACGCTGCAGTCGCCGTGCAGATTAGCCAAACCCTGGGCGATCGCGATCCTGCCAAACGGCGCCGCCTCAACCGGGCCGGGGAAACCAATGGGGAGGGGCTGATGGTGGTATTACCCTTTACCCGCCTGGTGGCAGGCACCTGGGATATTTGCTGTTCTGGCCAGGTTTCTGACCCCACTGGGGAGTCCCCCTTGGACTGGGCCTACGCCATTCAACTGCGAGTCCTACCCCAGGGGGCTGGGGAGGATGGCGATTGGTTTGCAGATGAGGGAAGTTTGACCACGGTGGCGAGCCCAGAACCCTCCCCAGGTGCGCCAGGGCATCAGGCCGTGGCCCCATCCCTGGATTTAAGTCAGGTGGGTGAGGCCATAGAGCGCTTTCAAGCCCAACTAGGGGCGGATACCCCGGTGGATGACTGGGGCTATGGCCTCAGCCTGTCCCAAACCGCCCTGGTGGGCCAGGCGGGTCAGGCCATCCCCCTGGTGGGGCAGGTTAGCGGTGAGGGATCGGTGGCTCCCCTGGCCCTGGTGGTGCGCCTGATTAATCCGGAAACCGCCACCCCCGTGGGGCTGACTCCCTTTGAGTGGACTGCCCCTAGCCTACCGGCGACCCTTAACCTGGCGGTCACCCTCCCCACCCCACCCACCACCCGGCTGCTCCTGGGAGAACTGGTGCTGGTGGGGGCCCTAGACCAGGGACTGGTGGTGCTGGCTCTGCAGCGGTTTACCATCACCCTAGACCTATCGTTGTTGCTGGACGCGATCGCCAACCAAGCGGAAACCGATGTCGATCCTGACCTGACCTTAGCCGCTGAAACCCCAACGGAGGATGACCCTGGGTCAGCCCGCCACCCAATCGACCTACCCCCCGCTCCCCCCCGGGTCCTGCCCTCCTTCACCCTGCCCCGCCACCGATCCACCCTGCCCCCTAAAATTTACTATCCCTCTACCCACGAAGCCCAGGTGCATCGGCCCTCCCTGCCGCCCCTGGGCCCAGACCCCGGGCCCGCGGACAGCCACCGGGCCGAAAGCAACCCC